>Ga0326728_10006658_pt1 | contig 30817 bp, 26 predicted proteins | sample MB3enrmetagenome_FD_207602 | JGI IMG/M metagenome (GOLD analysis project Ga0326728, IMG submission 207602) | Lab enriched peat soil microbial communities from McLean, Ithaca, NY, United States - MB31MN | ecosystem: Environmental > Terrestrial > Soil > Wetlands > Peat | place: USA: New York...
CAACTGCCGCCAGCTCCCGAAGCTTGGATTTTAGAACCCAAGACGAGGCCTATGCCGCTAATGGGTTCAACAAATTGGGCTTATGGTGTGAGATAGGAAGTGGTACAAAGAACGGGGGCAGGTCACTTTGGGGCTGGACACCTACGGAAACATCTATGTGGTCAATAATAATGAGCCGGGAAGCCTCGCCGTCTATACCTCGACTGGGACGGCGGTGACCCAATGGGGCGGGTTCAGCGACGCCAATGGATTGGCGGTCGACGCCGAAAGTTACGTGTATGTGGGCGACACAGGGAACAACCTGCTCAAGAAATTCACGTCCAGCGGATCGCCCGTGACCCAATGGTCGATCCCCTTGCCCAACGGCGTGGCGGTCGATACGAATGGGGAAATTTATGTCGCGAGCCATACGAATCAAACTGTCATGAAGCTCAGCGCCGACGGGGTTCTTTTGGCCCAATGCCATGGGTTCCTCGGTCCCTATGGGGTCGCGTTGGACGCGAACCATAATGTCTACGCCACGGATCCATTCGCGAAAACCGTCTTGAAATTCGATTCCAACTGCAATTTCCTGATGAGCTGGGGCGGTTCGGGCACCGGCAATGGAACTTTCGGCCAGCCTGAGGGTTTGGCGGTGAATTCCAACGGGTGGGTCTATGTGGCGGATAGCACGACCGATCTGGTAGAGATATTTTCTCCCTATTGATAAAGACGGCTGAAAGACGAAAGTGAACAGGGAAAAAATTACAGACAGGAAAGAACAGATGAAAAATAGTAAGTGGCTTTTGGGGTTGTTGGTTTTGATCTTGGGTTCGGCCATGGCGGTATCCTGCGGAAAGAACCTGCCATCCGGCACAGGGCCTACCGGGCCGGTCACGGTGGTCCAGGTGCCACCTTCCCCCACCATTACCCTGTCGCCGACGGTGACCCTTTCCCCCACGGCCACCTTTTCACCGACGCTGACCGGGACGGCTACATTCAGTTCCACGCCCACCAAGACCAACACCGATGTCCCGACATCGACATTCACCCTCTCATTCACACCCACCCTTAGCTTCACGCCGACAGTCACCAACACCTTAACCCTCAGTTTCACACCAACCCTTAGCTTTACCCCGACGGTCACCAACACCTTCACCCTCAGTTTCACGCCTACTTTGACCGGCACCCCCACGCCGAACTATCCTTTCTCTTCCCAATGGGGGGGCTCGGGTACGGGGAACGGAAAATTAATCTGGCCCTACGGTGTGGCCGTGGACGCCCAGAATTACATCTATGTCGCGGATTACGCGAACTCCAGGATCCAAAAATTCACCTCCAGCGGCGGCTATGTGTCCCAATTCGGCACGATCAATGGCCCGACCGCTTTGGGTCTGGACACCTACGGAAACATCTATGTGGTCAATAATAATGAGCCGGGAAGCCTCGCCGTCTATACCTCGACTGGGACGGCGGTGACCCAATGGGGCGGGTTCAGCGACGCCAATGGATTGGCGGTCGACGCCGAAAGTTACGTGTATGTGGGCGACACAGGGAACAACCTGCTCAAGAAATTCACGTCCAGCGGATCGCCCGTGACCCAATGGTCGATCCCCTTGCCCAACGGCGTGGCGGTCGATACGAATGGGGAAATTTATGTCGCGAGCCATACGAATCAATCCGTCATGAAGCTCAGCGCCGACGGGGTTCTTTTGGCCCAATGCCATGGGTTCCTCGGTCCCTATGGGGTCGCGTTGGACGCGAACCATAATGTCTATGCCACGGATCCATTCGCGAAAACCGTCCTGAAATTCGATTCCAACTGCAATTTCCTGATGAGCTGGGGCGGTTCGGGCACCGGCAATGGAACTTTTGGCCAGCCTGAGGGTTTGGCGGTGAATTCCAACGGTTGGGTCTATGTGGCGGACAGCACGACCGATCTGGTAGAGGTATTTTCTCCTTATTGAGAAAGGCAGACGATAGCTGGCAGTCGACAGTCGGCAGGAAAGAAATCAAAAAAAGAAGGAAACGAATGAAAAATATAATCCTCGGTTTGGCTCTGATGAGCATGGTGTTGACTACGGCCTACGCCCAAGAAGGCGCCCCGGAAGGGAACCATCCCCTCTATATCGGTCTGGGGACCGGCGCGGACATACCCAGTAGCAAATGGGACACCAACTATCTGTTGGGCGGAGGCGCGAATATTTTCGGGGGCTACCGGTTCGATAACGCTTGGGCCGCCCAGCTTTCGCTTGAGGAATGGTTCTTCACGGGCTCCGGCACGTCTCTTTATAACTTCAGGGTGATGGCCGAGGCCAAATACGTTTTCCAGGGGCAGGGCGTTCAACCCTATCTCCTGGCCGGACCCGGATTGGTCTTTCAGGCCCAATCACCCACGGGGGATAACACCACCAATTTTGACGCGCTGATCGGGGCGGGGATACAGTTTCCCCTGGCCCCCCGGACCCATGGTTATGTTCAGGGTCAGTACAACCTGATCGCGTCCCAATCCACGACCTTCTCCGACTTTCCCTTGACCCTGGGGGTGTTGGTGGAGTTGTAAAAGAGGCCGGCACCAAAAGAGTTTCGGGTTAAAAGGTTTGGGTGAGGTTCAAGCCCACGCCGTTATTTTCGGGCTGGATCATCATCGACAGGTCCTGGTTGGATTGGACCACCGTGTTGTAGCGGGCCACCGCGTTGGCGCGGTCAGTGGACGCGTCCATTTGAGTGAAAATACCCTTCAAAAAGATCCCGACCCCGCCCAAGACCATGACGACAGACGGGATCACATTGGGGTCATGGTCGACCATATGTCCCGAGGAATCGGTGGTTGTTCCCATGTTGAGCATCTCGACGGTAAAGTCAGTCCAGCCAGCTACCTCCACGGCCACACCGCCCCAAATAAGGCCCTGACCCCAGGCGTCCTTATCCGCCCCTGAACGCAGGAGGTCATTCGCTGTCGGGTCATTCAAGGGTTTGATCACCCGCTCGAAGTCCTTGGGCTGGGTCAGGGCCATCCCCTGGTAGGAATAACTGGTCGAGGTGGCGGTGCTCCACCCGGTGTCTGCGTCGTAATAAGGGAAGGTCTGTTCATTCACGTCGATCGGGGCGAATTTGCCCGCCGGAGGATTCCCCGGGGCGGTCTGGGCCCAACCGGTGCCAGCCGTAAGCATCAGGATCACGAGGATAGAAGAAATGAGTTTCCGCATATATGCCTCCCTGTCGCCGTCATAGTTTCCGAAGGTTTTTGGCCTTCATTGTTATGACGAAGGGGTCTGGGAAAAGGGCCGAAGGGCGGATATACAAAGCGAGGAATTGAAATAAAATTTTTGGGATGCAACTTTTTCGGGATCAGGAACGTCCGCTAGCCGTGACCGATTGGATCTCTTGAAGAGTGAGGGAGGTTTTGAGAAGCGCGTTTATAACCAAGCGGGATTTGGCGTCAAAAAGCGACAGTATTTGTGCGGTTTATCGTCTCGAGGAGAAAATCCTTTGTTTTGTTCCGACTTTTTCAGCGGTCAAATCAAAATTAATATTACCATGAATACACTTCGGCTTCCGTTGGGTCATGGATGGGAGCGCGGGGTGATGATATTTAAACTTCAAATATTCCGGGGGCTCTATGCGTTCCACTTTGTTCCAACAACCGCTCTATAAAAAACGTTTTTTGTTTTGGGCGTCCATCGGCTTGTTGATCTTGTCGGGATCCCCGGCTTTAGCCCAAGGCCAAACGGCCCCGGCTTCCACGCCTGTTGAAACGCCCTCCGCGGCGGTCAGCCAAAACGACGCGGGTGATACCAGCCTGGAGGGATTGGCCGACCGGCAGGTTGAGGTCAGTTCCACCTATTCGGTCGTGACCTCTTCCGCGAAAAAAAGCGAAACGATCCGCCACGCGACCTCAGCCATCTATGTCATCACGTCCGAGGACATCGCCCGAAGCGGGGCCCGCTACCTTCCTGATCTTTTGGCGATGGTGCCGGGAGTGCAGGTTTCCCGCCAAAGCTCGGGTGAGTGGGCCGTCAGCGCCCGGGGTTTCAACGCGACCTACAACGACAAGATGCTGGTACTGGTCGACGGACGAAGCGTCTACGACCCGGTCTTGGGCGGGGTCGACTGGAGCGAACAGGACCTGATGTTGAAGGATATCGACCATATCGAGGTGATACGAGGCCCGGGCGGGACCCTTTGGGGAGCCAACGCGGTCAACGGCGTGGTGAACATCATCACGAAAGACGCGAAATTGACCCAGGGTTTTTACCTGTCGGGTTCAGCGGGCGACCCGCTTTACGGCCGCGGCGTCCAGGCGCCTTATTCCATCGACGGTTTGGCGGCGGTCCGCTATGGGGGACAGATCGGGGATGATCTCTACTACCGTGTTTACGGGCAATCCGCCGACCGCAACCCTTTCCAGGACCCGGCCGGGAGCGCTTTTCATGATGACTGGTACGACACCCGCGCGGGTTTCCGCGCCGACCTGCACAAGGACCAGGACCAATTGACCTTGCAAGCGGAGGCCCAGAGCGCCCATTTCAATTATGAAAGGGGCGACTTGGCGTCGAATCCGATTCCTGATTACTTCAACCCCGAAACTTTCGCCACCCCTTGGCTTGAGACCAACGGGATCCTCGACCGGAACGCCCACTTTTTGGGGCGCTGGACCCACACCTTCGACGACGGTTCGGACCTTCAGTTCCAGTCCTATTATGACTACAACAACAAGACCGCCGCCAACGACGCGCGCATCACCAACGTGGGGACTTTCGACATGGAGTTCCAGCACCGCTTCATCCTGGAGGGCGTCAACGAGATAACCTGGGGCCTCAATTTCAATAACGTTTCAGACCAGTTTTTCAACCCCGTGAACTTTGTCTATGTGCCGGGCGACCAGAACCTGAATACATACGGCGGGTTCCTGCAGGACCGGTTGACCCTGGAGGAGGACCGGCTTTACCTGACCGCCGGGACCAAACTGGAAAACAATCCCAATACGGGTTATGAATGGTCTCCCTCGGGAAGGCTTCTTTTCACTCCCGACAGCAATAACAGCCTCTGGGCCGCCGTCTCGAGGGCCGAGCGCACCCCGCCGCAGGCGGCCGGATCGCTCTATATCTTCTTCAATGGTTTCCAGTCGCCGGTCCCGGGGGACCCCAACAGCCCCTATTATTTCAGCTTGGTGCCTAACACCCAGCTGAAATCGGAGAACCTGGTGGCCTATGAGTTGGGATACCGCGTGACCCCCTTGCGGGAGACGCAGGTCGACCTTTCCGCCTTTTACAACCATTACGATAACCTGATCGCCATCAACGATATCGGCGATTACAACCCGCTTGGGATACCCGGGTTCCCGGGTCCGCCCGTGCCCGGTCCGACGACGCCCTTGGGTGGCACCTACATGCAGATGCTTCAGCTTCAGAACGTGGGGTCGGGTGATATCTACGGCGTTGAGTTGAGCGTGAAGTGGGACCCTTACCCCAACCTCCACTTCGCGGGTTCCTATACCTACGACGACTACGACCAGTCCCTTTTGAATGCCCTCAACCGTGAATTGGGCGCCGCGCCGCCGCATAACCTGGCCAATGCCAGGGTCAGTTGGGCTTTCATACCCGAGTTGGAACTCGACACAGCCCTCTATTACACCGATTCCACCCCCATCGTGGACCCGGACCCGAACCAGGTCTCCAACACCCTCTCTTACACCCGATGGGACCTGGGGGCTCGATGGAAGCCGACGGAAAACCTGGAAGTCTCGGCCTGGGCCATGGACCTGGAAGGGGCCCATACCGAGACCCTGCTTTCCTATGGGATCCTACCCGCGCAAGTTGTGCCGACGTTCTACGGCCAACTGGCGCTGAAATACTAGGCGGTACATCATGAAAAAAACCAACGGTAAACAAAGCGCCTCGATCCTTCTACTGATCGGCCTGCTCGTCCTATCCTCGCCGCTCCTTCGGGCCGCGGCCGTAAACGAATACGACGTCAAGGCCGCTTACCTGATCAATTTCGGGAAATTCGTGTCCTGGCCCGAAAAAACCTTCGCGAACACAACCGCGCCCATCGTCATCGGTATCCTGGGTGACGATCCTTTCGGCGACTCCCTGGACCGGGCCGTGGAGGGGAAGCAGTTCGAGGGCCGCCCATTCACGGTGAAACGCTTCGAGCGGTTCGATCCCGCCCACGCGGAGGCCCTGCGCCATTGCCAGATCCTGTTCATCTCCTATTCGGAGAAGGATTCGGCCTACGAGATCCTCAAGGCTCTGGAAGGTTCCAGCGTCTTGACCGTGGCGGAGTTCCACGTTTTCGGGGTCATGGGGGGGATCATTACCTTTGACCAGATAGGGGACAAGATCAATTTGATCCTCAACACTGACGCCGCGCTGAAGGCGAACCTGAAGATCAGCGCCAAACTCATGCAGGTCGCGCACATCTATAAGAAATAGCGCGCCTTCACCCGAAACATGCCGACCTTCCCATATAGATATAAAGGGGTCGGTATAGTGCCGATTTCTAATGATTTTATTTTATTAGTTAATCGGCACAGGTGTCGGCCTTTATGCCTGAGGTCCGATTTAGGCCGCAAACCGCGGTCGAAAGCTCTCTGTTAACATTCCGCAGCGCGCTGCGCACGGCAGTGATCATAAGGACATGCCGCAAACAGTGACTGTCAACCGTTAACTGTCGTCCACCAACTGTCGACTATTTTTTTTATCGTCCCTTGAATTGATTTTTGCAACTATTTAGTCCGACAAAAAAACGATCACGGTCCTTCTACTTTAACAGCGTGGAAATTCACTGTTAAACCTGGAACGAGCTATATCTTTTTTCCCTTAACGGAAGCATATTTCATCCAAGAAATAAAAACGAGAGAGCGAAAGAGGGAAAAAATGAAAAACGGATGGGTGGAGAAACAAGAAAGACACAGAGTGGCCGCCACGTTGAAAGCGCAGTTCCGTTTGTTGGACCCGACGGAAGCCAGGGAATTGCATGCCCAAGCCTCCTATCGGCAGACTGGCTTGAAACAACTGGCCGAACTTTCGAAGGGTTCAGGTTTTCACCGGGCTATCCTGAAGGACATCTTCCTGAGCGAACTTTTCCTGTTGAGCCAGCACCCTTTAACGACGGGCGAAAAAATGGAGATCCTCCTGCAACTTCCCCAATACCGCCTGCCCTTGTCCCTTTTGGCCGGGATGGGGGAGGTGAAAACCACCCAGGAAATGGGGCGTAGCCTCTTCCATGGCCCATTGCAAGTGTTGGCTATCCACAAGGACGATGTGGACCGGCTGTCCAGGACCCATTTGCAACAGCAAATGAACTAGTACAGATAGCTCACAGTCGACAGCTGACAGTCGACAGACGGCAGCTGATAGCTAACGGCTGCCGGTTCACGGCGAACAAAAGGTCGGCGGCAGGCCGTTCTTAGATAACCATTTCCTTACAAAAACAAAGGCCTTACTCGAAACCGTAAAAGGAATAAGGGACCCCTTTGGAATCCTTCACGGTGCTGTTGATATAAACAATGCCCATAGTGCTGTCGTACAGCCAACCTGAGCCGCTTTGAGTAGGGACTCCACCTTTTTCCGTCAAGGTTACATTATTCCCAACGGGGCTTGGGGCACGCGCGATAAAGGCGCCAGTCGCCTTGACCGGGGGAATGGCCGTGAGGTACTTAGGGACCAGGTCTTTCTCCAGGTTCGCCGGGTATTTACCGTTGTTCTCGCCGTAATAAATGGCAACGGCCGATTTAATGGTTCCTAAATTACCCTTGGTGGCCCCCTCCCGCGACTTCTCCAACATCTGGGCGAAACGGGGAATGGCGATGGCGGCCAGTATGCCGCAGACCGCTATACCAAAGAATGGAAGCAAAACCAGGATCAAGATCATCACGATCTCGTTGTAAGGTTTGATGAGGACGACCTTGGTGTTCGACGCGAGATCGGCGAGGGACCTTTTATCTTTCTGAAATAGCTCCACCCAGTAACCCAACCCTAATGGTATGGCGAAGAGCAAGTTACAAAGCGAGCGCCAAAGGGAAATGGGTAATGAAACCTTCGAGCCATCCAGGCGGACAACCCTCAAGTTGAAGATGAATTTTCCTAAAGTACAGCCCCAAATGGCTGTGGAGATGGTGAAGTAGAGCCACGGAATGCCGAGGTAGAGGGACCCCAGGATAAGGCCTGTCAACAAACCGGCTTGTTCCTTGGGAAAGGCCCTGAATAAGTTCGGGAGAATGATGGCGGTGAAAAGGCTGATGAACACGAAACTTCCCAAAATAAGGGCACAGTCCAAAAACAAAGCCGCGGCCCGTGGTAAAAACCCGCCGAGCTCTCCGGTAACCGTTTTTTTATTAGCCACATAGTCCTCCTTGAGCGATATAAACCAGTTTACGAACGATAGTAGACAGCTGACAGCTCACGGGCCACGGCGAAAAAACGGCTGTCGACAACTAACAGAAGACAGGCGACAGAAAACAGACCACAGTTTACAGCTGACAGGCCACAGTCGGTTATAAGGAATTCTCACAAATAAAGCATAATAAATGGTGGTTCGATGTGCCATGACAGACTCCCCAGGGCGTTGTATTCTACCCCCGTCTTAGGTGTCCGTTTTTGGGGAAGTGAGCGGATCGCCCCTTTATTCGAGACGCGCGCATTCACCTGTGACTCAGGTAGAGGAGGCGGCTTACGATGAAAAAAAATATTTCCTGGGCCTTCCTCGGGTTCGTGATTCCAACGGCCCTCACGGTCCTGTCCTCCTGCAGCTCGGGTCTTCTGAACCCAGCCTCTCCCGTGGCCCAACCCCCGGCCAACACCCCGACGATCACCCAGACGCCCACTATCACCGATACCCCCACCATTACCTTGACACCCACCAAAACCTTCACACCCACGATCACCAACACGCCCACCCAGACCTTTACTCACACTAACACCTTCACATCCACTGACACCTTCACCTGGACCAATACCTTTACACCCAGCGATACGGCCACGAATACCAATACGCCCACCATCACATTCACCCCCACGATCACCAGTACCCCCACCATTACGAACACCGCGACCGTTACCGTCCCGCCAACCAATACCGGCACCAACACGCCCACCACCACTGTGACGGATACGCCCACCGCCACTAATACGTCGACCCAGACCCTGTCACCCACTCAAACCAATACCCCTACTTTTACCTCCACGCCCACCAACACGCCCCCGGGCATGCCGACGAGCACCCCCACCTTGGTCCCCACCCGTGACGCTAACCATACCCCGACGACCACCGTATCCAGCACCCCAACTTCCACCGATACGCCTTGCGCGTTATGCACACCGACCGTGACCCCGACGGCTTATCCCTACAATTTATGGACCTTGTTCTCTACGCTGGGACATCCCGGGATCCAGACCGGTACGAACGCGAACTTTTCCTGGCCCTTGGGGCTCGCGATGGGGTGCGGATACCTCGCTGTCAGCGACGGGGAATATGAGAATGTCGAGATATTCAACAGCGCTGGGACCTATCTATACAACATTACGCCTCCCCTGGGACCCAACGTCTATGGCATGGCGATGGATGGTAACGGCGAACTCTATGTCACGGATTGGTTGAATTCCAGGGTGGACGGCTATTACCTGACGCCCACCGGGGCCACCTTCGATTACAGTTGGACCGGCCAAGGAGCCTTGAGCGGACCCGATGGGGTGAAGATCGACGCCAACGGGAATTTGGTCGTTGCCGACTGGAACAACTCGAAGATCTATAACTTGAATTGGGTGGACGATTCCATCCTGAACCAGACAGGGACCGCGAACCTGAACAGCCCTTCGGATGTCACCCTGGACCCTTCCGGGAACATTTATGTCGCTAACGTCATAGCGGGCGGCCATGGGCAGGTCGTCAAGTTCGACAGCGGATACAATTACGTCAGCTCGTTCGACGGGACGGGCTGGACCTACCAGTTCACACCGAGTGTTCTCAGTGTGGGTATGGATTCGCAAGGAAACTTGTTCATTGTGGACAACGGACTTGATCGGGTGGTTTACGCCACGACACAAGGGGCTTATCTGGGCGAGATAGACGGTTTCACGAACCTGGGGTACCTGGCGCTGGACAAATCCGACGATCTATTCGTGGCCGATTCGGGCGCTGGTTACGTTTATGAATACACGAGATAAAACGAAGTTACGCACTTCATGTCGGACAGGGAGGAAAAAATGAAAAAAACAATAGTCCTAGTGGTGGCCGCCTTTTTCCTGGACCTGTCACCCCTGGGTGCCCAAACGGCGCAGTCCGCGCCGGGTAAAAGAACCCATACCAGGCCGCCCTACTCGGGGCTAAGCAATTCGGGACATAAACTTAAAAAACATAGTCGGCCAGCCCGCTCCGCTTCCCAGCAGGGAAAGGGAACGATCGGCCATGAAAAGCCCAAGTTCGACCATATCGTCGTAAGGTAGGGAAGGTTTAGTTTACAGTCTTCAGTCGACAGTCCACAGCGAACAAACGGCAGGCGACAGCTAACAGTCGACAGATGACATTCGGTAGCTGACGGCTAACAGTCGATGACTAACCGCCAGCAAACCAATGCTGGATACAATTATTTATGGAGAAGCTTTAGCTTTGGCATTTGGCTCGGCCCCTTGAACGGATCAATAACCGCTGCTGGGAGCCGCCGTGAAGGTCACGATGCCGTTGGAACCAGTGGTCGACGGGGGAGTGCATCCGACGGTCCCGTTTGCCGCTCCGCCCCCTCCCAAAACCGATATGGTCCCGGAAAAAGCGGTTAGGTTTTCGATCAATGAAACGATTCCCCCGCCCCCGCCGCCTCCCGAACTGCCGGAGAAAGAGGCGCCGTTCGCCGTTAATGCCCCTGATCCGGCAATGATGTTGGACTCGATGAAGATCGTGCCTCCGGCTCCTCCACCATCCCCGTAACTCAATCCGCAGTTGCCATGCAATCCGCTCATGTCGATCGTTCCCATAATGGTTGAGGGACCGGTGAGGACATTCGCGACGGGGTCATAGACGATGACCCGGAGCAAAGCGCCTCCGCCGCCCGATGTCGGTCCGCCGCAATCGGGTTCGGCCGCGCTCCCCATCAGGGATGGATGGACTGGGTCATCGTTCGCGGCTCCGCCGGCGGCTAACATACAATTAAGGTCATGGTCGGTGGCGCCCGCGCCCCCGTGTCCCCCGCCGCCGCTGATGGGCCAAGCGGCGAAACTGAAAACCGCGGTGCCAGCCCCAGGACCATATGGAGGAAAGTTCGATTGGTAGCCGTTCCCGACCCCCGTGATGGTCGCGCCCGCGTCCAAAGTAAAACATTCGGTCATGATGGTCACGCCGCCGGAGATGGTCACCACGGCCCCTGCGGAAATATGAACACAGCTGAAATAATAGATCCCTGTCGTCAGCGTCGTGACACCCGAGGATAAATTGAGGGCGGGCGCTTCGGATAGAACGGTGGCCAATGGCGTTGGCGAGGAGGTGGTTATATTCGTGGGGGAGGAAGTGGAAGTCGGCGTGGCGGTGTTCAAGGCCGCGGTGTTGGTCGGGGTGAGGGTGAAGGACGGGGTCGATGAATTGGTTGGTGTAGAAGTATTCAACGATGTGAATGTGGCTGTTGGGGATTGGGTAATGCTGGGGGAGGGCGTCGAAGTCTTGGTCGATGTGGAAGTGTTCAAAGGCGTGGAAGTGGTCGTTGGGGTCAGGGTGAAAGTTATGGTGTTCGCCGCGGGCAATTTGGGAGAGGAGGGCGGTGTAATAACAGGGGAACAGCCAAAGCCATTCAGGGACAAACAAGTTAAGGCCAGACAGCTAAAAGCGAGAAATAACACTGGGTGAGAAATAGAATTTCGGTTCATAGTTGAACCTCCCTTGGACTCGGCTTTTTAACAGCCTTCATACCCTATCATTGTCCCTCTGTATTCAAGCTTTAGACGGGAAAGGGATGTTTTAGTCCAAATATTTTTATATTTGTTCGAAAAAAGGCCAATATCCTGAGTTCGCAGTTGACCCCTATTGCAATAGCAATAGGGATCACCAAAACAGACCTCTCACCTGGTGAGTTCGAGGCAGGAGACAGCCCCGGGCACAGCTGATTACAAAAAACAGGTTTAGCGCCCGCTAGTCCGTTAAAAATTCCTGACTTGGTTTATCGAAAAATCTGCCCTGAAATTCAGCCCTTTCCATCCGTGAAAGAAAAGACCATCGGTTTGACGTTTCCAGACCCTCGATTTTGTCCCCCTCTATTGTCCTTATTTTCGCCAGCGTTATCTTAGTTACAAGCGATACATCCCACGTGGTCTGAAACCCATGGGGGGGTAGATTCAAATCGTTTTAAGAAAGGTCGTTACCAATAAAGTGATGACCGAAAAAGGGTCCGGCTGAAACCGAAACCCGATCATCGAGAGAATCAAATGAACTGGACTTCGAATCATTTCCATATCCGTATGGGCGAAACCCCGTTTGGATATTCCGTTAGAAGTGGGAGCTGTTTTTTTACGACCTCCTGTAAGCGCTTTTCCGACCTCAAACCCTTTCCCCATCCCCTATTTTTAATTCTTCGGCCGGGTTTTACCCCGGTTTAATCACCCTCAATAGCGGAGAAATGCGAAAAGGGAACCGATCTGAGCATGACTGAAACTTACTTAGAGTTTGTTTCAAAACGTTTCAAGGCGGTCCGTGCGGGCCTGCTCATAACCTTTGTTCTGTTCCAATGGTGGATCACGGGATACGCTTGGGCCCAGTCGCCTTGTACTTCCGGTAGTTTCGTGTCCGCTCAACTTTGCTCCTCGGGCGACGACAACTCGACCCTCTATCTCAACGGCATCCTGATCGGGACACAGACTTATTGCAATTGGGACAGCGTCGGCTGTCAGTTCTGTTTCCCTGTGTCCCTCGCCGACTTCACCATGGGCACCAGCATCGCCATCGCGGTGAAGAGCCAAAACACCAATCCTTCGGTCAATTTCAGTTCCTGGTACCTGCAGGTGAATTGTTCAGGAGGGGCGGAAGTGGTCACCAGCCAGCCTTCGAACATGCAGAGTTACTACCTTAATGACGGAACCACCACCACACCCGACCCGCCGCCCGGCCCCAATGGGGACGCCTGGTACAACCCCGCCTACAATGGCACCTTGTTCACGGGCACGGGAGTGCCGGTGACCCTGGATATGTGGGCCCAACCCATCTACAACCCCATCACGGGGGCACGGCTTCCTTATCTGTCCAACCTGCCCAACGGCGATTACAGCACCGGCACGGGCGCGATCTTTTGGCGCCAGAGCGCCGTATTGCCGACACCCCAACCCACGGTCACCGTCCCCAACGTGACCGTTCAAAAGGCCTTTGCCGGGCCGCCCGCCTACGACGTTCCAGCGCCGGGACAGGTCTCGGTCACTTACAACATCGTCGTTTGCGACAGCGGCGCCGCTGTCTCCACGCCTGTGACGGTTTACGACAATTACAGCAGCCAGCTCAACGTGACAGGATGGGAATGGAACGGGGCCTGGTCCCCCTCGCCGCCCCAAGTGAATTCCACCGACCCGAGCGTTTACGCCAGCGGCCCGCCGGCTTACGCCGTTTTCCCCGTGGGCCTGTCGGGCGGGGGAGCCTGCGTCACCCTGGGGGTCGCCTTCGTGGACACGTATCAAGGATGCCAAACGGTCACCAACGACGCCTCCGTGACCTGGGCCACGGGCCGGACAGCGCCCAGCAACATGGTGACTTTCGTCGTCACCTGCGTGATCACCAATACCCCCACGAACACGCCGACCAGGACTCCGTCGCCCACTCCCACGAATACCCGGACGCCGACCCCCAGCGGAACGCCCACCAATACCCCGACCCTGACCGATACCCCCACCCCCACCAACAGTCCGACGCCGCCTTTTTCCTGCCCCCCCAACGATATTTACAACGGGTTGAGCCCCTCCACCAGTTTGTCGGCGGGACCGACCTGGACCGACCAAGCTACCGTTTCGGAGATCAGCCCCGGCCGCTTGGCCGGTGAGAAGGCCATTCAGGTCAATTTCAACTGGCCCTCGGGTTATTACGCTGGCATGGGTTGGAATTTCACCAACAGTACCCCCGCCTTGGCCTGGAACCTGACCCCCTATAACGACCTAGTCCTTTGGGTAAGGAGCACGGGCGGGCCGGTGAGTTTCTTGCAAGTGGATATTAGGGACGCCAGCGGCAACAACTCCAACCGGGTCAATATCGCGGGTTACATTTCGGGAGGCGTCATTACCAGCGCCTGGCAGGAAGTGTTGATCCCCATCAGCGTATTTACGGGGATAACCATCTCGACCTTCAGCGAGATCGACTTCAACGACGGCAATACCCCCTCGGGGAACGATACGTTTCAGTTGAGCGACATCGGGTTCGTGTATTCGGGCCCTTGTTGGACGAATACCCCGACTCCCACGAACACGAACACCAATACCAATACCCCTTCCAATACCCAGACGAATACGGATACCCCCACCATGACCAACACCCCTTCGGTCACGGCTACGAATACCTCAACGAGAACTCCCACCAACACAGCCACTTTGACGATGACCGATACACCGACCCCGACGAATACGGACACACCCACCCCTACCGCCACCGCCACATTGACGAATACGCCGACGGTGACGAATACCCCTACGTCCACTCAAACCTCCACCCCCACCCCGACCCCCACCGATACTTCCCTGGATACGCCGGTGCCGACGAATACCCCCACACCCACCGCCACCGATACCAACACCGTGACGCCAACCAATACCCCGACGACCACGAATACACCCACGCTTACCTCGACCAATACCAACAGTCCCACCCCAACCAACACCCCGACCCCGACGAATACCTCCACGAACACCCGCACTGTTATTTTCGTGAATACGCCGACCCTTACGAACACGCCTACCAATAGCGCCACCGCTACGGCTTCGTCTTCGCCAACGATGACGGCCACCACTACCTATACCAACACACCATCGCGAACCAATACCTCCACTCCCACCAATAGCCCGACCCCGACGCCGACCGTCTCTAATACCGTCACATCCACGCCCACCGATACCCGCACCCCCACCAACAGTCCAACCAATACCATGACTTGGACCTTTACCATGACCGCCACGAAAACCCCGACCTTGACCCCGACCCTGACATCCACCCCCGCCCCGGGTTTTTCCCTCGTCAAACAGGTATCCCAGAGCTCGGCCAATTCAGGGGACGTTCTCACTTACACCCTGACCATCCAGGTCACCGGATCGTTATTGACCCGGGCCGTGGCCCAGGATTTTCTTCCGGCCGACACGACCTTCCAAAAGTTCGTTTCGTCCCCGGCTGGGACTACGGAGTCCGCGAATACCGCGTCCCGCACTTTGACTTGGAACCTTCCGCCCCTGCCGACCGGGACCTATCAATTGACCTATGAGGTCAGCGTCAATAATTACCTGCCGAACGGGGAGATGTTGACCAACAACGCCCAGCTATCAGCGCCAGGGTCGCCTACCGTAAAGGCCGCGGTGAGTGTGGTGGTAGTGGGAAGCTTCACGGTGTCGGTGGGGGTCTATAACGAGGCGGGGGAATTGATCGACACCATCAAGGTCACCCGGATGACCCAGGCGGTGATGAGCCTGCAGTTGCCGGTGAGCGTGATCACGGGGCTCGACGAATCGGTCACTTTATATTTTGGCGGTTCCGTTCTTGGGACTTGGAACGGGAACGACCAGAGCGGAACCCCAGTCTCCAACGGGGTTTACCACATCCAAGTGTTAAGTCAGGACAATATGGGGGTTGTGACCACGGTCACCCAGCAGGTGGTGGTGAGCCGGTCCTTGGCCCAGATAACGGTGAATATCTATAACGAGGCGGGGGAGATCGTGCGGCACTTGTACGGATTGGTGGAAAACCCGACCAACAGTCAGATGACGGACCTGGTTTTAAGCATGGATGTGTTCAACCCCATGACGACCTCGGTGGTCACCGATCAGCTGCAGTTGGTCATTATGACGGTCAACTCAAGCCCGACGACCCTGATCTGGGACGGACGGAACGACAATGGAGGGGTTGTCACTTCGGGAAAATATTTCGTGGAAGCCCATCTGGTGGAGGGGAACGGGGGAAGTCAGACCATCACCAAGACCGTCACGGTCCAGGAAACGGGAACGCCTGGCGGGCTGGTGAAAGTGGAACCCAATCTACTGGCGGGATCGGAAAAGACCGCTGTTTTCCTATCGCCTGGCCGAGGGGATGTGACCATCCAAGTGCGTGTCTATGACCTTTCCGGCCAGTTGGTCAAGGTCATCCTGGGCCGCCCCGTGAGCGGAACGACGGCTTGGGACGCTTCTGGGGTCGCCAGCGGGATGTACCTGGCGGAAGCGGAAGTGGTGGATAACGCTGGCCATCAACTGGGCAGGCAGATACTCAAGCTGGTGGTGATCCATTAAGGTTGGGTCGAAACCACTCGACAGCCTTCAAAGTTACTTCTTTTCGAGAACCAGGACCCTATTCACTCCCGCGTCGTCCTTGGCGAAGCTTCTTTTTAAACCCTGGCCCTTGAAAAGGTCGCTGGCTTCCTTGGCGCGGTTGGGCTCCAACTCCATCAGTCCGATCCCGCCTGGGGCCAGCCTTTGGGCCATGCCCTGGGCCACGGCCCGGTAAGGGTCCAACCCGGTTTTTCCTCCGTAGAGGGCAACCGGGGGCTCGTACCCTTGGATCTCCGTATTCAAAAATTCCTCATCCAACTGGGCGATGTAGGGCGGGTTGCAAAGAATGACCTGGAACTGGGCAGGGTCCCGTTTGGTCAAGGCCTGAAACCAATCTCCCTGGCGCCATTGAAGGGAACTAACGACCTTCAAACGTCGGGCGTTGGTTTTGGCGACCGCCAGGGCTTGGGCCGAGATGTCCAATGCCCAGACCCGGCAGGGGATGTATTTGGCGACGGCGAGGGCGAGGTTCCCACAGCCGGTCCCCAAATCCAGGACCAGGCGTTTTTCTTGGGGCAAGGGAGCCAGGGCTTCCAGTGCCAATTCCACCAATTGGCCCGTCTCGATCCTGGGCCTTAAGACCGCGGGCGAAACCTTGAAGGGCAAACCGAAAAAGTATATCTCCTCGAGGATGTATTCCAGTGGTTCGTGGTTCATCCGGCGGGCGATCAATTTTTTGATCTTTCCGACTTCGGCTGTTTTCAATGGGCGGTCGAAGTGAAGGTGAAGCTTCAAGGTATCCACGCTCAAGGCGAAAGCGACCAGGCTGAAGGCGCTATGGCGGGGGTGGTAGACGTGGTTTTGCCTCAAGAGGGGAACGGCCCATTGGATGAGCTGAAGGGGAGTCAAAGCGTTTTTCATGGCATTCCATTCACGAAGGGAAAATAAGGCCTTGTTTTGATTATAACTTCTTATATTAAGCTGGATTCTTAAAAAAGATTTTTCCCCTTTTCCGCTCGACCTTCATTTGTTAATAAATTTCCTTCAAAAATCGCAGACAAAAAACGCTCCTGCCGGATCAATCCTTAAAAGGGAATGACTAGCTCTTTTTTTACACATCAACCACATTCCATCCGGGAGTCGGGATCGCGACTGTCGAAGGGAATAAGGCGGGATTTCTAGACTAGAATGAACCGAGGTGGATATCCCATTCGGAGAGGCTGATAACCGGGCATGAATGACTTTCAAAAAGAGGAAGTTTTCCAGGCCTTCGTTGGGGAAAATCGACGCCTTTGGGTGAGGCTGGCTTACCGCGTCCTCGGAAACCGTGAGGAAGCGGAGGATGTGGTGCAGGAAACCTTGTTCCTCTTGTGGGAAAAGGGGACTTTGTCGAAGGTAGATAGTCCGGGCGCGTATACAGCCCGATCCATATGGTTGAACGCGATCAAGCGGAAAACACGTGGGAAGGTCCATGTCCCTTTGGAGGAAGCGCCCGAAGCGGCAACCCCTATGGATTTGGACACGACGGGCCCGTCCCCAGCCGCCGATCCGGCGAGATTGGAACAGGCTCTTCTGGGTTTGCCCGAAACCCAGCGGAACGTGATCCGCATGAAGTACTACATGGGGTTGTCGTTCAAGGAGATCGGGGAAGCCCTTAAGATCTCGCTGAACACCGCGGGCAGTCGTTGTCGGTACGCTTTGAAGACTTTGCGGCAAGCCCTGGAGGGACGAAAGTCTTAAGGCGGTTGAGGGTTGGGAAGAAATTCAAGGAGGGTCGAATGAGCGAGGAAACCAAAGACAAGGAAAAGACCGAGGTCGGCGTAGCGTTCGGGGACGGCAGTAAGATCGCCATCACAGGGATCATTGGAGGGGTCATTTTGGCGATCGGCTTTCCAATGGTCGTCCTGGTTTATGGACAGGCATTGGGTTCCACATTTTTGATGATCTTTGTCCTATCCGGGCTGGCCATCGGAGGTCTGGTGGCTTTGACCGCGGCGTTCTTCGGGCTGGTTTTGCCGCGCCAAGTGGGGGGAGAAACCGGAAACCTGAACGATTGGATCAGGTGGGGCATTGAGCGGAAAAACTGGAGCGAGGAAGATTGGAAGAAATGGGCCGATTGCGCGGACTGGACCGAACCTGATTACAAAAATTGGACGCTACAAGATTGGAAAGATTGGGGCGAGAGGGTTAAAGCCAAGGGCAGGGAAATGGGGAAATGAGGAATAAAACTTCGGTGATCTTGAGGGGCGCCCTATTCGTTGGGGTGCTCTATTTTTGGGGCGTATCCATCGCCCATATGTTCGCCCTCAAAGTCCCCTTCCTCTATATCTATTACAACGTGCCCTCGACGGTGTACCAGGATCGCATCATTTCCATCCTATCCTTCGGGTGGGCGGTCTTTTTCTTTTTCGCGTTGGCCGATACGGACCACACCAAGGCGTTCTTGAAACCCATTCTTTGCGCGGGCGGGGCGGCGCTATTGGGGATAGCCTTCATCAACCTGACCACGGATTTCCACAGCCTTTCGCCCGACGCGACTCCGCTAGCCTATTGGGGCCAGTGGCTGGTCTTGGTAATCTACTTCGGTCTGTTGACCGGTGCCTACCTTTATCCCAAGAAGTAATATCGGGCCGAATTTTTCATTTCCAATGTGAGCGCAGTCATATACAAGACGACAAGTTTTATTGAATCTACCTTGGATGGCTGGGGGAGAGCTTTCATATTCCATATAAGGAAGTCTCATGAAAAAGACCCTGGCCGCCCTATTCGTCTTTGCGTTCCTATTCCCGGTCCTAGCCTTCGCCCAGGATGACGACAATACGGACAACCCGACCCCCACGCCTCAGCCAACCCGTTCTTCCTTCTTGAAAAGACACGCTTCCTCCAAGATAAACGCGAAGACCTCCAATGATGAGAACGCCAACGGCTCTCCTTCCGGGGGCTCTCCGCTCGGTCCCATACCCATCGCTGACGACACCTTGCGGTGGAGCGTTTCCCTGGACGCGGGAAGCGGAAGCATGCCCATCCCGGCCTTTACCGATCAGGACGGTGACTTCCAACCCGCCTACACCATCTCATCCATGGACTATGTGGTCCAGTCTGGCCTGGAGAAGATCCTGGGCAAGTTCTCCGTCGGGACCATGGGATGGGAAGTGGGACTGAAGGGCAAGGCCTCCATGGCGCTCGAGTACTGGGGCACCCAACAAGGGCCGGGTGAGCCGGGCGATTATTTCTGCACCACGGGCTTTCCCGATATCTCCAACCTGCACGCGGGGGACGAGATCGACATCCACGGTTTCTGGTGGGCTCTGTCTCCTGAGGTGACCGCTCATACCGAACTGAGCCCCAACTTCGAGTTCGGCTTGGCGGTCGGCTTCAGCACCTACGGTCACTTGGCCATGAGCATCCAGGACCCCTGGACCGGTTCCAGTTACCAGATCTCCGATGCCTGGGATGTGAACCATTCCAAGTTCCTCACCGACCACCTGCCTTCCTTCGGGGTCGCCCCCGACTGGTCGATGAACATGGTCTTTATCCCCACACCCTCATCCCAGGCGCGCTATTACCTGGAAATGGGGATGACCGGACCGGATTGGATCATGGGAGCGGGCATGGAATTCCTGCTGCTGCCCGACATCATCGGTGTGACTCCCCCGGCCGGCCATCTCGCGCCCGCGCCAGGCCCCAAAGCCAAGAATCCCAAGAAGAAAAAGAACAAGACCGCCCCAACGCCCGTTCCGACCAACACCCCGACCGATACACCCACCGATACCTGGACCGCGTTACCTACGGCCACCTGGACCGCGACGGATACGGCCACGCCGGTCCCGGCCAAACGGGCGCCCACGCCCGTCCCGACCCATGTCCCCTCACCCGCCGCCACGGCCAAGGCGACGAGTTCGCCCTCGACCCCCGGCCCGGAGGCGACGACGGTCAGCAACCCTAATGGCCCGCTTCCGTCTTTCGTGATCAGCCTTCATGGCGGCGACGGCTTCCCCCTCTCTCAGGGCCTTCAGAACTTTACGGGCGGCGGCCCCGCGGTAGGAGCCAAGCTGGGGTTGGATGTGAGCCCCCAATGGACTTTGGGCCTGAATTTCGACTATCAGGACCAGTTCGGGCAGGAGGTCATGAACAATGGGAACGGCTACACGCCGCCCGACTTCATCCACATCCCGATCGAGTTCTTCACCCAGTATCATCTCGACCTGGGAAGCCGGTTCTTCAGGCCCTATTTGCAATTGGGTCTGGGGATCGCCATCGATTCCCAGGGCGGTACTTACACGGACTACGTCAACGGGTCGGCCCAGAACGCGACGATCCCCAAAAAATCATGGATCAACCCGGAAGTGGACCCGGCGTTGGGGTTCGAGTTCAACTTCTCGGACAACTTCGGGGTCTATGTGGAGGGGGCGTTGGGGCTGGACTTCGGACCGGCGGAAGAATTCAACGACAAACCCATCATCCTCATCCCGGCCGAGCTGGGCCTCAGCCTGAGGCTTTAACCAGCGGGGGATAAACTATGTCCCCAGAGAGCGAACCTTACTACCAGGAAAGTCTGGGGTTGGAGTCCGTGAACAGGTGATCAATAACCGTTAGGCCCGAATATCTCGATGATGCCCAAGGCGCTGGAACCCGTATTGCTGTCGTAGTCCGAGACGTAAATGTTATTGTTCGCCAGCAGGATCCCGTCCGGCCCGATGAACGGAGTCGCGCTGCCCTCGTTGCCGGTCATCTCGCCGATCATGGACCCGCTGTTGTTATAGATCTCGACCAGACTGTTGTCGTAATCCGCCACGTAAACGTTGGAGGATGCGTCAACGGCTAACCCGTAAAATTGGTAATCGCTGTCGAAGGCCGCCGGCGGCGGGGGGAGATTCCAACTGTTGGTGGTGGTCAAGGTGCCGCCAGCCGTTGAAAGTTCCCAGACCATGTCGTTATTACCATCGGCGACATAAAGGTTGTTGCTTGGGTCCAAGGCGACGGCCATGGGTGTCACCGGATAGGTGGAACTGCCGTAGGTTACGTTGGTGGTCCACGCCGCGATGGTCGCTCCACCGGCTCCGAATTCCTCGACCTGGTTGTTAAAACTATCCGCCACATAAACATTCCCGTTCGCGTCTATCGCGATACCGTTCGGGGCTTGGAAGGTCCCTCCCCCGTAACCGGGCCAAGTGGTCACGGCGGTTCCCGTGGAAGTCAATTCATAAATGGCGGCGCCTGTGTAGGGATAGGATTGAAGACCCGCGTCGAGCACATAAATGTTCCCGTTCAAGGGGCTGACCGCCACCCCGTTGGGGTAAATGAAATTGGTCCCAGAATAGGCTGTGAACTGTGTAACGGCCGCGCCGCCGGAAAGCCCGAATACCTGGACTTGGGAAACGGAATTTCCATCCCCTTCGGCGACATAAATGGAACTGTTGCCATAGGCCAAGCCATTGGGAGCCGTCACCGCCGCCCCGAAGCTTGATATGAAAGGAGGGGTCGGCATCAATGTCGCGGTAGGTGTGGGGGAAGAGGTCGGTGTGGAGGTATACCCGCCAAGATTGGTGGGGGTGGAGGTGGGCTGGGGGAAGCGATTCGACACTCCTGGGGTGGTGGGTGTGGAGTTACTGGAACAAGCCCAAGGAATGGTCAACCCCAAAACAGCCAAGACCCAAAAGAGTGATTTTTTCATAGTTTTCTCCACAGTTTGATCCATTTTACTATCCCTATTTAGACGCTACTGTTTGGATAAAGTTGCGTTGAATCCCCCTCGTTTACAACTTATGGGCCAATTGGCTGTCTTTGGGCCTCCCATAAAAGCGTAAGTCCTTGGAAGAATGGGGAAGCAAACAACCGTTCTATCTATAAAATCGCCCTTAAAAGCAAAAGATAAAGATATTGGTTGGGTCCCCTATTTTTTTGCTCTTTGGGTTAATTACAATCCCTATGTAATTCAAAACCAACAAATAGGGAGAGTCATGACCACCTTTAATACATCCAGGGAGATACCGGCGACCGTGGAACAGGTCTTTTCCGCTATCAGTCATCCGGAACGATTAGCGAAGTGGTGGGGTCCTGCCGGATTCACCAATACATTCCATATCTGCGAGTTCGTGAACGGCGGACGTTGGTCCTTCATCATGCATGGGCCGGACGGCAAGAACTATCCGAATGAGAATGTATTCGCCGAAATACAGGCTCCGACAAGGGTTGTGGTCCAGCACGCCTCAACGCCGAAATATTCATTGACCATCACCTTGGAACCATCGGCGGAAGGAACGTTGGTCTCCTGGTCGCAGGTCTTTGAAAACGATGAAGTGGCCAAGAGCCTGGAACATATCGTCGTCCCGGCTAATGAGCAGAACTTGGACCGATTGACGGAGAATGTATTGAATATTATGTGAAATTTCGCCAAGATTCTCCTAGTGCCATTATGAATAGAAAAAGCGGGAAGATGAAAACACCACCCAAACTGGCGGGTAAAGCGGCATCCAAATTGATCGATAAAAGGATCGCCGGGTTGGGGGACTGGCGGGGCGAAACCCTGGCCAGGATGCGCGCTCTCATAAAGGAGGCCATCCCCGAAGTCGTGGAAGATTGGAAATGGAGAGGCGTGCCTGTTTGGTACCGTGACGGCATGATCTGTACCGGGGAGACCTACAAGAGCATCGTGAAGCTGACCTTTGCCAAGGGCGCTTCCTTGAAAGACCCCGCTAAGCTCTTCAACTCCAGCCTGGAAGGCAACGTCCGGCGCGCCATCGACATCCACGAGGACGAGACGATCGATGGGAAAGCGTTCAAGGCGCTCCTGCGGGAGGCCGTCCTTCTCAACGCCACGGGCGGAAAGAAATCCGCAAAGCGGTAATAAACTATTGGATTGAAGTATCGTTATGGGTTAATGGGCCGAAAAAGGTTTGGGCCGGTTTTTCGGACCCCCTTTTAGTCTTTTTTGACCTCATTCACTCTCTTTTCGCTACCGGCAGAGCGAATTTCCGGAAAAATATTCCCGATAAGATTGAATTCATCCTTCCCTGTGAAACCGCCAAGTAAAATTATTTACCGATATAGCTATATAGGGGAAAAGGCTGGTATTCTCGTTTAACCTTAACGGGTCGTTGAATCAATGGAATAGTTAAGAACACAAGATCCACCGACCTAAAAGTTTTAGCCAATACCAACCTTCGAACTGAGGAAACCCGATGCCTGCCGCCGCCCTCCCCCCGGACGAAAAAGAACGCCTACTATCCCTTCGCGCTCTTCAACAGTTGGATACCCCTCTGGAGGAAAGGTTCGACCGGCTCACCCGCTTGGCCAAGATGGTCATGCATGTGCCCATCGCCGTCATTTCCCTGGTGGACGAGGACCGTCAATGGTTCAAGTCCTGCATAGGCCTGGATGTGGCCGAAACCCCCCGCGCTGTTTCCTTTTGCGGACACGCCATCCTGCGTGATGAGATCATGGTGGTGACGGACGCTACCACCGATCCCCGGGTGCAGGACAGCCCGCTGGTGACCGGGCCGCCCCATATCCGTTTTTACGTAGGCCAGCCCCTATTGAGTTCCCAAAACCACAAGATCGGGACCCTGTGCGTGATCGATACCAAGCCCCGAACTATCACCTCGCAGGAGATTGACGCCATCAAGGACCTGGGTTTTTTGGTGGAAAGGGAACTGCGGAACGAGGGCGTGAATTTGGCCCAAAGGGAATTGATCCTGGAATTGGACGAGGCGAAAAGGAAAGCTCTCATCGACCCCCTGACCCGGCTATGGAACCGGGACGGCATCGCCAAGCTGTTGAAAAAAAGGAAGGCTTTTTCGGAAAAATCGGGCCAGCCTTTCGTGGTCGCCATGTTGGACCTGGACCATTTCAAGGAAGTGAACGACAATCACGGCCATTTGGCCGGGGATAAGGTTTTGGTGGAAGTGGCCCGCAGGTTGAGGGGCGGGGCCCGAGAATTCGATACCGTCGGCCGTTACGGCGGCGAAGAGTTCATCATCGTGATGCCTGACGTGGATAAGATCATGGCCGGGAAGATCTGCAACCGAATATTGGAAAAGCTCAGGGACACGCATTTTGAGGCGGGCGAGACGCGCATCCCCGTCCTGGCTAGTATGGGTTACGCGGTCTGTGATCAGGCCCAAGGGTGGGACACCGAGGCGGCCATCCAGGCGGCCGATAAGGCGCTTTACGAGGCCAAAGCGACGGGTCGTAACCGGATCGTAGCCGCGTCGTAAAAAAAGTCAGTGAATATTTCCAGACTTGTTCTTCCCCAGCAAAAAGAAAGCCACTTGTAACGCCATACTTTGGATGATTCGATAAACTCAATGACCCAACAGAGCCTTTACAAAGCCTTGGACTCCGTAATAGATCAGGACAATCCCGGTGAATAATCCCGCTAATCGCATGAAAAGAAAGGCTTTTTTCAAAGGTTGACGTCCATCAGCGTCCGTTTTTGATAAATGTTTGGAAAATCGCCAGACATTGACCAGGGTTATGAAACCAAAAATGATGAATATGGTCGGAATAATGAAATATCCCATGTGTCCCTCCTGGTTATGGAGCGTTTTCTTGCGGGGTCGTATCGATCCTTTGGCGGAGACGCGGTTCAGCGGCTTCTTCGGGAATATTCGAACACTTTATCTAATGTATTCAAGAACATCTTAATGTCGCAGTCCGAGGGAATATCAGCGCCGCCTTCTCTGGGATGGTCGTTCCCTCTGACCGGGTAAATACCCAGCTCGCCATTCTCTTTCAAACTGATCGTGACCTCCTTCATTCCCCTGGTTTTATAACGGATATCCTTATGGGAGATCCTGTCATCCGGAGGCGAGGGTTGTTGGTCCTTTTGTAAGTGGGTCAAAATAATATCGAGACCATATTTTTCAAAGTCTTCCTTACGAACTTCTATCAAATCCCCCACCTCGTAATAAACCCCGCGGCCGTACAAATTGGATATGAAATGTTTGCCTGTTTTCAGATTCCGGAACAGGGTCAAAACACCAAGGACATTTATCCGTTCTTTCACTTGTCGTTTCCTTCTCGATTTTCTAGTTATTCATACGCGCGTTTTGTGGCGGGTAATTTTTAAGGAGCGTAAAGCTCCCGGTTCTTTTGGAAGTGCTCATGGAAACGTTCGTTGATGATCCCATGGATGAATTTATCGTTATACAAATCATTGAAAAGCACCTCGTTGTTTTCGTCCCATGCCGATCGGTTAGCTCTTTCCAATAATTCCCCAGCTTCCTGTAATTGAAAATACCGATAACCTTCGCAAGCGGCTTTGAGTTCCTCGGGGGTAAGGCATTCAACAACGGCGTGAAAAACACCGCCGTTACAAATGAGACCATGGGTGTGAAGTAAGGCGCCAAGGGCCTTATCGCCCTCGCGAAATTCAGGGGCGCGATTTGTGTCCAGGCTGCGATTCCAGACATACATCTCTTCCTCGGTCATCGAACTCTCCTTGACTGTCGATCATGGATATTTTAGCTCAAGTAATAGATCCTGTGAGCGGCGCCTGGAAAACACAAGGAAGCCCCTTTCTCCTCAATGGCTATCATGGCGAAGCTACTTTAGCGTTGCTTAGGAGGTCTACCACCCTTGGCGGAATGTCGACTCATTAGAACGTTCTACTGGTGACTTTATCCACGATCCCAAGATATATATTCAGGGCAACTTTGCGGGAAATCCAATTCTGCGATAGAATTAGCCATATTAGCGTTTGAAACCTTCTTTATTCGGCACCTTGTTGACGCAAAAAGGGGCCCATGGCCAAGTTAACCAAATTATTGTCCCTTATATTTTTCGGCATTTCCTTGTTCGCCCTACAACCGGTCTACGGCGTGTCCGGTACCGCGTTTTTCGATAACGCTGTCGCCCCGGCCCACGGCCCCAAAGAATCTTTCGTCAAACGACAGCGATACGTCACCTTCCATCCTGACTTGTTGGAATCGGCCAAACCCGGTCGTTTTAACGCCAAGTCAAAACCCCAAGTGCGGTTGAACCTGTTCGATGATGTGGATTTATCCATGGTCGTGGACCGGCCTGAGGCCAGGCCCCATGGCAGGACCGTTTATACGGGCCATGTGGATAAGGTGCCGGGAAGTATGGCGGTATTGACTCGCGGGAAAGGGATACTGACAGGTCTCTTCTACATACCAGGCAAGGGGCTATACAAGATCCTGCCAGCCGGCAACGGCACTCACCGGGTCATTGAGGTGGATATGGACGAGGCCGTTTGCGGGGACGACGGCACCCACCCGGAACTGGCCGACCCCAAAATGGCCGCCGACATTCCCCAGGAAGGCATGCCCAACTTGATCCCCAACAACTATCCGGCTGGTTGTACCTTCGCGACCAACCCTGTCGTTTTGCCCATCGGGGTCATCTACACTCCCAGCGCCTTGGCCACTATCGGGAGCGTGTCGGCTATGGAATCCCTTATCGACACGGTGGTTTTCTACAACAACATGATCTATTACAACAGCGGCATCAACGCCCAGATGCAGTTGGTCTATACGGGCGAGGTGTCCTACACCGAGAAGGGAAGCATGTACACCGACCTTTCCAATATGGGAAGCGGGGCCATTCCCTTGGTCCAGACCATCCAAAACAATACGGGCGCTGTCATCGTGAACATGCTGGCGGCGGGGGGAGATCCAGTCATGGGGCTCGGCAACCTGCCGGGGCATTACAGCATGGAATATGTGACCTTCGCCGAGGCCATGGTGCATGAGATGGGGCACAACCTGGGTTGCGGGCACGACACGGCCAACGGCGGGCCGGGCGTTTACTCCTATTCCTCCGGGAGCCGCTTCACCGCTCAGGGAGTCCAGTACCGGACCATCATGGCTTACGCTCCCGGCGTCTATACCCCTTGCTTTTCCAGCCCCCTGGCGACTTACCTGGGGACGGCCACGGGCGTAGTGAATTCTACCGATAACGTCCGCACCATCAATAACACCGCCCCCAGCCTGGCTGCTAGCGTGCCGAGCGTTCCAGGTCTGGATGTGCCGACCATCAGTATCAACAGTCCATCGGCAGGAGCGGTCTTTACTGGTCCGGTGACGGTTGGAGTATCGTCCAATGCGTCAGACACGGCTGGGATCGCCCAGGTGGATTACTACCTGGACAGCCAGTACGTTGGAACGGGCACCACTCCCCCATATTTCATGTTACTGCCGTTGGTACCCTCTGGGAGCCATTACATTACGGCCCACGCCATGAATACCCTGGGCGCCACGACCTTTTCCTGCCCGGTCAGTATCTATGTGAACAACACCCTGCCGGCCCCTTGGGCTGGGCAGGATATCGGCTGGCTATTGCAGAATTCGGTAAGTCCCATGGAGATCAAGTACATGGGAACGCTGGGAAGCGAGACCTATACGGGCGGGGTCTACACGGTGAACGGCGCTGGGGATGGGATAGGCTTCAACCTGACCGGCCTGGAGCAGGACTCTTTCCACTTTGTCAGCCAGCCTTCCTGCGGATTCTCGACCCTTTCGGCCAGGATTTTCGCGCCGACCAACGGAAGCGCCAACGCCCAGGCGGGGTTGATGTTCCGCAGTAACATGGCCAATGATTCCCCCTATGTTTTCCTGGGTTGGGCCAATAACGGGGGCCTGCCGGCGATCATTTACCGCTCGACCCAGGGCGGGGCCTCTTCCGGCATTGCCGAATCCAACCTGGGTAACCCATCTTACTTCCAGATCACCCGGTCGAATAATATCTTCGCCCTTTCCGAATCGGCCAACGGGACCACCTGGCAATCCCTGGGTGCGGTAACCATCACCATGTCCACCAATGCGGCCATGGGTCTGGCGGTGTCCAGTTACAACAACGGGATGCTGGCTTCGGCTAATTTCGACAACGTCAATACCAGCGTTTCTTGCTCGCCCCCCACGGCCACCCCGACCTTCACCCAGACCCTTACCCCCACCCTGACCTCCACTTTCACCAAGACCTACACGCCGACCGCCACCAATACACCGACCATAACCAATACTCCCACCATTACCTTTACCCCCACCTTCACTTCCAGCGCCCTGCCGACCGCCACCTCGACTTGTCCTCCTGGGACTGGCCCGTTGCTTTCCTGGGTCACCAAGAATCCCATGCCCAACACCGTTTATTCCTTCGGGAGCGCCGTATTCAACGGGAATATTTACGTTATCGGCGGGGACGTGAACGGGAATGTCGGATCCACCAGCGTGGAAATATTCAACCCCTCGACCAACCTCTGGTCGGCAGGGCCCTCTTTACCCGTCTCGCTTTATGGACCACAGGCGGCGGTGGTGAACGGTAATCTCTACGTGATCGGGGGGTTTGAACGGGACATCGTCGCTGTAGTCAATACGGTCTGGGAATTGAACACCTCGCTCAATACCTGGGGAACGGTGGCTTCAATGCCTGTTTCCGTCTACAACGCCGGGGTGGGGGTGGCGAACGGCAGCATATACATCATCAGTGGCGCGGTCGCGGGCGGCGTGACCAATGTGGTTCAGGCTTATGATCCCATCGCCAACAGTTGGATGGTCAAGACCCCCAAACCCACGGCTTGTTCCTCCATGGGGAGCGGGGTGTTGAACGGGATCATCTACCAGGTCGGGGGAAATGACGGGACGAACGAGCTGAGCGTAGTGGAGGCTTATAACCCCTCCTCTGATTCGTGGGCCACGGTGGCTCCCATGTCCTTGGCCGAATTCGGCGGGGAAGTGGGTGTTTTGAACAACAACCTTTATGTGGTCGGTGGTGGTTTGATCACGGACTTACCGGTGAACAACGTACAGATATACAACCCCTTGACGAACAGCTGGAGCGCCGGTCCTCCTGTCCCGACCGCCAGGGACCTACTGGGAGTTCAGGTGGTCAACGGGGTTCTATACGCGATCGGTGGGTTGGATTTCGCCACCTCGACGGCTTACATGACCAACGAGGCCCTGTCCTTCTCCTGCCAGGTCTTTACACCGACCGGAACGCCCACCCCCACCTTCACCAATACGCCTTTAGGGGCCTTCACCTCCACCCCGACCATGACCCCCACTTCCTCCTGGACCTATACACCCAGCAACACTTTCACGCCCACCAATACTGGCACCAACACCCCGACCTCGACCGCTACCACCACCGCCACCGATACGGTGACCCAGACACCGACCCTGACCTCGACTCAGATCCTGGACGGCCCGGTGACCATCTACACCGCGGTCATCACTAACACCCCCACCAACACTGCGACGGATACGGCCACAGGCACCCCGACCCAATCCATGACCTCGACCGCCACGGCGACCTCCACCAATACAGCGACCGTGACCGCTTCGAGGACGGCTACGTCAACCCTGACCGCTTCGCCTACAGCTACAGCCTCGATGACGAATACCCTGACTCCCACCCTCACCCAGACCATGACACTGACCAATACCTGGACCACCACGCCGACCATCTCCCCCACACCCTTGCCCCCGGTGGGGAATCCCTATCCCAACCCAGTCCTGCTGAACGACAGCGTTTCCTTCGATGTTCAGGCTGATGGCAAGACCACCATTGAAACGGACATATTTACCGTGGCTTTTCGAAAGGTGGCCTGGAACACACAATACGTCTCCAGCACGACCACCGTGACATGGAATTTAAAGGACCATTGGAACAAGCCGGTGGCGGATGGGTTATATTATTTAAGAGTGAGGGTCATGAGCGGAAGGACGATCGTCACGAAGATACTGAAGGTACTTATCCTCCACTGAAAGGGAACAACATGGGAGAAGAAAAAGACATCCAGTGGTTGAATGAGCCGGAGGACAAGGATTATCCGGCGGCCGGATCCTACATGACGCTCTTGTGGCCCGAGACGGACGCGGCTGAATGGGTGAAAAAACTGAGGAAGGCGAAGGTGGTGAAGTTCAAGGCCAAGGATATCTTCCGGGCCTCCCAATTATCACTGCTGGGTGTGAGCAACTCCCATGTGAAGACCGACCGGAAAAAGATCAAGAAGGGAGTGGCTCTCTCCCCCCTTCTACTGGTAAGGGATACTCCCAATGGCAAACTGGTGATCGCGGACGGCTATCACCGTTTGTGCGCGGTCTATTCTTTCAACGAGGATATTTGGATACCGGCCAAGATCATCTGAGGCGGGTTTAGACGGCTGGTTCGACCGGAGTAATCGCTTCAACTGGACCCGGAGCCTCAGCGACAACCGGTTCTTCGGCCAGGGCCTTTTTAGGCTTTTTGACCTTAGGCGGCGCCATCAGGATGTTCACTACCCAGATGAAGGATTGCAGATCGATGGTGTCCTTGGCCCCGAAAGCCTTGAGGTCCTCCATGACCTTCTTCTTCATTTCCAACAGGGCCTGATAGGTCTTCCAGTTCAGGGTGGTCTCGTAACTCAACTCGAAACCCAACCAATGTGCCAGATTCTTGGTGGCTTCGGGTTTCAGGAA
>Ga0326728_10006659_pt1 | contig 30817 bp, 24 predicted proteins | sample MB3enrmetagenome_FD_207602 | JGI IMG/M metagenome (GOLD analysis project Ga0326728, IMG submission 207602) | Lab enriched peat soil microbial communities from McLean, Ithaca, NY, United States - MB31MN | ecosystem: Environmental > Terrestrial > Soil > Wetlands > Peat | place: USA: New York...
GGCGGAGCGATACTGCCCGCCTACGACGCGCTGACGAAGTACAAGAAGATCCATCACGTCCTCGTGCGCCACGAGCAAGGCGCCGCGCACATGGCGGATGGTTACGCGCGCGCGAGCGGCCGCGTCGGCGTGGCGATGGCCACGTCGGGCCCCGGGGCGACGAACCTCGTCACGGGAATTGCGACCGCGATGCTCGATTCTTCGCCCGTGGTGTTCATCACCGGCCAGGTGAACAGCAAACTCATCGGCTCGGACGCCTTCCAGGAAATCGATATCACCGGAATCACGCTGCCGATCACGAAGCACAACTATTTGGTCACGCGGCCGCAGGATGTAGCGCCCGCGATGCGCGAGGCCTTCGAGTTGGCGGCGTCGGGACGGCCCGGCCCGGTGCTCGTGGACATCACGAAGGACGCGCAGCAGGCGAGTTGCGAATTCGATTGGGCCGCGGCGAAACCACATCGCCTCCGTCCGCAGCAGGCGCCGGCGCAAGCGTCGTTGATCGAGGATGCGGCGCGCCTGCTCAATCGCGGGCAGCGGCCGTTGATCCTCGCGGGACACGGAATCCTGCTCTCCGGCGGCGTGCAAGAGGTGATCGCGCTCGCCGAGCGAGCCGACATCCCCGTCGCCGTGACGCTGCTGGGCATCGGCGCTTTTCCAGGCTCGCACCCGCTTTGCCTCGGCATGATGGGGATGCACGGCGAAGCCTGGGTGAACATGGCGATTCAGGAGGCGGACGTGCTGCTGGCGCTGGGCATGCGATTCGACGATCGCGTCACGGGCAATCTCAAATCCTACGCTCCACACGCGAAGAAGATTCACGTCGACATCGATCGCTCCGAGATCAACAAGAACGTTCCGGTGGACATCGCGCTCGTGGACGATCTCAAGCGCACGGTCGAGCGGTTGCTGCCGCTGATTGAGGAGAACCAGCACTCGAAATGGCACGGCCGCATTCGCGGATTCCGCGGCGAATCCTCCGTGCGCGACATTCAAAACCTGCCTGACGACGGCCACCTGTACGCCGCGCACGTCATTCACGATCTCTGGCGCGAGACTTCGGGCGACGCGGTCGTGGTCTCCGACGTCGGCCAGCACCAGATGTGGGAGGCGCAGTACTACCGGCACGAGCGCCCGCGCTCGCTGATTACCTCCGGAGGGCTGGGCACGATGGGATTCGCGTTGCCCGCGGCCATCGGCGCGAAAATGTCGCGGCCCGAAGCGGAAGTTTGGGCCGTGGTCGGAGACGGCGGGTTCCAGATGACGATGGCGGAACTGATGACGATCGTTCAGGAGCATTTGGCCGTGAAAATCGCCATCATCAACAACGGCTTTCTCGGCATGGTGAGACAGTGGCAGGAGTTCTTCCACGAAGGCCGCTACTCGGAGACTCCGTTGCTCAGCCCCGACTTCGCCAAGCTCGCGGAGGCGTTCGGCATTCCCGGCCGGCGCGTCTCGGAACGCTCGAAACTGACGGACGTGGTTCGCGAGGCGCGCGCGACGGACGGACCCATGCTGATCGATTTCCGCGTCGAACAGGAAGACTCGGTTTACCCGATGATTCCGACCGGCAAGGCGTTGCACGAGATGATCCGCCGGCCTTCGCCCCTGGCCCAAACTGCGGCGGACGCCTGAGGAGACTATGCGCACTTACTTCGTCTTGGACGTGGAGAACCGGCGCGGCGTGCTCGAGCGGATTGCTTCCGTGCTGCGCCGCCGCATGCTGCAAATCGAGACGATCGTCGCTGCGCCTTCCACCGATCCGGCGCGGGCGGTCATCACGTTCGTCGTGGATACGGACGACTACGGGATCGCACGCATCGAAACCGGCTTGCGCAAGATCGTCGAAGTCATCGCCGTGCGCTACACACGAGACGCCGGCGATCCGGCGATTGAATCGGCGATCCTGCACTTTTCAGACGACGCCGGCACACGCTCCGCTTCGGCCGATCCCGATTCCCTGCTGCTGCACGTCAGCGGCAAGCCCGCGGCCATCGATCGCTTGCTGAAATTGCTGGAAAAGGCCGGCCGCGTGGATATCGCGCGCACGGGTGAAGAGGCGTGGCCGGAAGTCCCCGGCGAGCACCAGCGGCCGGAATCAGAACGCGAGCCAAATGCGCCGGCTCGCTGATAGAATCTTACCCGCATTTCATTCCTTTGGGAGGCAGTGATGGCAACTCTGTATTTCGATAAGGACGCCGATCTTTCGCTGATTCAATCGAAAAAGGTAGCGATCCTGGGTTATGGCTCGCAGGGCCACGCGCACGCGTTGAACTTGCGCGACTCCGGCGTCGAGGTGCGCGTTGGATTGCCCGCGGGCAGCCGGTCGCGCGCACGCGCGGAGGCGGAAGGACTGAAGGTGTTGACCACGGCCGAAGCCTCCGCCTGGGGCGACGTCATCTCGCTGCTCATCCCCGATACCTCGCAGGCCGCGATCTATCGCGCGGACATCGCGCCGAACCTCAAGAAGGGCAAGACGCTGCTCTTCGCACACGGCTTCAATATTCGCTTCGGCACGCTTTCGATTCCCGCGGATATCGACGTCGTGATGATCGCGCCCAAGGCGCCCGGACATCGCGTCCGCGAAGTATTCGTCGAGGGCGGCGGCACGCCATCGCTGCTCGCCGTCCATCAGGACGCCAGCGGCCACGCCAAGGCACTCGCGCTGTCCTACGCGAAGGGAATTGGCGCGACGCGCGCGGGCGTGATCGAAACCACTTTCGCGGAGGAGACCGAGACCGATTTATTCGGAGAGCAGGCGGTTCTTTGCGGCGGCGTCAGCGCGCTCGTAAAGGCGGGATTCCAGACGCTGGTCGAAGCGGGTTATCAGCCCGAAATCGCTTACTTCGAAGTCTTGCACGAGCTGAAACTCATCGTGGACCTCTTCTATCGCGGCGGCCTCGGCTATATGCGCTATTCCGTCAGCGACACCGCCGAATTCGGCGATTACGTCGCCGGCCCGCAGATCATCACCGACGAAACCCGCAAGACGATGCGCGCGCTGCTGAAGTCCATCAAGGACGGCAGCTTCGCCAAGCGCTGGATCGCCGAAAATGAAACCGGCCGCCCCTGGTTTAACGCCACGCGTGCGGAAGAGCAGAAGCTCAAGCTCGAGGAAGTCGGCGCGCGGCTCCGCTCGATGATGACGTTCCTCAATCCGGTGGTCATGACGCCCGACGGCCCCAAACCCGCTACGCCCGCGCAGGGAAGCGGCCCAGGCAAGGCTGCGACGCCCAAGTGACGCCCGACGCCGGTCTCCCAGCGGACCGCGCCCTGGGTGATGCGGCGCTTCGACCATAAATATGGTAGAATGAATCCATGCGAACTACCGTGGACATTCCCGACCCCGTATACCGCCGCTTGAAGAGTCGCGCGGCGAGCGAGGGCAGTTCAGCAAAAGATCTGATCCTGCAGGGTGTGGAACAGGTATTAAAGCGAGGTTCGCGGAGACGCCGCAGTAGGGTCTCGCTTCCCCTCGTTCGCGCGAAGCGACCGGGCGCCCTACGGCTGGACAATGCCAAGATCTACGAGGTCATTTCTTTTCCCTGACATTAACGTCTGGATTGCCCTCACATATGAGGGACACGTCCATCACGTTGCCGCGCGAAACTGGTTTGGCGCGCTGGGCTCATCGTCGCGCCTCTTTTTCTGCCGATTCACCCAGCTTGGCTTCCTGCGCCTGCTCACCGCGGAGGCGGTCATGGGCCGAACGGACGTGTTAACTCAGGAGCAGGCTTGGGAAGCATTCGACCGCTGGCTGCAAGACGACCGGGTCGGATTCCTGGAAGAGCCGGCCGGCCTGGACACGCCCTTCCGTGAGCTAACCCGGTCGCGCAGTTCGTCAACGAAGGACTGGGCGGATTCCTACCTCGCCGCCTTTGCGCTGACTTCCCAACTCACGCTCGTGACGTTCGACCGGGCATTCCGCTCCAGGACCAGACAGCTTGTGCTGTTGAACGAATAGCACTCGCCACCCGGCCACAATAAAGTCGACGCCTCACTGAAATGACTGGACCACCTCTGTGTACCGTTCACGCTCCCGTGATTCGTCCGTGTGCCGGGTTTCCGGGTCGGGATGGTAAGTGCGCCAATCAACTTTCCGCCTGGAGCAATGAACCAAAGCGGGCAGGGTCGCACCAATGGTCGAGAGCCACCCGTGCCCTACGGGATCGTAGGCCTGCGCCCAAGGCATGGCGAATCCTTCTCGCGCATCTGTTCCGGGGTCTTGCACCACAAAAGAAGATTGACACGCGGGCGGATGCGAAACTACACTTGGCCCCTCGAATTGTGAAACATGAATTTCGCGCGCAATTTCGCCTTTACCCGCCGCTTCTCCTTTTGGGCTTGGAGAAGCGGACCGGCTGGGGCCGCGCGCTTGGGGTGAGCGAGTAACCGACTAGCGCCAGAGGAAATTCCCAGACGGGCCGCGAATCCAAACGAGGATCGCGGCTTTTTTGTTTTCAGGAGGAAACCTTGAACACGAAACCACTGCGGGTCGCATTCCAGGGCGAGGTCGGCGCGTTCAGCGAAGAAGCGGCCGTGCGGCTGATGGGCGACGCCATCGTTACGGTCCCGCGCCCGACCTTCGACCGTACCTTCCATGCCATCGCCGACGGCGCAGCCGATGTGCTGGTTGTTCCCATCGAGAACAGCCTCGCCGGCTCGGTCCTGCGGGTCTACGACCTGCTGCTCGAGAACAATCTTTGCATCCGCGCCGAAACCGTGTTGCCCATCGAGCACCATCTCATCGCGTGTCCCGGCGCGGCGCTCGAATCGCTTCGCTCGGTCGAATCGCACCCGATGGCGCTGGCACAGTGCGAACGATTCATCGCCGAACATCCGAACCTGAAGCGAATCCCCGCCGAGGACACGGCCGGCAGCGTCCGCGAAGTTCTTTCCCTCGGCGACCGATCGCGCGCCGCCATCGCCGGACGCCGGGCGGCGGTAAATTACGGCGGCGTCATCCTGGCGAGCGGAATTCAAGACAACTCCGAAAACTTCACGCGGTTCTTTCTTCTTTCCACCGACCACTCTCCAGTTCCCGGCGCGGACAAGATGACTCTCACGACGCGCCTCGCCCATCGCGCCGGCGCGTTGCTCGCCGCGCTCGAGCCCTTCGCCCAGCGCGGCGTGAACCTCCTCAAGATCGAGAGCCGCCCGATCCACGGCTGCCCCTGGGAGTATCAGTTCATCCTGGATGTGGAGGCGACTTCGCCCGGCCTGCTCGATGCCGCTGTCGCCGACTTGCGCCGCACGACGCAGGAAGTGCGCGTGTTGGGGCTGTATCCGGGCGCGCGAAACAACCCCGAACATTCAGCGGCCAATCAAGGGAGATCCCTATGAGCCCACGTCCCGTCATTTCACGCGCCGGCCGCAGGCCGCGTGCGGTCCGCGCTCCGGCCGGCGCAGGGGGCGCTCCGCTGCCCGTCGTGATGGAACCGCCCGCTCCGGCGTTTCGCCTCGCCTGCCGACAGCTTCACCCGGAAACCAGCGTCGTGACCGCGGGCGGCGTGGCCATCGGCTCGGGGCGACTGATCGTCATCGCGGGCCCGTGCTCGGTCGAATCGCGCCGGCAGATTCGCGATACCGCGCGCAGCGTCCAAGCCGCCGGGGCCGACATGCTCCGCGGCGGCGCCTACAAGCCGCGCACATCGCCGTACGAATTTCAAGGGCTCGGCACCAAGGCGCTGGAGTGGCTTGCGGAAGCGCGCGCCGAATCGGGTCTGCCGATTGTCACGGAAGTGCTGAGCGTGGAAGACGTGGAGCGCGTTGCCGAATGCGCGGATTTGATTCAAGTGGGCGCGCGCAACATGCAGAACTACCCCCTGCTGCGCAGGCTCTCGACGATCTCGAAGCCCGTGCTTCTCAAGCGCGGCGCTTCCGCCACGATTCAGGAATGGCTGCTCGCCGCCGAGTATCTACTCGCGGGCGGGAATCCGAATGTGGTGCTCTGCGAGCGCGGCATCCGCACGTTCGAGACCGCCACGCGCAACACGCTCGATCTCGCCGGCGTCGCACTCGTAAAAGAGCTCTCGCACTTACCGGTGATCGTGGACCCATCGCACGGCACGGGAATGCGTTCGCTCGTGGGGCCGGCGTCGCGCGCCGCGCTGGCCGTCGGCGCCGATGGATTGCTCATCGAAGTCCATCCGCACCCCGATCAGGCGTGGTGCGACGGCGCGCAATCTCTGGATGTGCCGTCCTTCGCCGCGCTGATGCGCGACCTGCGCGGTCGCGAGGCTGTGCGGTGAAGAATACCTCATCAGCAGGCAAGTTCTTTCCCGCGGACACACCATCTGCGCGCTGAGGAAGGACTAAGGATAACGCAGAGACCTGCCTGCCCTGCCCACCGGCAGGCAGGCGCTGAGTACGCAGAGACGCGCAGAGAAGAGCGCGAGCATGCGGATCGGTTTGGCCGACTTGGCGAGAATTCCGCGCTAGCGGCGGGCTTCGGCGGCTTGAGGTTCAAGCTCGGCGGCGCCCGCGGTCTTCTTGTGCTCGCGGATGAGCGTGATGAACGCCTGAGCGGCGCGCGGCAGGCTGCGATCGCGGCGGTAGACCAGGCCCAGAGTGCGCCAAATATCCACGCCTTCGATCGAGAGCAGCTTCACTTCGCCGGCCTTCACCTGATCGCGGGCGAACGTCTCGCTGACGAACGAGACGCCCACGTTTGCGGCGACAAAACACTTGATCATGCCGATGCTCGGCAACTCCATGGTGACGTGGAGCCGCGAGCGGTACGCCCGAAAGAGCTTGTCCAGCACCTGCCGCGTGTAGCCCGTGCGCGGAAAAATCAGCGGCTGCTCGGCCACCTCGGCCAACGAAACGCGCGACCGCCCCGCCAGCGGATTCTTCGGACTGACCATCAGCATCATGCGGTCGCGAAAGACCGGGTGCACGCGCAAGTTCGGCGACTTCACCGGCAGTGTGACAATGCCCACGTCGATCGTGCCGTCTTCCACGCGCTGCAGAATTTTGTGGCTGAAATTGCGGTAGACGCTGACCTGAACCAGAGGATACTTGCGCTGGTACTCGGCGAAGATGTCCGGCAACAGATAGAGGCACGTCGCCTCGTTCGCGCCAAAGAAGAGCGGCCCTTGCACCGCTGTGCTGCGGTCCGCGACGGCCTGCAGCGATTCGTCGCGAAGCCGGAGCAGGCGCAGCGCGTAGTCGTAGAGCACTTCTCCCGCGGGAGTCAGTTGCACCGACTTGGCCGAGCGATCCAGCAAGCGCAAGCCGTAAGCCTGCTCGAGCTGCCGGATTTGCGCGCTAACCGCCGATTGCGAGCGGAACACCTTCTGTCCCGCGCGCGAAAAGCTTCCTAGCTTTGCCACCTGCACGAACGTCGTGAGCTGGTCGAAATCCATATTTCCGAGCGTCTCTTTCTATTATACCGGAACTTTGCCCGTGCACATCTTCCGGAGCCTTCATTCTGGACGACGAGTAGCTATTCGCAGGGAGAAGGCCTGACCGCATTTGCCACCAGCCGTAAACAAGGAGGCGGTCGATCCTGTACTTCTCTGCGTGCCTTAGCGCTCTCTGCGCCTCTGCGTTATCTTTTCTTGGGGGACGCGCCGTCTAAGGGCTGTGAAAGAACAAAGATAACGCAGAGACGCGGAGTACGCAGAGATCCGCAGAGAAAAGCGCCATCATTCGGATCAGATTGCCTAACCTGGTGAGAAACACGGGCTAGGGCTGGCGCGGGCGGGCCTCCTCCGCGGCGTCCTCGACTTCCTCGTGAGGCTTCCAGCGCCGGAAGCCGTATCTCCGGAGCAGCAGCAACGGCCTCAGCACGGCGTACGCGCTCGAAAAACGTCCGCTTAACGCCGCGTCCGCGCGGTCCACATTGGTGGGCACGGTGGCGATGCGGCCCGCATAGCGCAATCCCTGCCAGAAAGTCTTGCCGGACCGGACGCGAAACCAGAATCTCGGCAGGGTTGGGAGTTGGGCACTGCCTTCCAGCGAAAACCGCGACCAGATTCCTTCGCCCATGCCGCGCGCCACCGGATCGGCCTCGACCTTTCGCACTACCTCGTCCGGCAGAGGCGCGTCCAGAAAATGCCGCGCGACCCAGAGCGCCAGCCGCAGCATCCGGCCAACGCGAAATTCCTCCGCGCGCGCGAACGCCTCGTCCCAGGCGAGGCCTCCCGGCAGATTCCCGCGCTCGTCCTGGCGAGCCAGCTCGGCGATATCGCAAACCCAGAGCAGCCGCTCCCAGTAGTGCTTCGTTCCATGCACCGAAACGAGCAACAACGTATCGGCGGCGGACGGCGCCATGACTTCGCCGCCCGCGAACGCGAACGGCACGAGACGCCGCTCGAGCGCATCGAGATCGAGCGGCCGCGGGTAGTAGCGCAACGTCGCGTCGGTCTGCAATTCCACGACGACGCCCCCGGCGCTTCGGATGTATTGGTACTCGCTGTGCTGCGCCTTCCGCGCTTCGCCCGGCAAGAGCGGCCCGTAAGAAGACTCGTATCCATCGGCGATGAGCAGCTCTTGCGCGCGCGGCATGTCCCGCTGGCGCACCGCGATATCGAGATCGGCGAATTGCCGCAGGACGACATCGCCATACGCCTGCGCCGCCAGCACCGGGCCCTTGTACGGAATTGCGAGGATGCCCTCCGCGCGAAATCGCTCGAGCAGCCGGAACAGCTCCGCCGTGAGAAACAAATTCCAGCGTTCGTGGCCTCGAAGTCTTTCTTCAAAGCGCCGGCGCAATTCGGCGGGAAGGCTCTCGGAACACAAATTCAGTAGGTGACGAAATACAAGCGGCGCGAGGTTGTGCGCGGCGGCGCCCTTGGTCAGCGCGGGCCAATCCATCGGCCCGGCGGCGAGAGCGCGGATCCGCTCCGCGACTTCCGCCTCGACGCGCGCGCGCGCGCACACAAGCAGGAGCTGCTCCTCCGGGGTCAAAGTTCGCGTGGAGTTGAATGGTCCAGGCATGTGCGACGCGCCTATCTTAGCCCAAGCCGCGCGTGCGGCGCAGGGAACGCAAGAGGATGTGCTGGAATCAGCGGCGGGGGAACGCGATGCGATCCGGCGCGCGCTGACCCGCTCTAGCCCGGATTTCTCCCAGGTCGGGCAAAACGGTCCGCACGACGGCGCTCCTCTCTGCGCATCTCTGCGTACTTCGCGTCTCTGCGTTGTCTTTGTTTTTCCTCAGCGCTTAGACGGTGCGTCCCCACGAAAAAGATAACGCAGAGGCGTAGAGAGCGCTGAGGCACGCAGAGAAATACAGGATCGACCGCCTCGATTCCTGCCTGCAGGTAGGCTGGCTTACGGCCGGTGGGAGGTGCGGGTCAGGCGGGCCGCGCGGAAGCGGCTGGCGGCGTGGGGGAAACGCCTTGAATCTGGATCAGCCCCGCGGAGACGGTTCGCGGGCGCCCATCGGCGGCCGCCGCCCGCTTTGCCTCGAGATTCTTCGAGGGGATTCCCGTGCGCACGAAAGACTTCTCGCAATCCTGCGTCGAAGGGCCGCGCATATTGCCTTCGAGGAAAGCGAGTCCCGGGCAGCGCGTGCACGTGGTGCCGTGCACGCACTGCGAGCAACTCGGCAGGTCGCCCAGGTGAATCTCGCGCACTTCGTTGAGTTGCGGCGAATGATTCCAGATGTCGAGAAAGCGGCTGCGGCGGACGTTCCCGCTCGGCAAGGGAAACTGCACGCAGGGATAGACGTCGCCGTAGGGCGAAACGTAGCAAAACGTGTGCCCCGCGCTGCACGGAAACGACTCCATATCGTCCGCGCTCGCTCCATTCGGCGTGGAACAAAATTCCTCCACGTTTCCGACCAGTCCTTCATCGCGAAACGCCTTCTGCAGCACGTCCTGATTCACGTTCAAGCTGAGAATGGAGCGGTCGCCGTCCATCATCGGCGTGATCGTGGGGTCGAGCATGAACCGCACGCCGATTTCGGCGGCCAGCGCTTTCACGCCCGAATAATCCTGATGGTTTTGCCGCATCAGCACGTCCGCGAGCGTCACCTGCAATCCTTGCGACTTCAGGAACCTGGCGGCTTCGATCGATCGCGCCAGCGATCCCGGCAGCAGCGTGATCGCGTCGTGCACTTCCGCCCGGTGCGAATAAACGCTGATCTGCACCGATTCCACGGCCAGCTCGCGCAGACGCGCGGCCTCGCGCTTGCGAATGAGCACGCCGTTCGTCTTCAATTTCACGCTGAACATCAGCGCCCGCGCGTACTCCAGAATCTCGAAGAAATCCTTGCGCAGCATGATTTCGCCGCCGCTCAGCGTCAGGAAGAGCACGCCCGCCTGCGCCAACTCGTCGAGCAGCTTCTTGTACTCGGACGCGGTCATTTCGCCGTGATCGTCGTGATCGAGATAGCAGTGCACGCAGCGCTCGTTGCAGCGGTACGTCAAGTCGAGCTGCACCGTCAGCGGAACTCCCAGCGCAAGCGCCTTCTCGCCCATCTCCTGCATCAACGAACTCATCCGGGCTCCTTCTCCGGCGCCGCCGGAGGATTGTTCTGCGCGATCGGCGCGTCCGAGACGATCAGCACGCCGTGCCCCGCCAGTTCTTCCACCAGAGCCAGTGCGTCCTCGAGCGCGGCAGCCGGCGCGACGTCGAACTCCCGGCAGATCCGCCGCTGGACGATTTCATCGAGCGGCGTGACGCCGTCGGCCTCTTCCCAGATGGCGGCCGCCACTTCGTTGAGCGTGTAAACCGTCGCCTCGCTCCCAACCATGATCATGACTTCGTCGCCCAGCCGCCGCGCTGCCACCTGCTTGCTTCGCGCGACGTACCGTTTGCCGGGGGCGGACGGCTTGCCTGCCGGTGTGGACGGCGAGCTCATCGCACCAACTCCCACACGCTCGCGTCAGGCCGGAACGTCAGACGGCTCACCGGAACGCGCGCCACGAACTCGCACGCCGATTGAAACACCATCTCGACCAACTCCGGGTCCTTCGCAAAAAATAGAATATTGCCCAGCAGAGCGCGGCCCGCTTCCGCCTCGCTCACCGGTTCGATCCGGTTCTCTGGTCCTTGCGCCAGCAGGTAGAGCGCCGCAATCGGCGCGTTCACGTTTTCGCCCAGCTTCGCCAGCTCTCCCGTGAAGGGCGTCCCATACGCCGCGTAGCCCGCCGGCGTCCCCGGGCGGCCTTCCGCCTTGCGCACGTAGGAAATCTCGTCCGTCAGCAGCGTCACGTCCGGCGGCGCAAGCCGTGCAATCGTCGTCTTCCCCGCGCCGGAGCGCCCGGTGAACAGGAAGGCGCGGGCGTCGCGCACAGCGCTCGCCGCGTGCAGCAGAAAACCTCCCTGCCGCGCCAGCGCCAGCGTGTGAACGATCCGCAACACCGAATCAATCGCGTAGGGGTTCGGCGTTTGGCGAATCCTGCCGGTGCGCAGAGCCGGATCCCACTCCGCGCGAAAATCTCCGCGCACGAGCGACCACGTCCCGTCCGGCGCGCGCTCGACGCGCACGTCCTCATCGGCGGCGATTCCGGTCGGCGCAACCAAATTCATATCGAACTGATATTCCGCGCGTTCCGGGCGTCCCACGAAGCCCGCGTAGCGCCGCTCGAGAAGGCACACGAACGATGGATCGTCGGTGCGCACGCGCACACCCATGCCGCCGATCTCGATGGCCACATCGAATTGCGCCTTGCCCGGGACTGTCGCGGCTGCGCTCATGTTCCCCAGGTGGCCGCGGCTCGCCCCGCCGAGGGTCGCGCGACACGCTGGCCGCGCTTCGCGTGCAAGTGCAACAGAACGCGCGCGGCGAACGACGATCGGCGCACAATCGCGATCACGATGCGATTCCCCAGTCCCGGACGCTTCTTCATCTCGCGCCACTGGCCGCCGCAAGAAACCGCCGCAACGCGTCCCAGCAATTCCGCCTCGGAAACCTCGGCGTCCCGCGAGGGCAGCGCGTCCCCTTGCGTGACGATGCGCGGGCCCCGCTCCGCTTCCGATATGCCCACGACGCGATGCGCGCACAATCTTCCCTCGCGCTCGTACAACACAATCTCGCCTTCCGAAATCTCGCGAATGGCCGCTCGCTGAACCAATAGAATATCGCCGGGCCAGATCGAAGGGATCATACTGCTCCCAGTGGCTCGAATCGAAACACTCCCTTTTGAACGGATTGAATCGGCCGCCGCGCGGCTGGTAGGACTCGCGCCGCCTGGCCCTCGGCTCTCGAACGTTTCCTTCGGGCGCTTCACCCTAACGGTTTCCTAGGGCCCCAGGAAGGTTGGGGCAAATAAAGTTTCGAGATGTGCTGATTTACTCCGAATTCCCCGCGCGATTCCCGGAGATCCGGCCCGGATTCACCGGCGCTTTCGCGGCGGAGAAAAATCAGTTTGGCCCGCCGTGCGAAACGCCGGCTACGAAAGCTTGCGGGCATTCCGGCAGTTCTGCTGAGTCGAGAACGCCTTGCCGCAAGACAGCGCCATCGTCTCGAAGACACGCTCGAAGCGGAAGGCGGGCTTGCGGTACGGCTTTTTCCCGTTCGCGTCGCTCGGACGTCCCGCTTGCGGTCCTTTATGGTTTTGGTTCGCCGTCGTCATAAACCCCTCATTACTCCAAATGAGTTCCCTATTAATTCAACCCGGATTGGGTGGCCCTCAGTCCAATTGTGCTTGAGTTGCCTTCACAGCACAACCTACCGCAGTTATAGTCCCGCTGCAAGGGTATGTAACGCTGGCGTTACCGAGCGGCGTGAAATAAACACTAGACTCGCCAGTTCCGCTCCCGTCGTTGTCCACGATGATTCCGCTCGTGCCACCGCTCTCCAGGAGGCCGGCCACTGGCGTCGTAGTAAATGTTCCGCCCGTCACCGTCATCGACAGGATGCAACTGTGCGCCGTGCCGCAAGCAGCGGTGTCCGCCGCATTTGCCCCAACCACGCTGAAGAAGATGTAGTCAATGGACGTCGCGTTGTTGTAAAACTCCGTAACGGGCGAGCACACACTGGCGCCGCTCGTGGCCAAGTAATTGGTGGCGCTGACCCCGGCCAGCAGCCCGGCAGTTATCGTGATCCGCTTAATTTCCGCATAGTCGGCAGCGCCGCTGTTGCCGCAGACATAGAGGAATCCGCTCGCCGTTGCCAGCGAGGTGTCTGACGTGTAGTAGTCGTTGTCGAAAGTACCCGAGTAGAGGTGGTTGGTCCCCGTTCCGACATTCACCACCGCTTGCTGCGTTCCCAGGGGTTGCGTCGCACCCACCACGCCCGCGTTGGCCTCGCCCACAACCGCCCCAGTCGTTGCTTCCCCGAATACGAACACTTCTTCTGTGGTGCTATCCACAATCGGCGCTTCTGTAACGCTCGTGCCGACCGCATAGGTTTGATTACCGCGGCAAGGGATTGTGCTGGTCTCGCACGTCCCGTTAGCCAATATTGCCGCTCTGAAATTCCCTTGTTCGTTGCCCACGAAAACGTTCTGAGACGTTTCGTCGTACACAGGGCTGCCAAGGGGGCTGCCGCCACCGTTCATGGCGATCGGCCAATGCCCACCCGCCTCCGCAGGCGTGCCTTTGAAAACATACGTGAATTCGTGCAAGTTGCCGTTGCTGTCGCCGACAAAAATCGCGTCCAGGACGCCGTCGTAGTAGGGATCGGACGTGGTGTCGTCGTCCCCAGCCGCAAACGACAAATGAAGTTCGCAAGCTTGCCCGGCAGTGCCTTTGCACGTGCTGTACGTGGCGCCGCTCGTCGTATATTGCGCAGCCGGCAGGGCGGACATATTGATCGGTGTCGCGAGCGTGCCCTGCGCCCCGGTTCCCGGCCTCAAAATGTGTAGGACCGCTCTGCCGCTTCCGCCTTCGATCCACGCAAACTGGTCCCCCGCGAACGAAGTCACCACCGAGGAATTCGGCGCTCCGGTGGTGGTGCTGACGTTGGCGTGGTAGGCCCAAAGTACAGTCGGAGCCTCAGCCCCGTCGACCCCGTAGCAGTATCCGGTCGTGGTTCCGTTCACATACAAATTGTTCAGCCCGAAAAGGTCCACGGTCCCCGTGCCCCCCGAGCCCGGTAAGTCCGTCGTGTACACGACGACGTCGTTCGCGCAACTGGGAGAAGCGTTCGCGTTCCACGTGACCTTCGCAGGGAAAGTGCCCTGGCGCTGGACCGCTCCCGCCGCGAGCAGTACGCCCCAATCCCTCTGCATCTGATGCGTGCCGCGCCGGAGAATGCTGATGGGATCGAAGATGGGCGGCCCGACTGGCCCGCGGGACGCAACATTCCTGCGCAAGAATTGCTGGACGTATCGAGGCTGCTGCTGGACTTGAAGATTTTCAAAAATTGACCGCGGAGCGGAGTAAACCAAATGGTGGTGCGTCCAGTCCTGCACCAACGGCACACGATAGTGAGGGGCGACCGGCGCTTGCTCTCCCATGAGGACCACTGCCGCCGCAAGAACTAGTAATATAAGGGCGATCCCACCTTTTCTCGCCAAATACGCGCGCATACTACACCTCCGAGCCGAGACGGATGCCTGACCCCACTCGTCAAGTATAAGGAGGGTATTTGTGTGTTCAATAGCCTATGTGGGCTAGTGTTCCCTTACGGTACTGATTCAATTCGGGGCGCCTCGTGCGGCCTCCCGCACTCTCATCCTTCTTTCGCTAATTCAAGCCCGACTGCGTCAGTTTCACCGCGCACACGCTCGCCGGCGTCGCCGCACCGCAGGTATACGGCGCCGCGCCCGTCCCGTTTATCAGCCACGAGAAATAAATGCTCGACGCGCCCGCCGAAGTGTTGTCATTGTCCACGATGATCCCGCTCGTTCCGGGCGCGTTTGCCGTTCCGGTCCCTGCAGCTGGCGGCACTGTCAGCGTCCCGCCCGTGATGGTCAGCGAATAGACGCAACCATCGCCCCCGCAAGCCGTGGGAGACCCGCTGGCTTCCACGGCAAAGAACAGGTACTCCACAGCTCCGGTCGAACTCCCGTTCGGCGTGTCGTAATACTCCGTCAGCGGAGAGCATCGCGAGGTCGCGCTGCTGGCCAGCCAGTTCGTGGTGTCCAAGGTTTTTCCAAGTATGCCGCTGGTCACCTTGATCCGCTGCAGCAATGCTTGGTTGCCCGCGCCGTTATTCCCGCAGGCGTACAAATATCCAGTTCCCGTGCCCAGGCCGGTGTCCGTCGTGTAGTAGGCGTTGTCCAGTGTCCCCTGGTTCAGCCGCCACGATGTGCCCGCCCCCATATTCACCGTCACTTGGTTGCCGACCGTGAGCTTCGTATCGTCCTGCCCGACGTATTGGCCGCTTTCGCCGTTAGTCCCATTCGGGCTGAAGAAAACGAACACTTCTTGCGTCGTCGAATCCACAATCGGGGCCGCTGAGATCTTGATGCCTGCCCCGGCGCCATCCGGATCGACGAACGTCGTGGATCCCACGCATGGCGGCACGCCGCCATGGCTCGCCGCGAGGCACGTTCCGGCGGACGTCGCCGCGGTTCGCACGTACATGATGCGTCCCGAAGCGTTTCCGACAAACACGTTTAGGGAAGTTTCATCATATGTGGGACTTCCCAGTTGCGGAGCCGCGTCCCCCGACATCGTTGCCACGGGCCAGCCGCCGGTCGTCACCTCTGCCGGCGCCCCATCGAAGACGCCCGTGAACTCGTGCAGATTCCCACCGTCATCCCCTACGAAAATGTCATCGCTGCCGTAGTCGTAGAAAGGGGATGACGGACTGATATTGAGTGCGTCTCCGCTGTCGTCGTCCGTGTTCGCGAAGGCGAGGTTTAGTAGGCAGGCGTGGCTCGTCCCACCGCCTCCGGTTGGTGCGGTGGGCATACACGCGCGAAACAGAGCGGCGGTTGTCGCGGTCGGAGTGTTCGGCGCGGCGATAGTCCCATCAGTGCCTCCGGTGTAGGGCTTTAGGATATGCAGCGCCGCCCTTCCGCCGCCGGCGGCAGTCCCCTCAACCCATGCGATCTGCGTGCCGTCCAAAGAAAGCACCGGGGACGTATTCGACGTCCCGGCGTTCGATTGCACGTGATATGCCCACATCACTGTTGGCGCGGTCCCGGCGCACAGGCCCGTCCCGGCTGAATTCACGTAAAGATGATTCACGGCGTAGATATTCAGCCCCGCGCCCTGATTCGTCGTGAATACGACGTAGTCGTTTACGCACGAGGCGGCGTTGAGGGCGGCGGCGTTGTTAAACGTATATTTCGCCGGGAAATTCCCCTGGCCCACGGTAAATCCGTTTCCTGCGACGATCCCCCAGTCGCGTTGCAGCCCGTTTGTGCCTCGCCGCAGAATTCCGATGGGATCGAAGATGGGCGGGCCGGTGGGCTGGCGAAAAGACACGTTCCGTCGAAGAAATTGCTGAACGTATCGCGTCTGCTGCTGGATTTGGAGGTTCTGCAGAATTGAGCGTGGAGCGGAATAGATCAGGCTGCGATGGGTCCAATCCTGCACCATCGGCACGCGGTAATGCGGCGCATTCGGCGCCTGCTCGCCCGAAAACACGACGGCCGCGAACGCAAGGCACGCCACAGCAAAAGCGAAAATTCGCGTCTTGCTCAATTTCATGTCAGCACTCCAATTCACTAGGACGCATGGGCATACGTGCATGGAGTCTATTCGCAGCTGTGCCGATGTGCACCAGGCGCCCGTTGGCTTGTGTCCTGTTGCGAAACACCTCCCTACTGTTTAGTACCTTGACTTGTATATTTGGATGGAGCACCCCGCGTCCTGCTTGCCCTCCGGCCACGCCCGGCCTCCCGCCGCTTGACCGTCTCCCTCGTCCTCCGACCCCGCTCGATTTGCACCGCCTCGGTCGTCGTCGCCCACCGCGACGAAAGGTCTCACAAGTGATTGAATATATGAGCTTTAGCCCATTTGGAGGCGATTCCTGTCGCGCGCCTCGTAGGTCCGGGCCGCCTTGGACGATCCTGAGCCGGGGAGATTTCCACATTCCCGCCGGTCCGCCATTGCCGGCCTCTGGCGTCCCAAACCGCGCCGCGGTAGAATTGAGTTGACCCCGTTGCCCTCTTCCGAAGGTAGGACTTCTTCATGGCTCTTACGCTTTCCATACCGGGTTTTTCGGCCGAGAACCAAATCGGCTTCGAGACGTGGATGGAACGCGTTATCGAGTTGGCCGACGGCGTCCGAAAGGACTGGAGCCCCGCAGCGGTTCACGATCTTCGCGTTGCGCTTCGCCGCTGCCGCACGATGGCGGACGCCCTCAACGAGATCGCGCCTGGCGCCGGCTGGCGAAGGGTCAAAAAGGAAAGCCGCGAGCTTTTCGACGCCCTCGGCGAGTTGCGCGACGCCCAAGTCGAACGGGCCTGGGTGAGGCGCCTCGTCCCTTCCGGCGATGCGGTTCGGAAGCATATGCTCCGGCTGCTCTCCCGCCAGGAACGCAAACGCGGCGCCGAGGCCGCTCGCGCCCTCGATCGCTTCGACGCGAAGATCTGGCGCAAGCTCGCGCGAAAGCTCCAGTCCAAATCGGAGGAGTTCCCGCTCGAGAGCGTCGTCTTCCAGCGCCTCGCCCTGGAGCGCCTCGACGAGGCCGTCGCCCTCTGCCAGCGCGCCCGGAAGGGACGAAGCCGCATCGCCTGGCATCGCCTGCGCATCGGTCTGAAACGTTTCCGCTATATCGTGGAGAATTTCCTGCCGCAGCGATACAGAACCTGGGCTCCCGAGCTCAAACGCATGCAGGACTTGCTCGGCGAAGTCCACGACCTCGATGTCTTGCGCGCTGAAATCCGCCATCGCTGCGGCGGATTCGAGGAAGACGCTGTTGCGGCCTGGCTCCGGAGGATCGAGAAAGAACGCGCCGCGCGCCTCGAGGAATTTCGCGCGCTCGGCTCGCAACCGAATGCCGCCTGGCAGGCTTGGCGCGCCGGCCTCCCCTTCGGCCACGCAGCGAAAGCCTCGCCCACCCCCGAACGCGCGATGGCGGCGTCCGCGGGGTAGCGGCTCGCTAGCCCGGACTTCTCACCAAGTTGGGCAATCCGCTCCGAATGATCGCGTTTTTCTCCGCGGATCTCTGCGTACTCCGCGCCTGCCTGCCGGTGGGCAGGTCTCCGCGTTATCCTTAGTTCTTCCTCGTCCCTGCACGCGGCTGGTGAGAATTGCGGTTTAGTGGCTGCGGCCGTTGAACTGAGAGCAGCAGGGTGGTTGTCGCAATTTCAATTCCATGAGCTCGATCCGCGTGCCGTCCGGGTCGAACAGCCCAAGTTGCCATTTGCCGTCGCGGCCGACCTTGTCCTGCTGAGCGCCGTCCCAGCCGTGCGCTCTCAGGAGAGCCATCGCGGCGTCGCCGTCCTGCACGCCCAGCGAAACGTGATTCATGATTCCGAGTTCGTGAGGCGACGGCGTCGCCGGCATATTCAGCATGTACTCCAGCCAATCCGCGCCGTCCGGAACTTGCATGTCCACCCAGTCCGCCACGTCATCTTTCATTCCGCCGTACCAATAAAGGTGGAAGCCGAGAATGTCCGCGTAAAAATGGTCTTCCGCGGCGCGATCCCGGACGATGAAGCCGCAGTGAATCATGAGGACGCTGATGGGGTCTACCGCTATGGGCCCGAGAAGCGGCTTCGTGTTCTGAATGAATTGAATGTGACGGCCCTCGGGGTCGTGCATCTCGATGGACTTCTCGCCGTTCGGGCCATTCTTGATTTCGCTCACTTGAACGCCGTGCGCGGCCAGATACGCGCGCAGCTGCTTCACGTTGGCGGTCCGAAATGCGACGTCCACGATCGCGCCCGGGCCCGCGCCCTTCCCGGCGACAAGTTCAATGGCCTGATGATCGTTCACGCGATAGCACAAGCCTTCGGGGGCCGGACATTCCGAAAGCCCCAGCAACGTGCCGTAAAACTGGCGCGAGGCATCGAGATTCGCAACCATGAACCGGATGTGCGCGATGCCGGTAATGGCCGGGCGCGACGGTGCGCCGACGGCAATAACCGGTACGCATAGAAACGCGGTAAAGAGCGCGATGAGAATTTTCCGCACGAGTGTCCTCCTGGACGATTCGGCGCAGATTATACGCTGAAGCAGGGGCCAGCCGGCACTTCCGGCAGAGTCGGAAACGCGACGCCCGCGTCGGGCGCAAGCTCACCACTGGATTTTTGCGGTACTATAAGGAAAACACGCGGGGCCGTAGCTCAACTGGATAGAGCAAGAGTTTCCTAAACTCTAGGTTGGCGGTTCAAGTCCGCCCGGTCCCGCCAGCGCGCGGGCTTGGCTGGCTCTTAATTCCCGCCGCGAACAACAGACAGCGATTCTTCGATGACGTCGTAAACGGAATGCAATTCGCGCGGCGTGATGACGTACGGCGGAAGCACGTAGACCACGTTGCCGAGCGGGCGCAGCAACACTCCGCGGCTCAAGTAAAAATCATAGAGTTTGGGGCGCAATGCCGACAAATAGCCCGCGTCAGGCACCTCCAGCTCGATTGCGCCAACCGATCCGATCCAGCGCACGTCTCCGACTCCCGGGCGCGCCTTCAATTTCGCCAACCGTTCGGCGTGAATCGCTTCGATCGCGGCGATGCACTCGAAGACCGGCTCCGAATCGAAAATCTCGAGGCTCGCGTTGGCCGCAGCGCAGGCGATGGGATTGCCAGTGTAAGAATGTCCGTGGAAGAAGGCGCAGGCGCGATCGGGTCCGCGAAACGCGTCGAAGATTCCCCCAGTGGCAATCGTCGCGGCGAGCGGAAGGAATCCGCCCGTGATTCCTTTTGAGAGGCACATCAAATCCGGCGCGACGCCCGCGCGGTCGCACGCGAACATCCGGCCAGTGCGTCCGAATCCAGTGAGAACTTCGTCCGCGATCAGAAGCACGTTGTGCCGCGCGGTCAATTCGCGAACGCCGGCGAGAAATTCTTCCGGATGCACGATCATCCCGCCCGCGCCCTGCAGCAGCGGCTCGACGATCACGGCGGCGATTTCCGCGCCGCGCTGATCGAGCAACGCGCGCAGACTGTCGAGACACTCAATGCTGCACGTTGCGCGCTGCTTGCCGACCGGGCAGCGATAGCAATACGCCGAATGCGCGCGCAGAACCTGCAATCGTAACGGCGCAAACGCCGCCGTGAAGGGCGAATCGTCGCTGACGGACATCGCGCCGAGCGTATCGCCATGGTACGCGTGTTCGAGCGCGACAATGCGGCATTTCTCCGGGCGCCCGACGTTGCGCCAATACTGCACGGCGAGCTTCAGCGCCACTTCCACCGCGGTCGAACCGTCGTCGGAGAAGAAAACGTGGCGCAGCGCGGGCGGCAGGATCTTTCGCAGCCGCGCGAACAATTCCTCGGCGGGCGCGTGCGTGAAGCCCGCGAAAATGACGTGCTCCATTGCGCGCGCCTGCCGCGCGATTGCTTCCGCGATGGCCGGATGCGCGTGTCCGTGGAGATTGACCCACCACGAGGAAATTGCATCGAGGATGCGCCGCCCGTCCTCGAGTTCGATGTACGCGCCCTCCGCGCGGCGGACGCGAAGCGGCGGCGGGTCCGAACCCTCCTGCGAAAATGGATGCCAGATTCCGGGAGGCGAGATTTGCATGGCGGGTCGTGTCATGGCATTCTCCTCAGCCCGCGTGCCCGAGCGCCGCTTTGCGCGCGGGAAACGCAGTGCGATCGAAATGAGATTCAAACGCGCGCAACAGCGCGCCGCGATCGACCGATGGAAGCCGCGGGATGCGGCCGAGCACGCGGACCTTGCCGTAGTGTTCGATGGCGCGGCGATTCTCGGCGTTCTCGTCGCCGATCAAGACGACCCCGTGCACGGTTAATTCGGCGTTGCGCAGGGCCGCCAGCGTGAGCAGCGTGTGATTGATCGTGCCGAGCGAAGTGCGTGCCGCGATCACGACAGGCAAACCGATGCGGCGCATGAGATCAATCATCGTTTCGCTTTCGTTGATCGGCACCAGCGCGCCGCCCGCGCCTTCGACGATCCACGGCCGCTCCGGCGCGGAGGTTGCTGCCGCCGGAGGCCACGGCAAATCGTCAAGACGAATGCGCGCGCCGGCCTCTCGCGCTGCAAGGTGCGGCGAAACGGGCGGCTCGAAGATATAAGCCTCAGGCAAAACCCGATCGTCGCCAACTTCCGCGAAGCGCCGCACGGAATCGCGATCCGTGCCCTCGATGGAACCGGTTTGAATCGGCTTCCAATAATTCGCGTCGAGCGCGGCGACGAGCAGCGCCGATAGAACCGTCTTGCCGACGTTCGTGTCCGTGCCCGTGATGAAGAACCCGTTCATCGCGCGGCCTGCCTTCGCGCCGTGGCCGCGCGAGTCCGAGCCGTGCCTTCCGGCAGGCGGGCCGCGGCCTCAATCGCGGCCGCCAGTTCTCGCAACACGGATTCCGAGTGCCGCGCCGTAACCGAAATTCGCAGGCGCGCCGTGCCCGGAGCGACGGTCGGCGGACGAATCGCGCGAACGCCGAATCCCGCCGCGCGCAACTGCTCCGCCACGGCGACAGCCCTTTCATTCTCGCCGAGCACGACCGGCACAATCTGCGACTGGCTGCGCAGCAAATCGAAATCACGCGCGCGCAAATCGTCGCGCAGCAGTTTTGCATTCGCCGCCAGGCGGGCGCGCTCCGCATCGGCTTCCGCGGCGAGTTCCCACCCGGCGCGAACGTGCGCGGCGAAATACGGCGGAAGCGCCGTGCTGAAAATCAATGTCCGCGCGCGATTGATGAGGAATTGCCGAAGCGTCGCGGAGCCGCAGACGAACGCGCCCGAAGAAGCGAGCGCTTTGCCGCAAGTGCACACCACCGCAAACACGCGATCCGCCAGGCCCGCTTCGGCGACTGCGCCGCGTCCGCCCGGGCCGAAGACGCCGATGGCGTGCGCTTCGTCCACAATCAGCTCGGCGCCGTGACGCTCGGCAAGGGCCGCCAGCTCCGCAAGCGGCGTGCGATCGCCTTCCATGCTGAATACGCTCTCGACGACGATAAAGCGCGCGCCGGTTGCGGATTCGGAGCGCAGCGCGTCCTCGAGAAAACTCAAATCGAGGTGCGGAAACACGACTCTGCGCGCTTTCGAGAGCCGGATGCCGTCAATCAGGCTGGCGTGATTCGCGCTGTCCGAGAAGACAGTGTCCTCGGGCGAAAGAACGGCGGCGAGCAGACCGATATTGGCGAGATAGCCCGACGTAAAAAACAGCGCGGCTTCCGCGCCGATCCAGCGCGCGAAATCGCTTTCGAGCTCGTTCCAGCGCTCGGAGTGGCCGGAGAGCAGCCGCGAACCGGTTGCGGCGGCGGGCTCCGCGCCGGCAAGCCCGCCGGCGACGGCTTGCTTCAGGCGCGGGTCAACGGCGAGGCCGAGGTAGTCGTTCGAGGAAAAATCGGGGGCCGGCGCGAGTTCGAGCGAGCGAAGCTGCGAGCGCCGCCCGAGTTCGGCGAGTTCGCGGCGCAACCGTTCGGCGACCCGCACGGCGCGATCTCAGGCGCCCGCTGCGAGTTCGCGCGGCGGGATCAGCGGTTCGAGGCCAAGCTGGCGCATCAACTCGTGATCGGATTCGGGATCGGGATTCGGCGTCGTGAGCAGCTTCTCGCCGATGAAGAGCGAATTCGCGCCGGCGATAAAGCACAGTGCAACCGCTTCGCGCGAGAGCGATCGGCGGCCCGCGCTCAGCCGAACCATCGCGGCAGGCATGAGAATGCGCGCCGTGGCGATCGTGCGAACGAGCGTGAACGGGTCGAGCGGTTCGCGCTCCGCGAGCGGCGTGCCCTCGACGCGAACCAGTACGTTGACCGGCACGCTTTCCGGGTGCGGGTCGAGCGTGGCGAGCTGCCAGAGCAGGCCGGCGCGGTCCTCGTCGGATTCGCCCATGCCGAGGATGCCGCCGCAGCACACCGTTATGCCCGCCTTGCGCACAACTTCGAGCGTGCGCAGCCGGTCCTCGTACAGCCGCGTCGTGATGATGCTCCCGTAGAATTCCGGCGAAGTGTCGAGATTGTGGTTGTACGCGGTGAGCCCGGCCTCGGCCAGCCGGTCGGCCTGCTCTTGCGTCAGCATCCCGAGCGAGCAGCAAACTTCCATCCCCAGCGCGGCGACTTCGCGCACGATCTCGAGCACGCGATCGAAGTCCGGGCCGTCCTGAACCTGCCGCCACGCGGCGCCCATGCAGAAGCGCGTCGCTCCCTCTTCACGCGCGCGTTGCGCGAAGCTGAGGACTTCCCGCGTATCCATCAGCGCGCTGCGATCCACGCCGGTCGTGTAGTGCGCGCTCTGCGGGCAATAGACGCAATCTTCCGGGCAGCCGCCGGTCTTGATCGAAAGCAAGCGGCACAACTGCACTTTCGCGGGATCGTGAAAGCGGCGATGCGTCTGCTGCGCCAGGAAGATCAGTTGCGGCAGCGGCAGGCCGAAAATTCGCCGGATTTCGTCGCGACTCCAATCGTGCCGCACCGCGATCGTTTCAGCCGCAGATTCCGTCCGCCCCATCGCCACTCCGGGTGCTGTGTCCGTCAAAGGAGCTCCTCCTGAAGGCCGTTTCCGCGCCCGCGGTCATCTCGATCCCATTTCCGGATGGCCGAGGCAGGGCGCGTTTTGAGAGCTTCGTATCTTAGCGCACAATTGAGCGCAGGAGGACGCGTAACCGGCGGCCCGCGGTACAATTACCGCGCAATTCCCGGTATATTTATAAGATCATGGCCAGGCACACGAAAATCCGGCGAAGGCTGCGCTCTCTGCGCACGCGCGCCCGGGAACTGCGCGGGGTCATCTGGGGCCTTCTCTCGACGCGGCATCCACTGCTCGTGCACATCATTCCGATCCGGCGGTGCAATCTCGCGTGCACGTACTGCAACGAATTCGACGACTTCTCGAAGCCGGTGCCGCTGGACGAGATGAAGCGGCGCCTGGACCTGCTGGCCGCGATGGGATCGTCCGTGGTGACAATCAGCGGCGGGGAACCGCTGCTGCACCCGGACCTGGACGACATCATCGTGCACATGCGCAAGTGCGGAATGCTCGCCGGGCTGATCACAAACGGCTACCTGCTGACCGCCGAGCGAATCGAGCGCCTCAACCGCGCCGGGCTCGAATACCTGCAAATCAGCATCGACAACGCGCGGCCGGACGAAGTTTCCATGAAAAGCTTGAAGGTGCTCGATCAAAAGTTGAAGCTGCTGGCCGAGCACGCCGTCTTTCAGGTGAACATCAATTCCGTGCTCGGCAGCGGCGTGAAGAACCCCGAAGACGCGCTCGCCGTGGCGAAACGCGCGCGGGAGCTGGGCTTCACGAGCACGGTCGGAATCCTGCACGATAACAACGGTCAACTGAAGCCGCTCGGCGGACGCGAGCGGGAAATCTTCGAGGAAATCATGGGCATGGGAAAGCGCTCCTTCTCGCGCATCAACGGCTTCCAGCACCATATCGCGCGCGGAGAACCGAACCAGTGGCGCTGCCGCTCAGGCTCGCGTTACCTCTATATCTGCGAGGATGGGCTCGTGCACTGGTGCTCGCAGCAGCGCGGTTACCCCGGGATTCCGCTGGCCGAGTACACGCCGGAGCTGCGCCGCCGGGAATATTTCACGATTAAGCCATGCGCGCCGCTGTGCACTGTCTCGTGCGTGCAGCAGATCGCGGTGGTGGATAATTGGCGCGGCCCGCAAACGCTCCAGCCGCCGGACGCTCCGCCGGCGGGGTCGCTCGTGCAGCTCGCCGGAGCCGCTTCCCAGCCGCCGGAGTAACAGCGAGCAGTAGCCGCAGTGAAGCCGACGAAGCGCGCCGGCTGCTGCAAAGCATCCTCTCTCCAACCGGCCGCCCGACCCCTTGGCGGTATTCGACTTAACTCACTATGACTAAATAACTTAGTAGGCGAATTGCCCCCTCCATCGCGCGTCCAGGCAGCGTCTCCGAGCAAGGGGGGCTGATTTGATGCGATCGAGGGCCCGCGCATTGTTGCGGATGCGGAACATTGTGCTTCGCCGTCGTTGACGTTGCTCCCGGCCAGGGGCTATCTATAGAAGGATGGAATTCGGGTGAGTTGCGTCCGGTTGAGCACAACTCTCCCGTCAGGCGTCGTTCGGTTCCCGCCAGTTTCCGGCGGCGCCCCAACAGAAATCCAGACAGGTTGCCTTCAAGCTGCCTTCGCGTCGCCTATTGTGTCCACAGTGACCAAAGCCGGCCGTTACGAACTCGTCGAGGAACTCGGCCGCGGAGCTATGGGCATTGTGTACCGCGCCCACGATCCGGTGATCGGGCGGACGGTCGCGGTCAAGACCGTCCGGCTGGTGGAAGCGGGCACTGGAATGAATCGCGAGGACCTGGTCGCGCGGTTCAAGACGGAGGCGCGCGCCGCGGGCCAACTCGCGCATCCGAACATCGTCGTCGTTCATGACGCAGGCGAGGAAGACGGTCTGTTCTACATCACCATGGAGTTGGTGGAAGGACGAAGCCTGCAAGCGCTGCTCGACGACCAGCAATCCTTCCCCGTGGCGCGCGTGTTGCGGCTGATGGAGCAAGCTTGCTCGGCGCTGGATTACGCCCACCTGCACAAAGTGGTTCATCGCGACATCAAGCCCGCGAACTTGATGCTCTCGCAGGAGGATCATCTCAAGATCACCGACTTCGGCACCGCCAAAATCCTGCAAATGGGCGCGACGCAAACGGCGAGCGTGATCGGCACGCCGTCCTACATGTCGCCCGAGCAAATCAAGGGCAAGCCGGTGGACGGCCGCTCGGATCTGTTCGCGCTCGGCGTGATTCTCTACGAGCTGGTCACCGGACAGAAACCGTTCCCCGGCGAAACCGTCACGACGGTTATCTATAAAATTGTGAATGAAGAGCCGATCCCGCCGCGGGAGATTGACCCGTCCATTCATCCCGGACTTTCCGCGGTCATCACGCGATCGCTGATGAAGGATCCGGACGCGCGCTTCCAAACCGGACGCGAGATGTGGGAGGCGCTCAAGAATCACCATCTCGCAGCGCAGGGGTCGACGCGAACGCACTCGCCCGCCTACGCCGCCGATTTGCCGACGATGCGCCTTCCCGCTCCCGGCTCCCCTGTGCAACAGTCCGCCGCGCGTCCGACCGGGCTGCAAACTGCGATGGCGGGAACTAGCCTGAGAACTGCCCCGCCCATTTGGCGAGAGCCCGAAACCGAGCCCGCGCAGCACAGAGTTCGCAATTTTGTGATTTCCCTCGTTCTCCTCGGGATCATTGCCTATGCGGGACAACGAATCTGGCCCGTGCTGAACGATCTCTGGCTGCACGTGCGAACGACGCCGGCGCCAAGCGCCCCGCTACCGCTCCCCCAGCGGCCCGCGCCGGCATCCGCACCGGCTGCGACTTCTGCGACCGCTCCAGCGCCTGCGCCGAGCCTGACTCCGGCGCCCCCGCCCGCGGCATCGCCCGCTCATCAGGCTCCGCCGGCACAGGAAGACGCCGGTCCGTCATCGAAGCCTGAGCCAATCGCTGAGAAAGCACCTGCCGCTGTGCCGCCCGCAGCAAGTTCACCGGCTGTACCATCTCCCGCCACGCCCGCGGCGATCGAACCGCAACCGAAAAATAATCCGGCGCCGGCTGCAAGAGGAACCGTCAACGTGATTTCGGATCCGCCGGATGCCACTATCATGGTGAACGGCGAGCAACAAATCGCGAAGACGCCATCGAGCCTGTCTCTCGCACCTGGCGACTATCGCATCGGCGTCTTGAAGCAGGGCTTTGAACCGTATCGGGGCGAGGTCGTCGTGACGCCGGGCCAATCCGTGCGAATCAACGCCACCTTGCAACCGGTTCCCGCGGGGGATGGATGGGTGTGGGCGCGCTCAGTGCCGAAGGGCGCCGAGATTTTCGTTGACGGAAGTCCCACCGGACAGCGCACTCCCGCGCGGCTGGATCTTCCCGCAGGGCTTCACGTGGTCTCGTTCACACTCTCCGGCTACAGAGCGCAGGCCGAAGTTGATATTCGTGCAGGCAGAGGGATGGAGTTGTACCGCGTGCTGCTCGAACCGGGCGAACAAGGGCAGCCCGGAGCATCGCCCCAACCTTAGCCATTTTCCCCTTCTTTTCGCCGAATTCCAGATATGGAACGGCAGTCCGCGGTCGTTACATTTCTATACGTTCCGGCAGACGCCCTTGATGGATTGGACGCGGCGTCCCCGTAATCCCTTGTGTTTGTGTCACCTACGAATACACTCTGGTCGGCAGCGGTCTTGCTACATCTAGAGCCATTAGCGCGCATTGGGTGAGAACCGGTTCCCGCAGTGGCCCGAAGGCTGTGCGGACCACTCGACGGATGGAACGGAGCGATCGCAAACTTCGCCCGAGTTGCGGCGCTCCGGGACTGGAAGAGGTGTTGCGTTGAGCCTGAAGGCAGCGACCCGAGCCACGGAGCCTCTTCGCGTCGCGGCAGTTCCCGTGACGCCCGCGCCGACCACGGTTCCGAAAGCCGTCCGCGACCCACAGGCAAAGATTCCGCCCGAGCAAGCACGCCCCGCGTACACCGCCGCTGATTCCGCAATTCTTTCTTTCCTCGAGGCATTCCGCATCCTGTTGCGTTCCGCCCGCCTTTACCAGAGCACTCACCCGCGCTGGGTCGAACATTTGCAAGAAACCGAACGGCGCATGCGCAGCGCCTTGACCGTCGTGCCGAAACTTACGATCGCGGTCGAGCGGGGCGCGCTCGTATCGCCGCATCCGGAATGCCCGCGGGGCCGCCCGCTTGCCGATCCGCAAGGCGATTGGAAGGCGCTCGCCGGGGAATTGACTCGCGCGGGCCTGAGTTCGATTGTGTTCTCGTCGCAGGCGCACCTGGGCGAGATTGAGATGTTCGCGCAGAGGGTAGCCGAGGCTGCGCGCACGCGCCGCGCTTCGCCGGAAGCCGCCACGGCGGAATGGAACTCCTGGCTTGCAGCCGCGCGCATCGGCGGTATCCGCGTCAACCTGCCCATCGATCGCCAGGACGACACGATGCTCACCGTGTTTGTCTCGTCGCTGCTTGCCTACGAAGACCCTGCCTCCCCCCATTCGACGCACGACTCGCGATCGTTTCCTCCGATGTCGCGCGACCAGGCGATCGCAGCCATGCGCCTTCTGGAAAAATTGGGAGCGCTCGAGGAAGTATCGCTGCCGTCCGCGGAGGCAGCCGCGCGGCGCCTCCATGCCGAGATGAGCGAAGCCACTCCACTGGCGATCGCACTCGCCGCCCGAGCCGTATCCATCCATCCTCCGCGCTCCGCGGACACTTTGCGCGGATATGTCAATCGCCTGACGGATTGCCTCCTCCTGGAGTTCGCGCAGCGCGAATTTCTGCGCGGCCACATTCACGCGCCGGAAATCGTCGCCATGCTCGCCGGCCTCGAACGCGAGCGCCTTGCCAAGGGCGACCTCTCCGAGGCTCCCGACGTCGCCGAGCTGCGCGTCGCGTCGCTGGTGGACCGGTTCTGGGAAAGTTTGCCCGCGCGCGAGCGCACGCGAGTTCTGCGCAGCCACGATGCGTGGTGCGTTCCCGCGACCTCTTTTGCGCACCATATCGAGCCCATGCTGACCGCGGCCGAAACCCGCAACACCGAAACGCCCGCTCGTGAGGCGCGCGCCTTGCTGCTTCGCTACGCTTCGGGTCTGGAATCGGAAGAAGCGCGCGCGCGGCGCGCGGTCGCCGCCGGGCTCGCCGAAATCGAACCTCAGATCGCGCGGCTCTGGCCTCATTCCTCGGCGGAAAATTTCGGCCGCGACGTTGCCCGCGCCCTCGTGCTCGAAACTTCACCGGGAATTTCCGGCCTGCTCGCGGCGCTCATGGAACGCCTCGCGCGGCTCGCGCTTACGGGCCGTCACTACGCCGAATTCGAGCGCATCCTCGTCGCGCTGGACGCGGCGCCGCGCGACGCCGAGCACGCCCACATTTCCGCGATGGTTTCCCGCATCACGGCGGATGAATCGTGGCTGTATCTGGTGGAAGACGCGCTCGCGAATCGCCCGCTCGATGCCGTTCTCCCGCGGCTTCTGCGGCGCGATCCCGCACGGCTGCTTGACCGGCTGGCGCTTCTGCTGACGGCGCCCGAAGGGCTGGGCGCGCTGCCGGCCATGGCGCGGCTCGTGCGCGCCGCGGGCGAGCCCGTGCTGGGCGCGCTGCAATCCAGACTGTTCGAGCCGCGCCGCCAGCCCGCCGTCACGGCGATCAAACTGCTTTCCGCGGTGGAACCTGCGCGGCTCATCGCGTGCTTGCCTCGCGCGTTGCCGAGTTGGGATTGGAATCTGCAGGATTTGGCCGTCACGGAATTGTCGCGGCTCACCGATCCGGAACTCATCGCGCAGACGGCGGAGGCATTCCGCCGGGTGGTCGCCGAAGCGCATTCGCTCACCGTGCCTTCCATGCTCGATCAAATCGGCCTGGCGCAGCATGCCCGCGCCCTGCCGCTGCTCATCGAAATCGCTTCCGGCATGCACGAAACATTGCGCGACGTCTTCTTCCGCATCAAGGCCGTCGAGGCGCTCGGCAGAATGCGCGCCGCCGAAGCCGCGGAATTGCTTCGCATGATCGTGCGCGAACGCAACGGATTGACGCACGCCGAGCCCGCGGGCCTGCGCTCCGCCGCGGAAGAAGCCCTGGCGCTCATTGAGAATCACCCCGCAGCCGCTCGTGTCCGCGCGCAACAGGATGCGCTGAGCAAGTCAGGCCTCTCATTCGCCCGGCCACGCCGCTACATCCGCATCCCGCTGGACTCCACCTATTCGGCGCAGCTCGAAGGTCCGCGCGCCGGGACCTGCAAGGTGCGCACCATCAGCCTCGGCGGCGCATACCTCGAAGCGCAGCAGAGGCTCTCCGTCGGCGATTCGCTCAAAGTGGAATTCCGCGCGGGCTTGCACAAGATTCAGTCCACCGCGATCGTACGCAATGTTTCCCCGGGTGGCGGCGGCGTCGAATTCGTGCACATGAAAGCCTCCGATCGCGAACGCTTGCGCCGCCTCATCAACCGCCTCGCGGACTAACGCTTCCACTTCTTCCGCCCTGGCACAGCTTCCGGAGACCCGACCGCGGCGCTCGATGCGCGGCAATTCCAGTTCGCGTTGAAGGTGAACTGGTAGGCGAACGGCCGCGATTTTCCACCAACGGCGCTGTTCCGGGGGCTTATGATGCGGTAGAGCAACGAACTCCTGCTCGAGGGAGGTGAGCATGCGCTCCGTCTCCGCACGTTTGATTCTGCTGCTCGTCTTCGGGGCTTCCACTGTGCAAGGGCAGACTTCCCCGCAGGCGCAGACCTCTGCCTCAGACTACGTGAAACAGGGCCAAGAACGGTTTAGCCAGAGCGATTTTGGCAACGCCGTCGCTGATTTCACCAAAGCTATCGAGATCGAACCGCGCAATGCCGCCGCGTACTATGCCCGGGGGCGGGCGCACCGCGAAATGGGTGATTTCGATGACGCCATCGCGGACTTCAGTGAAGCCCTCGAAATCAATCCACGCTACAAGGAGGCTTTGACCCAACGCGCCGATGCGCGATGGAATAAGAAATATCACCCGCGCGGGCCGGGCAACCAAGGCGCGGCGGATATTGACGGCGCCATCGCCGATCTGACGAAGGCTCTTGAGATTGATCCGCAAGACGCTCGCATTTATGCGACGCGCGGCAAAGTGCGGTGGTTCGAAAAAAAGGACCTCGATGGGGCGATCGCCGATTACAGCGAAGCCCTCAAGATTGACTCCAAGAACTTTGTTCTCTTCGACGAGCTGGGCAACCTTCGGTCGGAGAAGGGCGATTGGGACGGGGCGATCGCCGATTACACCAAATCCATCGAATTGCAGCCGCAAGCTAACTACGCCTACCAGGATCGCGGCAATGCGCGCAAAGCCAAAGGCGATGTGGATGGCGCGATCGCCGACTACACCAAGTTCATAGACGATGATCCAACCGCTTATTCGGACGCGTACAACTCCCGCG
>Ga0326728_10006660_pt1 | contig 30815 bp, 28 predicted proteins | sample MB3enrmetagenome_FD_207602 | JGI IMG/M metagenome (GOLD analysis project Ga0326728, IMG submission 207602) | Lab enriched peat soil microbial communities from McLean, Ithaca, NY, United States - MB31MN | ecosystem: Environmental > Terrestrial > Soil > Wetlands > Peat | place: USA: New York...
GCCGGGTTCGGAGCCAACATCAATCGGCTCACAGACGCCAACAACGCGATTACGTCCACATCGACGAACCTGAGTTCTGCCCTCGGCGCCATTCAGGACGTCGACGTCGCCCAAGCCACATCGGACTTGTCGCGCCAGCAAGTCCTCGCGCAGGCTGGTGCTTCCGTTCTAGCCCAAGCCAATCAGGTCCCGCAGCTCGCCCTCAAGCTACTCCAGTAACCGACACGCCACTGAGGTGCCCCACAGCCGCGCATCGTCGACGTAACCGCCGCGATGCGCGGCATGTCATTTGCGGGGCATATTCTTCGGAGACTACGACGACATGACTACCAGTCCCACACAAGTCAATTTATCCTCGCTCGGCTTTGGCGGGATGGATACGACCACGCTCGTGAGCAACCTTGTCGCTATCGAGTCGGAGCCGCTCACACAGGCGCAAAACACGGAGACACAGGTTCAGTCTGCGCAGTCAACGATCTCGAGCTTTTCGAGCACGCTGTCCGCCCTGAAGAGCGCGGCAGACGCTCTCTCCACATCAGACGCCTTTGGCGGCATGAGCGCCACGTCGTCGGACAATTCGATCGTCGCCACGGCGAGCACTGGCGCAAGCGCTGGTCAATGGTCGGTCTCCGTCTCCGCGATCGCACAGGAGCAGCGCACGCTGTCCGCAGGCGTGGCCTCGAGCACGACGGCCCTAGGCATGAGCGGAAGCCTTGCGGTCACGGTGGGCACAGGAACAACGGCCAGCATCCAGGTCAACGCAACCGACACGCTGTCCGACATCGTCGGGAAGCTGAACAGTTCCAACCTCGGCTTGCACGCCTCAATCGTCAGCGACGGCACACAGTCGCATATGCTCGTGACCGGTCTAGAAACGGGTGCGACCAACACGATAACGTTCGACGACAGCAAACTGACGGGCGCCAGTGCCCTTGGACTGTCGAAGCCATCGAGCACCCTGCAGGCGGCACAAGACGCCAAAGTTACGATCGGAGGAGGCAACGGCACTTCGGGATTTTCCGTCACGAGCGCAAGCAATCAGATCTCCGGTGCTATTCCTGGTGTCACAATTGCGGTTACCAAGCCTACAACGACACCGGCGACCATATCCATTACGACAAATCCCAGCTCCGTTCAGACCAATGTACAGGCCTTCGTTTCCGCCTACAACAGCGTAATCACCGACGGCCATACCATCGCTGGCTATGGAACTCAGGCTGCTTCGAATCCGCTCCTTCAAAATGACCAGGCCGTGCGCTCGTCGCTGGATCAGCTGGGATACCTCATTGGCGAGGCTGTTCCCGGGACCACCGGCGCATACACCACCCTGGCGAGCGTCGGCATCAACTTGAACCAGGACGGCACTCTGACGCTGGACTCCACGAAACTGAGCACGGCGCTCGCAGCTGATCCGGCGTCTGTCGAGCGCTTGTTCGTCACTGATTCGGTCTCGGGGGCGACAGGGGTCATGTCCCAATTCGGGTCCACGATCGATGCGATGACGAGCACTCAACAGGGAGGAGCCATTCAAGCTGATATCGACGGATTCACGCAGCGGGAGCAGGAGTTGAACACACAGATCGCCAGTCTACAAACTCAGATCGCGGCGTATCAAACCAATCTTCAAAATTCGTTCACGCAGATGAACAACACGATGGTCAAGTACAAGCAGATCCAGCAGACGCTTAATCAGGTGTACAATACTAACTCTTCAAGCTCTTCGTCCGGCTGACCGTTCACATCAGTATAACCAATGAACATGCCTGTTCAGCAAGCGCTTGCCAAGTACGGGGCCGTCAAGGTCACAACTGCCAATCCCGGTCAGATCCTCGTGATGCTCTACGACGGTCTCCTCCGGTTCCTTCGGGAGGCATCCGACGCAATGACGGCCAAACAGCGTGGCCGCGCGGGCGAGCGAATCAGTCGCTCGATGGCGATCGTACGCCAGCTGCTCAGCGATTTGGATCCCACTCATGCGCCGGAGCTCTGTCAGAACCTTAGAGCGCTCTACATGTTCTGCATCCAGCACCTTCTCGAAGCCAATGTCGAGCAGAGCCCGGCGAAAATCGACAACGTCATCAGGGTCCTCACCCCGTTGCGCGACGCTTGGGCGGAGGCCGTTACCCAAACGTCCCGGCGAGTGCCCACCCTCGTGTCGGTCACCCGGTGAATCGCGCAAGCCTCTCACTCGCGCTCAGCGTCAATCGCATGATGACGCTGGTGTCAAGGAATTGGCGGACTCCGGTCCCAAATCCATCGACTTGGCACATTGATCTCGTCGGCCGGGACTTTGCAAGGTTGTCTCTTCATGACGACCGTTTCGCTGTGCATGATCGTCCGCGACGAAGAGGCGTTTCTTGAAGACTGCCTGGCATCGACTCGAGACGTCGTTCAGGAGATCGTCGTGGTCGATACAGGTAGCCGTGACGCCACCAAGCGAATCGCGGCCAAGGCCGGAGCACGGGTGTTCGATTTTCCGTGGGAGGACGATTTCGCCGCAGCGCGTAATGAGTCGCTGCGACACGCGACCGGCGACTGGATCCTCGTATTGGATGCCGATGAGCGACTTGCGAGTGGGATGGAGGCACCCCTTCGTGCAGCCGTGACCGGGCGGAAGTTCGACTGCGGACTCTTGCGTCTCCACGATGCCGCCACGCTCGACGCAGACGAGCGAGAGGTCCTGTCGGGGCGGGCCAGGTATGGAGAAGTGCAACTCCTGCCGCGCCTACTGCGTCGCGCCGATGACCTGAGCTACGCGGGAGCCATTCATGAGGACCTGATGCCGTGGGTCCTGCGTGGCCGTCGAACCCTCCATAGTGTGGATGTGGATATCGTGCATTTTGGGTCCGTTCAGCAAGTCATCGTGCGCAAGGGCAAGCGAGAGCGAAATCTGAGGCTTCTCCGCGCCGAGCTCGTGAGAAGGCCCGATGACATCGCAGCATGGGGATACCTCGCACACGAGCTCCTGCGTATGGGCGCCAACGACGAAGCTCAGAATGCCGTGGACAGGGGCTGGGCTCACCTACCGCCGTGCTCATCGGAAGCTCAAATTCCGATTCATCGCCTCGCGACGGCCCGTGCATACTTGGCGATCCTCGCTGGGCGTTATTTGCAAGCTCGCGACGCGATCCGCGTGGCTCGGAGGTTCGAACCGGACAACCCGGATCTCACCTACCTCGAAGCGCAGGCTTTCGAAGCCGAGGCTCAGCGGACTCCTGACCGTCGAGCGATGGTGCGATTGCTCCGTTCCGCGAGGGATGGTTACCGCGCTTGCCTGCGATTCGGCAAGGCGACATTCGCCCAGTCGTTCGTAGAGGGCGCTGCATCGTGGACCGGTTTCACGCGCCTCGGAGCCGTCGAGCTTCTGCTCGGGCGACCGGCCAAAGCATTGCAGGCCTTCGACGCCGCTCTGTGCAGCCGACCCGACGAGCTTGAGGCTCTGCTCGGACGAGCGGAAGCACGCATTGAACTCGGCGATCCAGCCGGCGCACTCCAGTCGATGGACGGACTTCTTGACGACGTGTCCCCCGACGCGTGGGCTCTCGCGGCATGGGCAACACAGTCGATGGGGATGGCGAACGACGCCCGCCTGTTCGCGCGGCGCGCCCACACCCTCAGCGACAGACCGTTTTTGGCTCCTCACCGGAGAACGCGGTTGCGCGATATCTTGCGTCGCTCGCCCACGGTATCCGCCGAGTCAAGGGTGACCGCAGGGTCATGAGTGACTCATTCAGCTTTCCGAGGATCATTCGCGATGTCCTAGGTCCGTCCGGACCCTCTCCGAGCATCATTCCGCTCGTAAGTGTCGAGAACTGCGCTTCGGTACGCCCGTTGCGTTCGTCCAGACCTGCGCCCGAAGCGCAAGGAGTCGACATGGGATTGCCTGCTCCAATTTTGTCGCCGGATGCCATGACGGAGGTTCACGTATTTCGACCGACTCTACGGCCAACGAGTCGCGGAAAGATCGTCGGCCGACATCCGGCAATGCGTCGCGTTCTCGATACGATTCAGCGGGTGGCTGCGTCGACATGCACGGTTCTAATCACTGGGGAGAGCGGGACTGGCAAGGAACTCGTCGTCGCCGCGTTGCACGACGCGAGTCCGCGAGCCGGAAAGCCGCTCATCACCGTGAACTGTGGGGCCATCCCGGAGAACCTCATCGAAAGCGAGCTGTTCGGACACGTGAGGGGAGCGTTTACTGGAGCGCACACGACGCGCCAAGGCCATGTCGCGGCTGCCGAGGGTGGCACCCTATTCCTCGACGAGATCGGCGAGCTACCCATGCTCGTACAGGTCAAGCTGCTGCGCCTTCTTCAGCAGCGTGAGTACTCGATGGTCGGAGAGAGTCGCGTGACGAAGAGCGACATTCGCATTGTCGCTGCGACGAATCGAGACCTCGAAGCAGACGTCGCCGCCCATCGGTTCCGCGAAGACCTCTTCTATCGCCTCAACGTGATTCACCTCGAACTTCCTGCTCTGAGAGAGCGCGCCGAGGATATCGATCTCCTCGCCATGCACTTTCTCCATGGGTGTGTCGCACGCACAGGGCGCCGCGACGTGCTGGGATTCACGCCCGACGCGTTCGAAACGCTTCGGGCGTACGCCTGGCCCGGAAACGTGAGATCCCTCGAGAATACCGTCGAACGCGCGGTTCTCCTTACGCCCGGCCCTCTCGTAACGGTCGCAGACCTCCCCGAGCGCATGCGCCAGCCTTCTCCTTCTCTGCAGGCGGCTGAATCCCAACAGCCCCTACCTGAACGCGGAATCGACCTCCGCGCGGCCGTCGAGCAATATGAGAACGGGCTCATCACACAAGCCCTCGAGCGCACCGGTCGCAACAAGAATCGCGCGGCCCAACTGCTGGGTCTCAATCGCACGACGCTCGTCGAAATGCTCAAGCGCAAGGGAATCTGATCGGTACACTGCCTCCGGTCATCCCGGTGCCAGAATCAAACGGGGTCGCGTCGCTTGAGCGCCACGACCAGTCCGAAAAGCATGGCGAACGTCATTGACCAGAGGACCGCCGAGGGCAACCAGATCGTGCTCCATTCCGTGAAGCCCCACGCTCCATTGAGTGTCTCGCTTGCTATCTGAGCAACTGCACACTGAAAGTGTCCGTTCTGCACGAAGTCTGGCGCGCTCGTGAGATTGGGGTTCTGGAGATCGATGTTCCACGCAGGCGACATGCGAACGGCCAGCCGCTCGACTCCAATGGCCCCCTCGAAGCCCCAACGCGAGGGCACGACGTACATGATCGGCTTGAGCCACGCATTCGTAGTCATGGGGACCATGACGCCACCGAGCACCACCTGAGGAATGAGCGCAATCGGCGTGAGGGCCATCGCCGCTTCCGCCGAGCCCACCCCCGCAGACACCCAGAGACCGAGCGCCGTGGCGCTCATGCCGAGCGCGACAAGAGTGGCGAGTTCGCTCAAGAAGGCCTGCACGCCGCCATTGAACCCGAGCGCGAAGAAGACGATCCCGAGAAGGAGCGCACACTGGACGATACAGAAGAACCCGAGCAGGATGAACTTGGATAGGACATAGTTGAGGAGTCGAAGGTTCACCATCCGCTCTCGCAAGTAGATGGACCGTTCGCACACGATCTCGCGAGCTGCGTTGCTTGTGCCAAACCATATACATGCAACGACCACGAAAAATATGGCCACTGTGTTGTCGTTTGTCGTTCGCATCGAACTGAGAAGGGACGTGGTCGACGAAGCGCTCATGCCATTTCTTGCCGAGAGCTCCTGAAGCGCCCCGAGACACCAGTACGGGAAGGCAGCCTTTTGCCCTCCGAAGACGAACCAGAGAAGGAGGCCGATCAGGGGTGCCTGAAGAAAGAGAATGGCCGCACCAATTCGGTCGCGCACCCTCACCCGCCAGTACCGGGATAGGAGGAGACCGAGCTGACGAAAAGCTGCCACTCCCGCCCGGTGCGGGACGCCTCTCGCCGACGTTGCCGTTCCAATGGCTCTCTGTCCCGAAAACATGCGTTGGAACACAGCGTTGCCATTCTGAAAATACTCGGCACGCCATGCCCTGGCGGCCTGCACCCGCGCAGTCGCGCGCGCCACACCAGGCGTTCGAGCCTGAAGTTCCTCAAGCGTCAGGCGCTCTCGAACGTTCAGCATGTCGAACATGTCTCGAGGATTGTCGACCGGCCGATGGGAGCGCCCTTCGGGAGTGCGTGACAGGATCGATCCGAAGAACGAATACGCCGGTTCCCCCGTGGGGCCGAAATACGTAGGAACCCCGCCGTAGCCCATGATGAAGCACAAGTTGAATTTCTCGAATTCGTCCTTCGCCGGTTGATGGATCGTCATTACGATCGTTTTTCCGGTCTTCTTAGTGAGCCCCGCTAGCAGATTAATGAGCGCAGTCGTGTCGTCGGCGGCAAGTCCGGACGTGGGTTCGTCGAGGAACAGGATCACGGGATCCGTGACCAGCTCGAGCGCGATGTTCACGCGCTTGCGCTGACCTCCAGACAAGACCTTCTTCTCCGGCTTGCCAATCTGCAGGTTTCGAACCCCCTCGAGACCCAAGTCGCGGAGCGTTTCCTCGACGCGACGATCGATCTCCTCGTCGCTGAAGTCGGGCGGCAGACGAAACCGAGCTGAGTATTTCACCGCTTCGAAGACCGTGAGCTCGGGATGAACGATGTCGTCTTGGGGGACGTAGCCAATGCTTCCGCGCAGCGCATCGTATATCGTATAGAGGTCTTGGCCATTGATGCGGACCTGTCCGCCGGTCGGAGGCAAGTATCCATTGAGCGCGAGGAGAAGGGTTGTCTTCCCGGCCCCGGATGGACCCATCAAGGCGATCATGTCGCCCGGCAGCGCCTTGAACGATACGTGGTCGAGCAGCACCTTCGATCGGGACCGATCGTCTCGGTCCGGCACTTCGAGAAACAGATCCCAGGCCTCGATCTCGTATGTCGGCTTGCCGGCCCAGTCCGACTGGTCTTCGACGACGACATTGACTTGGCGGTCCGCGATGTGGATAACGAGCGGCATCGGGCCGAGAAAGACCTTTTCGCCGTTCGCGATGGGCACGCGCTGCCCTGGAACGAGACGTTGTCCACGCACGTACGTCCCGTTCGCGCTGCCACGGTCCTCCAGAAAAAGCTGTTCTCCGACCTTGTGGATCTGAGCGTGGTGCGAGCTCACCTGCGGATGATTGACGACAATTCGATTGTCTGGCGTTCGTCCTACGGCGATCGCGTTGGTTTGCAGCGCGTCCAGTTGGAGTTCACCGATCACGGTCCTATGTTTGCGTGGCGTCGCGCCTTCCGGCCCGGCGTCCGCGTGGGACGGAGAAGCCGCGACAGCGGAGGCCGCCTGTCCAATCGCGGACCCAAGCGCTTGCGCCTGATCGATGGGTGCTGGCGACCTCACGCCGTCGGTCTGGGCGATGTCCACCAGAAGTGCGGCGGGCAGTGGCACGGGGCCAAACGCGATGACTCCGTTCGGATCGAAAGGAGTGGGCTCGTTAGGGACGAGCCTCTTCCCCCCAATCCACGTGCCGCTCGTCGAACCGTGATCGACGACGACGCGCTGATCCACAATGATGGTGGCGTGGTACCCGCTCACGGCGCCGTGGGCGAGAACGAGCGACGATCGAGCTGCATCCCGCCCCACGACGACGTGCCCCGGTGGCGGGCGCACCTGCCCGTTCGACATGAGCATCGCGACGATGGCGGGGTGAGCAAGGGGAACGGAGACACCGCCCACCGTGAACTGTGTGCGAAAGTCGAACGTGACGGGCCGATCGGAGGCAATCCGAACTCCGTTGGCCGTGCTTACTCCGACGCCAAGATCGACGAACGCCAGCTGGCCTCCCTGGCGAACGACACGCGCATGGTGGGGCGCTATTCCTGGGCCGACCAGCACGACGTCGTTGTCCGCGGCGCTTCCGACCGTGACCTGTTCTCTGCCAAAGGCGTGAATCATGGGTCCCGCATGATAGGCTAACGCCCGGGAACAAGGACGCCGGTGCGCAGGCGAGCCCGAACTTTTGGCAAGACGTTGCGATCAGCCGAAGGGAATCGCCCGTCGTCGAGAGCATCTGGACCCGCCCACTCGAATGCTGCGACGTCGATCACTCGAGGCTCGGGCGAACCGGGGCGCCGGACAGCGTCAAAAAAGAGGAGCAGTATGGGCCTGGCTACCTCGGCGTAGCGGTGAAATGTCACGTCGACGATTTCGCCAACGGATACGTCGAGACCCAACTCCTCGCTGAGCTCTCTGCGAAGCGCGTCGCGCGGGTCTTCGTTTGCACCCACCTTTCCGCCGGGAAACTCCCACCGCCCCGCCAGATGGCCTCCAGGTTTGCGCAGCGACAGAAGGACTCGACCGTCTTCGACGATGACGCCGGCCGCTACCAGTAATGTGGCATCCTCGGACATCAACGGCACCTGCCGAGTGGGACGCTGCGCCAACGACCGCTCACCCTGCAATCGTACAACACGCTGAGGTGCTGAACGCCAAGATCCCGCGGACTAAAGAAGGTCGCCTCGCGCGGATCGACACCGCGCGCGCGGCTTTTTCTTTTTGCCGCCTCCCGGACGCGCCAATGCAGTATCGTCCCGACCGGACTGACCATGAATACCCCTGGACTCCCCTCCGAGGACGGTGACTTCAAACGCGGGGCCTTCAAGCCTATCGCCATCGTCGTCGGCATTCTACTCGTCGGCGGCGCAATCCTTTTCGCCATCCTCAGCGGGCATCAGGAGGCCCAAACGCTGTCGAAGGATGCGGTGAACAAGGAGATTCAAGCGATCCAGCTCCTTCCGCAAGCAGACCAAATCCCTCGCTGGCGCACATGGGCAGCCGCTGAAAACGAGCCGATGTTGCGCCAAGAGGCGTTTGCGCATCTCGCGTGGGCGAAAGACAAGGCGAGTATTCCCGCGATCATTGCGGGACTTGGCGCGGTCGAGCACGCGGTGCGTGGGACAGCAGCGACGGCGCTGGCCGACTTCGGCGCGCCAGACGCCAGTGCGGCCAGACCGGCTCTCTTGAAGGCCTTCGCGGAGGCCGACGACGCGGACAAGCCGCAGATCGCCTGGTGCCTTGTGGTCCTGAAGGAATCGAGCGCCTTCGACGGCATCATGGCCGTGTATCGCCTTGGCCATCTCGCCAGCGTGGAGCGATTGGACAAGTACCCGGCCTTCGACGCGGAATTGCTGGCAGGCCTGGTGCCCATCGACAAGATCGCTTCTCTCGCAAACGATCCGAGCGAAAGCGTGCGTCAGCTTGTCGCAACGACTCTGTCTCGCAGCGCGGACTCGAAGTACACGGACACGCTGATCCACCTCGTGCAGGACAAAGTCGTCGAGGTAGCTAGAGAGGCAGCCGTCGGACTTGGCAAGATTGGAAATGACCGCGCGACGCAACCGCTTGTCCAGGCGCTGAGCTCCGCCGACAAGGCCTCACGCGAAAAATTCTTGCAAGCCCTTCGCGACGGCATTGGCGCGAATGGATTGGTGCTCGCGCTCAGAACGGTAAATCGCGACAAGCCGGACACGGAAAAGTTTCAGACCAAGCAGATCTTCGACATGCTTCGCGACCTTGAGGATCCTCGAGGAGGCGACGCCCTCGTCGGATACATTCGGTCCAACCCCAAGCCACACTGGAAGTACGAGGCGGCGATGCGCCTCGCCGAGATTGGCGACGTGCGCGCGGCCGAAGTTCTCGGCTGGCGCATGAAGCAAGACCCGCTGAAGCTCTACAACGAGGTCGACTGGCCGGAGCTTCGACGCGACGACAATGAACGAGTGTTTGCTGCGCGAATGCTTGCAGACCTTGCGATAGTCCATCCCGACCAGCGCGATGCCATCGCGCGCGCCGCGGAAGAGGGCGTTCTTTACTGGGTGGATCCGGCCAACAAACCGCAGCCGCACGCGAACGGAATGCGTTTCTTGGCAGCGATCGGGTCAACGAAGATTCTCCCGCTGCTCGAAGGCTGGGCGGATCCCAAGGAGAAGTTGCCGAACGAAGGCGCGCAGCCGCCATTCCCGGAATCGTGGGCCACGGCGCAGAGCGCCCTGCGCTACGTCGGCTGGATGAAGGATCCGCGTGCATGGAATATCCTCGAGAAGCAGCTTCATCGGCGCAACAAGAAGCTCGACGTATCATGGGATTCCCTCATGCAGGGCGGATTGACCATCCTCGGAATGACGCTCCGCGCGCTCGGCGTCGGGGCCGCCGATGGGTTCTCCGAATGGGGTGATTCCAGAGCCTTCAGCGATCTCGTCCGATATGCCGAAGACCCCATGGAGCAGGAGCAGGGTCGCAGCGAGGCGTGTTTTGCCTTGTCCTGGTGCGCCAGCGACGACCAAATGAAGGAAGTCGTCAAGAAGATCAGGGACAATACGAAGACCGACCCGAAGTCCAGTTTCATGCGTCAGTGCTACCTCGAAACGCTGATCCACCGCCCGGTACCCGAAGCCACTGCCGGACTTATCGACTTGATCTCACCCGCGGTCACGGATGTCGAAGAGAGGCACCAGGCAGCCCGCGCGATCGGAATGGGCGGCATGACCCCGGCGATGATTCCGACGATTTCTGCGAAGCTGTCCGATGTCAGCCTCAAGTCGGATGCAGCGCTGGCCCTTATCCTCGGCGCTGACTCGGACACGGCAGCTCGAGCCGTCGCGACCTACAACGATCCGAGCATCCCAGCGGAAGCGATCGAAGAGCTCAAGGATGTCTACAATAAGACGTTCGGCTATTGGAGCAAGAAGAATCTCGAGAACGGCGATATCGCTCGATGGGTGGCCAATGCCGAAGCGATCGCTCACGTGAAGGTTCGCGATCAGCCCTCCCAAGATTGGCCGCGCGCGATCCTCGGAAGGAACCTTGTGGAGTCGATCGAGATGGACAATGGGCCACACTCGATGACGCGGGTGCAGCTTCGCGTGCGCCTCCTTCAAGACGCTCTGGGCACGAACGAGGTGAAGCGGGTGGAAGCCATTCGAATACTCAAGTTCATCAAGGAGAAGGGCATTCTGATGGCCCTCCGCAGCGAATCGGGGCCGGTTGGCGAAATGGCTCGAAAGGCATTCTTCGAGATCATGAATCCGAAGGCTTCGAGCGAGAGCGTTCCAGAGTCTCCGAAGGCCCAGCAGCGCGGCGGTTCGGCTGCACCTCAGCGGTGAAGAAGTGGGCGACGGTCACGCCGTTCGCAACCCTCGTCGTCAACTGTGCGCGAACCGCTGCTCCTTCTAGTGCAGCGTCGCTCGCGCCGTCGGCTGTCGCGGTCCCGCCCGGCGCACACCCGGTGGCTGCATGCACGCCCACGCAATCGGAGATATGCTTCAACGCAATTGACGACAACTGCAATGGTGTCATCGACGAAGGGTGCGGCGTTCACACCGGCCTGCTGCAGTTTGTCATCGCGTGGAACGCCGCCTCGCCCGACGTCAATCTGTCAGTAGTTGTTCCACCCGACGGTAGACGGGTGCCCGAGCCCAACGGGCATTCAGGCCCACCCGGATTTCATCGCGATCGCGACTGTCCCGGAGAGGACGGATGCGGTGGTCAGAACGTCGAGAACGTCTACTTCGACGGCGCGAGTCCACCAAGAGGTCGGTACGTGGTGGACATAGCACTCGACGACATGCGCGGTGCGGAGCCGCCCGTCCATGTGACTTTTGGTGCGCGCATCGGCAGTCGGTCCGTTGGCTTCAAAGTCGATCTCGCGCCAGGAGCGGACGCCCGCCGTTCGTTCTCGTTCGATCTCCCCTAGTCCTCTCCCGAAGTTCCGCACACGAAGCCGCACCGAATTCGGATTGCGATCGGGCGACAAATCTGACGACAGAAGGGGTACATCCTTCCGCTCGAGCCCCCCCAGCGCGGGCCTGCGGGTAAATGACCTGGCCTCCTTCACCGGCGGCCCGAGGGAGCCGTTTCATCCAGGAAAGCAGCTCCGGCAGCCGATTGAGAACCCGGGCGGGGCAGTTCCCATGTCCATAGACGACGAAGTAGTCAAAGAGTTTCTGGTCGAAAGCCACGAGAATCTTGACCAATTGGACCGCGACTTCGTTGCGCTCGAGGCCGATCCGGGGGCTCGTGACAAGATCGCTGCGATCTTCCGCACCATCCACACGATCAAGGGAACGAGCGGATTCCTTGGCCTGCCGCGTCTTCAGGCACTGACACACGCTGGCGAGAGTTTGCTGACGCTTCTTCGCGACGGTGCGCTGGCGCTCACACCCGAGATCACCTCGGCGCTCCTCGCGATGGTCGATGTAGTACGACGCATCCTAGCAAACGTCGAGGCGAACGGCGGCGAAGGGAGCGAGGAGATCGACGGAGTCGTCTCCCAGCTATCGGCTCTGCAGAAGCGACAGACATCCAAGCCGGGCGCGGGAACCATTACGGTCCTTGCTCCTGCGCAGTCGCCCACCGCTCCACCAGCCACCGCCACCGGGACGCCTCCCGCAATTCCACCTTTCCCGACGGTTCAGCCCCCGCCTGGCACACCCGCGTCGGGCGCCATCCCTTCCTTGGCGTCCGTTCCCACGTTCGCTGCTGGTCCGATCCCGTCCATCCCTGTCGCCGTGTCGGACCCTCCAGCCCCTCTCTTCGTGGAGTCTCCGATCGCCGTTCCTGCGCCGCCACTACAAGGAGCGCGGGCCCAGCACGATCCCCCGGCCAGCAGTTCCGTTGCGGAGTCTTCGATCCGTGTCGATGTGGGCTTGCTCGACCGACTGATGAACTTGGTGGGAGAACTCGTTCTTGCCCGCAATCAGGTTCTTCAGTTCTCGGCCGCGAGCAAGGACCCGTCGGTGCTCGGAACGTCTCAACGCCTGGATCTCATCACTACCGAGCTCCAAGAAGGCGTCATGAAGACTCGTATGCAACCCATTGGGAACGTGTGGAACAAGTTTCCGCGACTCGTCCGCGACCTCGCGGTCGCGTGCAGCAAGAAGGTCTCCATTCAGATGGAGGGCGCCGGAACAGAGCTCGATCGCACCATCATCGACGCAATCAAGGACCCCCTCACTCACCTCGTGCGCAATTCAATCGACCACGGAATCGAAAAACCGAGCGACCGCCTCGCCCGAGGCAAGTCCGAAATCGGCACGATCATCATGCGAGCCTTCCACGAAGGCGGCAAAGTCAATATCGAGCTCTCCGACGACGGACAAGGCATCGACCGGAAGCACATCCTCGCGCGCGCCGTCAAGCGGGGCATTGTCTCCAGCGAGCGCGCGGCCCGGATGAGTGAACGAGAAGCCCTGAACATCATATTCCTGCCTGGCTTCTCGACCGCCGAAAAAGTCTCGAACGTCTCCGGGCGCGGTGTAGGGATGGACGTCGTCAAAACCAACATCGAACGCATCGGTGGAACGGTCGACGTCAGCACGAAACTCGGCCAGGGTACGTCCATAAAGATCAAGATCCCCTTGACTTTGGCTATTATTCCCGCGCTCATCGTATCCACCGGCGGCGAGCGATATGCCATCCCCCAGGTCAACCTTCTGGAGCTCGTCCGCCTCGAAGGAGAACAGGCTCGCGGCGGGGTTGAACGGATTCAGGGGGCACCGGTCTATCGCCTTCGCGGGAATTTGCTCCCGCTTGTGTACCTCAATCAAGTCTTGGGATACGCCAACGACGCAGTGAACTCCGAGATCGTTAACATCATCGTATTGCAGGCGGATGACCGACAGTTCGGACTCGTCGTGGATGGCGTCAATGACACCGAAGAAATCGTCGTCAAACCGCTCGGAAAGGAACTCAAGGCGATATCGGCATTTGCAGGTGCGACGATCATGGGCGACGGTCGGGTGGCGCTCATTCTGGACGTGCTTGGCGTGGCACAGCGCTCCGGTGTAATTTCGGAAACTCGAGAGCGTACCCTCCGCGAGACGCTGACGCAGGATGACGCTCACAACGCCGGCAAAGAGGCCTTGCTTCTGTTTCAGGTAAGCGACAACGGTCGCATGGCTCTCCCACTCTCCAAGGTCGCCCGACTCGAGGAGTTTCCTCGAGCCATGCTCGAACGTGCTGGCAAGCGCGATGTCGTACAGTATCGAGGAGAGATCCTGCCGCTCGTCGTGCTGCGGGAGATGCTCGGATGCGACGACAAGCCGTTCGACGCGAGCGTCCCGCTTCAAGTCGTCGTCTATTCGGAACGGGGCCGCAGCATTGGCCTCGTCGTCGACCGCATCCTCGACATCGTGGAAGACGACGTGTCTGTCAAGGCCACCGGATCCCGCGAAGGCATCCTGGGTGCTGCCGTGATCCAGGGCAAGGTGACCGACATGCTCGACGTTCACGCCGTCATCCAACGGTTTGACCCGCAGTGGCTGCCGCAACACACGGCGGCATGAAGGACGCTTATCATGACCCAGCCGCGCCAACTCTGCACGTTCTATGTAGATAGCCTCTATTGGGGCATCGAGGTCACTCGGGTTCAAGAAGTGATCCGATATCAGGAGATGACCCGCGTGCCGCTGGCGCCCCCGCACGTGCGCGGACTGATCAATCTCCGCGGTCAAATCGTCACAGCGATTGAAATGCGCACGCGGCTTGGTCTGTCGCCCCGACCGGACACGGTCCTACCGATGAATGTCGTCGTTCGAAGCGACGATGGAGGCATCAGCCTGCTTGTCGACGAGATCGGAGACGTCGTCGAGGTCAGCGAAGCGGCGTTCGAACCAGCCCCGGCGACCGTTCAGGTGTCGTCTCGCGAACTGCTGCGCGGCGTGTACAAGCTTGACAAGAAGCTCCTCCTGCAACTGGACGCCGACCGACTGCTCGAGCCATCGCGAGGAGCGGCGTCGTGATTGCCCTGGTCGTCGATGACTCGCGCGCTACGCGAATGATCATTCGCAAGTTGTTGGCCGGCATTGGGTACGAGGTTCTCGAAGCGTCTCACGGCAAGGAGGCGCTCGCGCGCCTGGAGTCCGCTGACAATGTGGCCGTCGCGTTCATCGACTGGAACATGCCCGAAATGACCGGGCTCGAGCTCGTCGAAGCGATCCGCCAGGATGCAACGCGAGACGACATGCGCCTGGTCATGGTGACGAGCGAAACCGAACTCGAGCGGGTACAAGCAGCCCTCCAGGCAGGGGCCAACGAATATGTGATGAAGCCTTTTACCGCGGACATTCTCAAGGAGAAGCTGGCACTCCTCGGTCTCCACGGAGGATGACGTGGGCAAAACGCGTGTTCTGGTCGTCGACGACTCCGTCGTCATGCGGCGCATTATATCGGAGGCAATCGCGTGCGAAGCGGTTGAGGTCGTCGGGACCGCCGCCAATGGGCGCATTGCTCTCCAGAAGATCGAACAAGTCCACCCCGACGTCGTCACACTTGACATCGAAATGCCCGAGATGGACGGGTTGGACGTACTCAAGCGACTTCGAGAAACGCATCCATCGCTGCGCGTCATCGTGTTCAGTAGCCTCACGGAAAGTGCCGCCGAGGTCACGCTGAAAGCGCTCGCCTCGGGAGCTGCCGACTACGACACGAAGCCGACGAGTGCCGGCGGTGCGACCGACGCGGTTCGGGCAGTTCGAGAGTCGCTTCTTCCGAAACTCATCGCTTTGGCGACGTCGTCCAAACGCCGGCCGGTAGCTTCCGCATCGGCGCTCAAGGCCACCGACCCCATCGCGACCCGGCCCCCTGCATCGGCGCTGAAAGCGGCCGATCCGAGCGGCGCTCCGCGCGCACGAGTCTCCGGATTTCCGCGCATTCATCGCCCGGTGGATATCGTCGCCATCGGTGCCTCCACTGGCGGACCGAATGCGCTCGCTGATGTCTTTCGAGACCTGCCCAAGCTCGCCGTGCCCATCGTCGTCTCGCAGCACATGCCGCCGATGTTCACGCGAATGTTGGCCGAGCGTCTCAATGCGGCCTCGGCTTGCGAAGTTCGCGAAGCCATCGACGGAGACGTCCTCGCTCCAGGCCTAGCTCTCATCGCTCCTGGAGACTTCCACATGCTGCTGCGTCGAGACGGTGTTCGCGTCGTCGTTTCCCTGGGTCACGGTCTCCCGGAGAACTCCGTCCGACCCTCGGTGGACCCGATGCTCAGGTCCGCCGTCGAGGTGTACGGGGCGGGCATACTCACGGTCATTCTCACGGGAATGGGTCAGGACGGTCTTCGCGGGTGCGAGGTCGTGCACAGCGCCGGGGGCCAGATCCTTGCGCAGGACGAGGCCACGTCGGTCGTCTGGGGAATGCCCGGATTCGTCGTGCGCGCCGGACTGGCCGACGCCGTCGTACCCGTGGGACAAGTTGCCTTCGAGATCGATCGGCGCGTTCTTCGCTGTCGGACCGGAGACGGGACTGCGCCGAATCCTCCCTGGTCTCCACCATGATTGCAGCTGCGGATCTCTCGTACATTTGCGATGTCGTGTATCGCACAGCAGCCATCGTGCTCGATGGCGGCAAGGACTACCTCGTCGAACTTCGCCTGTCGCCTCTCGCCCGCGCCGAAGGATTCGAATCCATCCAGGAGATGATCCAGCACATGCGCGAACCAGGGGGGGTCGCGCTTCGTGCAAAGGTAGTGGAAGCTCTCACAACAAACGAAACGAGCTTCTTTCGGGACCAGCATCCCTTCGATGCATTGCGGCTGCATGTGATGCCCACGCTCGTTCGCGCGCGAGCGGAGGCTCGCTCAATCTTCGTCTGGTCTGCCGCGTGCTCGACCGGCCAGGAGCCGTACAGCATTGCGATGCTCCTTCGCGATTCATTTCCCGAACTCAAGGGGTGGAATGTTCGGATCATGGCCACCGACCTATCGAGTGCCGCAGTCGATCGCACGGCGCAGGGTCGATACAGACAGATCGAGGTCAACCGCGGTCTGCCGGTCTCGTGTTTGGTCAAACACTTCGAACGTGACGGCGCGGATTGGCGCATCCGGCCTGATCTGCGAACACTCATCGACGTCAGACAGCTCAATCTACTGGACGTTTGGCCGCCCATGCCGATGGTCGACGTGCTTATGCTGCGCAATGTACTCATCTACTTCGACGTCGAGACGAAGAAACGGATATTGAGCCGCGTCCGCCGAGTGCTCGCCCCCGACGGCGTCATGTTCCTCGGCGGCGCCGAGACCACGCTTAACATCGACGACCATTTCGACCGAGCCTCTTATGGAAGCGCGGTTGCATATCGCCTGAAAGACGCCGACGTGCGCATTGCCCCTCAACAAATGGCCCGAACCAGTCGTTGATCTGAGAAGCGTGCCTCTTGGGGCGCACCCACTAGCAACGCCAGGCCCGCACGAGGAGACATGTCGATCAACGAAGACATCCTGCGCGAAGTCACACAGACTGCTTGGCAGGCTATGCTCGGCATTCCGCTCGAATCGTCGGGGGCGCCGACAAATGCTGATGGTGAGGCGCACATCGTAAGCCAGGTGAACATCCACGGCGCCTGGGACGGCACGATTCTCATTCGATGGACACCTACGGTCGCCCACCATGCCGCCCGCGTTCTCTATCAAAGCGAGACGCCGTCGGCCGAGGAGGTCCGCGACGTCGTCGGGGAAATGGCCAATATTGTCGGCGGCAATCTCAAAGGCCTTCTGCCAGGACCCTCATGGCTTTCGCTTCCTATCGTTCAGCATTCCGAGGGCGGCGACACTACGAATGGCGTAGCCATCCACGAGGCATGGTTCGAGTGTGCGGGGGAACCCGTCGGGGTGCGTGTCGTCGAGTTGCCTCCCGAGGGTCGGAAGCAGAACTACGGTCTGGAGGAGACGTCATGAATATTCTCATCGTGGATGACAGCAAGGCGATGCGCCTCATCGTTCGACGCACTCTCCGTCAGGCCGGCTTCGACGGACATGACGTGGCCGAGGCCTCAACCGGAAAAGAGGCTCTGACAATGATTCGCGGCAAGACATTCCACCTCGTCCTTTCGGACTGGAACATGCCTGAGATGTCTGGCATCGAGCTTCTCACCACCCTTCGAAAAGAAGGAAACAAGGTTACGTTCGGGTTTGTCACATCGGAGGGAACCGCGGACATGCGGCTTCGAGCGAGCGAAGCCGGGGCCCGGTTTCTCCTCGCCAAACCGTTTTCGCCCGAAACCCTGGCCGAGGCATTGCGCGGCCTTCTATAGCGGGAGTTCATCGTGCCCACCGACACAATACGGAAAGCCCCCACTCCTGACGCCATCGCGAAGATGATGTCAGATTTGCTCGGAACTCCAACGATTGCCAAAGCTCTCTCTGCGGCGGTGCCCGTTCCGACCTTGAAGGTATTCAGTACCTACGTCGACGACACCAACAAGCTCACGTGGATCGGCGCCATGGATGTGGCGTGTGCAGCGAGTACGGGATCGGCCCTGGCCATGATGCCGCTTGGTCCCGTGACCGATGCGGTCAAGACCAATACGCTCACGCCAGCGATGGTCGAGAATTCTCGAGAAGTCGCCAACGTGACGGCCAATCTGTTCAACACGTTATCCGGACACGGGCATGTCCGATTGAAGGACTACATCGTCGCACCGCAGCCCATTCCTCCCGCCCTCCAGCCTATCCTTGCCAAACCCGTTCTCCGCGTCGACATCGAACTCTTGGTGCGAGGATACCCCGCTGGGAAGCTCGTGCTATTCCGCGTCGTTCCCTATGCTTCGTGACCCCTTTCATCCTATGATTTCCCACAGGCGATGCTCGCCGTTTCGTTCGATCGTTTGCTGGGTACTGCAGGCAACCGTTTGTGCACGACACCACCGCAACTCGCCTCATCCACGGAAGAACTTGCCATGACCACCGAAGCTTCGAACGGTTCGATCCGACCTGCGACCGATCGGCCACGTACGTCGAACGGCAAGCGTGACGCCAGCGCCGAAAGCACCGCGCTGATCCGTGCCCTCGAGGCGTGCGCCGCACAGCCAACCTTCGAAGAGTGCGTGCACAAGGTGATGGACGCCGTCATCACGGCCTTCGGATGGGCTCTCGCCACGCACTGGGCGCCTGAGGAGTCCGGGGCAGTGCTCCGCGCGATCGCGGATGTCGGGTATGCGGGAGACGAGTTACGAAGAGCGGGACGGGGGGCTCGATATCGCCCTGGAGAAGGGATCGTCGGTCGGGCGTGGGAACAACGCGAGCTTGTGGCCGACGCCGACTACAGCAATTGTTCGGACTGTCCGCGCGCAGCCCTCGCGGGCGAAGCAGGGATTCACGTAGCCTGTGCGCTGCCGGTCGTTACGTCGGACGGCGTGACCGCCGTCATCGAGTTCCTCATCCGAGATGATCCGCGCTTGTCAGAGAGGCAGGCGGTGCTCAAGCGTTTGGGGAAGACGCTGGGCGCCGCTGCCAAGCGCGGCAAGAGTTTGACCGTCACCCAGGAGTCCCAGCGGATTGCGGCGGAGAACGCCAGCCTGACGGCGATTGTCCATTGTACATTCGGCGTCGTTGAGGTCGACCTCGATGGCACGGTCCGCTCTGTCAACGATCATTTCCTACGCATCTTCAACTACACACGCGAGGAGCTCATCGGCCAAGATCGCAGCATCTTCTACGACGACGAGACGCGCCGGAGTGCGGCGTATGCCCAGAATTGGACTCAGATATGCTCGCGCGTGGGGACGACCGAGAGGGAACAGAAGGGAATCGGAAAGAACGGGAAGGAGATCTGGGTGAAGACCTCCTTCAACACCGTGGCCGGGGTCGACGGAAAGCCTGTCAAGGTTATGGCGTATTGCTTGGACATCACCGAGCAGAAATTGAAGGCCATCGACTACGAAGGCCGAATCGCAGCGATCAGTCGTACACAAGCGGTCGTCGTGTATTCAATCGACGGGACCATCCTCGAGGCGAACGATAACTTCCTGAAGATTGTAGGCTATTCACGTGACGAAGTGGTGGGCAAACACCAGAGCATATTCGTAAGTGACAATGTGAAACAGAGCGCTGGATACCAGGAACTCTGGCCAAAGCTTCGTCGCGGGGAATCCCATTCGGGCGAGTTCCAGCGCATCGGACAGGGCGGCCGACCGTTCTGGGTTCGCATTTCGTACAATCCCATCCTCGATCTAAACGGAAACCCGTTCAAAGTCGTCAGCTACTTGACTGACATCACGTTGGAGATGGAGGCCCAGCAAGCGGCGACGGTGCTTCAAGGCGAGATCGCGAAACACGCGGAGGCTCTTCGCGAATCTGGCTTACTGCTAACGCAGGTTTCCTCGGCCATGGGCGCCACGGCCGATGAAACTTCGATGCAGGCAAACGTCGTCGCTGTGGCGTCGGAGGAAGTAAGTCGCAATGTCCAAACCGTGGCGGCTGGAACCGAGGAGATGACCGCGAGTATCCGCGAGATCGCAAAGAGCGCCAGTGAGGCCGCACGCGTCGCAACCCAAGCGGTCAAGTCCGCGGAGACCACGAACTTGACGGTTGGCAAGCTGGGAGAAAGCAGCGCTGAAATTGGTAAAGTGATTAAGGTGATCACGTCGATAGCTCAACAAACGAATCTTCTCGCTTTGAACGCTACCATCGAGGCTGCGCGGGCCGGAGAGGCGGGAAAGGGCTTTGCCGTCGTCGCCAACGAGGTAAAAGAGCTTGCCAAGGAAACCGCCAAAGCGACCGAGGACATTAGTCAGAAGATCGAGGCGATTCAGAGCGCGACGCGCGGTGCCGTCAGCGCGATTGATGAAATACGCATCATCATCCACCAGATCAGCGAGATTCAACACACGATTGCCAGCGCCGTGGAAGAGCAGACGGCCACGACCAACGAAATGAGTCGGAACGTGGCCGAGGCAGCCAGAGGAGCCACTGAGATCGCTCAGAACATCTCCGGCGTTGCCGAGGGTGCACAGGAGACGACCCGTGGGGCGACCAAGACCAAGCAATCGGCGGAAGACGTGGCAAGGATGTCGACTGAATTGCTGCGGTTGGCATCGCAACTGGCTGCGTGAGACGGAGGCATTCGTGCGTGGTTCGATCCGTGTTCGACTTCGATTCTTCCGCGTGATGGGTGTGGTCGTGGCCCTGCTGGGCGCGGCGTGCAGCGATTCGGGTCCCGAAGAATCGCACGAGAGCGCCTCGACGTCCGAGGTACCGAACACGATCTCGGATAGCGGAAGCGCGACGTGCCACTCCCCAGCGACCGGGTGCCCTTGCGCACCCGAGGGGGCGACCATGCCCTGTAAAACACCGCCGATACGCGTCGGCGACTACACGAGTTGTGAACCAGGTGTACGGCGATGCCTATCAGGCATGTGGGGGCAGTGCGTCGGCAAGAACATCGGCTCGAAGTAAGAAACTACGTCGCGCGCCCGAGCCTCGCGCCGGCCCACGCCGCGACCAATGCAAGCGGAGACAGCGCCAACGCAATCACCACCGCGACAGGCGCCACCAGTCCCAAGCCGACCACCGAAAGCCCAAGGGCAAGCGACACCGACAGAACGGGCTCGAGGAGCGAGTGTCTCCCTCGGGCCCGAGCCACGAGCCACCCACTCACAGGGAGTGAGGCAAACGGGCCCAGCGCGAGAAACAGCAGCGGCGCAGCAGTCGTGACGGTGCGATCGTCGACCGCCGCGAGATTCAGCTGAAGCCACCGGGCTCCGCACACGCCCATTCCCACTCCCACGAATATCGCCCCAAGCACGACGAGGGTCCCGAAGAACACCCACAATACGTTGAGTGGTTCGTCCTCCTGGGCCAGTGCGCGTCGCACCGTCGCAAAGCTCGGTGGAGGAAATGCTTCAGACAGCCTAGACCATCGCGCCACGAATCCCGAGCGGCTGTCTGGCGTGGCCGGAACCCTGCCATCAAGCGACCGCGCGAACCATAGGGTGGGCGGAACCATCGCCGCGATAAGCGGAGCGAGCGCGAGAAGCGAGCCGGGGCCCCGACCATAGACGATGTGTCCGTAGAGCCCGTGAGCGACGACCGAGGCGACGAACGCCAGCGGGAATATGGGGACGCGCCGATGGGTGGCTCGCGCCAGACCGAGGGCCGCTCCCCAGGCGCACGCGAAGAACAAGTGGCCGGGGACGGCAAGAATCCCCCGCACGAGCCACATTGTCGCCGGGTGGTCATGCACGACACAGGACATCTCGACGGCGGCAAAACCGAGAGCGGAGGAACTAGCCATGAGGATGCCGTCACCCACGCTCATGAGTCTCCGGCTGAGCAGTGCCGGCCACACCGCGATCACCTTGGCCGCCTCGCCTATCGGTTCCGCGACCAGAAAGAAGAATACGAGGGCCCCTGTTTCGCCCGCATCGGCAACTCGGACCGAGAGCCCCGTCACGGCTTCCGCTCGCACGATTCCCACATGAGCGAGCGCGCCCGTCACGGCGCCCAGAGCGAACGTCGCGGCCATGGCGCGAGAATCGCGGCGTCCCACGCCGCCGCGCCACACGACAACGACGAAGAGTCCAAACGACAGACAAGCCGGAAGCAGCGAAACCAGCGAAGCGAGCACGCTAGAAGTGAAGGCCTAGATGGGGAGCGATGGTCGCCGACAGGCCTATGCTCGACCCTGACTGCTGGTACGCGTTGATGAGCTGTTGGTTGCCACTCAACTGCAACGCCGTCAGCTCCGCTTGAGTGAGCGCCACGACTGGTCTCTGAATAAACAGTACTTCGGCATCCAGGTCGACGCCGAGCGAGATGCCCTTGGTGAAGTAGTAGTCCACTCCGAACATCGGTCCGACATTGAAGCCATGGACCGACACTCCTGGCGGCGCACTCCCGTTAATCCCCTGGGCTGCGTCGGCACTGAGCGACCCAATGAAATTGTATCCACCCCGAACGCCGAAATACGGGTCGATGTGTCCGAACCGAGTATGAAAGGCCACCTCGCCGTCGATCTGCCAAAGGCTTCCTATCGACGGGAGGATGGCGTCGCGCAGATGCACGCCCACCGTGAAGAAGAAAAGCCGCGCTCCCACACCGACGCCCCACACGGGACCCCCGCTTTCCGTCTTTTGCAGGGCGAGGCTGCTCGTATTGAGCGACTGGAGGTTCACGTAGCTCGCGCCGACCTCGGCGTTTATCCACGCCCATTCGAGACCAAGCCCACTGTCCTCTTGCTCTTCCCGGACGGCTTGCGCTTGCTCGGGACTGTACACGGGCGGAGACGAGGTCGCCGGATACCCGGGCGCGGGCTGTCCCGGAGTGGCCATTGGATACCCGGGGACGGGCTGCTGCTCACCGGGGGGCGCCGCCGGATACCCAGGGCCAGGCTGCTGCGTGACCGGAGGCGCGGGCGCATACCCTTGAGCGTGGATCTGCGTTTCAGACAGCGCCACCACGGTCAATGGTAAGAAGAATGCCGACCATGTTCTCATGACTTGGCCCCTGCCTCCGTGTGGAATTGGACCTCGGCTTCCGCGCGATCCACATCGTCCGGTTCGACCGCCACCGTGACGCGATAGTCCGCCGACAGCCACTTGCCGAGATCGATCGTCTTGCACCGCGCCGAACAAAACGGAAACGCGCTGCCCTTATCGACGAGGGGGGCGCTTCGCGGCCCCCCTCGAGCTCCCCCGACGCGAGGTTCGAATGCCCGACCGCAAATGGGACACTCTGCCATCGCCGCCCAAGCATAGCGCAAGCGATGAAGACAGGCACCCTTCGGATCATTCGACCTGATCCGAATCCGGACCGGACTCCGCCTCGTCCTCGCACGCGCGATCGAGCAACTCGGCCACGTCGAGCTGCTGAACGGAATCCTCGGCTCCCTGAGACTTGAGACCGTCGGTGAGCATGGTCGTGCAGAACGGGCAAGCGCTCGCGATCGCCCGCTCGCGCCGGTCAGGTCTGCCGGTGGCCCGGCCAAGCGCATCGAGCAGTTGCAGGGTTCGCCGGTCGCTCACGCGGTCCGCATTCTGCTCATCCATCCATGCTTGCGCGCCGCCAGCACCACAACAGAGACCCCTCTCGCGCGTCCAGTATTCGGGCTCGACGAGTTCGAGCCCCGCGATGCTCCGCAGGAGCTCCCGCGGAGCGTCGTAGGTGCCATTGTGGCGCCCGAGGTAGCACGCGTCGTGGTAGACGACAGTTCCGTCGATTCGAGTCTTCGGCACGAGTTTCCCTGTGACGACGAGCGCGAGAAGGAAGTCCGTGTGGTGGACGACATCCGTCTCCAGGCCGAATTCGGGGTACTCGTTGCGGAGCGTATTGAAGCAGTGCGGGCAAGTCGTCACGATCGTTCGAGCCCCCCCCCCGAGCCTGTAGCGACCGAGCGTGGTCACGTTGGACTCGGCGAGCTTCACGAATAGGTACTCATTTCCGGCACGACGGGCCGGGTCGCCCGTGCAGTTCTCCTCGTCGCCCAGGATGGCGAAGTCGACGCCCGCTTTCTTCAATAGCCTTGCCGTCGCGCGAGCAATTTTTCGCGCTCGGTGGTCGTAGCTCGGTGCACACCCGACCCAGAGAAGGACTGACGCCGTCGGATGGCTGCGCATCGTCCGCACATCCATTCCGTCGCTCCATGCGGCCCGATCCAGACGCGGCAAATTCCACGGATTGCCGTTCGACTCCATACTTTCAAACGGTCTCGCCAACGTATGGGGGAACTCCCCGCGGATCGTCACGAGATTGCGGCGCATGTCGACGATCTTGTCAACGTACGAGATGAGAACCGGGCACTGATCCTCACAAGCCCGACACGTCGTGCAAGCCCATAGGACGTCAGGATGGATGACCCCCGGCACGAGTTCACGCGATTCGAGCGCTGTTGTGCCGGCGAGAGAACCCAGAGGCGTCCGGTCATTCATCGCAGTCGCGTTCTGTGGATCGGACCGCCCGATGAACTCCTCCTCGTGCGAGTAAAGGTGATCGCGAAGCGCAATCGTGAATTCCTTCGGGTTCAAAACCTTGCCCGTCCGGTGGGCTGGACAGTTGTCCGAGCAGCGACCGCACTCGGTACACGAGTAAAGGTCGAGAAGGGACTTCCACGTGAACTGATCGAGCCTTGCCACGCCGATCGGGGGGCTGAGCGGATCGACGGCGTCGCCGGCCCAGCCGACCTTTTCCATCAGCTCCGCGGAACTAGCAGCCAACGGCTCGAGACGCCCGGCGGGTGTGAGACTCCTGAAAAAGATGTTCGGAATCGCCGTGATAACGTGAAAATGCTTCGAGTACGGCAGCAGATTCAGGAACACCAGCACGAGGGTGATATGGGTCCAATAACCAGCGTGCGCGACGACCACGAGGGCCCGATCCGAGAGCAACGCGAAGGGAACAGCGAACAGCGAACCAGCGGGATTTGGCCAAAACGACCACCTTCCATCCCACGGATGTCCCTCGAATGGAGCGACGATGGTCGCCATCTTCGCGCACCCCCCTCCGCTCACGACGTGGGAGGCTCCGTCACAAAGAATCGGCCTGAGGGAAGACAGGGCCAACGTCGCTCCGTCGTAGACGAGGTCCGCGAACATCATCGCGAGAATGACCCCGAGAACGACCAACCCTTCGCTCGACAGCGTGAGGCGCGCGGGCCTGAGGACGAGCCGCGAGTAGACGAACCAGCTCGTACCCACGATAACGAGCACCACCGTCACGTCCTTCATGAAACTATACGTCTGACCTGCCGCATTCGCCGGACTGAGCCCGAAGAACCAGAACGACGCCGAGAACCCGCGACCCCAGAGTTCAAGGGATCGAAGGAAGAGTATGATCAATCCTCCGAAGACCAACCTATGGGCGATCCCGGCGGGTCGATAGAAATCCATTTTCTCCTGGCGGAACGCGAACCGCAGCGTCCCGCCCAGGCGGACGCCGAGATGGCCAAGCAAATGGGCAGCGGGGCGACCGATTTTCAGGAGCTCCGCTCGCCTGCTGATCGACCAGGTAAACATCACGAAGCTCGCTATGAGTGCCGTGAGCACCCCTGTGGGACTCATCGAAATCTCACATCCCACGGCGTGCCCGCATGCATGGCGAGGGCGATGGATAGCACTCCTTGATATTTGGTGGCATAGCGTCCCCGTGGCACAATCCCTCGACCCCGAAGGGGGCGTGTCGATGCGGATCCTCAAGAGCGCACTCTTCTGGCGAATTCTTCTGAGCTCTCTGCTCGTCGTTGCCGTGCTCGGCATTGGGCTCGGGCGCGCCAATGCAGCGCACGAACAACTCGAGAAGCAATTCGAACGGCTGGTCCAGCACGATCTGAAACTCGCCGACGATGCCGAGCAACTCCTGCGGCTGATGGTCGATCTTGAGACTGGAAAGCGCGGGTATCTGCTCACGAGCGATCAGAGATTCTTGGAGCCCTACGAACAGGCACGGAGCGAGCTTGAGGGCGTCCTCGCCGATGCCCAAGCCGTGGCCGAAAATGGGATGGAAGACGAGCGCGTGGCCGCGTTTGGACGCCTTGTCAGGCAATGGATCAAGGATGTGAGCGAGCCTCAGATCCGTGCCCACGCTCGAGACGTCGCAGCTCCACAGAGCGCGGACGAAGGGAAACTCTTCACGGACGAAATGCGCAGCATTCTCACAGGGTTGCGCCAGCATGCACTCGATGAAGCCGACGCTCGCCAGCACATAGCATTCGATGCGGCGGGCGATTCCCAGCGCGCGACTCGCACGGTGTTGCTCGTCGCGATTATCATCGCGCTCGGCAGCGGCGTTTGGATCGCTCGCGACATTGCCGGCACGACCGCCCGTCTCGAGGAGGCGCTGAGTGCGACAGGGCGCTTGCAGCCGCTGCCAGCGATGCCCGAGCGCCGCGATGAGCTCGGAGCTGTGGCCCGCAGTCTGCGAACGATGAACGCGACGCTCCTCGACAAAGACGCTCGCCTTCGCGCGACGCTCGCCGAACGGGAGCGTGCTGTCTCCGATTTGATCCGGGCCAACGAGGACCTCGAGCGGCGCGACGAACGCGCTCGAACCTACGCGGAGTTCGTCGGCGAGCTGACCGCGCTCGATGTCACGACGCTGGCGACCGGCGGACTACGCACCATCACTCGGTTTGCCGATGCCCAGGTGGGCGTGATTTACCTGCTAGATCCAACGGATACGTTGCGACCGGTGCGTGCCATGGCTTCGGACGGACGTGCGCTGTCTCATTCATCCTTCGATGTCGGGGGCCTCCCCTCGCACGTGATGAACTCCCGAGAGCCTATCATTTTGCGCTCACGCGCCCTGGCCGAGCCCTTGCCAGCGCTCGACCTCGGTATCGGTCGTGCGCCGCTTCGGTGGGTCCTCGGCTATCCGATCGCGATTGGCAGCGAGGGCGTCGGTGCGATCGTCCTCGCGGGAATCGGCGAACCATCGGACGGAGCACTGGAGATCGTGCGGGACGCGGCTCGACAGCTTGCCGTGGCACTGCACAACGCGTGGACACACGACCGCCTTCGTGAGAAGAGCGTCGCCCTCGCCGAGCAGGGGGAACGCCTTGCTCACGCCAACAAGGTCAAGACCGAGTTTCTAGCCTCCATGAGCCACGAGCTCCGAACGCCTCTGTCGGCGATCCTCGGATTCGCGGATTTGCTCATGACATCCCCGCGCGAGCAACTCTCGACACGAGCGCGCGAATCTCTCGAACGAATCAAACGCAACGGAGAACACCTGCTCGGTCTTATCAACGACGTTCTCGACCTCGCCAAGGCCGATTCCGGCCGGGTTGACGTTCGTCTCGCTCCCGTCAACGTGACTGCTCTGGCTCACGCCTGTCTCGCGGAAGTCGACAGCCTGCGGTTCGGCAAAGACGTCCGCCTCTCGGCGGACACGGACGGCCCTGCCATCGAAACCACGACGGACGCCCAACGGGTTCGCCAGATTCTCCTGAATCTGCTGTCGAACGCGATCAAGTTCACGGATGTGGGCGAGGTCGTGCTTTCCGTTCGCGCGGACGCGTTGTACGTTCGCCTCGCGGTTCGCGACACCGGCATCGGGATCACGCCTCAGGCGATTGAGGGCCTGTTCGAGGCATTCCATCAAGTCGACGTGGGCGATGGGCGCCGATACGAGGGAACCGGCATCGGCCTGGCGTTGTCCCGACGGTTGGCTCGAGCTCTCGGCGGTGAGATCGAGGTCCGATCGATCGAGAGTCAGGGGTCGACTTTCACGCTCGTCCTACCGCGGTCCGGATCCCACACGGGACCGGTCGCACCGGAGATCCGTTCGTGACGCAGAAGGAGCTTGCCTCCAGAGCTCGCGACACGGGCGGGGACGTGCTCGTCGTAGACGACTTCCCGGACACGCTCGCACTCTACGAAGCGTTGCTCACCGAAGACGGGCATCGCGTTCGCACGGCATCCAATGGGCTGGATGCCTTGAGCAAGGTCGATGAATCGGAGCCTGAAATCGTGCTCCTCGATGTATCCATGCCCGGACTCGATGGCGTCGAGGTGCTTCGACGGCTGCGCGCGAGGCGCAACGGGGGCCCTGCCGTGATGATGATTACCGCGGCACGCCGTGAGCCGCACGCGATTGAAGCAGGGCTGAAGCAGGGAGCCGACGCCTACCTGACCAAACCGATCGACGCGCGGGAGCTCGTGGCCCGCGTGCGCGCTGGGCTGGTGAAGTTTCGCCTCGAGCGCACGCTCGACGCCGAGCGTCGGGATCACATCGCCATGCTGGTCCACGACCTGCGGCACCCCCTGTCGTCCCTGGCGCTCATCGCCGAAGTGCTCGAGTCCGAGGACATGACGCCGGAAACGCGACGTACGGTCATCGATCAAATCCGGGGGATGGTGTCCGAAATGACCCGCCTCGTCGACGGAATGCTCGTCGCGAGCCGGCTTGAAGCTGGAATCTTCACGGTCGAACCGCGACTCGTCACGCTGGCTGAAATCATCGACCCGACGCTCCGGGTGTTCGCTCCGGTCGCGGCGCGCCGACACGTTGATCTTCGGGTGGAACGCCCCGGAGACGATCGAGTTCGAGCCGATGCACAGAAGCTGCGTCAGGCCCTGGACAACATCATCGCGAATGCGCTGAAGTTCACACCGCGGGGAGGTTGCGTGCGCCTGCGGGTGTGGCACGACCCGCGAGGCGTAAGCACGCGCGAAGAACAGGTGGTCTTCGAAGTCGCGGACACTGGACCTGGGATCCCGACCGGCGAGCGCTCCACGATATTTGATCGCTATCGCCAGGGCTCCAAGGGGCGAGCGGTTGGGGGTGCAGGACTCGGTCTGGCGATCGCGCGAGGCATCGCGAAGGCCCACGGCGGTGACGTCGAGGTCGCGTCGAGCGACCTCGGTGGGGCAGCGTTTCGCATCATGCTTCCGTTTCGCGACGACGCCAACCGCCCACCCGCTTGACAAGGGAGCGGAGATCTCTAAGCTGCGCGCTCCGATTCGAGGGAGCCTTGGCCAACCACCCGTCCGCACAGAAGCGAAACCGCCAGCGTATTAAGCGCACACTGCGAAACCGCGCCATCAGGAGCACGGTTCACACGCAGGTCAAAACGGTCCAAGCGGCGCTTGCAGCCCACAATCCTGCGGCCGCCAAAGAAGCACTCGCAAACGCAGTGGTAGCTCTCGCCCGTGCGGCACGCAAACGGATCCTCCCGAAGAAGACTGCATCGCGCCACGCGGCGCGCCTGGCGGCTCGAGTGCACAAGCTCGTTTCCGCTTGAGACTCGGCGTGTCCGGCCTGATCGGCCCGGGCTCCCTGGACAAGTGGTGGGCGCCCGGCTAGAAGCGCGGGCCTCGTTCTGTTCAGTCCCCATCGTCTAGAGGCCCAGGACCGCGGCTTTTCACGTCGCTAACGCGGGTTCAAATCCCGCTGGGGACGCAAATAGCATGTCATTCCAATGACTTGCATCGAGCGGATTGTCTTGATCCCAGCGGGTTCCGCGTCGCCGTTCGCGTTGCTCAGGACGACCCATTCAATCGGCGTGCGCCGGATTCCTCGGGGTCAGCGACGCGTCCCCAGGCGCCTGGCGCGTTCTGCCTCCTGGCACATCTCCCCGGGTCGTCCCTGTCTCACGTCGTCCCAGCAGAACCTGACGCCCTTACGGAGTTCACGAGGCGACTGTTCGGTGCGGCGCTCACCAAGGGCCGCATTCAACCGTGGGAGGGCGTCACGTGGGTGCTCGATCTGCTTCCCGAGGCACCTCGCAAGGCTCTTCACGTGATCGATGCGTACTTGGATGTCCACGCCGGACTAATGCCCGATGGACGTCTGATGGGCATGAGTGACGCCCGCGCCATCATCCGGGCGAAATACACACTGGTGGGAGACATCGAGGGATGCGAGCGAGCGCTCGACAACCCAGATGTGGTATGAGGCGCCTGATCGCACCGAGCACTTGCCCCTTGTCCTGGCGCGCGAGTCGCAGGACTAAGATGCCCGGGTAGTCAGCAGGAGGGTACGCGTCGATGTTCGCGAGGTGGACATCGAGCGTGATGAGCGAGCGACATTCTCGTCGACAGGCTTCGGCGATGTCGATGTCGGGATGTCCATCAAGCCCCGCGTCGAGGACGGTCGCCGCATCCAACCCGTGCGCCCGGAGGACCGCAGCCACCTCGATGGGAAGGATCTCGTCCGCTTTGAAGGTCGTCACGTCCCGACGTCTGGCAGCGGGACAAGGCGTTCGCGAATCAATTCCGCCGCGTCTTGCATGGCTGCGCGGATATCATCGAGGCTCAAGGACGGGTAGCTCGCGAAGACGTCCTCCGGGGCCTCACCGGCAGCGAGGTTGTCGAGGACGACCGACACGGGAATCCGCGTACCACGGTTTCGGGCACAGCCGTGGCAAGTCATGGGATCCGACACGATGCGATCACGCCAGGTCTATTGAGCCATCGGATGCGACCTTCTAGGAGTCTGTCGGGCTTTTTGCAGGAGCAAAAAGTCCCGCCAGCCTCCGTCGTGTCGGATCACGTTCGAGGGGAGCGCAGCCGCTCCCCTCGAGCTCCCCATGCCGTTGGCGGCTATTCGGAGAA
>Ga0326728_10006661_pt1 | contig 30810 bp, 25 predicted proteins | sample MB3enrmetagenome_FD_207602 | JGI IMG/M metagenome (GOLD analysis project Ga0326728, IMG submission 207602) | Lab enriched peat soil microbial communities from McLean, Ithaca, NY, United States - MB31MN | ecosystem: Environmental > Terrestrial > Soil > Wetlands > Peat | place: USA: New York...
GAAAAAGCAAGCCTTTTCTGAACGCGAAAATAGGACGTTGCCCTTCCAGCCCATCTATCCGAGGAGGAAGGGCAATCCCTGTGGGCTGGATTCACTCCTCAAGGGCTAAGTTCCGAAACGGCTGTGCACCTGGGGGGAAGTCTCATGTAGGAAGTTGTTCCCTAACGAAGGAATGGTTACAATCAAAGCACTCGGCCCCCATTATTGGAGGTAATTATGACAGGACTGCACACGTTATGGCTCCCCATTCTGTTGTCATCGGTATTCGTGTTCAGTGCGAGTTCGATAATTCACATGCTTTCGCCGTGGCATAAGAGCGACTACCCCAAGATGCCCAACGAAGACAAAGTGATGGAAGCGCTGCGCCCGTTTGCCATTCCACCGGGCGACTACATGGTGCCGCGCCCGTCGACACGGCAGGATTTGCGCTCGCCGGAATTCAACGAAAAGTTGAATAAGGGCCCCGTCATGGTGCTCACCGTGATGCCGAACGGCCCGATGGCGATGGGAAGAAGCCTTGTCCTCTGGTTCCTCTATTTGCTGGTCGTCGGCGTTTTCTCCGCCTACGCTGCGGGTCGGGCGCTGCCCCACGGCGCGCCTTACCTTCACGTTTTCCGATTCACCGGCGCGGTTGCGTTCGTCGGATATTCCCTGGCGCTATGGCAAATGTCGATTTGGTACCGCCGCGCCTGGATCACGACGATCAAGGCAACAGTGGACGGCTTGATCTACGCACTCCTCACTGCGGGCACGTTTGGCTGGCTGTGGCCGCGATAGGTCGGAAGAAAGGCCTGGCACAACTTCAGGTTAGCGCCTTTCGAGCGGGTGAATGCAATCCAGAGAGTTAGGGGGAGGGCTTGCCCTACCCGGCGTTCCGGATGGTGCAGAACCAGGGGGCGGTCCGTCGGCTGACGGATCCCCCTACACCTCGCGCAACTCGATCACGACGTAGGGGCAGGCCTCGTGCCGCCTTTCCCGTCGGCATGGCCAAATTCAGGGCGCCCACAAGGGGCGCCCCCACTCTTCCTGGTTCGGGGACGATGTACACTACACGGAGGGGGGCGGCAAGCCGTCCCCCTACGGCGGAGCACCCTACGCATAAATCCCGCGCAACTTGATGCAGAACGCCACGCGGTCGATGGCCAGCATGTAGGCGGCAATGCGATTATTTACGTTGTGTTTGTCGCCAAATCTCACCACCCCGCCAAAGGCGTCGACCATAATATTTTTCAGCCGGCTGTTGACGATCTCTTCCGGCCAGAAATAGCCCTGGCGGTCCTGTACCCATTCGAAATAAGACACCGTAACGCCGCCGGCGTTGGCGAGGATATCGGGGACCACGAACACTCCGCGTTCAAACAAGATATCGTCGGCGGGAGCCGTCGTGGGGCTGTTGGCGCCCTCCACAAGAATCTTCGCCTTCACTTTGTGTGCGTTCTTGCTGGTAATGACGCTTTCCGTTGCAGCCGGTAGCAGGATGTCGCATTCCTGCTCCAGGATTTCCTGCGCCCCAATGCTCTCGCCGCCGTCAAAGCCTTGGAGCATCTTGTGCTTTTCGACGTGCTCCAGAAGGCGCGGGATATCAATGCCCGAGGTGTTCAGAATGCCGCCCGAAATGTCGGCAACGCCGATAATCTTATAGCCAGCCTCGTACATCAGGCGGGCGGCCTGCGAGCCGACATTGCCACAACCCTGCACAATCACTCGCGTGGTTTCCTGCTGCCAGCGGAAGCGCTTCAGCGCCTCGTCCGCGGTGATCAGGCATCCGCGGCCCGTCGCCTCGCGGCGCCCTAACGATCCCCCCAAGCTGAACGGCTTGCCGGTGGCGCTGGCCGTTACCGTGTGGCGCATGTGCATGGAGTACGTGTCCATAATCCATGCCATCGTCTGTTCATTGGTGTTCATGTCGGGTGCCGGCACGTCGCGCTCCGGGCCGATGTAGTCTAAAATTTCCGCCGTGTAACGGCGAGTAATGCGTTCTAGTTCACCATTGGAGAGCTTAGAGGGGTCGCACACAATGCCGCCCTTGGCGCCCCCGAAAGGTATATTGGCTACTGCGCACTTCCACGTCATCTCGGCGGCGAGGCCGCGGATTTCATCCAGAGTGACGTCCGGGGAGTAGCGCAGTCCGCCTTTACAGGGCCCGCGCGCGATGCTGTGCTGCACGCGATAGCCGTCAAAAACCCTGAGTGTGCCGTCATCCATGGCCACTGGGATGTGAACGATGATTTCTCGATTGGGTGTCCGGAGGTAATTCGATAGGCCTTCGTCCAGTCCAAGCTTGCGGGCGGCCACATCGTACCGGGCCGCCATTGATTCATAAACACTAAGTTCCTTCTCTTTTTCCTCGCTGCTCATGTCGCCCCCGTAATTTGACCGGAAGGAATTCCCCTGCCGCGGGCGGTTTTCCCCACGGGCCAGAGCCCAACGGCCCAGCGAAAGTATAGCAAACGACTTGCCAACCTGCTACGCCGACCCGGCTTGTAGGGGTACGGCTTGCCGTACCCTTTTGGTTCGGTTGCGCGATTAAAATCAGAAGGGAACGGCAAGCCATATCCTGCAGGCCGGTGATGGGCAAGACGTGATTATGTGCCGCCTGAGTTAGGGAAAATAGGCGAACTCGAGCTGAGAACGGCTAAGCGCCGGCTGCGGCAAATTCGGCGGTGGCGGGAATGGAGGTGGTCGAATGCACGGGCGGGCTGGTGGTGAGGGCCCAGCATTCCTTTTGGCGCAGCAACTGGGAAACCAATTGGGCGTGCATCGCGTGGCCGGCGCGATCGGCAACTACATGGCCGATCAGGGGATGTCCAAACAGAGAAATGTCGCCGATCAGGTCCAAAATCTTGTGGCGGCAGAATTCATCGGGAAAGCGCAGGCCCTCGGGATTCATGACGCGTTCCTGATCCAAGACCACGACATTTTCTAACGAGCCACCCTTGACCAGCCCACTTTTCAGTAGCATTTCGACCTCGGCGAGGAAGCCGAATGTCCGGGCAGGAGCAACCTCTTGCTCATACGAAGCCGCGCTGGGGGTGAAATCCAGCGATTGCGGCCCAATTACAGGGTGGGGGAAGACAATCGAATAGCTCACGGTAAAAGAGTCAGAGGGGTAGACCGCAATCTTTTTTGCGCCTTCCGACAACTCGACTGACTTCAGAATTTTGGCATAAGGGCGGCGGGCCCGCTGCGGTCGCAGGCCAGCTTGGCGGATCAGCTTCACAAAAGGCAGGGCGCTGCCGTCTACGATGGGCAGCTCGAGGTTGTCAATTTCAACGATGGCGTTGTCCACGCCTAGCCCCGCCAATGCCGAAAGCAGATGCTCGGTGGTGGAAATCAGCACGCCTTTCTTCATCAGGCTGGTGGCATAGCTAACGCGGGCGACGTGGCGTGATTGCGCCTCGATGGTGAAGCCGTCCAAGTCCATGCGCTTGACGACGATGCCGGTGTGGGCAGGAGCCGGGCAAAGCCGCAGATTGACCGTTACCCCCGTGTGCAAGCCAATTCCCGAAAGCGATACCGCCGAAGCCAGCGTGTGTTGTTGACCCAAAGTCCCTCCCCGACGCAAGTGCCTATTACAGCAGCCAAAGGTCCATGTCTATGTTAAATAGCAATACATTAATATTCAGCAAGTTGCGGCTATTTTGTAAAGCGGTAGGATGGCCGTGGTGTGGTAATCATACAACAATCTCCAGAGGTTTCAGTGTCCGACATGCCTCAAAATAGGAAGGCGTGCCATTCCCCCCGCCTACTCCGGGAGTGGCAGTGGTCAAGCATGAATGTCCAATAGACTAAAGATCGGGGTTAAGAGCGGACGGGTCGATCTTATATCCCAAAGCCCCTGGACACGGAGAAAGACGCAGACCTCGCCAACGACGAAGTCTACGCTTGCTCCTCCTGCTATTTCGCCTCGGGCTTCAAGCCCTCGGGCGGCTTGGGCTTGGGCACAACTTTTGGCTTCGGTGCCCAGAAGTCGGGCGACGCGGCAACAATCTCCGCCGGTGGATTACTAAGCTCCGGCAGGAAGTGGGCGATGGTCGTTTCCGACCCTTGCACCGAGTCGGCTACCGCCTTCAAATAGCTCTGGAAGGCGTCCTCGCCAAGCATTTGCCGGAGCGAAGTACCACCGTCAAAACCGCTCAGGGAGGGCTTCAGCCAAGTGATGTAGTAGACCGACCCCTCCTGGCCCGCTACGGCCTGGGAGATAGTAACCATGGGCTTATCACTGGCTCTTTCCAGCGCCGCCTTAATGGCCAGAAGCTGAGCTTCGTACTCAAGGGTATGCCCGGGCTTCACGCGGACTCTGGCCGTGCGCACCCAGCGCGATTCGCCAACCATTTTGGCATAGGCCGCGGGATCATCAGGGACGTTGGCGCTCAGGTCCCAGCGCCGGTGCCGGAATTCGGAGCGGTAACTTATTACGGTGTTGTTGAACTCCTGCAACACCTTGTCGGCAGTCCCCGGGTATGCCTTAGTTATTGCGCCCATGAAGGCGTCTATGGCCTTCTCGGCCCCATCGTAACTCGTCCTCGGGCTGACGAAGGTGACCACGTTGTTCTCGCCGTATTGGATTTCCTCCGCAAGCCACACGTCACCGTGGTACTTCCGGTTGGCATCCGCCATTCTCTTGTTGATCGCGTCAAATTCTGCCCGCTTGTCGGGTTTAACCCTTGCGACGGTTATATCCAGATACCCGTCAGGCATTTGAGCGGCCGCTGCCAGGCTGAACAGCAAGGCTAGAGCCGCAGCTACTAAGACTCTGCATTTCATATCTACCCCCGATTGTCTCTTGGATTATTCGCTTGGAAGCGAAGCGCGAGTATATGGCTGCGGCGGGCGACTGTCAAGCGGGCAATGGAGATTGCCACAAGCAGCAGAGAATCCTACTACAGCAAAGTAGAAAGTTCCTGTTCGAAACCGGCGAACTGGCTGGATGAGAACGGTCGTCGAAGCGCCCAATGAACCAATCCCAATTGCGGTAAAATGACAATTGCATCTACTCGAGCCCCAGGAGGATGGTTTGTCCCAAACCGCTCATAAGCTTTTTCTCATTGATGCCATGTCGCTGGTGTTTCGTGCCTTCTATGCGCCCATGCAGACGGCGCTGACTTCGCCCAGCGGGATGCCCACCAAGGCGATATACATTTTCGTGCGCACGCTGCGGAAGCTGCTCAAGGACCATCACCCCAATCACGTCGCGGTGGCATTCGATCTGGCTGCGCCCACGTTTCGCGACAAGCTTTTTGAAGAGTACAAAGCCAACCGACCGGAGTTCCCTGAAGACTTGGCGGTGCAGCTTCCCTACGTCCGGCGATTCTGCCGCGCCTTGGGATTGCCGCTGGTCGAACTCGAAGGCTTCGAAGCCGACGACTTGATCGGCACGCTGGCGCGGACAGGCTCCGCTCAAGGCGCCGAAGTCTTTATCGTCTCTGGTGACGAGGACTTGTTTCAGTTGGTGAACGACCGCGTGCGGGTGCTGAAACCTTCGCGAGCGGGGAGCGATGGCGAGACCCTTTGCGATGCAGTAAAGGTGAAGCAGATTCTGGGGGTTGAGCCCGCGCAGGTAGTTGACTGGTTGGCGCTCACCGGCGACACCAGTGACAACATTCCTGGCGCCCGCCCGCTGCCCGGACATGAGCCGCAGCTTGCGGAGGGGGAGAAGAAGCGCAGTTACATTGGCCCTAAGGGAGCTACCGACCTGATTCAGCAATTTGGGACGCTCGAAAACGCCTTAAACAACTTCGAGGAAGTTAAAAAGCAAAGCTACCGTGACGCCCTACGCGACTTTCGCGCCGAAGCACTGCTGAGCCGCGAGCTGGCCACGATTCGCACTGACGTTCCGGTGGACACGTCCCTGGAGCGATTGCAGGTGACGTCTCTCGATCTCACCGATCTGACGGCGCTCTGTCAGGAGTTGGGGTTTACCTCTCTCTTGCGGGAGTTTTTGGAAGAAGCGCCCGCGCCGGTGGAGGCCGCGGTCGATTCAGAAGAACACAACGTGCCGCAGGGCGTCGAACGGTGGCTGAGGGCGACTGACCGCGACGCCGGACTCGCCCTGGCGATGGGTGTGGAGGGTGACGAGGGGTTTGCGGGCATTTTGACCGGGCTCGGACTTTTTGACGGAAAGCGGCTGGCCACGGTGGCTTTGGGGGGAAGAGGGGAGATGCTCGCGACGCTGGCGCCCGTGCTCACTGACCCGTTGCACCGCAAGTCGGTTCACAATTCCAAGCTCCTGCAACTGCTCCTGGCGAAGCAGGGAATTGCCCTGGCTGGCGTGGCCGATGACACCATGCTCCATTCTTACCTGCTGGAGCCGTTGGCTTCGAGCCACACGCTGGCAGATTTGGTATTGCGGCGGCAAGGCGTCAAAATGTCTGCTTCTTGGGCAGAAGCCGCAATGCGTACCCACCAACTGAGCGAGCTGCTCCATGCGGAAATCACCCGCGAGGAATTGCTGAACCTTTACAGTGAGATTGAGTTGCCACTTGCCGCAGTGCTGGCGGAGGTGGAAGCAGCGGGCGTGCGCATTGACAGGGACATTTTGAATCAAATGTCCGGCGAGTTTGACAAGGAACTGACCGCTCTGACGCACGAGATCTACGACCTGGCGGGGGGGGCTTTCGATATCGAATCCCCCAAGCAACTTGGCGAAATCCTATTCGAAAAGCTCAAACTTCCGGGCGGCAAGCGCCTGAAGAAGAGCGGGCAGTATTCCACTGACGCCGCGGTGCTGGAAGCGCTCGCCGAAAGGCACGAGCTGCCACGCAAGATCATCGAATACCGCACGCGTGCCAAGCTCAAGTCCACTTACATTGACGCGCTGCCCAGATTCATCCAGCCGGAAACCGGTCGCCTACACACGACGTTCAACCAAACCGTGGCGCGCACTGGGCGGCTTTCTTCTTCCAATCCCAATCTTCAAAATATTCCCATCGGCGACGAGTTCGGGCTGCGGATTCGCTCGGCCTTCGTCGCCGACCCTGGCTGCCGGATAATCTCCGCGGACTACTCGCAGATTGAGCTGCGCGTGCTCGCGCATCTTTCCCAGGACCCGCTGTTGATCGCAGCCTTTACGGCCGACGAAGACATCCATTCCCGCACCGCTCTGGAGATTTTCGGAGTACCGCCCGGCCTCCAGACCCACGAACACCGCCGCATGGCGAAAGCCATCAACTACGGAGTGATTTATGGGCTCAGCTCTTTTGGACTCGCGGGCCGCACGGGCACCAGCCGAACCGAAGCGCAGCGGTATATACAGGCCTATTTTGAGCGCTACAGCAAGGTGAAAGACTATCTTGAAGGCTTGGTGGAGCAAGCCCGCACGACAGGCCGCGTGCGCACGGCGTTTGGCCGATTGCGGCCCATACCCGAAATAAAAAGCGCGGACGTGCAGGCTCGCAATCGAGCCGAACGCGAGGCCATGAACACGCCCCTCCAGGGCACCGCTGCCGACCTGATGAAGCTGGCCATGGTGAAAACCCAGGCGCGCCTGAAGCGGGAAAAGATGCAAACGCGCATGATTCTGACTGTACACGATGAACTGGTTCTTGAAGCGCCGGAGGCGGAACTCGACCGGGCCAAGGAAATCGTGCGCGAGGAGATGGAAGGCGCCTACCCCATGCGCGTCCCGTTGAAAGTTGATCTGGGGATGGGACAGAATTGGAAGGAAGCGAAGTAGAGAGCAGGTATCAGGCGCCAAGTGTCAGGCATCAGGTGCTAGGTGTCAGGTGCCGAATGACAACTGACAGGCATTACATCAAATGAGCTGAGACCATGGAATCGATTGAATCTTTCCGGGGACTTTTTGAATACGATCATTGGGCGAATCACGCGACGCTCGCCAGCTTGAGAACTGTCACCGGCTCAATGGAAAGGCCGATGAAAATCTTCAACCATGTCCTGGGGGGACAGCGCGTCTGGCTGGCGCGCTTTGACAACCCCAACCCGCCCAGCGTACAGCCTTGGCCCGCGTTTGGGCTGGAAGAATGCGGCGCGGCCATCGATGACTTGCGCGGGCGCTGGATGGCTTTGCTGGGTCAACTCTCGCCTGAGAAGTTGACGCAGGACCTTACTTACCGCACGATGGCGGGGGTGGAGTTCAAAACGCCTATTCGAAACGTCCTGATGCACCTCGTTTTGCACTCTGCCTACCATCGCGGACAAGTGGCTGCCGCCGTCCGAGAAGATGGAGGAAAACCCGCGCCCACGGACTACGTGGTTTACCTCCGGCAGAGGAAATGATGTTGCTGGTAAAGTAGGGGCGGTTCGCGAACCGCCCCTGCTTTACCTCGCCACATGGCTGGGTAAACCTGCCGCTACGTCGCAATGGTTCCCTCGCAGAAAGAAATTCTCTATGTCCAAAGCTGCCTATGGAAACGACCCTGCTAAAATTAAAAGGTACAAGGATTTTTGGAATCGGGCGGACGTCAAGAGGCCGCTCGTAGGTTTCACGCTTGTCGGCTGGTTTCCATTCGGTGAATTTGCTGCCTGCAAGAGCTGGGGTTCCTCAAAATACCTAACGCCCGACATGATCGATCCGGCGGCTTTTATGGGGGATCACCTGCGCATGATACGCGAGGGGGAGGCGATCGATGACGATCTCCTGCGAGGCGCGGGCCCCACGCAAGTGGCAGTTCCTTTCCTTCCCGGAGCATTGGGATGCAAAATGCGCATCCTGTCTAACAACGTGATGGGTGAAGAACAGAACCTCTCCTGGGGAGAGGCCTTACAGGTACGTTTGGACTTTCAAAATCCCTGGTTCAGAAAGTATGTGGAATTCGGCCGGGCGCTGGTGGCGCACGGTCAAGGACTGTTTCCCGTCAGCCACGCCGCCGATCTAGGCCCCACCGATCTGCACGCGGTATTGCGCGGGCACAGCCAAAGCATTCTCGACCTCAGCGATGAACCGGAAAAATCCGCAGAGCTCCTCGATCGGCTCGGAGACATTTTCTGTGCGTACACGCAAGAGTACTGGAAGGCCATCCCGCTCTTTCACGGCGGCTATTTCGACGCTCAGTATTCCCTGTGGTCCCCCGGCCCCATCATTCGCATGCAAGAAGATGCCACCGCGGTCTATTCCCCCGGCCTTTATCGAAAGTTCATCCAGCCGTTGGACCGCAAGCTGGCCAGCCGCTTTGCCAGCAGCTTCATTCATCTGCATTCCACCTCCATGTTCCTGCTGGATGCCCTCCTGGAGGTCGAGGAGATCCACTGCTTCGAAATCAACAATGACGTTTGTGGGCCGCCCGTGAAAGACATGGCGCCTTATTTTCAGAAGGTGCAGAAAGCCCATCGGCCGCTCTTAATCCGGGGAAGCCTTAGCGTTGAAGATCTGAATCTCTTGCTGGATTGCCTGGAACCGCGCGGGCTCTTCCTCAACATTATGGTCAACAGCCTGGAGGAAATCGATAGGCTTCGGCCGCGAGTAAACATGTGAACAGAGCGTTCAGCCCTCTCTGGAACGGCAGTAGTACGATTTGAAATTAGGTAGTGGTATGTGCCCAAATGGATTGTTCGGAACCCAGAGGCATCGCCTGGATTGTGTTAATCATCGCGAGGCGTGGCCCCAAAGCTGTCCTCCGCGCCACGCCACAGAAGGGACAGCGCAGACGCAACAAAGCTGCCATTGTTGTGAATCCTCATGCAAGATGTTATATTGAAATATAATCGAAAGGAGTGGCTATGCACACAACCAATCTCCGCAAGGTCGGCGGCTCGGTGATGCTGGCGGTACCGCGCGCCGTGCTCGACGTCCTGGGCTTGCGGGCGGGAGCAAAGGTCGGCATTGCCATCGAACGCGGCCGGCTGGTGGTGGAGCCGCCCAAACGGCCCCGCTACACCCTGGACGAACTGCTCGCCCAGTGCGACTCCAAGGCACGCCGCACGAAAGAGGAACGGGAATGGCTCGACAGCAAGCCGGTGGGTCGAGAGGTGATCTGATGAGACGTGGCGAAATCTGGGTGGTGGGCCTTGACCCGGCGGAAGGACACGAGCAAAAGGGCCGACGCCCTGTCTTGATTATCTCCCCCGATGCCTTCAATCATATCACCAGGGTGCCCGTGGTTCTCCCCATCACTAGCGGCGGGAATTTCGCACGGACCGCGGGATTTGCGGTATCTCTCGCAGGTGCCGGTACTAAGACCACCGGCGTTGTCCGCTGCGACCAACCCCGCGCGCTGGATCTCGGCGCGCGCAACGGCAGAAAGCTGGAAAACGTGCCCGATGCGATCATGGACGAAGTTCTGGCGAAGGTTGCGACAATTCTTGAGTGAGTCAGAACGGAGCGATGCCAGGGGATAGAAAGCGGCGGGGTAATCCGTCCGCTGACGGATAACTCAGTTGGCCGTGATCGACACGGGCAGGAGAAGGTGTGAAAAAATTCCGGAAAGAGCAAAAACACCTCACGCTAAGGCGCCAAGGCGCAGAGGCGCAAAGGAAACGAAGCAACTATTCTTTGCGATCTTTGAGTCTTTGCGCCTCTGCGTGAAACTGTCTATTTTTTCACAGCTTCGGATGCCCGTGCTAGGCCTGGCGCAACCGGTACTACAACTGAATTTCACCGTCAGGCCGGGTCAGGGCGAGGAGGAGTATCCCATGAAGGAAAAACAGAATCGACGGATCGTCCTGGCGGCGCGCCCCCACGGCGAACCCCAAGACGGAGACTTCCGGCTGGAGACCGTAGATCAGCCCGCACCCGGCGAAGACCAGGTATTGTTGCGCACGATCTACCTGTCGCTGGACCCCTACATGCGCGGCCGCATGAACGCGGGGCCATCCTACGCGCCGCCGGTTGAGGTTGGACAGGTGATGGAAGGAGGAACGATCAGCGCGGTGGTGGAATCAAAATCGCCCAATTTCGTGCCCGGAGACATTGTCCTCGGCTACACGGGGTGGCAGGAGTACGCGGTGGCGGCAGCAAACTCCTTACAGAAGCTCGACCCGGCGCTTGCGCCGGTTTCAACGGCTTTGGGCGTAATGGGAATGCCGGGCTTGACCGCCTATACCGGCCTGCTGAACATCGGCCGGCCGAAGCCCTTCGAGACCGTCGTGGTAGCGGCGGCATCGGGAGCAGTGGGGTCGGTGGTGGGTCAAATAGCCAAGATCAAAGGATGCCGTGCCGTCGGCATCGCAGGTGGAAAACAGAAATGCGACTTTGTGGTGAACGAATTGGGATTTGATGCCTGTCTCGATCATCACCTCGCTTCGTTCCCGCAGAATCTTAAAGGGGCGTGTCCGCAGGGCGTGGATGTGTACTTCGAAAATGTCGGCGGTCGGGTTTTTAATGCCGTCCTACCGCTCATGAATCCGTTTGGACGGGTGCCAGTGTGCGGTCTGATCGCGCAGTACAACTCCACCGGGTTGTCCCCGGGAATCGATCGCGTGCCGGCGCTCATGGGCGCGATTCTGGTGAAGCGGCTGACGTTCCAGGGCTTCATCGTGAGGGATTTCGCCGCTCAAAGAGGCGATTTCGTCAGGGATATGGTCCAGTGGCTGCGTGCAGGCAGAGTGAAGTACCGCGAGGACGTGGTGGAGGGTCTTGAAAACGCCGTAACCGCCTTCCAGGGATTGCTCAAGGGCCGGAACTTTGGCAAACTGCTGGTCCAATTAGCCCCGGATCCCACAAGAGGCTGAATGAAGTCGAGGGGCTCCCCACTGCGCCGGGTATATGCTAAAACGGCTGGCGGCGCTGCGGGGTCTCTGGCCATACCGCTTTGAGGAGAACCATGCAAGATTGGACCCTGCGGGCCATTGGTTTCGTTCGCAGCCCTTTCGCGCGGACTGACCAGATTCCGCGTGGGCTCGGGGCGAAACATGAGGAAGAGGGATGGTTGGAAATCCTTCCCGAGTTCGAGGCGGGCCTCAAAGACATCGACGGCTTTTCTCATCTCTACGTTCTGTGGGTCTTCGATCGCAGCCAAGGTTATGAATTGTTGGGCACACCGCCCTGTGACTCGCGCCCTCACGGCGTGTTTGCCTCGCGGTCGCCCCGTCGCCCCAATCCCATCGGCCTGACCGTAGTGCGACTGCTCGGCCGAGAGGGCAACCGGCTCCGCGTCCGGGGCGTTGACATGCTGGACGGCACACCCATCCTCGACATCAAGCCCTATCTGAGCAACGTGCCCGATTCCGAGTTGGAGCGAGGCTGGCTGGCGGAAGCCGAGGCCCGGCGCGAGGATGGTAAATCATGATCTCCAAGCCCGCACCTGTCGTTGCTATAACCCCACCCATGGGTAATTTGTTGAGCCAACTCAACGCGTATCACTGCTCCGGTCGCCGAGGGATGGGATGAGCATAAAGCGAAAGCATATTGCCGCAGATTTAGGCATCCAACTGTTCTCGAAAAAGGAGGAGGAGCTATTCAAATGGTTCCTGCTTTGTCTGCTTTACGGAAAACCGGTTCAGCAGCAGGTGGCGGAGCGAGCTTTCCAAACGCTGGCGAAGGCTCGTCTCCTAAGCCCCGAGGCAATTCTCCGTGCCGGGTGGGATGAACTCGTCCGGCTGTTAGATGAAGCCCACTACGTCCGCTTTGATTTCTCCACCGCGACCAAACTCCTGCACGTCGCGAAGGAGCTGAAGGAGCGCTATGGCTCGCTGACCAACCTTCTTGCCGAATCAAAAACTCCCGCGGAGCTGTCTAAGAAGCTTCAGGAGTTCAAGTATATTGGCCCAACAACTGCGCGGATCTTTCTGCGGGAAGTGCGCCCTATTTGGTATCCGTCTGGCGCGGAGGAGAAAGGAAAGTAGTTTGCTCCATCACGATTAGTGGCGAGCTGGTACCTGGTAGCGCGGAGGTGGGCGCACGTTGCCCTCCTCCGCGGCTCTTAAAATTTCATGGACATCCAACAAGTAAACGCGCTGGAGGAATGAAGAGCCGCAGACGAAAGCAGAGTGCGCTTACGTCTGCGCTACCTGCTTACGGCCGCTCTAGCCGCTGGGAAGAAGCGCGCTGTATTCCGCGGCCCAGCGCTGGGCAGGTTGGCAGTGGGCGTAGAATCACCAGGTGAACAAAGCCCGTACAGCACGCGAATTGGAGCTTGAGGCAGCAGCGGCCCGGCCGCCGCGGCCACAGGGAACGCTCCTTCCTTGCGGCGAAGCGATGGCCATGCTGACCCGCCGGGGCTTACGTCCGAGCAAGTCGCGAGTCGACCTGCCATTCCCGGAGGATTTCGAAGAGGAGAAAGCCGCGCGGCTCACGGTGCTGTTGGACCATTATGCTTTCCGCCTTTTCTTACGCGGGGCAATTCTGCATCCCGAAGGATTTGCTCTGGAAGAAGCGACCCGCTACTTGGAGCGGGCTCGGGCGAGGGAGTATGCGAGGGCACTGGTGGGACTTGGGCTCGCGGAACGGACCTCTCGGGGCCGCTACCGATTGCTTTGGACCGCGAAGAGCTTTGGGGGAACGCTGGAATGGTACGTCGCGCGAGAACTTAGCCGCCGGTTGGGTTTCGACGTGGCGGCGGGTGTCAGATTTCACACGCGAGGAGTGGGCGGCGACCTGGATGTGGTTGCAGCCGCGGAAGGCAAACTGGCTTATCTTGAGCTAAAGTCCTCTCCGCCTAAAAACCTCGAGATGCACGAAGTGGTCGCCTTCTTCGAGCGTGTATACATGCTCCGGCCTGACGTGACCCTTTTTGTGGTGGACACCGCGCTGCACCTTAGCGACAAGGTTCTGCCCATGCTCGTGACGGAGCTGCGGCATCGCCGAGGTGAAACGCCGATCACTCCGCGCCGCATCGAGCGGGAGCTCTGGGCGCTGACACCGCATCTTTACGCGGTGAATGCAAAACTTGATCTCATGGCCAACATCGGACGTGCTCTGGCGGAAGGCCTGTTTGCCCTTTCTCCGCTGATCTGACCACACAGGATATGCCGTTTCCGCCTTACCCGCTGTGCCTCGTTCAGCGATATACTGGGGCAAGCAAAAAGCCATCGTGCGGAATAAGGAGGTTGGAACCTTGCCGAAACCGCGCGCAGCACGTGCCTGGTCAGGAGAAGTCGAAAGCATTTTCGTTCGTGAGGCGCTGCTGCAAGAAGTAGTAGACGGCAAAGTCCGCTGTAATGCCTGCGAGCGGCGGTGCACGCTCACTCCGGGCGGTTTTGGTTGGTGCCGAACGCGTCAGAACCGCGATGGAAAATTAGTCACGCTGATCTACGGCTCGGTCTCCTCGCTCGTGGCGAACCCGGTTGAGAAAAAGCCCTTCTACCACTTTCATCCAGGCACCCAGGCGCTCACCGTCGGCAGTTGGTCATGCAACTTCGGTTGCCCGTGGTGCCAGAATTGGGACATCAGCAGGTCGCCCCCGCCCGCCAAAGGCGATTATGTTTCTCCGCAGCGCTTCATTGACCTGGTGCCGAAAAACGGGTGCCAGGGGACATCCATTTCGTTTAATGAGCCTACGCTCTCCCTGGAATGGTCGATCGACGTTTTTCGACTGGCGACGCAGCGCGGTTTCTACAACACCTATGTGACCAACGGCTATATGACACCCGAGGCGCTCGCCCTGGCGATTGAATCGGGCCTGGAGGCGATGAACGTCGATATCAAAGGTGATGCCCCGTCTGTGAAGAAGTTCTGCAAGATGATCGACGTCGATCACGTGTGGGCTGCCGCGAAGCTGGCGCGCTCGCGGGGCGTGCATATCGAAATCACCACGTTGGTGATTCCCACCGTGAACGATTCGGATTCAGTTCTCCGGGGGATCGCCAAGCGGATGGCAGGAGATTTGGGCCGCGACGTGCCCTGGCACGTTACCAGCTACTATCCTGCGTACCAATTCACTGCTCCGCCGACACCGAGTCAAACCTTGGAGCGGGCCTGGCAAATCGGCAAAGCGGCGGGCCTGGAATTCGTTTATACGGGTAACGAGGCCCGGCATGAGCATAACAATACGTACTGCCCGGCGTGTGGCACGTTGCTGATTCGCCGATGGGGCTTTGAGGTCGTGGAGTACAGGCTGGACGCCGGAAAGTGTCCTCACTGTGGGCAGCCCATCCCCGGCGTATGGGGCAAGGCGCCGCTATGATCCAAAGCAAATCCAGTTCTCCAGATATCCGGCGACTTGCCGCGCCAGAGCCAAGGGGGAAGATGTCGCTCGAAGAAGTGCTGGCTCGCCGACGCTCGGTCAGAGAATTCACTCGCGAGGCCCTAAGCGAACGGGAACTGTCCCAACTGCTTTGGGCCGCCCAGGGAATTACCCATGCGGCGGGCCTGCGGACGGCTCCTTCCGCGGGAGCGCTCTATCCGCTTGAACTCTACGTCGCCTCGGCCGGCGGTTTCTACCGTTACGAACCCCGACCCCATCAACTTATCCGGCTTTCCGACCGCGACCTGCGACCGGCTATGCGCCGCACCGCGTGGGACCAAGAAGCTATCACCCAGGCTCCTGCGGTGTTCGTGATGGCCGCGGTTTATGAGCGGATATCCCGCAAGTACGGCGCCGCACGGACCCCTCGTTATGTCGACATGGAAGTGGGACACGCTGCGCAGAACCTGCTTCTGGAAGCCGTGGCCCTTGGGTTGGGTGGGGTGCCGATTGGAGCTTTCGAGGACGAGACCCTTGAGAAGGCCCTGGAGCTGCCTGCCGATCAACGGCCGCTTTACTTGGTTCCCGTTGGACACCCGCGCTAACTCAGGCCGCGCAATCAAGCGCGGAACCGATCACTCTGGTCACGAACTGGACGGCCTTGTTGAAGAACAAATGAGGCGTTGGCGGAACGAGCAGGGGGTGCCGCGAAGTTACCTGCTTCCAAGAAACGGCGCCGACCGAAGGTAGTTGTCCCGTCCGCTATTTTGTTTTGTGCCCTTTGATGGTCTGGGTCGTGTGCGCGCCCTTCAGGGTATGGATGAGGAATCCATCCGCACCCTGCACCCACACCTCGGCCAGGACGTAATCCGTTACATATTCCGTATAAGACGGCACGAAATTCCCCACCACGTCGAATACAAGTTGGGGTTCGGCGAGAGGCGGGCTCGGCTGCGCCAGCCGCTTCGTGAAGGGGACCGGAAATTCCTTGCCGGTCTCTTCCTGCCGCAGCGTAAGATGACCATCGTCCTTTGGGAGGACCGAGTATTCTCCTTTGGGATGAGTTGCGCCGCCGGCCTGGAATGCGAACGGGATGGTGAACGTTCCCGGGGCAACGGCCTCCGGACCCCCTGCGACCAGGACCAAGGCCGTCGCCGCCAATGCCCAAATTGCCCAACGTTTCATCTGAAGCCTCCTTTGGCCGGGTTAACGATAGCACTGTTTACTTAGCGCAAATTCCAGGTGCACTTGCGCGAAGCGCCTTGGACTGTCCGTCAGTTGACGGACTCGATGCCGCTTTGGAATGTCGCCGAGGACGAGGGCTAAGGCGGCGTCGAGCCGCCGCAGTCCAAGGCGCTTTGCGCATAGACTATGTGTACCATTCCTCCGTCGCAGCGCCGCGAGACGCCTGCGTGGCCGGCACGCCGTTTTTCATGGCGTCTTCCATGGCCGCGACGAACGTGTCGATTTCCTCGAGGGTGGTGTAAATATTCGGCGACACCCGGAGGCACTGATAATCAAAAACCTGGTTGGGCGGGGCTCCGCCGACGAGCGGGACGACGATGATCCGGTACTTGTCCATCAGAAATTTCGCGAGGTCCCGGACGTCGATCCCTTCGATGTTGACCGCCGCTACTGCCCACGCCTGAGGCGGTTCGCTGAGATCCGTCAGAATCTTGATGCGCGGATGAACCTTCAGGGCGTTCGCCCATCGCAAAGTCAGATAGCGCAAGCGGGCCGCCTTGCGATCGCCGCCGATGGCCTGATGGTAAGCTAGAGCCTCGCCGAGCGCCGCCCGGATGGCCCAGGGGTGCGTGCCGATGGCCTCGAACTTTCGGATGTCATCGTCCTGTTGTTCGGGGGCTGCCTGGAGGGGCCAGAATTTAGGGATCATCTCTTTGCGAACGTAGAGGCAGCCGTTACCGATCGGCGCCAGCAGCCACTTGTGCAGGCTGACGCCGTAAGCGTCGCACTCGAGATCCCGCAGCTTGAATGGAAATTGCCCCAGGGCGTGGGCGCCGTCGACGATGGTAACAATCCCCCGTGAGCGGGCGAGCCGTGAGATCCGCGCGACCGGAAACATCTGGGCCGTCAAGTTGGTGACGTGGCAGAAATGAAAAACTTTCGTTTGCGGCGTGATGGCCTGTTCGAAACGGTGGTAAAGATCGTCCCCCGTCGTCGGGACGGGGAATTGGAGGCGGTGCACTTTGATGTTATCGCGCCGCATCCGCTGGTCCCACGTCGTTAACATGCGGGGGTAGTCCTGCTCGGTCGTGACCACTTCATCCCCGGCCTTGAGGTCGATACCGTTCTGCACGATTTGGAGTGACTCACTGGCGCCGCGCGTCAGGGCCATCTCCTCCGGGTCGCATCCGAACTCCGCGGCCATGCGCAAGCGGATCGTCTGGATGCGCTCGGCAATGGGGCCTTGATAGAAAATGGGCGCCATGTTGATCATATCCAGGTAGCGCATTTCCGATTCTAGTGCGAACCGGGAAGTCGGACAGGTAAAGCCGTTATTCAGGTTGATGATCGTGCGGTCCAGCTTGAAATCCATCTGGATCTCCCGCCAGTAGAACTCGTCTTGCGCGACGTCTTCGGGCGATCTGCCCGCGACCGATTGGGACGCTGCCAGGACGCGCTCGAGACTCAGCCCTCTGGCCACGGACGCGACAGTTCCGGCGGCTCCGGCCGCACGCAGAAATGACCTTCGACTCCACTTTGTAGGCCTCATTAAAAACCTCCTTGGTTTCTACTGACGTTCATTCTTAGGGTCACATCATGAGGGAGCGCTTTAATTTCGGATTCCAACTTTATCTCGCCGCGGAATCATACGCCTGCTACCCTGTCGATTCAAGCTCAGGTCAGCATCGTGGGAAATTCCGGTTAAGATGGTACGAGCATGTCCTAAGAAGGCGACGAGGGTGCAGAATCTTTATGACATTCTGGTGGGCAGTGAGACGCTTGAGCGTTCACGTGTTTGCATCGAAACGCCACTTGGGCAGATCTTCCGTTACGATGATCTTGACGAACAATCGGCCCGGCTGGCGAACCTGCTTACCTCGTGCGGAATTGTTCCGGGTGACCGCGTTGCGGTTCAGGTGGAGAAATCTCCCCAGGCGGTTTTCCTGTATCTCGCCTGCCTGCGCGCAGGGGCTGTCTATCTGCCGCTCAACACGGCGTACACCCGCGAAGAGACGGACTACTTCCTGGACGACGCCCAGCCCAAGGTGATGGTTTGCCTGCCGGATCGTGCCGAAGAGACCGCGAACCTTTGCCGTCTCCGCGACATCCCACAACTATTTACTCTCGGTCCAGCCGGAGAAGGGACTCTGATGGAGAGAAGCCGCGCCCAGTCACCGGCTTTCCTCACGGCGGCCATGTCTGAAAATGACGTTGCCGCCCTCCTTTACAGCTCGGGTACAACCGGCAAGCCCAAGGGCGTAATGCTCGCCCATCGTAATCTCGCCTCCAACTCCGCCACCTTGGTGCAGGCGTGGGGATTTACCTGCGAGGACGTGTTGCTGCACGCCTTACCGATTTTCCACGTTCATGGGTTGTTCGTGGCCTTGCACTGCGTCATGATGAGCCGCTCACGCATGCTGTTTCTGACGCATTTCGATGCCGCGCACGTCTGCTCGCTGCTTCCGCGCGCGACCGTTTTCATGGGCGTACCCACGTATTACACCCGGCTCCTGGCGCAACGGCAATTCGCGCGTGAGGCTTGCCAGGGAATGCGGCTCTTCATTTCCGGATCGGCGCCGCTGCTACCGGACACGTTTGAGGAATTTCGCCGGCGGACGGGCCACTCCATCCTGGAACGCTATGGCCTGACTGAAACCATCATGAACACCAGCAATCCGCTCGAGGGGCCTCGCCTGCCCGGGTCCGTCGGTTTGCCGCTTCCCGAGGTGGAGGTGCGCATCGCCGGCCAGGATGGTCAACCGCTCGGGGCGGAAGCGGTGGGGGAAATCCAGGTCCGGGGCCCCAATGTCTTTGCCGGATATTGGCGGAGGCCGGAGACATCAAGCGCTTGCTTTACCCCTGACGGGTTCTTCCGGACAGGTGATTTGGGGCGGTTTGATGCCCAGGGTCATGTATTCATCGTCGGACGCTCCAAAGACTTGATCATCAGCGGCGGCTACAACGTGTATCCCAAAGAGGTGGAAGATTGCATTGACCGCCTTACCGGCGTGCGGGAATCTGCGGTGATTGGCATGCCTCATCCTGATTTTGGCGAAGCGGTGATGGCCATCATTGTTCCACGTCCGGGGGTGGGACTTGAAGCCGAGGCAATTAAGCCACAACTGCGCGGCTGTTTGGCGAATTATAAAGCGCCCAAATTGGTGGTATTAACCAAAGAATTGCCGCGCAACGCTATGGGTAAGGTGCAGAAGAACCGGCTGCGGGAAGAATTTCTCCCGGTTTGGCAGGAATTTGTCGGGAAAAAGGAAAAGTAAAGCACGGCCCGCGCGGTGCTACTCCTTTCATTAACCCCAGAGGTCAGTGCTCCGGACCGATGAAATCCGGAACCACCACGTCCACCGGGGAAGCGCCAACGGGCACGGTGGTGATGAGGATGGAGCGATCGGTGCTCAAGCTCGTGGGGTCCGCGTGCAGGATGGCGAGGCTGGAGGCAGCGCGATCGGCGACCACCAGGAGCCGCTGATCGGGTGTCAGGGCGAGGGCGCGGGGCTCCATGCCCACGTGGGCTGAGGCCAGCACTGCCCGGTTTTGAACATCCAGGGCTGACACCGAGCCTTCGCCCGCATTGGCGATGTAAAGCACGCTCATATCCTGCCGAAAAACCCCTGCCACCGGGTCGCGGCCGAGAGGGAAAGTCTGCTCCACGTTGTCATGAAATGCGTCGGCAATGACCAGCGTGGAGGACGGTGCGGCCAGAATGAAAATCTCGCCACCGTCGGGCTTCAGCAACAGGGCGGTGGGACGTACGCCAATCTCGATGTGCGAAAGCAATTTCCGCGAGGCCAAGTCGGCGGCGGAAATCTTCGCTTCCCCCGTGTCCGCAACGAAAACTTTCGAATTGTCAGGTAGGATCACCATGGGGCCGGGCGACTCGCCAGCTTCAACTGTCCCCAGTGCCTGGCGTGTCTCGGTGCTGATAAGGGTGATCTGGTTAGGGGAAGACGAGGCGGCCACCAGAGTTTTTCCATCGGGGGAGAGTGCGAGGTCGGAGAGCATGCCCGCCAGTCGGAGACGGAAGGCCACCTTGGGGATTTCTCCTTCCGGAGGATTGCCCGCGCCGCCCCCGCAATCAAGAAAAACCACTTCGTGATCCATCGGGTTAAGGATGTACGCGGCGCGGCCATCGGGAGAGAATGCCAGGTCTTTAGCGCTCTTGCCCACATCGAGCGTGGTGACAACGTGCAGACGGGGAAAGGCCACCACGCTGACCTTGCCGGTGGCAGATACCACATAAAGTTGCCGCGTGCGGGGGCGCGCCAGCACGCGCTCTGGCTGCGGGGGAACCGGGAGGGAAGCGATGACGTGGAAGTTCGCCAGATTCACCGCTGCCAGTGTGGCGCTCTGATAGTTCACGACATAACCGGTGTAAGGGCTGAGGGGCGCCGGATGCCGGCAGGCAAAGGAAGAACAAATCAAAAAGCAAAGCACAGCGAGCAGTAAGGAGTGACGAGTGATGACTGACGAGTGATGAGCCAGCAAGGACCGAACCTCGAAAATCGAAGCTTGAAAATCGCGGCGAATTTCGAATTTCGAGTTTCGATTTTCGTCTCTCGCTTGCTCGTCACTCATCACTCATCACTCGTCACTTCGTGATGGTCCTTCCCAGCACTCCGGCAATCGCGGTGACCTGCGCGATCAGCGTCTCAAACTGTTCGGGGAAAAGCGACTGGTAGCCATCGGAAACAGCGTGGTCGGGGTCGGCGTGGACTTCCACGATCAACCCATCGGCCCCCGCTGCCACGGCGGCTCGGGCCAGGGGAATCACCTTGTCGCGCTTGCCGGTTCCGTGGCTGGGATCGACGATGATGGGCAGGTGGGAGAGAGCTTTCACCGCCGGAATCACGCTCAGATCCAGGGTGTTGCGGGTGTGGTCCGCAAAGGTCCGCACCCCACGCTCGCAAAGAATGACGTTGTAGTTTCCCTCTGACAAGATGTACTCCGCCGCCATCAGGAATTCGTCCAGGGTTGCCGACATCCCGCGTTTGAGCAGAACGGGCAGCTTGGAGCGGCCCACGCGTTTGAGCAGGGAAAAATTCTGCATGTTGCGCGCCCCCACTTGCAGGGCGTCAGCGTACTTTTCCACCAGGTCGCAGTTTTCCGGGTCGATAGTTTCCGTGACGATCAGCAGGCCGAACTCGCGCCGGATTTCCGCCAGGATTTCCAGGCCTTCTTCTCCCAGGCCCTGAAAGCTGTAGGGCGAAGTTCGTGGCTTGAACGCGCCGCCCCGGAACAGGCGCGCCCCGGCTTGGCGCACGCGCGCTGCCGCGGCCCGGGCCTGCTCGCGGCTCTCGATGGCGCACGGTCCGGCGATAATGGCCAGTTCTTTGCCTCCGACGGTCACTCCGCCGTCCGGCGGGCCAAGATGAATCAGCGAGTCTTCTTCCTTGATTTCGCGGCTCACCAGCTTGTAGGGTTTGGAAACCCGGATGGCTTCAGCGACCCCCGGCAGGCTCTCGAACTCTTCCGGCTCCAGCGGCCCGTGGTTGCCGGTGATGCCCACGGCCGTCCGCTGCGCGCCCGGCATGGGGTGGGCCCGGTAGCCCATGGACACGATTTTTTCGCACACCCGGCGAACGTCGTCCTCGCTCGCCTGCGGCTTCATGACGATCAGCATGTCAACTTCCTTCGTCCGCTTGCTTACCCGCTCAGCCTCATTGTAGTCTAATTCAGCGGGGTGTTTCTGACAACGATTTGAGCGCGGTTCCAGTGTAGCTTCGATAGACTTGCCTGCCGGAAGAGCAATCCATGCTGGAATTCGTTGCCCCTCCTTGGTAGCATGATGGAGTTTGCCGCGGGCCGGGGTTGGTCCCGCCGGCCATCCTAATTTGGCGAGGTGCTTTCTTTATGCGCTCCTGGAGAGTGTGGGTTGTTTTGGTCTCGCTTTCACTTTTGTCCCTGGTCATGGTGGCGGCGCCTCTCGAGTCCGAGCACGGCGTTAATACCGCCAACTTGGACCGAACTTGCGCCCCCTGCAAGGACTTCAACCAATTTGCCAACGGCGGCTGGGAAGCGAAAAACCAGATTCCCCCCGCCTATCCGAGTTGGGGTGTTTCGAATGAGGTCGCCGAGCGCAACCGAAATGTTCTCCATGAGATTCTCGAAGACGCCGCCAAGAACACCATGGCCGTGCACGGCAGCAATGAACAGAAGGTTGGGGATTACTACGGGACTTGCATGGACACTTCGAGGATCGACAGCGAAGGTCTGAAGCCCTTGCAACCTGAATTTGACCGCATCCAGAAGATTGCGGATGCCGCCAGCTTGGAGGCAGAGATTGGGCACCTCCAGAGTATTGGAGTAGGCGCATTCTTCGAGGTTGATTCCACGCAGGACTTCAAGGACAGCACCCAGGTGACGGGTGAAGTGGACCAGGGCGGACTGGGATTGCCAGATCGCGATTACTACACGCGCGATGACGCCAAATCCAAAGAGCAGCGCGACGAGTACCAGAAACACGTCGCCAAAATGTTTGAACTGATGGGCGACTCGGCCGCGACCGCCGCGGCCGAAGCCCAGACGGTGATGGACCTGGAGACGCAGCTTGCCAAGGCATCCCAAACCGAGGTGGAGCGGCGCGACCCTAAGAACGTCTACCACCGCATGCCGCAAGCGGGCCTGAAGACCTTAGCCCCCAGCTTCCCCTGGGAGGAATATTTCACCGCGGTAGGCCTGGCGGGCAAAGGCGATGTGAATGTGACCGCCCCCGACTTCTTCAAGGAAATGGGGCAGATGATTTCCGCCCAGCCGATCGCTAACTGGAAGACTTACCTTCGCTGGCACCTGATTAACTCCGCGGCGTCCAGTTTGTCTACACCCTTTGTGGATGAGGACTTTCATTTCAAGGGGATGATTCTGACCGGCACGAAGGAAATTCTGCCGCGCTGGAAGCGGTGCGTGAGGTTCACCGACCACGCTCTGGGTGAGGCGTTGGGGCAGATGTATGTAAAGAAGGCTTTCCCGCCTGAGGCCAAGACTCGCGCCCTGACCATGGTGAAGAACTTGGAAGCCGCACTGGCTGACGACCTCCGCACCCTTCCCTGGATGAGCGAGGCCACGCGCCAGCAGGCGCTGATTAAGCTCCAAGCCATTAACAATAAGATTGGCTACCCCGACAAGTGGCGCGACTATTCCGCCTTGGACATCCAGCGCGGCCCCTATGTGGAAAATGTACTTCGCGCCGAGGTGTTCGAATTCCATCGCGACTTGAATAAAGTCGGCAAGCCCGTGGACCATACCGAATGGGGTATGAGCCCTCCGACGGTGAATGCGTACTACAACCCGCAGTTGAACGAGATCGTCTTTCCCGCCGGGATTTTACAACCCCCCTTCTTTGATTTTCAGGCGGATGATGCCGTCAACTATGGCGCCATGGGAGCGATTATTGGCCACGAAATGACCCACGGCTTTGACGACGAAGGAAGCCAATTCGATGGGCAGGGCAATTTAAAAAATTGGTGGACGCCGGAAGACCAAAAGAATTTCGATGCGCGTGGCGCCTGCATCGCCAAACAATTTGATGGCTTCTTTGTGGAAGACAAACTCCACGAGAATGGCAAGCTGGTCGAGGGTGAAAGTATCGCGGACCTCGGCGGCCTCGTCATCGCCTATGCTGCCTACGAAAAGTCGTTGGAAGGGAAGCCCCGGCCGAAGGACATCGACGGTTTTACGCCGGAGCAGCACTTTTTCGTGGCCTACGCGCAGAGCTGGGCGGAAAACATGCGCCCGGAATACTCTCGGATGCTGACCAATGTGGATCCCCACCCGCTGCCGAAATTCCGCGTCCTCGGGCCGCTCTCCAATTTCCCGGCTTTCGCCAAAGCCTTCGGATGCAAGTGGAATGACCCCATGGTCCGCCCACCCATCGAGCGGTGCGGGATTTGGTAAAGAGAAAGAACAAGTCAAAAGGCAAAACGCAAAAGTATCAGGACATCGTCAAATTCCAAGCAAGAGTCAGGAGTCAGAAGTTAGGACAGAGCAGGCGACGTCGATTAACCTAACGGGGCTCAAAATCCTGTTCCGCGTCCCTCATTCTGAATTTTGGCTTCGGACTCTTGGCTTCTATCTTGATGCCTTTATATCTTTGTGGTAAGAGGCACTTTTTCGTTTTGCCTTTTGCCCTGTTTGAACTAATCCCTGGCCCCTTACCCCGACCATTAAAACAGCTCCGTTCATAACAGAAAACGGTTTATGATGGGAAGAGTCAGGATTAGGAGAAGACCGGCCCCCGGAGGCTTCCCATGAGATGCATACTGATTGTCATCACGCTGTTTGCTGCAACTGTTGTTTTCGCGCAAGACAAGAATCCGGTCACCTCTGCAAGCAGCACACAGAGTGCCGTGCAAGAGCCAGATACGTATCAGTTCACGCCACTTGTTGTCGCTGCAATATCCGGCAACATTGAAGTCGTCCATGATCTCATCGAGAGAGGGGCTGATGTCAATGGTTGTGATACGCGAGGCAATTTTCCACTTTATGCTGCGGTGATTGGGGATCACACAGAAGTCGTCGAATTGTTGATTAAGAAGGGTGCCAATGTTAACCAGGCAAAGGCCGCAAATGTTCAACCAGTGATGGAGCGCAACACCAATGCTTTACACGCTGCCTGCATGGTTGGGAATCAAAGAGTCGTCGAGTTGCTCATCAGCGCAGGTGCTGACGTCAATGCCTTCGCCAATATCAACGAGGAAGCAGCAAGAATTGCCAAGAGCCTAGGAGACAGTAACAATACAAGGCTCACGGAGGCCCGCCGAGCTAAGCTTCGGGATCGTCAGAGGGAAATCGGAGTTACGCCCCTGACACAAGCTTCGAAGTTTGGTCACGCTAATATAGTAAAGCTTTTACTTGAACACGGCGCGGACGTCAATTTCCAGAAACCGGACAACAACACAGCATTGATCGAGGCCGCCATCGCCGGAAAGCGAGATGTCATCGAGCTGCTCCTTAGCTCGAAGGCCGATCTAAATCGGATGGGGCGTTTCGGAACTGCCTTGGCTTATGCGCTAGTCGATGAACAGTATGACAGCGCAAAAGTTCTTATAGCAGCCGGTGCCGATTTCCAGTTAACGACTAAAACCCCCGAAGAGGACATGTCAATGCAACATTTTGCTTGGGGTATTTATCAAACCCTCCTCGCCGACAAGTTGACAGCCGAAAGCCAAAGTGTTGAAGCGCGGGAAAAGTTCACTGAAGCGCTCGCCTCACTCACGGCGGCGCGAGATGAACTTAACAAGAAAGCGGACACCATTAACAAGCTAGCCGACGAAGCCGACGAACGCGCCGACGAAGCTGACAAACGCGCCGACAAAGTTGACAAGGACGCGCGCAAAGCTGACAGATTTGCTCGCTGGATTCCGGTTTTGGATATAGCAGGGATAGCAGCAGGTGCGGCACTCACCGACTACTCCCAAAGGTCGGCACAGACGCAAATGGCGCAAATATCTGCCCTGAGAAATTCAAAAACACCCAATGAATACTTCGCTAACTACGAAAAGCTTGAGGGTGAGAGTCGGCCAAGTTCCTCGCCCGTGGCGCCTGGTGACGGCCTCATTAGTGACAGGCGCAGCAACGGCGATTCCGCGCTTGTGCGCGGGGCAGCGCAATCTATGCGCAGTTCCGCACAATCTATGCGCGACTCCGGGCAATTAGGTCGCGAAACCGCAGAATTAGCTCGCGAAGTGGCGCAGTCTTACATAAGGAAAGCAGCCACTTGCGATTATCTCATAGGAAGAGTAAGCAAGATCCTCAACGATGGAACAGGGAAATGAAGAAGCGCATGCATGACGGGTCATAGGGGGGCTGCCCCAATTACGTAGCTCGTCGCGCCGAGAACCAGGATTGTCTAAATTGCCCGCAATGGGGTGGGCAGTGACCAGCGGCTCTGCCGCGTTGGTTCCTGCGAGGGTTCGCTAATTTGGACAGCCGTGGTTCGCGAACCGCCCCTACCGTCTACTGCTTTACTCCCACCATCAAGCTCGAGAGCCCCGGCAGCCGCAGGTGCCGCACCTCCTGGAATCCCGCCTCGCGCAACCAGGCTGTATACTCCTCGTCGCTGTAGGTGCCGCCGGCGGGCGTCCCTACCAGCATATTGAGGGCGAAGAGCGCAGCCTGTTTGGGAGCGGTCTTGTCCGGTTCCAGAATGAAGTCCTGGATCACCACGCGGCCTTGGGGTTCGAGCGCTTCAAAACAACTCCGAAGCAAATCCTGATTTTCTGCGGGACTCAGCATGTGACAAATGGCGGAGACCAAAACCAGGGTAAAGCCCTTGCCCAGAGGGTCGCGCCGCAGGTCACCGGCGCGAGTGTCGATGCGGTCCGCCAGCCCTGCTGCGTTGATGTGTCCCCGCGCGATGGGGAGCACGGAGGGCAAGTCCAGCACCGTCGCGTGCAGTTTCGGATTGGCTTGGGCGAAGGCGATGGAGTACGCCGCTGAACCTCCGCCCACATCCAGCAGCCGCTCGCCTGCCGGACCAACGGCCTGCACCACCAGCGGCGCGCGGTCGGCGGCGTTGCGATGCATGGCGGCGATGAAGGGCTTGGTCCAGTCCTCACCGCGCTCCGCCATTTCCTGGTGGCCCACCGCCGTGCCCGCGCGGATGCAGTCCGTCAGGTTGGACCAACGATGCCAAATATTCGCGATGTGGATCAGCCCGGGTCGGGCGTTGTCCTTCGAGCCTTCCGCGAAATAGCGTGCCGCGGCGGGCGTGTCGCGAAAGACTCCTTGCTGCTTCGTAAGCAGGCCCATGGCGACGAGCGCGTTGAGCAACATTTCTGTGGCGCGCGGGTGGGTGGAAATTTTCTGCGCTACCTCCCCCGCCGTGGCGCCGCTGCCCACGGCGGTGAACACGTCGAGTTCGAGGGCGGTCAGCAGCGCGCGGCTCTCCATATAGGCGCGCAGGGTTTGGTTCAGGTCATCGGGCAGGACGCCGGCGGTATCCTTGGCCCGCTGCGCCGCCATAAATTTCGCGCGATTCGAGAGGATTTCCGCCCGAAGTCCGGCTTCGTCGCGGTTCGCCAGCCGCTCCACCACGCGGCCCTGCACAAAATGCGACTCGACGAGTTCCGGAACGTCTTCCGGACGTACCCCCGAGTACCAAACGCCTTCCGGGTAGACCACCAGGTTGGGGCCGCGCTCGCATACCCCCAGCGACCCACACGTGGTGATCTGAACTTCGTCCAAGAGGCCGCGCGCAGCCACTTCCTTGCGCAACGCCTCGAGGGTCGCCGCCGAGCCCCGCGCCGGACAGCAGGGAATTCCCTCGGGTTTCTTTTGGTCGCAAACATAAACGTGATAATGGAATGGTTCCATGATGACCTCACATATGGCGCCGCCTTCCCGGCGGCATTTGTCGGCAGGATGCCGGTGCTATGGATAGAATGATGACACGGCCCAGCCGTTTCGCATCCGTCACAGCGGGCACTCGCAAAACATTCCCGCCTTCAATCGGTCGTGCAGTATACCGCCGTTTGGGTCGAGAAGGGACAGGTGATATAATTAAAGTATGCCGGTTGATACTCGTCTCACCTACGATGACTTCTGCTTGCTGCCCAACAACGGCAAGCGGTATGAGATTGTTGAAGGAGATCTATTTGTGACTCCTGCCCCGCGCAGATTGCATCAACGAATTGTGACCCGCCTGACCCGCTTCCTCTCCGGATTCGTAGAAGACCAACAGTTAGGCGAAGTCTACGTCTCGCCGTTTGACGTGGTCTTTTCCCCCTTTGATGTCGTCGAGCCCGACCTGGTTTACTTTTCAAATGCGCGCCAGTCAGTCTTGACAGAAATGAACGCTGAGGGCGCTCCCGACTTGGTCGTCGAAGTCCTCTCCGAGGCTACGGAGAAAGCCGATCGCACATTCAAGCTGAAGCTGTACGGAAAATTCGGTGTCCAGGAATATTGGATTATCGATCCAATCGGTCCTGCGGCAGAGATTTATCGGCGTGGGGAAGAGGGACTGGACCTGGCTGCCAAACTTAACGCAGCCGATGCGCTGCGCTCGCCAATGTTCCCGGGATTCAGTGTCCCCCTCCGCAAACTTACCGAATAATTCCCCAATCAAATCCGGATTTGCTGCGGCGACCCTCGGCGGTGGTGCCGTTTACTTTCGCTTTATATTCTCTCTTGACAAGACTCCGGCCTTAGGCTATGTTGGAGTGGTAAGGAGCGGTTTATCCGGCACCGGTGGGGGCCCCCGGTTGCTCAGCTAGACGGCACGCGATGCGCGCCGCGGGAACGGCGCATGGGGGATAAGACATGAACGGATTGGTGATGCCGATCGAGCGAGGCTTGGGATTTTCGTGGCGACTTTATGTCCTCTCGCGGGCTATTTGCCCTAACCTGAGAACATACTGAAAACGAAGGACCGGAAGAGGCGATTTTCCCTTCCAAAACCTGAGAACATACTGAAAGTAAAGTCACTTACGAGAATCTATGGAAAAGTGGAAACAGCATGACAAAATGCCCGGCAATATGGACGTCATCTGGGGCAACTGGGCTACATATATGGGCTTTCTATGAGGTCCGAAAGTCTCCGCCACACACACGCTGAATTCGTCCAGGTTGGTCGGAATCAGTGCGCCCTGCGCAAACTCACCGAGTAATCGCTCACCTACCATCGAAATATTGCAATAACAAGTCCGCCGAACTAATATGTGCGTATGATTCTGGTCAAAAGCGCTCTCGCGGGCTTGGTCGCAGTAGCGGGGACATTCGTTCTCCTTCTATTATTCGGGCTCTTCATTGTGCATATCGTGATTCCCATCCTAGGTCATGTGGGGCCGTTTGCAGGAATAGGTTTCGGAGCGATTGCCTTCGATGTGCGCCACGCAGCGGCGACGGCAGGAGTGATCTTCCTCCTCGGATTCGCATGGGAATACCGGCGCGAGAAAGCCCGCCAAGCTCGTTAAGGGTCAACCCATTAACGACCGCCCTCCCCCTGTCAAGCAATTTAAAAATGTTACTTTCGGCTGATCGTCTTGCGACGTAAAAATGTTACCCAGCGTAAGTTGCAATTCCTCCTCGTAGGGGTGACGACATCGCCGTCGTCGGGGCTGTGGGAATGTGGGAATCCGGCGTTCTGTGCCGGATTTCCAAGCGCGGAGGGAAGGGTGGAAAACTCCTAGAAGGAGTTTTCCACGCTTTCCTCGGCGCGTCATTTCCACAGCCCCGCAGCCGACTTTTTTTCGGCGCCCATGAACCCTGCGGAAACTCGCCGACGGGCGGAGCGCTGCCGGGGCGGTCGCTGATGCAGGCCATGGTTTTGGGGCAACGTTGCCGGGCGGTTCCTCCTCCTCGCCTGCGTGGCGGGGCGGTGCCGTTCGGAGCTGACGTTGCCGGGCAGGGGAGCGGGAGCGGGCGCTCGCGTGTCGCGGCTGAGGCGAAAGATGCTTGCCAATTTCTCCTGGATGCGGCGGGAGAGATCAAAAGGATCGAGCCGCGCCCGCTCCTGCGCTAGTTCGGCCACGCGTTCGGGATCGGCCACCGGCGAGGTTGCGACCCGCCGCCAAGGAGTCTGGGGTGCCTCGTATCGCCGCCGCAAACGCGAGCCCACCCGCTCCTTCTTCGCCAGCTTCACCGAGGGGAGGAAGAGGTTTTGAAAGCGCCGCAGTTCCTGGCGGTAGAGATCATTGAGGGCCTCTCGCGCCGCCTCCGTGTCGTAGCGGACGTAGCCCAGAATCCGCCGCACGTGCGTCCAGTTCTTCTGCTCGATGTGGGCGTTGTCGTCTTTCTTGTAGGGCCGCCCGCGCGTGAATTGAATGGCGCGCGACCGGCAATAGCGCCACAGATGCTCATTGATGAACTCCGAGCCGTTGTCGGAATCAATGCCGCGCAGGGGAAAGGGCAACGCCTGGCGAATCTCTTCGAGCGCCTGCCGCACCCCTTCCTGGCCTCGCCCCAGCACCGCCCGCGTCTCCGTCCAGCCGGTGAAAATATCCGTGAGATTGAGCGAGTAACAGAACTCGCCCGTGGCGCAGTTCCCCGAGTGCGACACCAGATCGATCTCCGTGAAGCCCGGCACTTGCACGTCCCAGTGATCGGTCTTGAGCGGGATGTGGTGCTTGAGCAAAGTTCCCGGCTTGGTGCGACCGTAAAGCCGGCGCCGCAGCTTCCCTTTGTAGGGACGCAAGCGGTAATCGATGGTGCGGGCGCTGATGGCCAGTAACTGCCGTTCCACTTCCGCCGTCAGCCGGAAGTGCCGGCGAATCCACGGCAGCCACTCCGGCAGCAGCGCCTTCAGCCGCGCCGACCAGGGATAATCCGCCGCTTCCCACACCGCCTTCAAAATCGAGATCACCCGCGGGCCGTAGGTCACCTTGCGGGGACGGCGCTTGCGCGGCCGCTTCGCGCCCGGCGGCGGACCGTTCAACAGCCGGATGGCGTGCTTGCGGTGATAACTACAGTTGGCGCAAAACTCGTCCAAGATGCGCCGCTTCTCCTTCCCCTCGGCCTTCTCGTACCGAGGATAAATTCTCTTCAAGTACTCTTTCTTCGAGGCCTGACTCATCCTGTTACCCATCTCCATATCGGGTAACATTCTAAAATTGCGCGACGATCCTCCTCGGGTAACATTTTAGATTGCGCGATACGC
>Ga0326728_10006662_pt1 | contig 30807 bp, 26 predicted proteins | sample MB3enrmetagenome_FD_207602 | JGI IMG/M metagenome (GOLD analysis project Ga0326728, IMG submission 207602) | Lab enriched peat soil microbial communities from McLean, Ithaca, NY, United States - MB31MN | ecosystem: Environmental > Terrestrial > Soil > Wetlands > Peat | place: USA: New York...
CGCGCTCGGACTGCTGCTCGGCGCGTTCGGCGGAGATGAGGTTTCGTTCGATCGCCTTCTGGCGCACGCGCTCAACGGAGATTCCGGCGCCATCATCGGAAACTTCGATGATGACGTGACTCCCTTCCTGGACAGCACGTAATTTGAGTGCGCCTTCCGGATCCTTCCCAGCGGCGATTCGCACCTCGGGCGGTTCAATCCCATGATCGAGCGCATTGCGGACGGCGTGGGTCAGCGGGTCTTTAATGGCTTCAAGAAGGCTTTTATCCAGCTCAGTCTCCTGCCCTTCAACTTCAAGGCGCACACGGCGGCCCAGAGACTGGGAGAGATCGCGGACCATGCGCGGGATTTTGGCAAACACGTTGGAGACGGGCTGCATCCGCGCCTTCATCACCGATTCGCGAAGATCGGCCGTGACCATATCGAGCCGGCGCGAAAGCAGCGTGAGGCCGGGGACGGCGGCCGTGGCCTGCAGAACCTGATTGCGGGTAAGCACTAATTCGCCAACAAGATTCATCATCCGATTCAGCAGGGCCACATCCACACGCAGAGTGCTTTCGGCGGCACCGAGCGCCGTGGCACTGGTCTTCGGCGCGTCGTGCTCGGCAGGTGTTGCGGCGACTGGCGATTCCAGCGGCGGTGCTGCCAGGGACCGTTGCAGTGCTGGATTCGACACAACAGTAGCCGCAGCAGCAACCGGAATTCTGGCACTCTTCTTTGCAGTCACAATGACGGCGCGAGAGGAGCGACTGCGAACCTTACTGCGCGCCGGCACTGCGGCTTCGACTGGCGTCACGGATGCCACTGCGCTGGGCGGCGCCGCCTGAAGCTCCTCAAGCCGCTGAATCAGTTCGGCATCGTCACCATTGCCTTCCGACTCCTCGGCCTCGATCGAGCGCAGAATGGAGCGTAGCGCATCGAGGAGTTGGAGGAGTGCGGTCACGACTGCGGCGCTGGCCAGTATCTTCCCTTCACGAAGCAGACCGAGCAGGTTTTCTCCGGCGTGTGCAAGCTTCTCGAGCCGCTTGTAGCCGAGGAATCCCGTGGTGCCCTTAATGGTGTGGACAGAGCGAAAGATCTCGGCAATCAGCGCCGCGTCGCCGGGACGCTGTTCGAGGTCGGTCAGGCAGCGTTCCATCCGGTCGAGACCCTCCTGGCTCTCGATCAGGAACTCTCTTGTCAATTCGTCCATCGCACTCTTCTTCTGCGCAGCATGTCATGGCTTCGAACCCGGCTGGATTAATCGGGTGGAGCGCACAAGAGATTCATCGGAGAAAACGACAGGAGACTTGAGCAGGACAGGCGGGCAGCAGCAAGCGGGATTAGGAAATCACGTCCGGATGTACATGGGGAGCGGTCATGCATTAGCCTCAAAGTTCACTCGGAATACGAAGAGGACTGCAATCATGATGACGAGCTTTTCGCAGGCTGCGCTCGGCAATCTGCTCGAAGACGCGGAAAAGGCCGCAAAAATGTCGTACTCGCCCTACTCCGGTTTCAAGGTTGGAGCTGCGTTGCGGCTCAGCAACGGCGAAGTGGTGACGGGAACGAACGTGGAAAACGTGAGTTTTGGGCTCACCATCTGCGCGGAACGCGCGGCACTGGTGCGCGCCGTAAGCCAGTTCGGACCGGGAATCCGCATCGAGGCCGTGGCAGTTGCAAATCTGAATGGCGCGCCGAGTCCGCCGTGTGGGGCCTGCCGCCAGATGCTGGCGGAGTTCGCTGAACCGGAGGCTCCGGTGGTGTTCCCTGCGGCAGACGGGACACGGACGATGCGGTTCGACGAAGTGCTGCCGTTGGGGTTCGACATGAAGCTGGAGAAGAACACAAACCGGGGATAGAAAGCAGGGATAAGGGATCAGGCAATCAGGTTGCTCAGGACCCGGCAGAGGAATCGCAAATGCGGCAATGGCTCGGAATTGGACTTCTTGTTGTGATCGTCGTGGCGATCCTCTCCTTCATGTGGTTTGTCAGAAAGGAGCATGAAGACAGCCGGTTCCAGACAGCACTTGCGACTTATCGCTCCGCGTTGAAGCCAGGCACAAGTCGCGAACGGGTCGAAGACTACCTGCGGCAACAGGGCTTGCCATTCGAGAGAAGCTGCTGTGAACCGGGCGTTTTCTCGGACCGGGCGAAGATCGGACAGGAAGAGCCGAACTGGGTCTGCCGCAACCGGAACATCTATCTCGAATTCAAGTTCCAGAACTCCGCAGCAACGGCCGCCGTCGCCAGCGGTTCTGACGTTCTGACGAAGATCGACCTCTATCAGAATGGTATCTGCCTTTAGCGATTGTCTTGGATCACACGCCTTCGGCTCCCGGCTGCGATAATCTCAAATGTTCACGAGTTGAGGGCTGGAGTTCTATGTCTGTACGGACAGGTGTGAAAACGAAAAGCGGTGCGCCGCTGCACATGATCGATCTGATTCGGAAGAAGCGCGATGGCTGCGTGCTGGATGCGCGCGAAATCGAGTACATTGTTGCGGGCGCCGCGCACGAGACGATTCCGCTGGAGCAGTTGTCGGCGTGGCTGATGGCCGCGTGGCTGAATGGGCTGACGATCGAGGAAACGCGCGCGCTGGCTGTTGCGATGCGCGATTCGGGCGAGAGATTTGATCCGTCGCGACTCGGCAAGCAGGCGGTGGACAAGCATTCGACCGGCGGCGTCGGCGACAAAACAAGCTTCCTTATCGCCCCCCTTGCCGCTTCGTGCGGCGTCGCGGTGCCCATGATCAGCGGCCGCGCGCTTGGACACACGGGCGGCACGCTGGACAAGCTGGATTCAATCCCGGGATTCCGGTCGGCACTGACCCTCAGTGAATTTGAAGCCGTTCTGCGACATTGCGGCGCAGCGATTGTAAGCCAGACGCCAACGCTGGTTCCGGCCGATCGCGTGCTGTATGCGCTGCGCGACCGAACGGGAACCGTGGAGAATCCCGGCCTGATCTGCGCGTCAATCTTGAGTAAAAAGCTGGCGGCGGGATTGAATGCGCTGGTGCTGGACGTGAAGACGGGATCCGGAGCCTTCCTGCGCAAGCGCGAGGATGCCGAGTTCCTTGCGGCGCTGATGGTGGCAACGGCTGAGGCGGCCGGGACGCGGACAGTGGCGCTGATGACCGACATGGGACAGCCGCTTGGGCGCACGGCCGGGAATTGGATTGAAGTAGCTGAATGCGTGGAGTTGCTGCGCGGCGAAGTGCCCGACGGTAGCGAAGATTTGCGCGAGCTGTCGCTGCGGCTGGCGGGATGGATGATTCATCTTGGCGGCAAGACTGAAACCGCCGAGCGGGGATACTGGGCCGCGGCAGGCGCATTGGCCGATGGCACGGCCCTCAAGGTTTTCCTGGAGATGATGAAGGCCCAGGGCGGCGATCTGGCTGTCTTCGACGATTTGAAAGCCTCGCACAAGCCGGGTGCGACGCTGGTGCTCAAGGCGTGGCAGAGCGGCTACGTGGCCGAGATGGACACGATGGAACTCGGCTGGGCGGTGCAGCGCCTGGGTGCCGGACGGGAGAAGGCAGGGGAACCTGTCGACCCCCATGCGGGAATTGAATTTCACGCAAAGCGTGGCGCGCATGTTGCGAAAGGCCAGCCCTTCGCCACGCTCTATGCGACCAACGAGACCATGCTCGCCGAGCCGGTGGAACGGATCAAGCGGGCAATCACCTTCACCAAAGAACAGCCGGAGGAAGAAGTCCCGCTCGTGAGCCACATCTTTGTGCGGGAAAATGCCGAGGCATACCTGAGGGATGCGGTAAGGTGAAAGCAGAGATTCGAGAGACAAAGGAACAGGGAGTCGGGAACAAGGCGTAGGAACAACCTCTTGGTGTGGCAATAGCAACCCAGGTTATTTCCTGCTCCCTGTTCCCTGCTCCCTGCATGAAAAGGAGCTACGAATTGGCGCGATTTACGGGGATGCTGGGGATATTGGCCGTGCTTTCGGCGGCCTGGCTGTTTTCGACGAATAGAAGCCATATCCGCTGGCGCACCGTGGCGTGGGGCTTGAGCCTGCAGATTGTTTTCGCGTTTCTCGTGCTGCGCTTCGACTTCGGCCAGCGCGCAATGTTCTGGGCCGGCGGCGTGGTGACCAAGATGCTGAGCGCCACTTCGGCCGGCACGAGTGTGTTGTTTGGCAAGCTGGGCACACCGGATACCTCGCTCGGATCCATTTTTGCCTTCCAGGTACTGCCCACCATCATCTTCATCTCCGCATTCTTCGCTGTGATGTACCACATCGGGCTGATGCAGATTATCATTCGCGGGCTCGCCTGGATCATGCTGAAGACCATGCGCATCTCGGGCGCGGAAAGCATGAACGTGGCCGCGTCCATCTTCATGGGGCAGACCGAGGCTCCGCTCACCATCCGGCCGTTCCTCGCCGGAGCTACACGCAGCGAACTGATGACCATCATGACCAGCGGCATGGCGCACGTGTCGGGCGGAATCATGGCCATGTACATCGCTCAGGGCATCGAGGCGCGACATCTGCTTTCGGCCGTGATCATGACATCGCCGGGAACAATCCTCCTGGCAAAGATGCTGGTGCCGGAAACCGAAGTTCCCGCAACCGAAGGCAAGGTCATCATTCCGAAGAGCGAAGAACACAAGGACGAGAACCTGATCGGAGCAATAGCGCGCGGCACCATCGACGGCGGCAAACTGGCGATGAATGTAGCGATCATGCTGATCAGCTTTTTGGCGCTGGTGGCGCTGCTCGACATGCTGCTCGGCTGGGTGCACATCCATGCGGGCCTCCACTGGGTGCCAGGAAGCCTTGGACAGATCCTCGGCTATATCTTCTGGCCGGTGGCATGGCTGATCGGAGTTCCGGCGCAGGATTGCAGCCTCATTGGCAACCTGCTGGGCACGCGCATGGCACTGAACGAGGTGATCGCGTACATCGCGCTCGGCGCACACAAAGCTACTCTGTTGCCGCGCTCATTCACCATTGCGACGTTTGCGCTGTGCGGCTTTGCAAACCTCGGATCGATCGGCATGCAGATCGGCGGAATCGGCGCGCTGGTCCCGGAACGGCGCAACGACCTTGCCCGTTTGGGTGTCCGCGCCATGCTCGCAGGAACAATGGCGAACCTGATCTCGGCTTCGATTGCGGGGATGTTTCTGGGCTGACCGCCATCCCCCTGAACCGCCGGGCAGAGAGGGGGGATCGAAAAACTGGGTGTTTAGGGTTGGCTCATCCCACCCTGGCGACAAAAACAAGGACGTCGCGAGGGTGGGGCGCCCGGACCTTTTCAAGCTTGGCCGGAGCGAATGCGGCGGAGGCGGTAGAAAATGGTGAGCGCTGTGACAGAACCGCAACTGAGCAGGCTGGCCGACATGCCCAGGATGAGCGACGGGTCGTGCTGATAGAGGCCGTGAACGATTCCGACGACCTGGAGCACGCTGAATCCGCCGAACGTGATGAGCGAAATGCCCTCGTCTGTCTTCTTGCGCCAGACAGCGAGAACCTGGGGCACGAACAGCAATGCGTTGCAGACCAATCCGAGGCCAAAGAAGACGGCTACGATCTCTTTCATGGGTTTGCTTTCTCCGGGAATCTCTGCGCATTGCGCAGCCGGGCCCTGGCGGATTCTTCTTCGCGTGTGCGCGCAGGGGCGTTGGTTTCAAGCGAAGCGAGCAGACGCGCCGATGCGGCGGCAACCTCCTCGATCGCAGCGGAAAAAGCCGCCTCGTTTGCCTTCGATGGCTTGTTGAATCCGCTGATCTTGCGCACGAACTGGAGCGATGCTGCGCGGATCTCGTCCGTGGTGACCGGCGGATCGAAATTGAAGAGCGTTTTGATGTTGCGGCACATGTGAGCAACCCCCACCGAAATCCGTCCCATGAAGCGCCTCGGAGCGAAAGCCCATGTCGAGCGCAGCTTGTAGAATCGCAGGAACGGATATATCGGCACAAATGATGAGCTATTTTGATGACGTTGCGGAGGCCGCGCACTTTCTGCGCGCCAGGTTCGGAAGGCTGCGGCCTCATATCGGGATCGTACTGGGATCCGGGCTGGGGGCTGCGGCAGATGCGGTCCTGAACTCGGTGATCGTGCCTTACGAGGATATTCCCCACTTCCCGAAATCGACGGTGGAGGGACATTCAGGCCGGCTGGTGGCCGGGACGCTCGGCGGCGCGCAGGTCGTCGTAATGCAGGGACGGGTGCACTTTTACGAGGGCTACTCCCTCAAGGACATCACCTTTCCCATGCGCGTCATGGGAGCGCTGGGCATCCGCGCGGTCATCCTGACCAATGCAGCAGGCGGGATCGCGGAGGGATACAGGATCGGGCAACTGGTTCTGATCGCCGATCACATCAACATGATGGGATGGAATCCGCTGGTAGGGCCCAATGAGCCCCGCTTTGCCTTCGATCGGCCCAACTGCGGCCTGCGTTTCTGCGATATGTCAGAGGCATATTCAAAGCGACTGCGCCAGGTGGCAACCCAGGCTGCGGAACTCGAAGGCGAGACGCTCGAGGAGGGCATCTACCTGGCAGTCAGCGGGCCTAGCTTCGAAACACCTGCGGAGATTCGCGCGTATCGAACCCTTGGTGCGACGCTGGTGGGTATGTCAACGGTTCCGGAGACAATCGTCGCGCGGCACATGGGCATCGAGGTGCTGGGAATATCCTGCGTGACCAACCTGGCCGCCGGATTGAGCCCCACGCCGCTGAGCCACACCGAGGTCTTCGAGGCTGGGAAGCAAGTGGAGAGAAAGCTGGCAGACCTGCTGGAACGACTGGCGATGTGGATGGCTGCCCTGGTGGACCCCGAACAGTGAACAACAGTGCGGACACAACCGGGGAGACGTCGTCGCGGCTGCCGTTTCCGCCGCAAATGATCGGCATTGCCGGCGCCTCGGGCTCGGGAAAGACCACCCTCGCTGCTGAATTGGCGCGCGAACTCGATGGAGTTTACTTCCCTATCGACAACTACTACCGCGACCTGTCGCACCTGCCGCTGCCACAGCGGGCGAAGGAGAACTTCGACGATCCGGCGCTGATTGAGAGTCCCCTGCTGGCTGCACATGTAGCGGCCCTGGCGCGAGGCGAGACGATCGAACGCCCGCTTTATGACTTTTCAACGTACATCCGCATCCCCAATCGCACCGAGATGATGCGTGCCGGAGCGTTTGTGCTGGTGGAGGGGTTGTTTGCTCTTTTTTATGAGGAACTGCTCCCTCTCTACCAAATGCGAATCTATCTGGATACGCCGGACGATGTATGTTTCGAACGGCGCATGAGGCGGGATATCCTCGAGCGTGGTCGCACTCCAGAGTCGGTGCGGCTGCAATACGAAACTACGGTACGTCCTTCCAGCATCGCCTTCGTCCGGCCGTCGGCGGCGAACGCCGATCTCATCATCGATGGGACGGCGGCGCTTGACTGGAAAGTAGAACAAGTGCTGGCTGCAATGCGGGAACGAGGGCTGTTGCAGTTACCAAGATAACGGAAAGACAAAACCGGCAAGAGGATTTCCCATTTTGGGTACGCGCAGATACCCGAAAGTGGTGGTCTCAGCCGAAGTGAATCGTGCCTATGATTGATTGACATAAATTAACGCGACCTTCCCGGACTTGCGTCAGTCCTAATGAAGGTCGGTTTAATTCTTGGTTCGCTTCACAGGAGATTTACGCAACATCAAAATGGGAACCGGTTTCGTACCGATAACGTAGGAACCATGATGAGCAGATCACTCAGAGCGATGCGGCAAAAAGCGGAGACGTGGATGCGGCAGGGTATCTCGCCACAGCGGCTCGCTTTGACGCTCGCCCTTGGATTTGCCATCGGCTGCATCCCCGTGATCGGCATTCCGACTGCGCTTTGCCTGGTGTTGGCGCTCGGGCTGCGGCTGAATCTTCCGGCGATACAGGCGGCCAACTATGCAGCTATGCCGCTGCAGGTCGCGCTGATTATCCCCTTCGTGCGGCTTGGCGGATGGCTGTTTGCCTCGGGCACACGGGCATCGTTGAATGCCGGGATGTTCGCACATCAGTCACCGCTGAAGCTGGTCTGGGTCTCCGGAAGCCTCGCGGGCGAAGCGTTGGTAGCTTGGCTGGTTACAGCCGTTCCAATGGTCGCCCTGATGACGCTGGTGCTGACCGTACTGCTTCGAAGAATGCCGGTGCTCGCGGCAGCCGAAGCGGCAGATTAGAGCGGAATCAGAGTAACCGTGACCATCTTGAGATTCCTGAAGGTGGCCTCTTCTTAAGGAAAAGGCCACTCGACGGGCTTGCTTTCTTGGTACATCTGCTTTAATTCCGCTGTTGCCGCGAGCCGCCAACTACCACCAAGCTCTCCTCAATTGTTGGTGTTCGGATAGGTGTCCGGAACCGGGTTGGCGCTCTGCAGCCACGCGGAGTAGATCATGTCGCGAAGCATGCTGGCGCCTGCTGCGAGGCGATCCGCCGTAAAATCGCGTGACTCCTGCGTTCCCTGTCCCTCGAACCCGCCTGCCTTTTCCAGTTGATAGATGCGCTCGACGTACTTCGACGTCTGACGGAGGTAGCTCACGTAGTCGGCAAAGAAATCGCCCTGGATTGGGTGCACGGGAGTCATCCGTGGCTCGACGTCGGATTCGTGGAGATTGGCTGCGACAAACGGTCCTTCAAACTGCCAGTGGATTTTATGCGAAGTGGTGTAGCCATTCGGATTAGGGCCCGTCCAGCCGTTGTATTGGATGGTGGTGTGAAGCGGTTGGGAGGCGTCTCCGACGTAGTGGCCGAGCCAGCCCGCGTAGAAGATCGCGGCCTGCTCGACGCCCTGCGTGTCCTGGTGGGCGGCAGAGAGGCGGCGGTACTCGCGAAGTGCAGCCTTGAGCCGCTCCCACACTTCTGTTGCCTCCCAGGGCTGCAGCCCGATCTTCTCGGGGCGCTGCCCCGCGGCGAAGACAGCGGCCTCGAAATCGAGGCGTCGGCGCGGCAGAGGTCCAAGGGCGTCAGCGAGTTCGAGGTCGATGAAGTGCTCGGGCGCCTGCGCCGCGTTCAGTTCCGGTTCGCCGGGCGAGCGCCAGCGATCCGGTTCAGGACCGAGGTACTCTATCTCTTCGATTGCCGCCTTGGATCGCAGGAACGCGGGCGCATCCAGTGGCAGATTGGCCGCAGCCAGCCGGTTGATGATCCGATGACCTTCGTTACCCCACGCGAAGGCAAATGGTGCATGCAAGAAGGCGCTTGCAAGGACAATAAAGACGGGAAGAGTCAGTATGTTACGTGTATGTCGGGGAGCCATTGACTCAAGTATAGCGGCGATCCGGGTCGGAAGCTGCTCCAGAGTTCTTGAACATAGTGGAACATTGCGCCCTTCGGCGATGATGTCATTTCGTGTACAACAGTACGCTGGTTCAGTAACATACGCTTGCAATGCGGAACCCGATTGTGGGAGGGTCCAAGATAAGCTTCTTGTCTTCGTATTGCGTCAGGCGGGAATACCCCGGAACACTGGGACAGGCGAGGCTGTGCGGATGTATTCTCGCTGAGACCGTGCGAGACAAACAGCGAATGGGGTTGTTTTCAATCAGACCCATGAACGCACGAGCGATTGACAGCTTGTCGTGCGGCAATGAAGGTGTACCGGTGCAGAGCCGGCTTCCGCATTCGGAGCAATCGGCTGCACGGGTGAAGACGCAGGAGTGCGGCAACGGATGGACTCACGCGAAGCCAGGCAATTAAAAGAAGCAGAGGATAATCAATCTCCTCCGATTTGGTCTTCGCTTTCGGTGCTCGCCGTAGCCATGGCTGCAGGCGGCATTTTGGCCCGGCTCGAAGCAGGCCCGAGGTACGACTGGCTGTTGCTGATGACCGCGATGGGCCTGACGGCCGCGGTGTTGATGCGCGTGCTGGCCGACAACGCCGCAGAAATCCAAGCGCAAGCCCGATACGCCGGCGATCCCCTTAAAGACATCCTGGATTCCGCGGGCACGATGGTGATTTCGATCGGGCTCGACGGCAAGCTAACCTACATGAATCCTACCGCTGAGCGATTGCTCGGCTATCATGCCGCAGAACTGGTCGACAAGGAGAAGTCAGACAGCCTGCTGGCTCCCGGTGAAGAGAACCGCCTTGTCTCCGAGGTTCGGAGGCTCTACGGCACAAACAAGCAGGCTGAAGGCGGGCAGGAAGGCACCCTGGCGACGTATGCGGAAGTTGTGCACTCGCTTGCGCCCAGCCAGGTTCCCAACTTCGACACGCATCTGCGCCGCAAGGATGGTTCCCTCTTCCCCGTCCGGTTGCACATCTCCACGTTGCGCAACCGCGATGGTCTGCCCATCGGAGTCGTCGCCGTCGCGTTGGACCAATCGGCCAACTTATCCCAGGGCGAGGGGTTGCGGATCCCGCGCGATCGCTATCGCGACCTGTTCGAAAACTCGAGCGAGATGATCGCGACGCTCGATATGACCGGTAAATTCCTCTACGCGAATCCGGCGTGGAGACAGACCTTTCGGCTCGACAGGAACGCCTCCCTGGATCAGGATTCGTTCGCGGATGGTTTCGGGCCAAGTTGCCGCGAGGAGGTGGCGGCGCTGCTGAAGAAGGCGCTCGATGGAGTCACTGTTGATCGCGCTCCGATTCGCACCGAGACCGCGGATGGCCGAGTGCTCGAGCTTGAGATGAGCCTGCATCAGCGGCGGCGCGCGGGAAAGCCGCTTGCTGTTCAGTGCCTGCTGCATGACGTAACGCAGCAGAAGCAGCGCGAACACCGCCTGGCTTTGCAACTCGTGGTCAGCCAGATCGTCGGCGAAAACGTCTCCGCTGAAATTGCCACCAAGCGGGTGCTCGAAGCGCTGTGCATATCCCAGGGCTGGGACGTTGCGGTCAAATGGGACGTCAACCAGGAAGAGAACCGGCTCGAGTTCAACACCGCATGGGGCGTTCAGGGGAAAGAAGCGGAAGGGCTGATCCGGGAGAGCATGGGAATCACCCTGTCTTCGGGCGGCAGCCTGCCAGGCCGGGCCTGGAAAGAAGGCCGGCTCGTCTGGGCATCGGATCTCTCAGCGCTGCCGACAAGCCCGCGTGTGCAAGCGGCGATCCGGAGCAGGATGGTATCCGGCTGGGCCGCGCCGGTACAGGTCGGCAATCACGTGCTGGCCGTGCTGGAGTTCTACTGCCACGCGAGGATCCGCGAAGATCGCGAAACCACCGCGGCCATGGAAACGGTCGCCGGATCGCTGGCTCAGATGCTTGCACGGACGCGTGAGCGTGAACGCGCCGAGGAATTGAGCCGGCAACAGGAAATCCTGCTCGGGTCAGTCGCCGACGGCATTTGCGGAGTGGATCGCAACGGCCTCGTACGGTTTGCCAATCCCGCGGCCGCACGGCTGCTGGGAGCGCGCCCTCAGAACCTGATCGGCAAGCCCGTGCACCAGTTGGTGCATGGATCGGCGCCTCCTGACAAGAAGTGCGGGGAAGATTGCCTGCTGCGCCGTGCATCAGGCCAGCGTAAGGCGGTGACGGGTGAGGGCCAGATCTTCCGTAGCAACGGAACCGGATTCCCGGCGGAGTTCTTCCTGAATCCGATCCTCGACCAGGGCAGATTCTCGGGATCGGTGCTGAGCTTCAGGGACATCAGCCAGCGGTACGCGCTCGACCGTATGAAAGACGAGTTCGTCTCGACCGTCAGCCACGAACTGCGTACGCCGTTAACTTCAATTCGCGGAGCACTCGGGCTGCTTTCGTCGGGCATGCTGGGCGTGATCAATGAGAAAGCAGCCAACCTGCTGCGCATTGCGCTGAGCAACTCGGAGCGCCTGGTCCGGCTGATCAACGACATTCTCGATCTGGAGCGCACCCAGAGCGGGCGCGAACCGCTCGCGTTTCGCCAGGTGCAGTTGGGCGAGGTCGTGCGCCAGGCCATCGACGGCGTGCAGCCCATGGCTGACGAGGCCGGAGTCCTGCTGATCCACGACAAGACCCAGGTAGAGATCACGGCCGACCCGGACCGCCTGCTGCAGGTCGTTACGAACCTGCTTTCGAACGCAATCAAGTTCTCTCCCGCTAATTCGGCCATCTCCGTCATGTTGCGATCGGGCGCAAGCGGCGTAACGCTGTCAGTCATCGACCAGGGCCGTGGAATCCCCGCAGACAAGCTGGAGGCAATCTTCGGCCGATTCCAGCAGGTGGACGCGTCAGACTCGCGGCAGAAGGGCGGCAGTGGTCTGGGACTGGCTATTTGCCGCGCCATTGTTCTGCAGCACAGCGGCCGGATTTGGGCAGAGCGAAATCCAGTCCGCGGATCCACCTTCCGCGTGTTCCTGCCTTATCAGCCGGTCGCCGCGAAGACAGAAGAAAACGCGACCAGCCCGACTACCCATGGCGCGGTACTGGTTGCAGACACGAATGGCACCACGCGGCCATTGATCGCCGATCAACTTGCACGCTTCGGTTATCGCATTGTGGAAGCGACCACGGTGGACCAGGCGGTTGCCGTATCGCACGACGGGGTTTCGGCCATCGTGCTCGACACGACTATCGACGGCATCAACGGATGGGAGATTCTGCCGATGCTGCGCCGGGAAGAACCGGAGTCGCATACGCCTGTGGTTTTGCTGGGCGTGGCGAATCCGCAACAGCCGCCTGAACAGAAACGCAAAGTCGACCGGCTGTTTCCCCGCCCGACCGACGATTCCCTGCTCGAAGAACTTGTGAAGGTTCTGTGCGCACCCGGGGAGCAGGCTCGATTCCTCGTGGTGGAGGATGATGCCGATCTCGGCCAGGTGATCGGCGAGATCTTTGCGCGAGAAAGCATCACCGTGCGCGTAGCGCACACCCGCCAAAGCGCACTTGATGAATGCCTGACATTCCAGCCGCACATGATTGTGCTGGATATCGGGATGCCGAACGGTGATGGATTCAATGTGGTCGATTGGCTGCGCCAGCACGAAGATTTGAGCCGTGTGCCGCTCGTAGCCTATTCTGCGCATGGATTGACGCAGGCCGAGCGCATGCAACTGGTACTTGGATTGAGCCATTTCCTGGCGAAAGCCAGCGTTGAGCAGGAGCAACTGGAAGCCCTGGTACTTACGATGCTGCGCAGTTCGCAGGAGGCCGAAGAAGTTTTACCTGAAGTTTCCGCCAGCCAAGCCGACTAGGGCCGATTCCGGAGAAGTAATTTATGCATCGCATTCTTATCATTGACGACGAAGACGATATTCGTGAAGTTGCCGCATTGAGCCTGGAGACCGTTGCAGGCTGGGAAGTCATGGTAGCGAGTTCAGGAGCGCAGGGCTTGGCGCGCGCCGCTACCTATCAGCCCGACGCCATCCTGCTGGATGTGATGATGCCGGGAATGGACGGGCCGGCGACGTTTCGTGAACTGCAGAAGAACCCGGCTACCGCGCATATCCCAGTGATGCTCCTGACCGCAAAGGTTCAGGCCACCGACCGCTCCCGGTTTGCCGATCTTGGTGTGAAGGCCGTTCTCGTGAAGCCGTTTGATCCCATGACGCTTTCACAGCAGGTTGCCGGCATCCTGGGCTGGAACTGAGGCGCCGCCATGGGCGAGACCGCCGCAACCCCATTTGCCGAGGCAATGAACCGATTGTGGGAGAAGCACCTTCCTCAAATAGAAGAGCGTGTTGCGACTCTGCGAAGAGCTGCCGAAAACCTGGCGAACGGCGCCCTGACCGACCTTGAGCAAAAGCAGGCCAGCGCCGAAGCGCACAAGCTGGCCGGAGTTCTGGGCACATTCGGCCTGAAGGACGGGACGGAACTGGCCCGGGAGGCCGAAGCTCTGTACGACAGTTCGCTGGATGGGAACTCCGCCGCCGCATCGCGACTCGTCGCAATTGCTGAGCAGCTTCAAACAATGATTGCAAACCGGACCTAGCAGCGGAATCTCCCACAAATCACATGGCACCTGAACAATTAAACTCATAGAGTGATTCGTCAGGACACATCTGCGCGGCAACTCGATCTGAGCTTTGAAGCGCCGCAGGCTTCGCGCCGCATCTGGCCCGTACGCGAGCTGGTGGAACGGGTCTGCGAGCAGGTGGAGCAGGAGTACGGCGACATCTGGGTGGAAGGCGAGATCTCAAACTGCCGCCCGGCTCCATCCGGCCATCTGTACTTCACGTTGAAGGATGCTGATGCGCAATTGCCCGTGGTGCTCTTCCGCCGGCAGGCGATGCTGCTGCGCTTCAAGCCGGAAGATGGCCTGCACGTCCTGGTGCGCGGGCGCGTGAGCGTATATGCGCAACGAGGGCAGCTGCAACTCGTCGGAGAAACCATCGAGCCCGTCGGCGCGGGATCGCTTCAGCTCGCCTTTGAGCAGCTCAAGGAGCGGCTGAAGTCCGAAGGGCTGTTCGACGCGGCGCGCAAGCGGCCGTTGCCGGCGTTTCCGCGCACTGTAGGCATCGTGACTTCGCCGACAGGCGCCGTCATTCGCGACTTCCTGAACATCGTCGGCCGGCGTCACGCAGGATTGAACGTGATCGTATGCCCTGCCGCAGTGCAAGGCGAACAGGCAGCCGGCGAGGTGGAAGCGGCGCTGGTTCAACTGAATGCCAGTGGCCTGGTGGACCTCATCGTTGTTGCGCGTGGTGGCGGATCATTGGAGGATCTGAGCGCCTTCAACAGCGAGCGTGTGGCACGGGCAATTGTGGCATCGAAGCTGCCTGTCGTTTCGGCGATCGGCCACGAAACAGATTTCACCATCTCTGACTTTGTCGCAGACCTTCGAACTCCGACTCCTTCGGCGGCTGCGGAGCTGATTACAGAAGCGCAGCATCGCGCCGCGGAACGGGTTGCAACGCAGTCCGGACGGCTGGAACGCGCAGTGCGTTTTCAACTGCTGCACGCGCGCCAGGAGATGGACAGTGTGCCCGTGGATCGAGCCGAACGTCGCGTCACAACCATGCTGCACCGGCTGAACCAGAGGCTTGATGACCTCGGCTTTCGCATGGAAACCAGCGTGAGCGGGCTGGTCCGCGCGCAACAACGCGAAGTTGCAGATCTGGCGGCCGACGTTCTGCATCACGAGCCGCGACAGATGCTGGCCCGCATGCGCGAGCGGCTCACGGTTGGAAACACCCGCATTGAGCGCTCACTGGAGCGAACGCTGCGCGGGGCGGCGGCGCGCGTCGGAGCCCTGGACGCGCGGATCCGCTCTTTGTCGCCGCTGGCTGTGCTGGACCGCGGGTATGCACTGGTGCTCGGCGCTGATGGAACACTGATTCGCTCAACCAGTCAAGTATCGCCCGGCGATCACTTGAGAACGCGACTGAGCGACGGCGAGTTTGCCAGCACTGTTGACGAGACTGGCGGCAGGAAGAAACGCAAGAAGTGAGGCTATGAGTAAAGGAACTGCACGAAAGCTGTTCGGGACCGATGGGATTCGCGGCATCGCGGGCGAATCGCCACTGGATGCAACGACAATCTACGCAACTGGACTCGCGCTGGGACATACTCTGCGCGAAAAAGCTAATGCCCGCGTCATCCTGGGGCGCGACACACGTGAATCGAGCCCATGGATTGCAGCAGTCATGGCTGCGGGACTGCGCGATGCCGGTGTTCGCGTCGAAAGCGCGGGCGTCGTGCCCACTCCCGCCGTGGCTTTCCTGACCCGAACGCACGGATTCGATGCCGGTGTGGTGATCTCGGCTTCGCACAATCCGTGGCGCGACAACGGTATCAAGCTGTTCGGCGCCGATGGATTCAAACTGCGCGATACGCTGGAAGCGGCGATCGAAGACGAGATCCTGCGCCAGGCCGCGGATGCAGCGGCGCCCGAGACGGCGAGCCTGCCGCAAGTCGAAGATGATCCCGCGTTGCAGAAGGACTACATCCAATTCCTGATCGATTGTGTGCCCGGGCTGCAACTTGGCGGATTGCGCATTGTTGCCGACTGCGCGAACGGTGCGGCCGCGGCGGTTGCGCCGGAATTGTTCCAGCGCTTAGGCGCGCGAATTCCCTGCGAGTTTGCGCTCCTGAACATCTCGCCAGACGGGCGGAACATCAATGATGGATGCGGAGCCCTGCATCCGCAGTGGGTTGCGGCAGAGGTGCAAAAGCGCGAATCCTCAACCGGACTGACGTTTGATGGAGACGCCGACCGGTGCATGCTGGCAGGTGCTCATGGCAACGTGATCAACGGTGACGCAATACTGCTGATGGCTGCACGCGATTTGAAGGAACGCGGCATGCTCACCGGCAACCTGGTGGTTGCCACGACCATGTCGAACATGGGACTCGAGGCTGCGCTCAAGCGTTCCGGGATTCGCATGATGCGCGCTCCGGTGGGCGACCGATACGTGCTGGAGCAGATGCAGCAGAACAATGCGGCGCTGGGCGGCGAGCAATCCGGCCACATCCTCTTCCCCCATCTGGCGACAACCGGCGACGGCTTGCTGACAGCGCTGGTCGTCCTCGACCTGATGGCGCGCACCGGCAGGAACGTCGATGAACTGACAGCAGACCTGAAGGTGTTCCCGCAGGTAATCGTCAACGTCAAAGTTCGCGAGAAGAAGCCGCTCGAGTCGATTCCCGCTGTGATGGCTCGCATTCACGAAGCCGAAGAAGAACTGAGCGACTCGGGCCGCGTGGTGATCCGCTATTCCGGTACGGAGGCACTGGCCCGCGTGATGATCGAGGCTGAAAGCGAAGAGGCGATGCGCCGTCACGCCGAAGCAATAGCCGCGGCGATTCGCGCGGAGCTGGGAGCGTAACGCAGAACCTAAAGGTCGCGCCAGTTGGGGCCGAAGCCGAGGTCGGCGACCAGCGGCACATTCAGCTTGATCACGCCTTCCATTTCGGCGCGAACCAGCTGTTCCACCTCCTTGGTCTCATCTTCTGGAACTTCGAAGAGGAGCTCATCGTGGACCTGGAGGACCATGCGCGTCTTCAGCTTGCGCTCGGCAAGTTTGCGATCGAGGGCGATCATGGCCAGCTTAATCAGGTCGGCCGCAGTGCCCTGGAGAGGCGTATTCACGGCCGTGCGCTCCGCGAACCCGCGAGCGTTGGGATTGCGGCTGGTGATGTCGGGAATGGGACGGACGCGGCCGAAGAGGGTGCGCACGGCTCCTTCGCGGCGCGTGTCTTCGAGTGTCCTTTCGATGAACGCCCTTACGCCCTGGTAGCGGGCGAAATAACGATCGATGTAGGCCCTGGCCTCTGCCTGGGGAATGCCCAACTGCGCCGCCAGGCCGAAGGGCGAGATACCGTAGACGATTCCGAAATTCACAGCCTTGGCGCGGTTGCGCGTCTCCTTGTCCATGGTCTCCGCAGGAACGCCGAAAACCTCGCTGGCTGTAAGCGTGTGGATGTCTTCATTCTGCTGGTAGGCGCGGACGAGGAGCGGATCGCCGCTGAAATGCGCGAGAAGCCGCAATTCGATCTGCGAGTAGTCGGCAGAGAGGAGCTGCGTGCCAGGCCCGGCTACAAATGCGGCGCGGATCTCGCGGCCAAGCTCGGTGCGGATGGGAATGTTCTGCAGATTCGGATTCACTGAAGAGAGACGGCCGGTCGCCGTCGCCGCAGCCTGGAAGGTGGTGTGCACGCGTGACTCGGAGTCGGCAAGAAGCGGGAGCGAATCGATGTAGGTTGTTTTGAGCTTGGAGAGATGGCGAAACTCAAGGACGAGCCGCGGGACCTCGTGCTTTTCAGCCAGCCCTTCAAGAACGTCCTGTGCGGTGGAGATCGCCTTGCCTTTGCCGTATTTGACGGGGACAGGCAGCCCCAAGTCCTTGAAGAGTACTTCGCCAAGTTGCTTGGGCGAGTTGATGTTGAACCGGCGCCCGACAAGCAAGAAGATCTGTTCGCCCACGCGTTCGAGCTCGGCAGCAAACCTCCTGGAGAGGATGTCGAGCACGGCCAGATCGATGCGAACGCCATTCTTCTCCATGCGGTAGAGGACGGGCGCCAGCGGCAAATCGATGTCCTCGTAGACCCGCATCACGTTGCAGCGATCCACCTCGGCGCGCAGATCGTTGACGAGCGTTTGCGTAATAGCGGCCGCAGCCGGCAAAGACTTCGGCGCCGACTGATTGTGGCGGGCAGCAACATCGGCGAGCGTCTGCGTCGTATGCGTCGGGTTCAGCGCGTAAGAAAGCAGCATCGTGTCTTCGACACAGCCCTTCAAATCGACGTTCAACCCGCAAAGGACATGCAACGCCAGCTTGAGATCGTGGATGCGCTTGGGAACGGATGCATCCTCGAAGAGTTGTTTTAGCTCCGGCGTGAGCGGCAGGCAGAGGCCTTCTCCCGCTTCGGCGCTGACTCCAACGCTGGACTCAGTCTTCTTCTCGGCTTCTTCGACCACGTCGAGCAGCGACATGGTTTGCGGTACAGCGGGCTCTTCAGATTCGGCTTCTGCTTCAACCGGTTCTGCTGCCGCAAGCGCGAAGGCGAATCCGTTCTTGCGTGCCGCGGAGTAAAAGGCCGCCGCCTGCTCATCGCTTGCCTCGTCGATCAATTCGAGCGTCGGTGCGGATGCAGAAGGCGCAAGCTCGCGCAGCATCGAGGTGAATTCGAGCTCACTGAAAAGCGCGCGACAGGCTTCGAGGTCCGGCTCCTGCGTCTGCATCGCTGCCAGGTCCAGCGGCAGCGGCACGTGACGATCAATGGTGACGAGTTCCTTCGAAAGCAGGACGGCATCACGATTCTGCTCGAGGGACTCGCGATAGCTCTTGCGTTTCACCTCCGACGCGCGATCAAGAACGGCTTCTACGGTGCCGAATTCCACGATCAGATCGACACTTCCCTTGTCGCCGATGCCCGGTGCGCCGGGAATGTTGTCTATGTTGTCGCCACGCAGGGCCATCACATCGACGACCTTTTCCGGCGGCACACCCAGCACCTCGTTCACCTTGGCGGCATCCAGGATGAGGTTGTCTTTCTGCGGATTGAGGACCTTCACGTGCTCTGTGACAAGCTGCATCATGTCCTTGTCGCCGGAAACGATGAAGACCTCGTGACCGACCTCGGCGGCCTCGCGAGCCAGCGTGCCGATCACGTCATCAGCCTCGAAACCCTGAGCCTCAAGGATAGGGATTCGCAAGGCCTCGAGCGCGCGGCGAATGTAAGGTATCTGGCGCCGGAGATCATCGGGCATGGCCTCGCGCTTCGCCTTGTAGCCGTCATAGCTCACTTCTTCGAAGCTTTGCGATTTCGAGTTCCACTTGCGCAGGGTGCCGATGGCCTGGGCGCGCTCGTCGCGGAAGACGGCTCCGCTGGGATCGAAGACGGCTGCAAAGTAGCGCGGCGAGAAGTCCTCCCGCAGTTTGCGGATCATGTTGACAAAAACGTATGTGGCAGCGGTAGGCAGGCCGGACCGCGTCGACATGGGGCGGCTGCGCTGCATTGCATGGTAGGCGCGGAAGATAAACGACATCGCGTCGAGAAGAAAGACGGGCGGCTTTTCCTGGTCTGGCACGGTAACGAGTTTATCAGCGGAAGAGCCGGTGGGTCGGAGCCTCAGGCTGCGGCCCCGGGTGCGCCGAGTTTCGCGTAGCCGGCGATTTGTTCGTGGATTCGGCCACCATATCGCTCACCACGTCTTCCAGGGAGCCGTCCCGCTCGCCCATAGCTCTTCCAGCCGCTGCTTGTCGCGCAGGGTATCCATGGGCTGCCAAAACCCATCATGGAAGTACGCCTGCACCTGCCCCTTGGCGGTGAGGCTTTCAATCGGTTCGCGCTCGAAAGACGTACTTTCATCCGCAATCTCGTTGATGACCGAGGGTGAAAGGACAAAAAAACCGCCGTTGATCCAGCCGCCTTCGCCCTCCGGCTTCTCTTGGAACGCAGTGATCTGGCTTCCTTCGAGGCTCAGGCCGCCAAATCGTGCAGTAGGTCGAACCGCGGTGATGGTGGCTTGTTTCCCGTGGCTCTTGTGGAATGCGACAGAGGCCGTGACATTCACGTCGCTGACGCCGTCCCCATAGGTCATGCAGAATGCCTCTTCGTCCTCGAGGTAGCGCGCAATTCTTCGCAAGCGACCACCGGTGCCGGCATTTTCGCCCGTGTCGACAAGGGTGACGCGCCAGGGTTCTGCCACGCTCTGATGCACCTGCATCCGGTTCTCGTGCATGTCGAAGGTCACGTCAGACATGTGCAGGAAGTAGTTGGCGAAATATTCCTTGATCTGATAGCCCTTGTATCCGCAGCAGATGATGAAGTCGTTGATCTGGTGCTGCGAATAGATTTTGAGGATATGCCAGAGGATTGGCCGACCGCCGATTTCAACCATCGGCTTGGGGCGGAGCGTGGTCTCTTCGCTAAGTCGTGTGCCTAAACCGCCCGCGAGGATAACTGCTTTCATTTCATCCCCTTGCTGCCGCCTGAAAATGACCGCACGGCAGCCAGAATACAACTTGGTACCTTGGTGGCTTTCCTTGACTATTACAGTACACCGCGATCATTCGATTGGATATGCTTGGAAGTGGACTGCAGATGACGAATGTCAGTGGACGGCTTCGGCAACAGATTCTCGAGCTTACAGAGCGGTATTTCGCTGAGGCTTTTCCGCCCACTGAGTTCCATCCGGGGATCACGCCCGTTCCTGTTTCCGGCAAGATGATCGACGCCGCCGATGTAAGCGCGGTGGTCGAGTCGGCCCTGGATGCATGGTTCACCACTGGGCGCTTTGCCAAGGACTTCGAGCGCAAGCTGGCCCGTTTCGTGGGTGTCCGCTGCGCCTCGCTGGTCAACTCCGGTTCATCGGCGAACCTGCTTGCATTGACGGCTCTGACCTCGCCAAAGCTCGGCGAGCGGCGGCTGAAGCCTGGCGATGAGGTCATTACAGTGGCCGCTGGCTTCCCCACCACCATCAATCCCATCATCCAGAACAGGCTCGTACCGGTGTTTGTCGACGTCACTCTGCCGACATACGAGATCGATGTCACCCAACTCGAAACAGCCCGCAGCGACAAGACGCGCGCCATCATGATCGCGCACACCCTCGGCAACGTCTTCGACCTGGACGCGGTAACGGCCTTCGCGAAGAAGCACGACCTGTGGCTCATCGAGGACTGCTGCGATGCTCTTGGATCGACCTGGAAGGGCCGCCAGGTGGGCACCTTCGGCGACATTGCCACGGTAAGCTTTTACCCGGCGCACCACATCACCCTGGGCGAAGGCGGCGCGGTGCTGACCGACAAACCGAATCTGCAACTGCTGGTCGAGTCCTTCCGCGACTGGGGCCGCGACTGCTGGTGCGAACCCGGTAAGGAAAACACCTGTGGCAAGCGCTTCGACTGGCAATTGGGATCACTGCCCTACGGCTACGACCACAAGTACACCTACTCTCACATTGGTTACAACCTGAAGGCCACGGATATGCAGGCGGCCCTGGGCGCCTCGCAGATCGCGAAGCTGCCGAACTTCATCGAGCGCCGGAAAGCAAACTTTCGACGTCTTTTCAAGGGTTTGCAGGCGCTGGAGGATTGTCTTGTGCTGCCCGAGGCGACGCCGGGCTCAGACCCTTCGTGGTTCGGTTTCCCCATCGGGGTGCGGGAGTCCGCGCCATTCAAGCGGCAGGAACTGGTCGCCGCGCTTGAGGCAAAGAAGATCGGCACGCGCCTCCTGTTCGGCGGAAACCTGCTTCGGCAGCCCGCGTACGAGGGATGCGAATCCCGAGTGGCAGGCGAACTCAAGAACTCCGATTTCGCCATGAACAACGTGTTCTGGATCGGCGTTTATCCGGGGTTGACTGATGAGATGCTGAATTTTGTTGTGGATGTGGTTCGCAACTTCGTGAATGAGCACAAAATGGGTCTGGCTATTCTGAGTTCAGCCGATGCAAGGGAAAAGTAAGAGGTTTGGAGATTAGGGAATGGGCAACATAAATCGGCGACCGCTGTTCATTTACGAGATGGCGAATAACCACATGGGGGATGTGGAGCACGGCATCAGAATCGTTCGCGAGTTGAAGGCCGCGTCTGAAGGGTTTCCATTTGCGTTCTGCGTCAAGCTGCAGTACCGGGACATCGCGACCTGCATTCATCCGGACTACAAAGACCGATTCGATCTCAAGTACGTGAAGCGCTTCTCTGAGACGCACCTCATGTGGGATCAATACAGGAAGCTGAAGGACGCCATCGCCGAAGCCGGTTTCCTGTCGATGTGCACTCCATGGGATGAGATCTCGGTCGACAAGATCGTCGAGCACGGGTTCGACTTCATGAAGATCCCCAGTTGCTACGTGAGCGACTGGCCGCTCCTGGAGCGCATTGCGCATTACAATCTGCCCATCGTCGCATCCACCGCCGGGGAGCCACTGGAAGAGGTTGACCGCGTCGTGAGCTTCTTCAAGCATCGCGATAAAACTCTTTCGATCATGCATTGTGTCGGCGAGTACCCTGCCCCCGATGAGCATCTTCATCTCGGCCAGATTCTGCTGCTAAAGAAGCGGTACCCGGAGTTGGAGGTCGGCTATTCCACGCACGAACGCCCCGATAACTTCGAGGCGGTAAAGATTGCCATTGCGATGGGCGCGGTGCTGTTTGAAAAACACGTTGGCATTCCAACGGAGAGGTATGCTCTGAACGCCTACAGCGCCACGCCGGCGCAGGTCCGGCACTGGCTCGAATCCGCCGCCGAGGCGCTGACGATGATTGGCGATCCTGGCAAGCGCTATCCCGCACCGCCGGGAGAACAAGCCTCGTTGCGCGATCTGGCGCGCGGAGCGTTTGTGAAGCAATCCGTTCGAGCAGGCGAAGTGATTCAGCACGCGAATGTGTTCTTTGCCATGCCGAATGTAAAGGACCAGTTGGTCGCGCAGGATTTTTCGAAGTACAGCGAGTATGTGGCAACGTCTGATATCTCCGCCGATGGCGCGGTGATGAGAGACAACGTGAGCGCGCACAATTCTCGGGAGCTCGTGCACAAGATCGTGTCTGACGTGAAGAGCCTGATCAAGAAAAGCAAGGTGCAGGTTCCTGGCCAATGCGATCTCGAGATCTCGCATCACTACGGACTCGATAAGTTTCGCGAAATCGGAATCACGGCGATCACGGTTGTGAACCGCGAATACTGCAAGCGCCTGATGGTTGTTCTTCCCGGCCAGAAGCATCCTGAGCAGTGGCACAACCAGAAGGACGAAACCTATCACATCCTGTACGGCGATGTGACGGTCGAATTGGATGGGGGAAAAAGCACGCATAAGTCCAACGACGTGATCACGATTTCTCATGGAGTGAAGCACTCATTCTGGACAACGCATGGGGCGATCATCGAGGAAGTTTCCTCGAGCTACTCGATGAACGACTCGTTCTACACGGATCCCGCGATCATGGCCAATACGAACCGCAAGACGTTCGTGACATACTGGATCGGCTGATGCTCACGATCGTCTGGGACGTCGACGATGTGCTGAACGACCTGATGTTCCAGTGGTTCACCTATTGCTGGCGCCAGCAAACACCCGCTTGCGGCATTACTTATTCGGAACTGAGCGGGAATCCGCCTCACAAAGCCCTCGGGATTAAGCGAGAAGCCTATCTCAACTCACTTGATGCATTTCGCAAGACCGAAAGAGCACTGAACATGCAGCCAAATGCAGATGTGCTCGCATGGCTGCGCGAGCACGGCGCTCGGTTCCGTCATGTTGCGCTCACCGCCCGCCCGCTTGAATCCGCGCCAGACGTCGCACACTGGGTCATGCGGCACTTTGACTCCTGGATTCGCTGCGTAGGCGTGGTGCCGACGCGCGTCGACGAAAACGTGCCGGTTTACGATCGCAGCAAGGGTGAATACCTGAAGTGGTTGCGTTGCGGCGACATCATGGTCGACGACTCGACGGAGAACATCACGCAGGCGCAGTCACTCGGCATGAAGACGCTACTTTATCCGCAGCCCTGGAACTCGAGTTCGCTCAGCGTACCCTCACTCCTGAAGGAGCTCTCTGATTTGGCGGTGCCCTCTTGATCAAACTTTCCGATTACGTGATCCGCTTTCTGCATGATGCCGGAATCGGCCGGATCTTCATGCTTACGGGAGGCGGGTGCATGCACCTGGTCGATTCGGTGGGCCGGCAGCCTGGGCTCGAATACGTGTGCTGCCTGCACGAGCAGGCCTGCGCCTTCGCGGCACAAGCTCACGCAGAGTTCACAAGCACCCCAAGTGCTGTTCTCGTAACCACCGGCCCAGGTGGAACGAACGCGATCACGGGACTCGCCGCTGCTTGGCTCGATTCCACGCCGTGCATCTTCCTCTCGGGCCAAGTCAAGCGAGCGGACTCGCTGAGCGGCCGCGGAGTGCGCTCGATGGGCCCGCAGGAACTCGACACTGTACCCGTCGTTACTCCGCTCACCAAGTTCGCAAAGACCATTACCGACCCGACAACCGTCCGATGCGATCTGGAGAAGGCGCTGCATCTTGCAACCACCGGCAGGCGAGGCCCCGTCTGGCTCGATATTCCGCTCGACGTGCAGTCAGCGATGATCGATGAGAATTGCCTTGCTGGCTTCGTACCTGATCCCGAAAAAATCGATCGAGCCGCCCTCGGCCGGCAGGCCGCGCAGGTCGTTGATCTGCTTAAAGCTGCCAAGCGGCCTGTTTTGCTCATCGGAAACGGCGCTAGATTGGCGTATCGAACCGGCCTGGTTAAAAAGCTCGTAGACCGCTTGCAAATCCCGAGCCTCCTGACCTGGAAGTCGATGGACATGCTGCCGGAGGACCATCCGTATTTCGCCGGCCGACCGGGATCGGTTGCTGCACGCGGAGCGAATTTCACGCAGCAGAATGCCGACTGGATCCTGGTTCTCGGTGCGCGGCTTGATATGCCCCAGGTCGCCTTCAGCCATGAGAATTTCGCACGAGCGGCGCGAAAGGTCATCGTCGATGTCGATCCCCATGAGCTGGCGAAATTCAAGATGCCGATCGATGTGGCCGTCAACGCCGATGCGCAGGAGTTCATTTCCTCCCTTCTTTCGCAACTCGACGGCGTTCACCTGCCCGACACAAGCACCTGGATTGCGCAGGCCATGTACTGGAAGAAAAAGTACCCTGTCATACTTCCGGAATACTGGAACGAAAGAACGTTTGTGAACACCTACGTCCTCGTTGATGTGCTGTCGGACCTCTGCACCCCCGATGACGTTCTGGCGCCGGGAAGCTCCGGTGCATGCAGCGACATCCTCCTCCAGTGTTTCCGCTTGAAAGAAGGCCAGCGCGTCGTGAATTCGCCCTCTCTCGGCGCAATGGGAACCGGACTGCCCGGCACCATCGGGACCTGCCTGGCAAGCGGCCTTCGCCGTACGATCTGCTTGAACGGCGACGGCGGATTCCAGTTGAATATTCAGGATCTCGAGACGGCGCGGCGGCTGAACCTGCCGATCAAGTACTTCATCCTGTGCAATGGCAACTACGCGTCAATTATCGTGTCGCAGAAGACTCACTTCCAGGGCCGGCTTGTGGGAAGTGACCCCTCAAGCCACCTGACTCTGCCGGATATTCGCAAGGTTGCCGACGCATACGGTATTCCGAGTTGCGCAATCATGAATCACACCGGAATCCGCGAAAAGGTTCGTGAAGTCCTCGAATCGCCCGGACCAATCATTTGCGCGGTGAACGTATCATCCGACCAGGTCACCGCACCGCGAGCAACATCCATGATTCGACCCGACGGAACCATCGTCAGCCTGCCCATGGAAGACATGGCGCCTCGCCTTTCGCGCGAAGAGTTCAGAGCAGAGATGATCATTCCACCGCTAGAGGAATAATCGCGCCGGCGGCGTCCCGGCGCCGGCCTTGGAAGCTAGCCAGGAGGAAACTTGCAGTCAACCAGACATCCGATCATCGAAGAAGATCTCCAGCGAATCGTTTCCTGCAGCCTTCCGTGGGAGCGATTCTTCGGAAAGACCGTGCTGATCTCCGGTGCCAACGGATTCGTCCCGGCCTACATGCTGGAAATGCTGCTGTACCTGAACGAAACGGCCAACGCCGGACTTCGAGTGGTCGCCCTTGTCAGAAATCGCGAGAAGGCAACGCGCAGGTTCGGGCACTTGGCAGACCGGCAGGACCTCACGATTGTTGTGCAGGACGTAAGAGAAGCCTACGCGGGCCCAGCCTCGATCGACTTCGTCATCCATGCGGCGAGCCAGGCCAGTCCGAAGTACTTCGGCGTCGATCCTGTCGGAACCTTCGAGGCCAACGTGATCGGAACCCAGCGCATGCTGGAACTGGCCCACAAAGCCGGCAGCGAGGGATTTCTCTTTTTCAGCAGCGGAGAGGTTTACGGACAGCCGGCCGATCCATCCGTCCTCGTAAAAGAAGCCGATTACGGTTATCTTGACCCGCTCAACGTTCGCTCCTGCTATGCCGAAGGAAAACGCGCTGGAGAAGCCCTCTGCGCCTGCTGGCACGCGCAATTTGGTGTTCCGGCGAGGATTATTCGCCTGTCGCACACCTACGGTCCGGGAATGGAATTGGACGACGGCCGCGTCTTTGCCGACTTCGTCGCTAATATCGTCGCCGGGCGCAATATCGAACTGAAAAGTGACGGAAGCGCGCGCCGCCCATTCTGCTATCTCGCCGATGCCACCATCGCGTTCTTCATGATCTTGCTGCTTGGCCGGAATGGAGAAGCTTACAACGTGGGCAGCGAGCAGCAATGCTCAATTCTCGAGCTTGCGGAAACGCTCTGCCGTCTCTTCCCCGAGAAGAACTGCCGCGTGATTCGCCAGGAACGAAAGCCCGGCGATCAATACCTGCCCAGCCCCGTGCAGGGCTTCCAGTTCGACCTGTCCAAAATCAATGCGCTCGGCTGGAGAGCAACAACTAGCGTGAAGGAAGGGTTCATGAGAACGATAAGGAGCTACGAGTAAGGAGGGAGGGCTCAGGCACCCGGTATATCGGAGTCAGGTTTCACGCGGTCAGCAAGGAGCTTCTCCCGAAACGAGATGTTCTTGTGGCCCAGAAAACTAATGAGCGCGGTCACTGACATGATGACCGCTGCTGCTATGTAGGAAGCCTGCTCAGTCTTCCGTAAGGTATGTCTCAAGAGCGTCACGAGAATAGGCAAGCTTACAAAGCCAATGAGCCTCGTGCTGCCATATACGCCGAAACAGCGCACCTACTCCATGAAATAGTTCCCCCGGGTACGGAAAACGAGCCACTTATATCCGAGAAAAGCTACGGTGAGCGCAATCAGACTCGTCAGCGTCCACGCGTACATGTTGCTATGAGAACCAAACCCTCGGAACGATCAGTTGAGAAATGCAAATAATCCGTATCCAAATGCGGTATTGAATCCGCCAACCAAAAGATAGCGGATGAACTGTGCGAGCGACTTGTCGTTGGCAGGTTTCAAGGAGACCCAGGTCAGCAGTTAATGCGTTCTTTCTCGGTGACGAGGGGGCGGTTCAGCACAAACGTGTGGATCGAACCTACATACTCGCCGATAATGCCCAGCGCAATCAGTTGCACTGAACCCAGAAAGAAAAGGCCAAGCACCACAGGAGCAATACCTACGCTAAAGCTACGCCAGAACACCAGCTTGTAGATCAGGTAGAACATCCCGAGCAGAAAGCTGAAGAACGCCGATACAAATCCTGCGAAGATCACCAGGCGCAGGGGAACCTTGGACAGGTTCGTAATTCCCAGCATGGCGTAGTCATAGAGCGAGTAAAGATTGTTTTTCGAGATGCCTTTCTCGCGCCGCTTCTGGTTATAAAAGACCTTCGCTATCGGCAGTCCAAGCTCGGCGATCATCCCTCTGAAGTACGGGTAAGGATCGCGAAACTCGTTGCGAATCTTCTCGATAACCGAGCGATCGTAGAGGCCAAAGCCGGTGAAGTGCTCCAGAATGCGGACATTGGTCAGTCGCGCGACCAGCCGGTAATAGGCGGTTCGCAAGCCGTACATGAGCCCGTTTTCGTCGCTCGTATTCTTGATGGCCGCAACGATCGGAAAGCCCTTCTCCCACTCGCGCACCATGTCGATGAACAACTCCGGCGGGTCCTGGAGATCGGCAAACAGGCTGCCGATCACATCGCCCTGGGCCTGCATAAATCCGTGCATGCCCGAGCGAGCGCCTCCCACGTTGCGCGCATTCACAATGACCTTGACGCTGGGATCCTCTGCCGCCATTTGCCGAAGCACCTCCACGGTGCCATCGGTCGAGGCATTGTCGATGAAGAGATGCTCAAAGCGGTATTCCGGCAGCTTCGCAGCGGTCTCCATCAGCCGGCGATGCACTTCCCGCACATTCATCTCTTCGTTGAAGCACGGCGTCATGATGGTGATCAGTTTCTTGCTCATACCGATTTTCCCGAGGTTAAAGGGCGCCAGATCTGGCGGTCAGAGGTCAGCGAAGCGACTCAAACTCTGTCCTCAAGTCATGAGGATCGCGCGAGTTTTTTCGGCCGGATAATTGTCGAGTCCCGATCGCACGCAATATTACACGGCATCGAGCAAAGCACATCCTCGGTATTCAACCGGAAGTCTTCGTCAAACAGGTTCTTGAGACGGAAGTGGCCAAGCTCCCTTCCCTCTGCCATGCCGGCGTGCAAGGGCGAGTGCAGATAATTCATGCCTCCCTGGCATGTATATGCCGATCCATCTGGCGCGAAATTCACATAATTTCTGCCCGCCGAGCACAGCTTTGGCGAGTAGTCGTCAAAGTCCAACTGAGTTTCGGGTTTCCGGTCGGGCGTAATGTAGCGATGCAGAATATTCAGTTGATCGGGACTGTAGTGGAATCCGATATCTACATAGGGATCAACGTGCAGATCGACACCAGCTGTGGCGAGCTCATCGGAAATCTGCTCCAGAACCAGCAAGTTTTCCGGTGTCGCGACGATGTTCACCTGGATATGAAAGTGCGGGCTGAGTTCCTTGATCTTGGCCAGAAACTCCTCCCCGTTGGTGTGCTCTCTGTGGAAGCTGGCATTCAGATGGATGCGCTTTTCGATTTTGCGGTAGACACTTGCCGGCTGCGACAGGTTCGTCACGATGCCGATCAGCGAATGCTTCTCTGGCAGCCGATTCACGAGGACCGGTATATCGGCATACACAAACGGCTCGCCGCCGCAGATGTACACCGCGGCCGGCGGCAACTTCTCGAGGCCCTGGACCCACTCCTCGCCACTGCGCTCGCCCGCTTTCGGCACAACGGACGTGTAAGCGAACTTGGTGACGATGCAGCAGTAGGAGCACCGGTAGTTGCATCTCCAGGTCGGATTGAGGAGAACGACGAGCTTGTTCGAAAAGATCTTCCGGTAGTAGGGTTTCAGTGTGTACTTTACCCTTGCCGGAATAAACCGCTGTAGCTCGATCAAATCCAATTTCGACACTGCCGGGGGACTCCGAATAGAGAGATGGCTTGGCTAGATTGTACTTCGATCCCGAATCGAATGCTCGCCCACCAGCCCCCAAATATTGCGTTTCCCGGTACTTCCGTGATGACAGTTAACGGCAGTCCAAAGCCCGGAATTCGGGGTCGGCGACCGCTGGAGTGAGGGCCCAGACCCAGCTTCGTTTGTCGCGCCACACAGGGTCGTAAATGTTGTCAACGAGATACTGGATGCCGTAGCGATGACAGACGTTTTGAGCCTGGTCGGCTGAAGGGTGTTTAAAAAGTGATGTTATGAAGAACGCCATCTCTGCGCAGCCGGAAGGGTCGCCGCCCACTTCAGAACCGAATCCAGGCCGGATGAATTCTGAGCCAACCAGGAGTAACAGGAACTGCATCACATATGGTGCTCTAAATCCGTAGTCGTCCGATTTAAGGACCCCGGAACGGATGAAGGTGATCAAAGGAAAGCTTACTGCACAAAGGAAGACCGATGTGCGCTGAGCCGCAGTGAGTACACTGTGGCAACGCATCGCGGGAATCAGGCATACCACCAAAGGAACAAGAAAAAAGCCAAACCCGATTGTGTAGCCCATCGGTAGAAACGCTACTTTGACCAAACTATCTGATGCTGTGGGGTGAGCAATGGCAATGCGGTGAAGAAACGACTGGGCAGATCGCTGAACCAACCGGCCAGATATCCAGTGCAGACCGTAATAGGGATGAAAGCGGGAACAGCCAAAAAACCGTCTCTGATCTCCGCGAGCATAATGTTCGGGATCACAAGCCGCCGCCCTCCAATCGAAGCATGGTTTTGAGGTGTTCCATCATCGGCAATCCACGGCTCTGAATTCAGGGTCGGCAACGACTTGAGGTAGCGTCCACACCCAGCTACTCCGATCTTTCCAAGGGGGGTCGTAGACGTTGGCGACAAGGTAGTCGATGCGGTAAGCCCTGCACGCGGCCCGGGCCTGATCGGCAGTAGCGTCCTTAAACAGCGGATTAATTGTGGTAAGCATTCCGGGGCAACCGGAGGGATCACCGCCCAGTTCGGAACCACACCAGAGGCCGGAGCCCACGATCGCCGTCTGATGACCCACGTTGACGAGGTCAATGTTCTTCCAGAAGATCCAGCCGCCAGAGGGATTGAACTGGACAACTGCGCTTTTGGGGATACGGGCGTCCAGCTCCGCGTAGCCGATATAGGCGATATAGGCCTTGTGCGGCAACACCGCAACCTGCGGGTTCCGCGCTTCCCTTGCGTTGATTTGCGACAGCGGCAGGATGAACCGCAATACCAGCACGCGCCAGGTTGTGCTGAGGACCCCGATTAGAATTGCCAGGGTTGCGAGTGAACGCAGCAGATGAGGCGTGCGACCCGGCAGCCCTGCGGCCAGGGCCGGCGCAACCTGGCCGGTCCGCTCGAGCTTCCATCCGATCAGCAGTTCCGATAGCAACAGGAGCGTCGGGTATTGAATGAACAGCGCTGAATGAATGCCAAAATCATTGATGTTGATTACGCTTGACCGGATGAAGGCCGTAATGGGAAACGTGATGACCGCCATGAAGACCAGCGTCTGC
>Ga0326728_10006663_pt1 | contig 30799 bp, 26 predicted proteins | sample MB3enrmetagenome_FD_207602 | JGI IMG/M metagenome (GOLD analysis project Ga0326728, IMG submission 207602) | Lab enriched peat soil microbial communities from McLean, Ithaca, NY, United States - MB31MN | ecosystem: Environmental > Terrestrial > Soil > Wetlands > Peat | place: USA: New York...
CGACGCGACGGCTACGGGCCGCTGATTCCGTGGGCTGAAGCCACACGGCTACCTTCAAATCACCGCTTCGCGGTGCCGCAAGATGTCCAAACTCCAGGCGTGCGCCCTTGCAGGGCGCAGGGAGCTTTCCCAGGGTGTTACCCCGGGCTGCTGGATTGACGGGCGCCCCCTCACACCGGCAGAAGGATCGTGACGGTCGTGCCCCCGCCCGGAGGGCACTTGATCTTCAGTTTGCCGTGGTGGGTCTCGATGATGCGGCCGACTATGGCCAGGCCGAGGCCCGTGCCCGTGGCTTTGGTGGTGGTCAAGACCGACTTGAAGGCGCCGCGCCGCTGTTCCTCGGTCATGCCCCGCCCGGTGTCCTCGAACTCGACGGCCACGTGGGTGGGGCGCCCGGCGCGGCGCGGGGCCGACAGGGAGCGGGAGGTGATTGTGAGCGTGCCCCCGGAAGGCATGGCCTGGGCGGCATTGAGTATGAGATTGAGAAAGGCCTGCTCAAGCTGGGGGGCATCCCCCATCACCGGCGGCAGGGCCGGCTGAAGCCGGCGTTCCAGTTGGACGTTCTGGTGCTTGAGCTTGTGGCGCACGAGCAGGCCCATTTCATCGATCAATTCGTTCAGGTTCACCGGCACCATCCGGGGCTCGGTGGTCCGGGCGAAATTCAGGATCTGCTCGACGATGCGGTTGAGGTGCTCGATCTTCTCCCCGATCATGCGGGCGTCCTTGCCCCGCGGGTCCCCCTCGGAGAACTTCAGGCCCAGCGAATGGTAGAGCATCTTGATGACGGTGAGCGGATTGCGGATTTCGTGCGCCACTTCCGCGGCCAGCAGCCCGAGGGCGGCCAGCTTCTCGTTCAGGCGCAACTGCTCTTCCACGTCCACAACCCGCTCGTAAAGCCGGGCCTTGTGGATGGCAATGGCCGACAACTCGGCCAGCGCCGAAAGGATGCGGACTTCGTCGTTCGAGAAGTTGTAGGGCTGGCCGGTATAGACGCTGAGGGTGCCGAGGGCCTGGCCCCCGAAGAGCAGCGGCACGCTCAACAGCGCCGCCAACCCCTCCGACCGCGCCACCTCGACGTGCTGGTATCGCCCGGAGACCCGGACGTCCTCGATCTGCATCGGCTTTCTTCGCCGCACAACGATGCCCAGCAGGCTCTCTTCGGTGGCCAGCCTCGGTTTGTCCGTGTAGGCCGGCCCCGCCCCGTGGCTGGCCCGCAAGTCCAGCCACTGGCCGCTCGGGTCCAGCAGCATCAGCGAGCACGTCTTGGCCCGCATCAGCGCGCAAGCCTCCTGCGTGACCACCTTCAGGACGTCATCCAGGTTCAGCGTGGAATTAACGGTCTGGCTGACCGTGAAGAGCGACTCGAACAGGCCCACCTTGAGACGGAGTTGCTCGTAAAGCCAGGTGTTGTGAATGACCCGGGCGGCCTGCGCCGCAAGGGCCTCCAGCAACTCCTGGTCATCGCCCGTGAATGCCTCGGCCATGTCCGAATCCACGTTGAGCACGCCGCGCACCTCCCCGTTGACCTCCAGCGGCACGACCAGTTCCGAACGCACCTCCGGCCGCACCATGACATAGCGCCGATCCCGGGTGACATCTCCCACGCGCACCCCTTTGCCCGTCCGCGCCACCCACCCGGTCAGACCCGCCTCCATCGGCAGCTTCAACTCCGCGGCCTGGGCCGGCAGCCCGTGGGACGCGTGAATCTCCAGCAGGCCGTTGGTGGGATTCAGCAGCACCATCGAACCGCTGGACGCGCGCATGAGCCGCACCGCCTCCTTCAAAATGAGCTGCAGCGCCTCCTGCGGGTCCAGCGTCGAATGAATCACGCTCCCCACCTGGTTGAGCAGGCTCAACCGCTCACATCGCGCCCTTAACTCAGCCAGTTCATCCTGTTGTCCTTCCACGTCCTAATCCTATTCTTAATCCTAAAAAGCCCTCAGTGTCCATGACCGCTCAGCGGATGCGCGCCATAAGACCCAGCCCCACCAAGCCAAACAAGAGGTTGGGCAGCCAGCCGGCCAGCCAAGGTTCCAAATAACCGCCGCTGCCCAGCGCCAGGGCCAGTTGCTGCACGACGAAATAGGCAAAGCAGATGACCAGGCTCCCGGCGACGCCCATGAACACGTTGCGCCGGCCTGAAATCGCGCCGAAAGGAATCGCGATCAGCACCACCACCACGCACGTCCAGGGGGCAGCCAAGCGCCCGTGCAGTTTCGTGTAAAGCCACGAGCGGCTCGAAGCGGACGGGTTTGGGTGCAGGCGCAGGTAATTGAGAATCTCGGCTACCGACATATCCGCTTTCTTGGTCCTGCTGCTGCCGGGCAAGGCAAGGCCGCTGCTAATCTTGACCTCGCTCTTGATCTGCTCGGGCGTCTCCGAAAACTCCGGCATCGCCAGGACATTCGTCTGGAGCACCGGCGCCGGAGGCATGTTGGTGTGCAGGTCGGTCTTGAATTCCTCGACATCATAGAAGGTCCAAACGCCATTCACGCGGGCGGCGCGCCGGGCATGAATCTGGAGATAGGAGGAACCGTCCGCCTCGCGCCAGCCCACCACCGGGTTGATCATCTCGCCGCTCACGCTGTTGTAAAGCCCGATGACCCAGTCTCGCCTGTCGCGCTCGTTCCTGACGGGCAGCCCGCGCGCCTCCCCGGTTTTGGCCTGGCCCGAGCCGGGTCCCAGGTGTCGCGCCAGAATGAGTTTGGCGGCCTCGGCGCTGTTGGGAACGCACAGTTCATTCAGGGCAAACGACCCCAGGCTGATGAGCAATCCGACCGCCAGGTAGGGCAGCAACAGCCGCCACAGACTCACCCCCGCCACCCGCGCCGCGGTGATCTCGTTGTGGCGAGCGTGGTTGGTCAGGCTATAAAGCAGGGCCAGCAGCAGACTGATCGGCAGGATTATCACCAGTATCTCCGGCGCCTGAACCAGGTAATACTCCGCAATGTCCCGGCCCAGAAGACCGTTCTTCTGAAAATCGCCCAGGTTGGCGAACACGTCGAAGGCAATCCAGAAAACCAGAAAACCCACCAGACAATAGCCGAGCGGGATGAGCAGTTCGCGCAAAAAATAACGGTCTAGAAGCCGCATCTAAGACCCAGCTTACCAGCGCCCGGCCTCAAAGCAAGTTACGGCTCGGCACGCAGACCCCGGACAGGCTTGCCATCCGTCCCTACGACTCTGGCGCAAGCGGCCCAGCCGCCGCCGCCCTGGGTGATTTTGAGCATCAGTTCGTTGGCGCCTTTCTTGAGCCGGATGGGAGCCATGTCCTGATCCGCCACCAGGCCCCGGTCGACGTTGTTGCTATGGACCACCGCCCCATTGAGCCAGGCCTTCACACCGTCGTCGCTCCCAAGCAACAGGGCGGCGTCGCACTCCTCCGGGGCGACGATCCGCGTCTTGAGATAGGCAACGCAATTCACTTCGTCGGGAAAGGCCCCCGAGAGATTGGCCACGTCGCCGCGCGGCATCGCCTTCCATTGCGCCGCCTCCCCCGCTTTCTCGGGACCGAAGGCGATGTCGAAAAGGGCCACGGCGCCGATGATGCCGGCCTGGCGGTACGGGCCGCAGACCTGCCAGTCCTGGATGAAGGGCCCGGCCCCTGCAGGCTTGCCCCGCATGGCCCAGGCGCGCTTGACCACGTCCGGTGCCTTGCACTGGGCCAGCACCTGCTCGGCGGCCTCGGCGGCAAGCTTCGGATTTGCGCCGGCGAGTTTCTCGGCAATCCTCAATGCGGCAAGTCCCGCCTCATTGCCCAGGCCGGGCTCGGCCAGCTCTGCCAACGCGGTCCGCAGGGCCTCGGGCGTGGGGACCTGGCCGATCCCGCCGAGGGCCTGCTTCTTTTCCTCCGGGCGCCTGGCCGCAGCCATGGCCTGCCGGAGCATCTCCAAACGCTTGGCCGCATCGGGTTCCTGGCCGGCCACCTGGATGCAGCCGCGCAAGGCCAGCACCCCGAGCGCCGGCTCGGCGCTGGCGCGGGCCAGCTCGAGCAGACCCGCCGCCGGGGCCGCATTGGGCCACTGCGAGAGGACGCGCACGGCCTCCTTGGCCACTTCAGGTTCCGCGTCTCGCGTGGCCGCCTGGGCGGCCTCCAGCGCTGCAACCGTTCCAAGTTCCGACAGCAGAGGCAGCACGCGGCGCCGTTCCGCGCCGGCAATGCGTCCCATGGTTTCCAGGAGGCTCCGAGTGAGCCGGTCCTTGTCGTGACTGGCCTGGGTGATGGCGTAGAGCGCCTTGAGCACAGGCTCGCACTCGGCTTCCGACTTGGATTTTGCCGCCAGACCGAGCAGGGGCGTGAACGTGGCGGCCAAGGCGAGTTTCCTCAGCGATTCCAGGGCCGCAAGGCGCGCCGGCTCGGGTCCGAGGTCTGCGTTTTGCAGGAGCACACTGGCCGCCTCGGTGTCGCCCCGCTCGCCCAGGGCGCGCAGCAATTCCGCCTTCTCCGGCGGTTCGGCGCCAGCCAGTTGCTCCAGCAAGGCCTCGCGCACCCCGGGCCCGCGCAGGCGCGCCAGCGTGTCGCGCGCGGCGTCGCGCTCGGCCGTCTCTCCGGCGGCGGCGGCCTTGGCCAGGGCGGGAATGGCCGAAGCATCGCCAAGCTCGGCCATCGCTTGCCAGGCAGCCACCCGCACGGAAAGGTGCGGGCTCTGCGTTGCAGTGCGCACGACCGAGAGCGAATGAGGGTCAAGCTGGACCTGGGCGTCCAGGACCGCCAGTTGCGAGTCCGCCGGCAGCGACGCCCACTGGCGCACGCAGGCCTCGATGACCGCTGCGTCTTTCAGCTCACGGACCACTTTGAGCGCAGCAGCGTGCAAGAGGCGATCCTGGCCGGTGAGCGCTCCGAGCACCAAGTCTGCGCGCGCCCCCGAGGCGCTCGCCATGACATGCCCGCGCCAGGCGGCGACGTGGACGCTGGCCGGACACGGAGAAGGTTTCTGGGTTAACGCGCTAAAGAGTACCGCAGCCCGTTCGGCCTGCCCCCCATCCAGGATTTCCTGCGCATAAGCCAACATGCTTTCCATCGCTGCAACCCGGACTGCGGGCGGGGCTTGGCTCGGGCCTTGGTTCCCCAGGAACGGCCCCATAAGCGCGCCGACGGCGTCGCGACCGCCGATCCTGCCGAGCGCAGTGGCGGCTGCCGAGGCAATCGTGGCATCGGCGTCGGAGAGCAACGGGGCCAGCAACGGCACGGCCGCGGCATCGTGCCGCCAGCCAAGCGAGTCGATGATGCCCGCTTTGATCAGGCCGGAGGTGGTGTCAAGGGCCTGGCGCAGGGCCGTGACCGCTTCGGGAAACGGCATCCCTTCCAATGCGTAGCGGGCCGCCTGAGAGGTCCGCTCCTCGCCAAGCAGCGCTGCCAGGGCAGGCACGGCCTTGACGGTCCCGACAACTCTGAGCTTGACGCAGGCAGAGCATTTGGCAGGGGCGCCGGCGGCGGACTGGAGTATGGCGATGAGGTCCTGTTCCTCGTCGGCCCGAACACCGGACGCAGCCAGCACAAAAAAAGCGGCGAGGAAGGGGAGGAGCAAGCGATTGGTTTTCATTCGGTTGAGTCGAAAGAGATTCGGTTTCAGAGCCGCCACGGCGGGCGAGGGGTGTAGGACAGGAGCCGATTTGCCTGTTCGTCACCTTGAAACTCGGCCTTGACGGGGTCCCATTTCAGCGCGCGCTTCAAGATGAGCGAAATCCCCCCAATGAGGATCGCGTTCATCGTATAGACGGCGGTCTCGGGATTGCAGATGGTCAGGCGCCGGGTGCGGACGCATTCGAGGAAATTCCCCGAATGGCTGCTGGCGTGATAGACCCGGCTGTCCTCCGGCCGGAGCGGCCGCTCCAGGATGTTTGCCGGGTAAGAGACGATACTGTCGCGATCGACAGCGATGCGGCCCTCGGTGCCCACGAAGTTAGCGCCGCCATCCTCGCCCACCCGCTCGCCGGGGTAACCGATCGAGTGGACGACGACGCCGTTGGAATAGCGGTAGTGGATGACGGCATCCTCGGCCCGGCTGCCGTGGTTTTCGTAGGAAACCTCGATTGGAGCGGAGGGATCGGGGTTGACCGTCCACTGGATGATGTCGTAGTGGTGCGGGCTCCAGTTTACATCGCCCACGAAGCATCCGGAGAGGGCGTGGCCCGCTTCGCCCGGATAAGGCCGCCAGCAGAGCGGTCCCAACCAGAGGTCCCAATCGAAACCCGCAGGCAGAGGCTGCGCCTGCTCGGAGGTCCAGAGGGTCGGGTAAAATGCCCCCGGCTGGCGATAGGCATAGACCTCCTTGAGCTGCCCGATGCGCCCGTTGCGGACCCACTCGCAGGCAACGCGGAATTTGCCGGCGTACTCGGAACGCTGCTGCATGCCGGCCTGATAGACGCGGGCGTAGCGCCGGCTGGTCTCGATCAGGCCGCGTCCCTCGCGCACCGTGATAGCTATCGGTTTCTCGCAATAGATGTCTTTGCCCGCCCGCATCGCCATCGTGGCCATCATGGCCGCCCAATGGTATGGCACCGCCACCAGCACGGCATCGATGTCGGGCCGGGCCAGGACCTCCCGAAAGTCATTGTACGCCTTGACGCCGCTGTAGCCGGCCTGGCCCAGTTTGCCCGCATAGATTTGATTGCAACGACCCTGGGCGTAGTCGCGGCGCTCCTTGCGCACGTCGCACACGGCCAGGACCTGGACATCGTCGCGCGCGATGTAGCCCCCGGGCACGTAGGTCCATGCCCCGCCCAGCAAATGGCCGCTCCCCTGTCCTCCCAGGCCGATGAAACCCATGTTGATCCGTTGGCTCGGAGCGGCCGAGCCGTCGCCCCCAAGAGCGGATGCCGGAATAAGCGTGGGCGCCGCCAGGACGGTTCCCAAAGCAATCGAGGACTGGCGCAGGAATTGTCGGCGGGAGAACAGATGCACGTCGTTCATAATCGTTGCGCGCGAGTATAGAAACGAACCGACCTGATTGGAAATGCTTTATTCGAGAGACCCGGCGCCCCGGGTGAGGGCGCCCGGCCTACAGCCCCGGCCCGGCGCCTGCAGGCCCGGCGCCCTTACCGGGGCGGGCCACGCGCTTTCCACGGGGTCAGGAGTCCTGAGGCTGGGGCCCAGGCCTCGCCGCTGGAGTTCGTGGCGTAGAAGCGAAAAAAATAGCCGGTCTCAGGCGCCAGGTTCGTGAGCAGGACTGTGAAGATGGCCGGATTGAACCGGCTATTCACGCCCAGACCCAGAGAGCCCTCCCAACCCGCGCGAGAGGCGCCGCCGTCCCGACGACCCCAAAACACCCGCACACGAGCCGCATCGTCGCCATAGACGCCCTGGGCGAGCCTGCCGGACAGCGTGGCGGAAGTGGCCGTCAGCAAGACGCCGCCCAGATTCGACACGGTCAGATTGACGGGCGCCGGCAAGGGCTGATCCAACATGGGAGCGAGCAAAGACCCCAACTCGTTGTCGTTGGGAAGGCGTCCGTGGGTCTCTTTGAATTGGGCCCCAGCCAACCGGGCGCCGTTGATGAACCGTTGGTGGAGATAGTAGGAGGCCACCTTTACGTTGTTGGAATCAATGAGGCAGAAATTATTGCCCGGCTCGTTGTTGTAAATCTCCCAGAACAGGATGAAGCGCGGCCCCCACGACAGGAGTTTCCGGATGTAGAGCCGGCTGTTGATTTCCTGCCGGGTGGCCGACAGGCCGCCCCAGCCGTATTCGCCAATCCAGATGCGCTTGCCCGCAATGGCGGCGGCCTTGTTGGTCGGAAGCATGGACTGCATGTAGTCAAGCGTCGCAACCAGGTCCGAAGGACCCAGGTCCATGCCGTCGTAAGAGGACCAGGAGAGGCAGTCCAGGTTCGTGACAAAGGGCACCACCCTGTTGATGGCGCGCTGGTTGGCGTTGGCGCCGCCCAGCCTGGCGTCGAGCACGCGGTTGACCTCCGCATAGCCCAGCACATTCACGTTGCTGAAGGCGGTTGCCCTCCGGGCGTCATCGATGGCCTGTTGGCGATTGTTGAGCCAGTCAATCATGCCCCCCACCGCTGCCTGGCTCGGGTTGGCAGCCGTATTGAACTTGGGCAACAAATACCAGTCCCCCTCCCAGTGCCCGAGATAAAAGCTCTTACCGCAGTTATTATAGTTGGTCAGAAGGTAACACGTCAGGTCGTAGAACTGGCGGTATTCATTGGTGCGTTGGGCCGGCGTGTACCCGTTGACCCACCCCGCTTCAGGATTGAAAAACGGATAAGCCCAAAAGACGAAATGGCGGAAGGGCATGTCCAACACCCGCCGGCACGAGGGCTCATCCCGAGCCAAAGTCAGGAGGTTGGTGACGTTGCCGGGCAGCGTGATGTGATACTGACGGGGAAAGTCCGGCCCCAGGTAACCCTTGATCACATCGCTCCCCATACCGGCTATCGCCTGCGCCGTCTCGACCAGCAGCGTGTTCGTCGTGAATTGATACAGCCCCGCAAACGTCTGCGTCCCGACACGGACGTTCCACCCCTCCACCGCCGGGTCGGACAACGTGCCGCCTCGGCAGACCCCGGCGCCCCAAATCAGAATGGTCCAGATTAACCCTGCCCGCATATCGGGCCCTATACATCATTCCTCTGCGCTCGACGACGGGAAACTCCAAGCGGCCTGTCTCCGGTCTCTGTGTCTTCCCGGTGGATTCCCCTTCGGAATGCTTCACGCCCTCCACTTGCGCCCAATGATGGCGCCGATCAGCATGCCCAGACCGAGGACCAGGCCGACGGCCTGATAAGGGTGGCTGCGAACAAGTTTGTCGGTGGCTTTGGTGCGCTCAGCGGCGGTGTGCCTAACGCGTTGGATCAGCCCCTGAAAGGCCTCAAGCCGGTTTCGAGGCGACAGGGTTGTGGTTCCGTTGGCGGGGGAGGCAAGACTGGATTCCATAAGATTCCTTTCTCGTGCAATGACTAATGATTGTTATAGTGTTTCATTATATACCACAGAAGGAACCTCGCGCCTGGTTCGCCTTTGTCAAGGCGGGATGAAGTGTTTTTTTACTGTTCCAAACAGGATTTGACATCGCCCGCCCGGCAATTCAAACTCCGGCCCCGATCCGGCGCGGAGGAATTGTTATGATGGATGTTTACGATATGGTCAAAAAGCAGATTGCCCTTTACCGGGCCTACGATGCCCGGGCAGACCGTGCGCAGCGTTCGGGGCGGGGCAAGGAGGGCAAGCTGTCCTATGGTCCCTGTCTGCTCATCTCCCGCGAAAAGGGGGCAGGCGGCAGTGCGGTTGGCCAACTGGCCGGAAAACGTCTGGGCTGGCAAGTGTTCGACAAGGAAATCGTGGACGCAATCGCACAAAGAGCCCAGGTTCGCCGGGAATTGATTGAGAGCTTGGATGAGCGCGATCGGGCGACGATCCGCGATGCCGTTGGCCGGCTCTTCCACTCTGAGCCGATTGGGCCGCCCGGCTACCTGGCCCACCTGCGGGAGATTCTTCTCACGCTGGGCCACCAGGGAAACGTGGTCATCGTCGGCCGCGGAGCACATTACCTTTTGCCCAGTGAGTTCGGTTTGCGGGTGCGGATGGTTGCGCCCATCGACGTGCGGGTCCGGCGAATCGCCAGCCGTGAGAACTTGAGCTTGAAGGCGGCGCGGGTTGAGGTCCAGACATCGGATCGCGAACGAGCGACGTTGGCCCAGCGGCACTTTGGCCGCGACGCGCGCGACCCTTTGGACTACGACGTGACCATCAACACAGCCGAACTGAGCGTCGAGGCCGCGACCGAGGTGGTTATGACCGCGCTTGAGCGAAAGCTGGCGGCGCAGCTCAAAGGAAGCGGCTAGAGATCCCTTGCCTCTCAACCGCCGGGGCGGATCGGAAGGCGACGCTCAGGCGCGCCCGACACGCAACCGGAGCCTCCCGAATTCCTCCAACAGCGCGGCGCGATCCGCAGTGCGGTACTGCTCCGGCAGATAGCGCCGGTCCGAGCAGGCCAGAACCGCCGCCAGTTCCTGCATGCGAAGCAGGTTCGGGTCGAGCGGATCGATAAACGAGCTGACGGCCTCCTCGAAATCGCCCCGCTGCACGTCCTCGTCCCGGCTGGCCAGGACCGCCCGTTCCTTGGCCCGGATGAGAATTGACTCCACGTCGCTGCCCGTGAGCGGCAGCGAACCGAGGTTCTCCCGGATGTAAGCCAGGATAGGTTCGCCGGGGGAGATTTTTCTGACCTGGGCCACAGTCGTGAACAGTTCCAGGACATCCTGCGGCCCTTGCGCCGGAAACAGCGGAATGCACAGGCCAAAGCGGCCCTGGCGTTTCATGTCGATGGACAGCAGGTCCGGCCTCGAGGTCATGGCCACCCAAAGCTCGCGTCCCCGCAACGTCGAATCGCCGATGTGCGCCGCAAACGCTGCGAACACCCGCCCCGAAACCCCGCTGTCCCCCTCCCCTTCCCGCGTCCCAAAGACCGCGTCGGCCTCGTCCACCACCACGATGACCGGTCCCAGCGCCCGAATCGTCATCAGAATCCGCATCTGCTGCCGCTCGGTATCCCCCACCCATTTGGAGCGGAATTCACCCATCTCCATCACGGGCAAGGCGCATTCACTGGCGAAACAATCGATCAGAAACGATTTGCCCACGCCGACACGCCCGGGGACCAGGACGCCGCGCTCGATGACATCGGTCTTGCCGCCCTTGATGAGCCACGCCAGTTCGCGCAGGCGTTGCTTGGCCGCCCTGTGCGTCGCCACCCGGTCCAGGTTGACTCCCGGCTTGGGGTCCTTGAAGCGCACCAACCCCTGGCAATACTCCTCGATGAGCCGCTTCTTGCTCGCAGTCAGATGGTCCTGCGTCACCCGCAGGCCGTTGCGGATGGCCTCAGCCAGAAAATGCCGGATGCGAAGCAGGTTCAGCCCCGCCGTCCGCGCCGCCAGCTCCTCCGCCGAAAAATCGCTCCACGCTGAAAACGGCTGTCCGCCCGCCATCGCCTCCGCCCAGCCCGAGCGCAGGAACTGGAGCCGCTCCCCGGCGTCGGGCAAATCGATGCGCGCCTGGGCCACATGCGGATTCTGCAACAGGCGCGGGCTCAACTCGTCCGCCGATTCGGCCAGCAGAATCACCCCAATGTCCAGGCTGGCCATCTCGGGGGCCGCCCCCCACTTCAGGAACGTGACCAGGTTCATCCGCTCCTCGGAACTGGCATTGGCCTCCTCGCAAGCCGGTATCAGCTTCTCCGGATAATCGATGACCAGCGTGATCCCCCGCCACTTTTCCTGCTCCTCGGCCACCCGCAGGAAAAACCGCCGCAGCAGGGGCGCCAGCCGCACGAAATCGCGCGGCAGGCCCGCCTCGTGAAAGTTGGTCCCCTCCACGCTGTCGTACACGCCCAGCCACTCGAAAAACCGCTTCTGCATCTCACCCGACCCAAAGGTCAGGCCGTCGCTGATGTCGTAAAACAGCAAACAGGCGCGCTCCGGGAAAAACCGCCGCACCAGGAACGTCTTCAACGGCGCGTAATGGAGGTCCCCGTTGTCCTGCACGGGAAACAGGTCGTAAATGTTCCCATGCACAACGAACAGCGAGTAAGTGCCTCCGTTCCACCGCCGCGCCAGCTCCAGCGCCCAGCCCCGCAGAGGAAGCCGGGTTTGGGCGGGCGTTGCGGGCGCCTGGTTCGCGGCGGTCGAGGGTCCTGCGTTCATGGCCTCAAAGCTAACGGGCTTTCGGCGCCCTGACAAGCCCGCCTCTCAAAGAAGAGGAGCGCGTCTTGCGCCAGGTTGACGGAGGGAGATTGAGCTCCGTGAATGCCGGCTCCATCTTATGCCTTCCGTCCTCACTCCGACTGCCTCTGCCGGCCGGCATTCCGCCTCCTGCCTTGCGCCTCCTCTATGACCGGCGGCGCCGGGGGCGAATCGGCCGTCGGCTGGTATCCCACGCGCAGGTCCGTATTGGGCAAATCGCCCACGAGGTCCTTGAACTCGTCAAGCTCGGACAGCCATTTGTTCGTTTGATCCAGGTGTTCGACCGTGGCATCGATGCGGGCGGTGAGGGTTTCGGCGTTTTTTGTGGCGATGGCATCGGCGCGGAGGAGTTTGATTTGCTGGTCCAGGCGATCCTGTTCGGCCATCACCAGCTCGATGTTGGCGCGGGCTTGTTCGCTGCGTTGCTGGCGCTTGCGCAACACATCGAGCCGCTCGAGGCGCGAGCCCAGGTAACGCTGCTTGGTCTCGAGCAGGGCGGTGTTGCCCTTGGCCTTGAGCGACTCGATCTCGCCGTTCAACCGGCCGGCCTCCGCTTCGGCCTCTTTCAAAAGGTCGGGCACCCTTTCCCGCCCTTCGGTTTCCAGGAATTGCCCGAGCGACTCTTCGATGCTCAGCAAGCGCAGGTAGGTCCACATCAATTCATCGAGCTTGCGCAGGCGCGGGTCGGCGGCCGGCTCGGACGGTCCCACCGGGGTGTCGGCGCGGGCAGCCTCGATGTCCGCGCAAACCTGGGCCAGCCGCCTGTAGCGTTCCCCGTCCGCCGGGCAAAGCGAGCGCAGCAGGGCATCCCGGCGTTGGACAAACCCCGTGATCTTCTGCTCCTCGGCCAGCCGCCGGACCGCCTCGCGGCGCCGATCCACCCAGCGCCGGAACATCGGCAGGTCCGGCAGGTAAATCCAGCCCAGGAGGTAAAGCGTCGCCCCCGCGATGAGCCCCAAAACCTGCGCGCTCAGAAAACCCAACCCCAGCGTCAGCAGCCCCAGCGCCGCGTGGTGCGGGCTCTTCAGGAATTCGCCGCGATAATCTGTCGCTTGCTCTTCCATGCGCGTTTGCGCTTGCTACACCTTGACCCCCGTGTGCGCGGGAGATTCCTCCTCCAACCGCCGCAGCAGGGCCTGGCAAAAGTTCACAAACCACGGCTTGCGCCGGCTCTCCTCCGGCGGCTCCGACGGGCGCGGCACCTTCAGAATCTCTACCAACCGGCCCGGGTTGGCGGCCATGACATAGACCCGGTCCCCAAGATAGACGGCCTCTTCGACCGAATGGGTCACAAGGAAGACCGTTCCTTGCTGTTCGTTCCAGAGGTGGATCAGCAACTCTTGCATCCGCAGCCGGATGCCGGGGTCCAGCGCCCCAAAAGGCTCGTCCATGAGCAGAATGCGCGGCTCCAGGATGAGCGTCGCCGCTATCGCCACACGCTGCTGCATCCCGCCCGAAAGGGCCGACGGGAATTTCTTCTCGAATCCTTCCAGCCCCACCTTCTTGACCCATTCCTGGGCCCGGTCCAGGCGCTCGGACCGCCTCACCCCGCGCAGCCTCAACCCAAAGGCAATGTTCTCAATGACGTCCAGATGCGGCAGGAGCGAATACTTCTGATCCACCAGCCCCCGGTCCGGCCCCGGTTCCCGCACCGCTTTGTCCAGCACACGCACCTCCCCGAGCGTCGGCGGAAAATGCGGCTTGAGGCCCGCGATGATTCGAAGCACCGTGGACTTGCCACAGCCCGAAGGACCCACGATCGTGACCAGCTCCCCCACGTTCGGCGCGTCTTCAACCACAAACGACACGTCCTCAATCGCCACCCTCGCCTCCCGGCCCTCGCCAAAACGCTTGGTGACTTTCTTGAAAACGACCACGTCCGGAGGCGAAGCCGGGGCGGGTGCAGTCTGGGCTGCGGCCGCCTTGCCGGGCCCGGGAGCGTTCTGGGGCTGGTTCAAGGTTATTCTTCCTCCCTCCGGTACGGGAACAAGAGTTCACCGCCGATGCGCCACAACTGATCGCAAGCCACCGCAATGAGCACGATGACGATTATCACGGCGTAAATCGCCTCCGTCTGGCTGCGCCGTTCCGAGGCCTCGATGAGACCGCCCAGGCCGTACTGGGGCCGGACGACGACCTCCGCCATGATAATCCACCCCCAGCCTACCCCGTAAACGCCGCGCAAGTGGTCCCAGATATTGGCCTGGGCCACCGGAAAGAGCACATGCCGCACAAGCTGCCATTGCGAGGCCCCCTTGGTCACCGCCACGTCCAAAAACGCCGTCGGCACATCCGCGATGTCTTTGATCACCAGCGGCAACAGCGCCACAAAACAGCCGATAAACAAAAACCCGATCTTCTGCGTCTCCTCGGTCCCGAACCAACTCATGGTCAGCGGGATGAAGACCACAATCGGCACGTAGGCCCCCGCCAGCGAGAGCGGACGAAAAAAGGCCGCGATGGGCGGGAATGTGGCCATGTAAACGCCCAAGGGCAAGGCCACCAGCGCCGCCAGCGAGAAGCCCGCCGTCACGCGCAGCCAGGAATAAAGAGCGCTGCGCACCAACCCCTGCTCGAAGTGCAGCGGCCCAAACGACTTGAGGACCTCGATCGGGCTGGGCAGAATCAACGGCTGCACCAGCCGCTCCGTGGGCGGGCCCCGCGTTGCAAACCACCACACCGCCAGCACCACCCCCAGGAACAGCCCCGTCAGGCCCATGGCCCGGGCGTACGGCAACTCCCCATGCACCCGCAGCTTCGCCAGGCGCGCCACCAGCGTCAGCAACCCCACAAACACAACCGCCGCAATCAGAAACCGGTCAAATTCGCGCATAGACCGTCATGACCCCGCCTCGAGCGGGAAGACCTTCACCTCTACCCGGCGGTTCTTCCGGTTGTGCTCGGCGTTGCTCGGGTCGGTGCAGCCGGGCAGCGGATTGTCCCAGCCATTGCCCAGGACCTTGAATTTGTTCGGGTCGAACTTGTATTTCTCCATGATCGCCCTGCGGACGGCGTCGGCGCGGTCGTAGGAGAGCTGGCGAACGAGGTCTGTAGGGACGATACCCTTGCGGCTGGCATCGGTATTGCCCTCGATGATGATGTAGGCGTTGCCGAACTTGCCGGCCAGCTTGCCGATCTCCTCGAGCGTGGCGGGAATCGTCGCGTCATATTGCGGGTCGAGCACGGCCTTGTTGGGCTCGAACGCGACCATGACCGCCTTGGTCAGGACCTGTCCCGCCCCGGCCTCGGCGCTCATATTGGCCAGGGCGTTGGGCCGGAAGGTCGGTTGCGAAAGATCGCGCACGTCTTTGTAAGCCTCGGCCATCGCTGCCAGGACCGTGTGGGCCTTGACTTTGCTCGGCGGGACAGTCGTGCTGATGGTGCCCAGGGACTTGTAAATGGTCGAGGCGCTGTTCCACACCACCTCGAAATTCGCCGGATTGTACGGGTCCAGGAAAAACTTCGCGTTCTCGCGGTAGTTGGTCAGGTGCGCGTCCCCTTCGGTAATCCCGCCATCTTTGCCGACCATGCTCATGCAATCCGCCTCCTTGAGTTGGAAGGCCTTGGCGAGGGCGGCGGCGGCGGCTTTGGGGTCTTTGCGCACCATGTCCATGCCCTCGAAGATGCCCTGCACCAGCCCGGAGACGATCTGGGGGTTGTCGTGAAAGAAATCGTTGCGGACGGCCCACACATCGGCAATCAGGTGATTGGCCGTGCCCGTCGTCACCACCAGCCGCGTGCTCTTGTCCCGGTCCGTGATGTTGTAGATGTCCGGCGACCAGCCCACGAACGCATCGTAGCTGGGGTCGCTCACGAAAATCTTCGCCGCCGACGGGGCGTCGGCGGCCCACTTGAACTCGACATCGCCGGGGTCAATCCCCGCGTCAATGAGCAGCGACATAATCAGGTAATGGCTCGGGGAGTTCTGGGCCAGGATCACCTTCTTGTGTTTGCCCCCTGCGCTCCGAAAATCATTGATGTTCCGGATGTCCCCGCGCGCAACCACGCCGTCGCCGCCCGCGGACCAGTCGACCTGCTGGCAGACGACCGGGATCGTGCGCGAGTCCTTGACCAGTTCCGGAGCGAACAGCGCGATCATGTCCAGCGTGCCCCACAGGACATGGCTCTTGCCGCCGGCAAAGAGGTCCCGCGCCTTGACCGGGTCGTCCACGATGTCCAGCCGCACATAGAAACCGTGCCTCTTGAGGAACACGCTCTGGTCGCTCGGCTCCAAACCGCCATTGGCCACGATGATGGGGGCCCAGCCGGGCCAGACATTGATTGGGAATTTGACGATCACCTTGCCGTCTTTGGTCTCTTTGGAGTAATCGCTCACCCCGCTCACAGCCGGGATGCCCGACCGCTCCACCAACGTCGCCGCGTTGGTCCCGATCAACAGCGGGATGCTGGCCGGGTCCACCCGCTGCGCCTGCACCAGTTTCTTGACCTCGTCAACATTGATCGAGATATGCGCGGGCTTAACCTGCGGGGCAATCTTGTCCCACCAGCGGGCAACGCCGAAACCGACGACCGCCAAGAGCACTATCGTCAAAACAATTTTGCCTCGTGTAGTCATAAACTTGCCTGGTTGTCATTTCTCCGAGATCTTCTGCCGTTCCGGCTGAGCGGCGGCAGGCGGCGCGCTCGCCGCCGCCTCCGGTTGCACCAGCCCCATTTTCTTCTTGTATTCCTGAAAGAGCATGGAGCCGCGAAGCTTGCGGGCCTCCTGCTGGCGGGCGATGCCCGAACCCATCTCCTTGGCCAGGTCCAGCGTGGCGCGCATCTGGCCCTCGCCCGAGGCGGCCGATTGCCGCAGTTGCTGCATGGACTGGCCCATCTCGCCCCCCATCATCCCCTGCAACTCGTTGATCGAGCTCTTCATCATGCCGGAGAGGCTCTCCAGCGAGCGACCGATGGCGACCTTGGCTTTGACGGTTTCGAACTCGCGCTGGAACCTCTGAATCTCGCGCAGGCTCTCGGCGATGATTCCCGTGTTCTGGTTGTAGAGCTGTTCCAGGTTCTCGGCCTGGCTCTTGTTCTCCTGGAGGTCCTGTTCCAGCGTCGCCAACTCCTCCGCATAATGGGAGCCGTTGGCCTCGTCGTTGGCGTTGGCCGCGGCCTGAAGCAGGCCCTGCAACTCCTCGCGCTGGCGCTCCTGGCGCTTGATCTGGTCCTTGAGCATGGCTATCTGCCCGGCCAGTTGGCCGTTGGCATAATGGGCCTTGTCCGCCTTGGCTTTCGAGTCGCGAATCCCGCGCTCAACTACCGCCTGGTTGATCGCGTCCGTCTCGGTCGCCTTCTCCGCCATCAGCCCCAGCCACATGAATAATCGTTTAATCGCTCTGAACATAGGGTCTCTCCGGGTTGGTTTCTGGTTTGGTTGTCTCCTCTTCCGCCAGCGAGTTGCGCGTCCCTTCCAATGCGGCCCAAGCCGTCATCAGCGCAGGCGTCAAAATGGCTTTCATGTTCATTTTCATTCCGGCCCATTCTCCCACTGCTGGCCGCACGCAACAGAGGCATCGTTACCAAAAGCTTGCAATGCTGTCAATATATCCCGATCCCCCGCCCGAGCGCACCTACAAAACCTCCACCCGTTTATACCCCCCGGAGACGGGGCGAGTGTCCAGGGGCGAGTCACTGAGCATTGAGCATTGGGCATTGGGCGCCCTATTCCCTCGACCCTCGCCCCTCGACACCCGGCCCACATTTAGCTGCCCTGGCCCGGCTCATGCCGGCAAGAGGGCCCCCAAATCGAGCGTGAACCCGGGCACGCCTTCACTGGTAACCGGCCCGCCCGGACCGTGGGTCTTCGGCTCGGCAAATGGACCGTCCTCACCCCGACGCCAGACCTCGACCCGCTTCGCAGGGGCGAGGACCAGCCAGACCGTTGCCCCTGCTGCAATAGCCGAGATTGCCCGCAGACTGCGAAGATTCGGATTAAATCCCGCCCAGTCCTCCTGCCACTGGAATGATTGCTCCATTTTTGAAGCTGCTGCCGTATTTTGCCGCACAGCACACCACAGCCTCGGCAACTTCCCTTGGGGCGCCTGCTCTTGCCTGCGGTGTCCTTTGTATAAAGGATTGTTTCACTGCTTCAGGCAGTCCGGAAGTCATATCTGTCTGGATGAAGCCAGGGCAGATCGCATACGCCCGGATGGATTTTCCATATTCCTGGTTGATGCATTTTACCATCCCTATCATTCCGGCCTTTGCAGCGCAATAATTCATCTGGCCCGCATTCCCCATAAGACCGACAATCGAGCTGATGTTGATCACTGCGCCTTCTGTCGTTCTTAGATATCTCACGGACTCCCTGAAGAAGTAAAATGCGCCTGTGAGGTTCGTGTCAATAACCGCCTTCCAATCCTCGTCAGACATCCGCAGCGCAAGCTTGTCCCGTGTAATGCCTGCATTATTCACAAGCACGTCCAGGCGGCCATGCGCTTTTAGGGTCGCATCTACCGCGGCTTTTACCTGCTCGGAGATTGTCACGTTTGCAATTGCATGCGTTGCCTGCACGGCGTAAGCATTAGATATTGAAAGGGCCGTTTCAACCACACTCGGGCTTAAGTCAACAAGCATAAGCCTTGACTTTTGCTCGGCAAACGCCTCTGCAATGCACCTGCCTATTCCTCTTGCTGCGCCAGTGATAAGAACAACCTTGTTCTCAAGGTCAGGGAAACGCGCATTATTTGTTACAGTTGCAGATTGGTTTCCAGTCTCAGCCATAATTGGCCGACAGTGCCGGAATTGGATTCCATTGTCAAGTGCTCGGTTCACCAGATGGCGAGGCCTCAGTTGAGGCGGGTAGGGCCCGCTCCTTACACGGATCTGCGACGGCGTGTGCGCGACCCCTTCTCGAAATCCCAAGCTCGCTACGGCCAGGCCATTCATCCCGGAGGGATGAAAGAAGGTAGCCGGGGGTCGAAGCCAGGCGAGACCCCCGGAACGACTTTCGATTTGATTCGCCGCGCAATTCTTGCTTGGGTGGCGGAGGCATGCTCAAAGGGATGAATGATTTATGAATTGGCCATTTGCATCGGCGGTTTCCTTTTCTGTCAAGAACTCCGGGAGACCCAGCGGGCTGGTTGGGGTCTGCCTCGTCGCCGGTTCCATTTCGATGGGGGGTCTGCTCACGGGCCTTGGCGATGAAGAGGCGATCCGATCCATCCGAGCGGCGGACTCGCAAAGGCAGGCAGCGGCGCAGAACTATTTGTCGGGTTTCCAGGGCACTATCGCCCAGACCCGGTCCAATCTGGCAACGCTTGCAAAATCCGCGGAGCGCGCCGCCAATGAGTTTGTAGCCGGAGGAGGTTTCTGGGTCGCAGGCCGGCAGGCTGATTTCATTGCGGAGGCATGCGGCCGCGCCGGCGGTTTGTTGGCCGTCGCTCCCCTGGGCGAGCGGGTCCCTGCGAACCAGGACGTAATCCTCTACGCCGTGCCGGGTTCCCTGAGTCCTGAGGACCTGAACATCATCGGTCAATGGCAGGAGAAAGGCGCGACGGTGATCAAGTTCAGTTCTCCGGCCGGACTTTACAGGGACTATTTCCCCATCGACACTGTCGCCAACCTCGTCGAGCTGTGGACCTGGACGGGGGAATTCGTGGCGGCCTGCACGCGGTTGGGCAAGATGCCGGTCCTTTACCAAAGCTATGGCTTGCCCGGAGGCCCGGAGCGAGGGAAGAAATACCAAGGCAAGAGGTTCCATGACGATCTGAGCGTCAAACCCATCCCTGCCGGCGTCCTGGGGCGGGCATACCTGGACCAGATCGAACGGATGCTGGCAAAGGTCGGCGGCGCCCAAATGCCTAAAATCCTCGAGGCGGCCAAGTGGTGGGGCCGGGCAACATCGGCAACCGTACTGGTCACCGGCCACATTTTCCCACGCCACGCGCAGGACCCGCGCACGCTCCCACTGGGCGCTCTCGTCGCGGTTCCGGCCTGGGAGGACAAAGACCTGCTCGACGCCAGCCACCCTCCACAATTCGTCCTGTATGTCGGCTATCAGTTCGCTCCTCAGAGACTTGTGGATCAGGCCAAAGCAATGGAAGTCAAGCTCGTCTATTTCGACGTTCAGCCGGCCCAACCACCCGAACCCGCCCGCAATATCCTCTACCTCGACCCGGCTTGGCCGCTGGCCGACGGCTGCGTGACGGTTCCGGGCTATGACGTTCCCATTCTGCCCGCCAGCGGCGTGGTCCAAGCCGCGATTTACTGGACCCTCGCCTCGGAACGCGGTAGATGAACCCTGTCTGTGTTTTTTGCGTCTCCGCGGCCGCATAGCCCTTCCCCAAGCTCTCGCTGGAGCCCTGACGAAACCCAACGTTCATTTCGCGGAATCCGGCGCGGTTGCCGTTGGATTGGTTTCGAGAACCAGTAGCCAATCGCCGTCGCCATCGGCGTTGTTGCCCGGCGGGATGAAATACGGTTGGCCGGAATTGGGGAAAGGGGAACCTTTGATTGGGGAAAACGTCCCGCGGCTCGGGTCGTACCAGCGCGCAGTCGCAGGCCCGTTGAGCTGGGAGAGGTCGATTTTCAGCGGGCGCAGCGAAGGCATATATGCGATGGCCAGCCGTCCGTCCGGCGTCCGTCCGGCGGTGACATAGTCGCTGGTCATCACGTAATGATTGCCTTCGTGCGATGCGCCGTCGAAGGTCCCATACCCGGCGACGACCAGCTTGTGCTGTTGGTCCGGGACCAGGTCGAACCAGGGGCGCGGCTCCAACAGGGCCTTGACCCAGGCCATCTGGACCGCCCCGGTGGAATCCAGGGCGCTCTTCCAATGGTCGGCGAACGGCCAGATCGGCCCGCTGCCATAGACTTGGCCGGCGGCGCCGGCCAAAATCGACCAGTACTCCTCGCGGCGCAGGACCGCCGGAGTGGCCCGCTGCTCGAACTCGTAGTCCGACTCGATCATGATTACGGGCAGGAAATTGGGCCGGTTGTACTCCTTGAGCACCTGGGCGTAGGTTGGATAGTAGGTGTAGGCGCAGCTAATGCTGATGACCGGTTCCCATTTCGGGTCGTCCAGCGAACCGCTCACCTCGTAATTGAGTTCGACGGTTTGCAGATGGTCCGGGTCGGTGTCGCGAATGCCTTTGGCGACGGCCAGGGCCGCCTCGTCGTTCTTCGGGTCGCGCCATCCCTGAAAATCGTTGCCGCTCATCCAAAGCAGGTTGGCAAAGCGCCTGTACCGTTGGCCGAGGTAACGGCCGAAGGCGCGGCATTTCTCCGGGCCGTTCGCCACAAGGACTTTGAGATGGTCGATGGTCTCGGCCGGGTCGAGGATCACCAATAGACCGTGATTTTGGGCCAGGCTCAACATCCGGTCGCAACGGGCGAAATAGCTCTCGTTGGGAGCGGACAGGTCGTCGGGTGTCGTGAAGGGAGGGACGCCGTCGTAGGTCGCGCCGTCTTTGCGCCCGCCGGTGCCCGGGCGGCACAGGAGATTGATCCAGACCGCGTTGAACCCGTGCGCCACGCGGCTCGAGAAGTAGAGGTCGGCATCCGCTTCGGTCAGCTTGACCATCAGGGCTTGCGGAGCGTCGCCGGCAATGAGAAACGGCGCGCCTTTGGAATCGACCACGTAGCGCCCGTTGGCGCTCTTCTTGAGCGGGTAGGCGGGAGGAGGTTCAACCGTGTTGCTGCCCGGCAGGCCGGCGCAGCGCCCCTGGGGCGGAAGGCACAGAGCGGCTGCCAGAGCGGCGGCAACGGCGATGGGGGCGGCTTTCAGGAGAGTTTTCATGGCATTGCGTTTTCCTCCGGACGATGGGGCTTGGTCCGAAACGGGGTCAAGTTGAAAAACACAAAAACGGCCGTTATGCGCGCGGGGCGAGATTCTTCATACTCAGTCCATTGCCGCAACCTCTGTCTCACACCCCCCGGCGCCGGGCCAATCAAGCGCAGGCTTGAGGTCGGAAGAAGGGGCGGCTATATTGGCCCGCATGACGGCCTATGATCACTGAAGAGAGCTTTATCGATTTCAGGTGCCCTTATTGCGGGGAGACGATTTCCTTTCCTCGGGAGAACGCGGGACATCCCCAGGCCTGTCCCGGGTGCACGGAGAGCGTGATTGTGCCCGAGGACGGCAGCCCCGAAGGAGGCAAGCTCCCGCTTCCCATTACGACCCGGCGGCTGGTCTTGCGGCGGTTCGCCCCGGCGGACTGGCAGGACTTGCTGGAATGCCTTTCGGATGAAGAGACCTTCCGCCACATGGATGGCAGGCCGCTGGAGGAAGAGGACGTGCTGCATTGGCTGGAGCGCGAAAGGCAGGTCAAATTGACAACACCCGACCAGGCCTTCTACCTCGGCATTCAGTCACAGGAGAGCGACAAGCTTATCGGCTACGTGAGCTTGACTTTTCCCGAGCCCCTCCAGGCGGCACTCCAGGTCGTGCTCAACCGGGCCTTTCAGCGCAAAGGCTTCGCCCTGGAAGCAGTGAACGCCGTGCTGGTTTTTTGTTTCGAGGCAATCCGTCTCCACAGGGTCTCCGCCTCGTGCCACAGCCAAAACGGCCCCGCCTGCAGGCTGTGCGAGAGTGCGGGCCTGAGGCGCGAAGGGGAGTTCGTGAAAAGCAGGCTCTTCGATGGCGAATGGATCAACACCGTCTCCTATGCCGCGCTCGAGGAGGAGCACCGCCCAGCGAGCTAATGGACCGCAGTTCAAAAGGGGCGAGGGGGCGAGGGGCCGAGGGGGCGAGGGTCGAGGGATGGGCTTCCTCCCCTCGACCCTCGTATAAGAATCTCCGGTTGCGCCGAGCGGGATTACGGACTATTCTATAAGAAATGAAGCAATGATGGCTTGCCTCAGTTCCAGAAGTAAGATAGACTCACCAGATTAATGGCGATGTGCAGAGCTAGTTCATCGGTGCATTTCATGACCCGCTCCGCCCGCACCGGGCGAGAAGGTTCGGCGCGAGCACATTGGGTGCCTGACACCGATGTATATGTGACGGACGGCGGCCTGGTGGTGAAAGTGGAGCTGGCCGGAATGCGCAGCGAGTGTTTGGAGATCACCACCGAGGGAAACCGGCTGCGCATCAGCGGCAACCGGCCCGATGGCTGCCGTCCGGGCAAATGCAGTTTCCTGGTGATGGAGATCAACTATGGGCCCTTCGAGAGCCTCCTGGAATTGCCGGCGGGCTACGATTTGGGTCATGCCAAGGCAGCTTATGTAAATGGCTTTTTGCGGATTGATGTGCCCGTGGCACAACAGCCGTCCAAGGGCACGAGAGTCCCGGTTGCGGAAGGAAACTCCCCGATGATCTGAACTCTTTCCGGCGGGCGGGAATCCAATTGGCCAGATGGAGCGAACATGACCTCGCCCGACACCGAGTTCGTCAGTGTGCTGGGAACTCCCAGCAGCACGGAGACCTCCGTGCGCGTTTCCGCCAGCTCCCTGCCGGAAACACTGCCCATCCTCGGGCTGTCCGACATCGTGATTTTTCCGACGATGGCGGCCCCCTTGCTCGTTGAGACGGCCCAAAGCACCAAACTCATCGACGACGTCGTCGGAGGCGACCGCTTGGTGGGAGTGGTGTTGCAGCGCAATGCGGAGGCCGAGAACCCCTTGCCCCATGAGATGCACGAGACGGGGTGTGCGGCGCGGGTGCTCAAGATGCTCAAGTTCCCGGATAACACCGTCCGGGTGCTCGTCGAGGGTCTCTGGCGCATCCGGGTGCGGGACTATACCAAGATCGAGCCCTACCTTTGCGCGAAGTTCGAGGTGCTGCGCGACGTGAAGGAGGACTCCGTCGAGTTGACGGCCATGATGCGCAACGCCCAGCGCCAGTTCCAGGAGATCGTCAAGCTCTCGCCGGCCCTCTCCGAGCAAATCAAGATCGCCGCCCTCAATACTGAAGACCCCGGGCACTTTGCCGACCTGGTTGCCGCCAACCTGAACCTCGAGCTGGCCGAGCGGCAGAAGTTGCTCGAAACCCTCTCGGTCAAGGACCGCTTGACCCGCCTCTTGCCGATGCTCAACCGCGAGCACGAAGTGCTGACCCTCAGCTCTAAAATCCAGACCGAAGTCGCCACCTCGATCTCGAAAACCCAACGCGACTTCTTTCTCCGCGAGCAGATGCGGGCGATCCAGCGCGAACTGGGTGAATCGGACCCCAACGCCGCCGAGACGCGCCTGCTGCGCGAGAGAATCGAGCAAACCCCCATGTCGGCCGAGGCCAAGCAAGTCGCCAGCCAGGAGCTGGAGCGCCTCCAGCAGATGACGCCGGCGGCAGCCGAATACGCCGTAAGCCGCCATTACCTGGACTGGCTCCTGGCCTTGCCCTGGGCGACCGAGACCGAGGACAAGCTGGACTTGGCCGAGGCGGAGCGAATTCTCAACGAACAACACTTCGGGCTGATCAAAGTCAAAGATCGGCTCCTGGAGTTCCTGGCCATCATCAAGCGCCGAAAACAGATCAAGGGCCCCGTCCTGTGCCTGGTCGGGCCGCCCGGGGTCGGCAAGACCTCCCTGGGCCGGAGCATGGCCGACGCCCTGGGGCGCAAGTTCGGGCGTATCTCCCTGGGCGGCATGCGCGACGAGGCGGAGATTCGCGGGCACCGCCGCACTTACGTCAGCGCCCTGCCCGGCCGCATCATCCAAACTCTGCGCCGCGTTGAAAGCCACAACCCGGTCATCATGCTCGACGAGTTGGACAAGGTCGGCGCCGATTTCCGCGGCGACCCCGCCGCCGCCCTTCTCGAGGTGCTCGACCCCGCCCAGAACAACACCTTCACCGATCATTACCTGGATGTCCCCTTCGACCTGTCGCGCGTGCTCTTTATCACCACCGCCAACTGGCTCGAGCCGATTCACCCCGCCCTCCGGGACCGGCTGGAGGTCATCGAATTGCCCAGTTACACCGAGTCGGAGAAACTCCAGATTGCCAAGCGATACCTGGTGCCGCGCCAATTGGAGGAGCACGGCCTCTCCCGCCAGGAAGTGAGGTTCCCGGACGCCACATTGCGCCGCGTCATCCACGATTACACGCGCGAGGCGGGCGTGCGCCAACTGGAACGCGAGATAGCCGCCCTCACGCGCAAGGCCGCCCGCCGCCTCGTCGCCAACGGCCACGAGTCCGCGACAGTCGTGTTCAAACCGGACGTCCTTGTTGATTACCTGGGCGCCGCCCGGTTCGTGAGCGAAAGCGCCGAAACCATCAAAGAATACGGAATCGCCACCGGCCTGGGCTGGACGCCCGTGGGAGGGGAAATCCTTTTCATCGAGGCGACCCGGATGCCGGGCAAAGGCAACCTGCTGCTGACCGGTTCCCTGGGAGAGGTCATGAAGGAGAGCGCGCAAACCGCCCTGAGCTACTTGCGCAGCCAGGCCGATACCCTCGGCATCAACGTGTCGGATTGGGGCAATTTCGACATTCACATTCACGTCCCGGCCGGCGCCACCCCCAAGGACGGGCCCAGCGCCGGAGTGACCGTCGTGGCCGCCCTGGCTTCCCTCCTCTCCCGCCGCCGCGTCCGTTCCGATGTCGCCATGACCGGCGAAATCAGCCTTCGCGGCCGCGTCATGCGCGTCGGCGGCATCAAGGAAAAGGTCCTGGCCGCCGCCCGTTTCGGCATCAAACAGGTCGTCCTTCCGGATCAGAGCCGGGCCGACTGGAGCGAAGTGCCCGAAGAGGTGCGCAACAAGCTCAAGGTCCATTTCATCAAGCGTATCTCCGAGCTCCTCCCATTGGTGCTCCACACAAAATGACCGGTCCCCTGCCCTCCGCCCTCCTCCTGGCCCTGCTCTTTCCCCTGCTGGCCTGCGCTCAACGCCGGGATGAAATGCACCCGCCGCCGCTGAGCCTCCAGGAATCCATTAAAGCCGGACGAAGCTTGGCCGACGATCTGCTCACCCAAAAGCCCGAGGCCAATTCCACCAACAGCGGGGTCCTGAGAATCAGGGATTCCAACGACCGGGAACGCCGCATCCGCGTCAAATTCGAGATCTATGCCACCCCCACCAACTGGGTCAGTCTTTACCAAACCATCCCTGCCGATGGCGCTGCCGCAGAGGAGTTGGCCGTCATTCACTCCGGCCAGCAGCCCAATGAATATTTGCTCACCCAGCCCGCAGGCCCCAACGCTTCCGCCGCCCGCCCGACCCGGCTGAACGCCGATCAAATCATGGTTCCATTTGCCAGCTCCGATTTCTGGGTGGCAGACCTCGGGCTTGAATTCCTCCATTGGCCCAGGCAGCGCGTGCTCAAAAGGGAATTGCGCCACGGCCAGCCCTGCGCCGTCCTGGAGAGCGTCAACCCGCATCCCGCCACCCCCGGCTACGCCCGCGTCACCTCCTGGGTTGACACCGACAACGGCGGCGTCCTCCACGCCGACGCCTACGATGCCCGCGGCCAATTGATGAAGGAGTTCGATCCCTGCGGCCTCAAAAAGGTCAACGGCCGGCGCGAGCTCGAGGAAATGGAGATGCGCAACCGAAAAACCCGCTCTCACACCTGGATTAAGTTCGATCTCGCACAGGAGCGGTGATGCCCCCCTTTCAACGGTTTCCCGGCCTTTTGATTTGACTCCCCTGACTCTGCCGCCCCATCGTGGGGAACAGACATGCAAGCTTTTACTTATCGCAATCCGACCCGCATCGCTTTCGGCAAGGGGACGATAGCCCAACTCCAAGACCTGATCGGCCCGCAGGAACGGGTCCTGATGACTTATGGCGGAGGCTCCATCCGGAGGAACGGGGTGTATGACCAGGTACAGCAGGCGCTATCGGGCCGAGGGCTGCTCGAGTTCGGCGGCATCCAACCCAACCCGCTCTACGAAACGCTCATGAAGGCGGTCAAGCTCCTCAAAGAGGAGCGGGTCTCTTTCTTGCTGGCGGTCGGGGGAGGCTCGGTCCTTGACGGCACGAAGTTCATCGCCGCGGCGGCCGAGTTTCAGGGCTCCGACCCCTGGGATATCCTGGCCAAAAATGCGCCCGTCAAGACAGCCGTCCCTCTGGGAACGGTGCTGACGCTGCCGGCCACCGGCTCGGAGTCCAATGGCTTTGCGGTGATCTCGCGCCAGGCAACGCGCGAGAAACTCGCCTTCGGCAGCGAGGCCTGCTATCCGCAGTTCGCAATTCTGGACCCCGCAGTGACCCTGAGCCTGCCTCCGGAGCAGGTCCGCAACGGGATTGTCGATGCCTTCGTGCATGTCCTCGAGCAGTACATCACTTACCCGGTCAACAGCCCCCTCCAGGACCGCCAGGCGGAGGCCGTCCTCCGGACACTCATCGAGGAGGGCCCGAAAACGCTTGCCAATCCGCAGGACTATGACGCCCGCGCAAACCTGGTCTGGAGCGCAACCCAGGCCCTCAACGGTTGGCTCGGACAAGGAGTGCCCCAAGACTGGTCCACACACATGATCGGCCACGAACTCACCGCCTTCTTCGGCATCGCCCACGCCCAAAGCCTGGCGATTGTCCTGCCCTCGCTCTTTCGCCACGAAACGACCCCCAAACGCGCCAAGCTGGCCCAGTTCGCCCGCCGCGTCTGGAACGCCAATGAACCCGATGACGCCAAAGCCGCTGCACTCGCCGTCGCCGGGACCGAGGAGTTTTTCCACTCGCTGGGCATGAAGACCAGGCTCGCAGACTGCGGCATCTCGCCCCCTGAAGCCGCAAAAATGGTCTCCACCCGCTTCCGCTCGCGCGGCCTCAAGTTGGGCGAACACCAAGCCATCGACGCCGCCGTCGCGGCGGAAATCCTCCTGGCCTGTTGAACCTATTCACCACGGATTTCTAGGACCCCTTTCGTTCTCCTCTATCTCCTGTCCCGCTGCCGCTCACCAAGGATTGACAATCTTTGTTTTTGAGCGGATGTTCCCGGATATGGCTACCAAGACGCGGAATATCTCTTTGCCGCCCATGCTGGACGCTTGGGCGGAACAACGCGCGAAGTCCGGACTCTATGGCAACCTGAGCGCCGTCGTGCAGGCGGGCTTGCGGGCCTTGCAACGTGAAGAAATGGGCGTGGCTTGGCGGGAATGGCAGGAGGCCAAAACCAGCTTGCCGCAAGACGCGATCACGCCCGAAATCGAGGAGCGGATTGCGGCTCGAGTTCGCGCCTTGCGCCGGGCGGAGAAGCGAAGGGCGCCCAGGTGATTAGCGCCGTGTTCGACTGCGGAGTCGTCGCGTCCGCTCTCGGGTGGCGGGGAAATCCGCGTTTCTGCCTGGATTTGGTTTATTCGGGCCAAGCATTGCTTTGTGTGACGGCGCAGGTGTGGCAGGAATATGCCGGGAAAATCCCCGTGATCCTGGCGGCAGAAAATCGGCCCGTGGAGGCGGACAAGGAGTTGGCGCGGCTTTTGAAGCTGGCGCATTTCGTGGACGCCGGGCCGCCGGGCAAGCGCCGAAGCCGCGATGTGGCAGATGACCGATACCTGGCCGCCGCGCTGGGCGCAGGCGCGAAATGCGTCGTAACCAATGACCGGGACTTGCTCACCTTGGGCAAGCCTTTTGGCGTGTCGATGCTGACCCCCATTGAATTCATCAAGATGGCCCGCGCCCATGAAACCGTTTAGTTGGGAGGCTAGTTTGAGGGCTCCGGACTTTTGGTTTGCTGAGCACGAGGGATTCGATGAAGAACTCCATCATGCGGTCGCGGTTGACGGCGGTGTGCCCCTGGTCCGGGCCCACCTGGAGGTCGAAGCTCTTGCCGGCCCTCTGGAGGGCCTGGATGAGTTGCAGGGAATTGGCGGGATGCACGTTATTGTCGGCGGTTCCGAAGAAGAGCATCAGGCGGCCCTGGAGGTTGGTGGCGTAGGTCATCACGCTGGCCGCATCGAAGGCGGCCTTGTTTTCCTGGGGAATCCATAAGTAGCGCTCCGCGTAGATCGTGTCGTAGTTGCGATAATCGGTGACGGGTGAGTTGGCGCAGGCCGCCTGGAAGACCTCGGGATAGCGCAACAAGCTGGTGGCCGAGACGGTGCCGCCGTACGAGGTCCCGAACATGCCGACGCGCCTTTTGTCCAGATAGCGCCGGTTCCAGAGCGACCTCACTCCCGCCGCCTGGTCGTCCACCTCGACGATGCCCAGTTTCGAGTAGATGGAATCCAGAAACCGCTTGCCGCGCCCGCTGGCGCTGCGGGAATCGAAGGTGGCCACCAGGAAACCGAACTCGGTCAGTGAGTTCGGCAGCGTGAAGGTCTCCCGGGCGCCGGGCGTGGCGGGCCCGGCATAAACGCCGACCAGCAGCGGATACTTCCGGCGCGGGCGGAACTCCGAAGGGAAGTCGAGCATGCCATAGAGGTCGGTTTCGCCGTCGGCGGCCTTGAACTTGAGCAACTCAACGGGCTTGAGGCCCAGTTTCCGGAACCGGGTCATGTCGCTGGCCGCCACTTGCGCCACGAGGTTGCCCTCGGCGTCTCTGAGGAGGGTAACCGGCGGCGTATCATGGGTTTGGGCCACATCGATGAAATATTTTTCATCGGGGGCCAGGTCAACCCGGTGGTGGAGAGCGGGGTCGGTCAACCGCTGGTCGCCGTGGCCGTCGAGGCTGACCCGGTGGAGCTGCAGCTTCAGCGGGTTGTCCCCGCTGTGCGCCATGTAATAGAGCAGCCCGGCCTGCTCATTGACACGCACGATCTCGGCCACCTCGAAGCGATGCGCCGTCACCGTCGCCAGCAACGCCCCGCCGAGGTCGTAGAGATAAAAGTTCCGCCAACCCGTGCGCTCGGAGCACCAAAGAAAGCGTTTGCCATCCTTGAGCCAGTGGATGTCCGGACTGTTCTCCGTCCAGCTTGCCGGCCATTCCTCGCGGACAATGACCCGGCACTTGCCCGTCTCGGGGTCCGCAGCGCAGAACTCCATGACATTCTGGCGGCGATTGGTGCGATGGAACAGGAGTTCCTTGCCCTCGGGGGACCAGGCCACGCCGTAGATGTAGTGGCCGATGACGGTGTTGTCGAACCCCTTGCCATCCCGCACGTCCATGCGGGTCGTTTTCCGGGTTTCCAGGTCATAGACCAGCAGGTCCACGGCGGGATTGGTTGTCCCCACCTTCATGTAGGGCTCCACGTCCAGGCGGTTCTGGAAGCGGGTCTCGTCCAGCGTCCCGTAATAGTCGCGCACCTGGCTTTCGTCAAAGCGGTAGAAAGCCAGCTTCCGGCTGTTGGCGGACCACCACATCGCCGTGTTCTGGCCAAGCTCCTCCCCATAGACCCAATTGGCAGTGCCGTACTTGACCCGTGTCTTTTCGCTCCCATCCGTTGTGATGGCCAGGGCATTGGTGGTGTTCGTGGCCATGAGCCAGACATTGCGGTCCCGGCAATACGCCTTCCATTTGCCGTCGGAAGAAAGGGCGTTCGTGAACTGGCGTCCGCGCTCGAGACCCTCGGAGCGGGAGTGCCTGTCCCGCCGCCCCTGCCCCTTGTCGGTCGAGTCCCCGCCGGCCGAAGAGGCCGCGTTCGTGGATGCCGGGACCTCGGCGGCGCTCCGGCTTGCAATATCGTACCGGTATCGCTTTCCCTCCTGTTGATACTCGAACGAGCAACCGTCCTGCGCCCACGCGACCGACAACGCCCCCATCCTGACCGACTTCGGGATTTCCTCGCTCATCATTCGGAACCGCTCGTAGCCCGGCATCGTCTTGAGACGGTCCTGGGCGCGGCCGGAAACCGCCGGCAAGAGCAGCCCCAGCGCGGCCGAAACGAGGACGGCTGGCCGAACCCATTGCGAAACCGCCACTGCGGACCCGTATAATTGTCTTTTCATCTGAAACAAACGGCCGAGCTCCTATCGGCCGGGGTGTTACACCTCCCAGCCGGGCCGGTATTCGCGGCGGACATACCGGTTGATTTCCGGCACGTTGGTGCATTTCATCTGCTCAACATCCCATTCGAGTTTATTGCCCATGCCGGCGCATAGGTTTTTCTTGAAGTTTCAGTTCACATTCATGTTGGCTCGCGCGGGTCTCTTCCGAAAGACACCTGGGCAAATAGCCGGTTATGCGCCCATAGTCCAGCGGTTTTTTCCATCCGCCGGGACCGGTTAGTGAGGGCGGGCAGTCCTCTGCCCGCCGTTTCCGGGTAGGGCCGGCGGTTGCCCGCCGGCCCCCCCACAGACCCGTACTAGCCCGATTAAGGCATACGGTTCCTCGGGTCACGGCT
>Ga0326728_10006664_pt1 | contig 30797 bp, 27 predicted proteins | sample MB3enrmetagenome_FD_207602 | JGI IMG/M metagenome (GOLD analysis project Ga0326728, IMG submission 207602) | Lab enriched peat soil microbial communities from McLean, Ithaca, NY, United States - MB31MN | ecosystem: Environmental > Terrestrial > Soil > Wetlands > Peat | place: USA: New York...
CTGTTGGCATGGGATCGGCTTTTAAACAGAGTGCGCTTTTCCTCCAGCGCCCGCTCGTCAATCTCGCCCTCGATCCCCATGCCGATTTCGTCGCACAGAAGCATCCAGTAAGCACGCAGTTCCCCGTCCGACAGTCTCTCCCAGAGTCCCTGGCCGAGGCACAGCAGCAACTCCATGGCAACGTCATGCTCTTCAAAGCCCGTTGTCGCGACCGACACTTCCAGCCCGCTATTGGTCATGGTCCATTGCGAGGTAACGCCGGCTTCCGCTTCGGCCGGGAGCGAGATCCGGCAGAAACCGATCCGCCGCGCCATGGAGGAAGGCACGGCGCGAACGGCCGGGCGAATGAATTCGCGCACCAGCGCTGGGGACATGCCCGAACTGCGGCTCAATGTCCATCCATGCGCGAGCCGTAGCGGACTGGCCTGCATCGCTGCTCCCCAGTTCCATCATCGTCGAAGGCGGGCTGCGAGCGCCAACCCGGACCACCGTGGGTAGGGCATTTCCGCTCAGCCGCCCCGTCTGATGTCACGGAACGATTCCAGGCTCCATTCACCTTCAGGCGTCGTAGAGCGGCGCCGGAGGATGTACACATTGCCGTCGTTGGCTTTCACTTTGAAAAAGACGTCCCGCGGCCCATACCACTGGTCAAGCAGCTCTTCCACGAAGTAATCCCGACCACCCAGCCGGAAACGAACCGGACGCTCGTCCACTTTGTAACCAGAGTAACAGACTACCTCCACCTTCATCTCGGCACCCCGCTCATCCTCTACACTACCGTCTCACCCGCCAGCGCGTCCGGACGCACTGCTTCGTACGCCGGATCGAGGGGTGGTGTAACCCGCACGCCGCCGGCTCCGGTTCTTCCGCCGGATACCCGACTGGCAGGATGGCCACCCGCAAGAGAGCGCGACAACCCGAGGACGGCAGACCGGCGCTTCAGCGGATGTTTCAACGCGACCCATCGGGCATAGCCAACGATCCTGTTCAATATACACCCCGCCGCTTACCTTTTAATCTTGGAGCGCCCTTCCGGTAAAATCGAAAGGTGCCGCTGTTCGGGTACGCTCACATCTCATTGCTGATCGGGATTGCCGGCGCGGCAATCTTGCTGTCGGCGCTGTGCCGGCGCGGCCAGGGTTCCCCCGGAGGGTTCTCCCGGCCAGTGCGCCTTGCGCTCGGCTTCGGTCTCGCCGGGAACGAACTGATTTGGTGGGCGTTCCGTTACTCACATGAGGGCGTCCACCTGGCGAATCTGCCCCTTCAGCTTTGCGACCTGACCGTGTGGAGCGCGGTTTGGGCGTGCATTAAGCCTGTTCCGATGGTGGTCGAGTTTGCGTATTTTGCCGGGCTGGCGGGAGCGGGCATGGCGCTGCTCACGCCGGACCTGTGGTCCCCGTGGCCCTCCTATCCGGCCGTCTATTTCTTCGTTGCGCATGGTGGAGTTGTGATTGCGGTCGCGGTTCTGGTGTTCGGCGGAGTGGCGACGCTCAGCCGCCGCGCGCCATGGCGATCGTTTGCCCTGCTCCTGGCCTACACGGCGGCTGTCGGCGGGCTCAATGCGGTTCTCGGCACCAACTACATGTACCTGTGCCGCAAGCCGAAGAATGCGTCCTTGCTCGATGTGTTCGGCCCATGGCCGATGTATCTGGTAGGAGGAGCGGCAACCGCCCTCGGTCTCTTCTGGCTCTTGTGGCTTCCCATCCGCTCAACCATCCGGATGCCGGCCTCAGACCGGAGATCCGCGTAGCACAGCGCTCCCTGCCACGCGCGGGCTGATCGAACGGCGCCGCTACTTTTTCGGGAATTTCGGATTCGCCTTGATCTCCCGAATCTGCAGAATGTGCCGCTGCTCGTGAGTGGAAATCAGAAGTAGCCACTGATACGCATCGCTTCCCTCCCTTTCCACTACATGGCTCCGGAGATCTTCGGCGGTGGTCTTGGCGTATTGCAGCATTTCGGCATGCAGCTTCCGGAGGGCGTCCAACCCGGTTTTCAAATCGTGCAATTGCCCCTTCGGCTCTTCCGATGGCACCGCCTTCTGCCGTTCGGTCCGGTCGATGCCGTACCAGAGAACGTCTGCGTCCCTGGCGGGCTGCCTCTGACTGCGCGGCGGCGCCTTCATCGCTTCGTGCAACTGCCGCCAATAGATAGGGCCGGCGACTGTCAAGTGCTCTACCACTTCCAAAATGCTCCATGCCTCTGGCGCAGGCCGGAACTGGAGTTGCGCGGAAGACAGGCCGGATACCTCATCGGCTAGCCAGCTTCCGGTCATCTCCAGGTGCGCCACCAGCCGCTGTCGTTCCAGCGGGGTCAGGGACGCAGTCTGGGCACAGCCGTCACCGAAGGCCAACACAAGCGCAGCGGCGATCACAATCGGTTTCACAAGTGGGAACTCCTCGGACCCGGCACAAAGACCCGGCCCGGCGAAAGGGTACCACAATTCCGAAGAAATGCGCACAGCTGCCGATAGGCCCGCAGCGATTCCGTAAGCCGGGGGGTGCTCCAGAGGCAGTGCGCTGATTTGGCGCGAGTTGGTGGCGGAGCGCGGACATATCGGAAGTTGTAATGGTCTCCGGTTCAACCCCGGAGGGTGGCTCCAGCAAATTCGCTCGGCGCGCCTGCCGAAGTTCTTCCACCTTCACGCTATATCGCTTCCGCGACAGGTTGGCCGGACACCTGTTTGACGCGGGCGATGGCCAGCGCAACACCGCCCCACAGACCGGCTTTCTCCTGGAGCGCCGAACTCTCGATGCGTACCTTATCCACCGGAAACAGCCGGACGCGCTCACGAACTTCCATTCTGACGGTGTCAAGTAGCAACGGCCCAACGTCATTGGCGACGTCGCCGCCCAGGACGACCAGCTCCGGGTAGAGCACCGCGATGACGTTGGAGACACCGATTCCCAGCATGCGCGCGGCCCGTAATAACTCCTCGCGAACGGAAGGGTCCCCTGCCGCGGCCGCCTGCGCCATGAGGCGCGGAGTCACCCGGTCGGCACTCCCCTGCACCATGTCGTACAGGAGTGGGGCGTGTCCGCTCTTCATCAGCCGGACGCCGGCGCCGATGAGAGCCGGGCCTCCGGCCAGGGTCTCCAGGCAGCCCCTGTTGCCGCACCCGCACAGTGGACCGTCCGGCAGGATGGTCTGGTGCCCGATCTCGCCGGCTGCTCCCAGCGGGCCGAGCCGGAGCTTCCGGTCGATTACCACCCCGCCACCGATCCCGGTACCCACGGTGATGACGACCATGGTCTTCGCCCCGCGGCCCTGGCCAAACCAAAGTTCTCCGAGGGCCGCCATTCGCGCGTCGTTGAGCAGAAAGACCGGGCAACCCACGGCGGCCGATAACCGGTCGGCCACCGGGTAGTCACGCCATCCAGTGGGCAGGTTGGGGAGGAACAGGGTGCGGCCGCGGTGGAAATCCGCCAGGCCGGGGACGCCCACGCCGAAGGCCAACAACCGCTGACCTGTGCTGGCCGCCAACTCGTTAATCGTCGCGGCGATCCGGCTCAGGACAGCGTCCGGACCTTCGTGCGACAGGGTGGGGATGGTCCGCTCAGCCAGCATCTGCCCGGCGCCGCTGGCCACCGCGCAAGAGGTAATGGTTCCGCCAATATCCACGCTTGCAAACATTGCTGGCGCTTACTATAGCGCACCGACAGGGGTTGAAACCACGCTATACGGGAATTCCGGCGCGGAAAGACGCGGCCAGTTCTTCGATCCAGCGCTCCATCCGCTGGTAGTGCGAACCTTCCCAGTACACGCGCTGGCAAGCGGGGCATTCGCGGAACTCCTCATGCCGTGCCGCAACAGGTGGCGGCACTCGCTCGAGAACCTCCGCTTTGGAAACGGGGCGCAGGGGTTCATTGCACGCCATGCAGCGAGTGAACGGGCGCAGCGAACGCGCCAGATCGAATCTTGTCACCACCTCGGCGGCCTGCCGGCGGCTGTCGGTCTGGCGCAGCCAGTAGCCGCGGGTGACGGCGGAGTGTTTGAGCAGCCCGCGGTCCCGCGTCAGCAGGATGCGCGCTTGCTCGGCGGAGATCCGTACCAGTTCCGCATCGCCAGCGCAATTCCGGTACTCGGAGTCGAATCCGAGCATGCGCAGCCAGGCCGCCAGGCGTCCCAGGTGGACATCGAGCACGAACTTCGGTTCGCGCAGCGCTTGAGGGCGGACACGCAGCTCCGGCGTGATATCGAGCGATTCGAACACGGGATACACCGCGACGCGATCGCCGTCCCGAAGCAGGCGGGAAAAGTCCGACGACTCGCCGTTGACCAGCACCAGGTCTACTTCCGTGTGCGGGACGCCGAAACTCTCGATCGTATCCTTAACGGAGACCGGCACGAAGAACTCCTTCTCGAGAGTCTGGTACTGCCGATGGGGCGGGAGGTGGTCGTTCAGTTCGGCGTAAAACCGAACCGAAGCACGAGCCGGTGCGACGATCATGCTGTTCACTTTCCCTTGGTGCGTCCGAAGAACCGCAGGCGAAAAACCACGTGGCGGCCTTCGTTGCCGTAGTAGTGCAGGAAATCCGGCGCGCCCACCACGTTGCTGACGGCGGTGGCGTTGGCCCGGTCCGTCAGGTTGTTCACTCCGCCGCGAACGGCGAAGCGATAGCCATGGAAAACGAAGGTGCGCTCGAAATGCAGGTTGAGATCGAAGTTGAGCGCGTAGCGGTAGGCGTCCACGTTGCCCACCACCTGCCCGCCCTGGTCCCGCACGGAGTAAGGGAACCCGGTGCGCGCATCCGCCAGGAGCGCCACCGCCCAGTTCTTCCACGGCAGCGGAGCGTAAGCCCACGCCAGCACGCGGTTGGGGCTGTCCCAGGGCATGGCGTGCAGATACGGCGTCACCTGAAGCGGCTCGTCGTTGAAAACATTGAGTACCGCGTTGGACAGGGCGCTGGAGTGGGTGTAGGAGGCCATCCAGGAATACTGGCCGCGGAATATCTGCCGGACCGTGACGGCAAAGGCCTGGTAGGAATCGAGCCGCTGGTTGGTGAGCTGGTAGGCGCCGTCCAGGACGCCGGCGGGCAGCGGCAATTCCGAAGGCGGCGCGGCTGGCGCCAGGGTGTTCACGTAGACGAAACCGTCGCGGGCGCGCCGCCGCAAGTAGTTGGCGCTGAGGTAGACGCGGCCGCCGATCTGGTGGTCGATTCCGGCGCTCCAGTTGGTGGCGCGGGGCAGCGCGAGGGGGCCGGCGCCGCGTGCGAAGGTGGTGACTCCCTGCGGGCCCGGAGTCCCGTCCGGCAGGTAATGAGTGGTCACGGCGGTCTGGTCCAGCGGCGGTGCGAAGACGGCCAGGTTGGCGGCGTCGGTGGTGACCGAGTAGCCGCCGGAGATGCGTGTGCGGCCGCTGGCATCGGGCGACCAGGCGAACGTCACCCGGGGCGAACGGGCGAAACTGCCCGCCTGCCGATCCCAGTCTTCGCGAAAGCCGGCCATCACCTGTAGGCGCCGCGTGATCCGCCAGGTGTCCAGCACGTACGCGGCCTGCTCCGTATCGGGGATGTGAAACAGTCCGGACCCCCGGTAGCTGGTGCTGGAGAGAATCGCGTTGTTGAGGCCGATAATCTCATAGCCCGTGCGGTTGAAGTCGCCATTGTAGGACAGACGATCGGCATCCACGCCAGCCTGCAACTGGTGATCGCCGGCGGCGGAAATTACCGGCAGGAATGCGTTGACCCGGCCTTCGTCGCGCGCGCTGGTCTGGGTGGCGGCCAGGAAATTGTTCCCGCTGCGCCCTTCCGCGGAAAAGACGTACACCCCGCTGCCTTGCGGCGTCTGGCGGCTGAAGAACTGGTCATGAGAAACGCCGAATTCGAGCACCAGCCCGCGCGCCAGAAAGATCTGGTCCTTGAGGCTGGTGAAGTACTGCCGCTGGCGAAGGGTGACGGTAGTGGACAGCGGATCAAGCGGGCCGAGGCCCACGCGGTTCTGCTGCTCCAGGTTGACCAGGGAATCGGCGTAGAGGATATTGGAGGCCGTCAAATTCGCCTGAGCGTGCAACAGGTTGCTGCCCACCCAGCCGCTGGTTGTGTTCTGCCCGGCGGGCAGGCCGCTGACGATCGCCTCGTCGTATTCGCCGTCGAAGTTGTCGGCGAACCAGGCGCGCCCGCGCACGATAGGGCCGGAGACGCCCACGCGCGGCGTCCAGTTGCCGAGATGTGGGCCCTGTTTGAAATCGACGCTGGGAATGAAGTTGGTGGTGGTGGCGTGCAGCCGGTCGGTGCCCGCGTCAGTCGAGATGGCGAAGGCGCCCGCCGACCCCTGCCCGTACTCCGGCGAATAGCTGCCGCTCCAGTGCTCCAGCGAGCGCACGCCTTCGATGCCCAGGCGGGTATGAAATCGCCCGCTCACGGGATCGGTGATGTTGAACCCGTTCAGCAGGTAGAGCACCTGGTTTTCCGCGGCGCCGTCGAAGTGCGCGGAGCCGGTGACGTCCTGCACGGCGCCCGGCATGAGCCTGGTGGCGTTCTGCAAACTGTGGCTGGCCGGATAGGGAACCGCGTTGACATCCGTCCCGGAGAGCCGCTCTTCCTTCTGCATCCCGGCCAGATCGACCGGCGAAGGGTCGCCCGCGACATCGATGGTCTGAAAAACCTCGCGGACGGAATTGACCACCAGCGTGGTTTCCTGCGGCCCCTCCACGTGGATGGGGCGGTCTTTCAGTTCGTAGTAGCCCTCGCGCCGCACGCTCACCTGGTAATCGCCCGCATCGGGCAGCGTGAGGATGAAGTCGCCCGACACCCCGGAGTGGGCTTCCCGGCTTTCGACGCCCGCCCCGAGCCGCGCCACGATCAGCGCGCCGGCTACGGGGGCATCCTTTTCGTCCACCACCCGTCCGCGCAGCAGCACCTCCGCGGCACACAGATCTCCGGCCGCCAGCGCGAGACAGCCCAGGCAGGATAGCCGCCAACCCAGATGATTTGCCACTGATGTAATTCTGACGCATCAGGGAGCCGGACGCCAAACTCGCGACAAGGGCAAGACCGCAACGTCATGGGTATGGTTTCGATAGCCATACTTTTATGGCAGAATTGAATGTATGAAGAAGACTTTCAACGTCGATGACGAACTCTTCAAAGAGGCGAAGGCGGCTTGCGGTGCGACAACGGATACGGCGACCGTACGTTTGGGCCTGGAATCCCTGGTACGCCACGCGGCGTATGAGCGCCTTCGGTCTCTACTCGGTACGGAGCCTGGCGCACGCGACGTGCCCAGGCGTCGGGAAAGGCCGTCGCCCAAACGAAGGGTGGCCTGATGGTCCTGGTGGACACCTCCGTGTGGATTCGGGCTCTTGCCAACCGGCCGCCTTACGTCGCCGAGCTAGACAGACTCCTCGGTCTCGATGAAGTGGCGGGGCACGAGTTGGTCTATGGAGAACTCCTGATTGGCGACCGAGGAGGTCGCAGAAAGCTCCTGACCGCGTACGAGCGAATACACCAAGCGGCCACGGTTCCTCACCGTGACGTCGTCGCCTTCGTCCGCAATCGCGGCCTGTATGGTCGCGGGGTGGGCTGGATCGACATTCACCTCCTGGCATCCGCTGTTGTAGGGCGATTGCAGTTATGGACGGACGACCCACGCTTCGCCGCAGTGGCTAACGAGGTGGGTGTGGCTTACCATGCGCCCGGTCAGCTTGGGCCAGTGTCGCGCTAGGTCCCGGACGAACGGGACGCTGGCTGGAGCGTGAGAGTCAAACGCGGCATGGTGGATAACATCGACGCGATCCGGGCTTCAGGCCAGCAGCGCACGCCGAACCGCGTCCGGTTCACGTGCGATTACCGTAAGGAAGGCCCGAGCGGGGCCGCACGGGACTCGCCGCCCATGCTCCCAATGTTCCAAGGTTCGTTTGCTCAAACCGAATAACTTGGCAAACTCGCCTTGAGAAAGGGAGATCTTCTCCCTGATCGCCTTGACATCGATGTCATCCGGGACGTGTACCTCACAGCCGTGGTTCTCCTCGCCCCTGGCGAAAGCGAGCGCTTGTCTGGCGCTCTCGATCATCCGTTGGCCCGCGGTTGGTTTCCTCTTCTTCATCTCGGCTCCATTTCCCGCCGGAATCTCACCCTTTGCCGCGAGTGGCGTGCGCCGGCGGGCGCGGCGGCTGAGCGGGCGGCGGCTCCAAAGCCGCTTCTTGCCGCAGCAACTCGAGGAACGTGCGCGTGGCGCGGTTGAACGTCTTGCGGCGGCGGTGGATGATGCCGAGCGGGCGGACCAGCGTGCAGCCCGTGATGGGGATGGCCACTAGCCGGCCTTGCTCGATGTCGTTGCGCAGGACGCGCACGGGCATGATGCTGATGCTCGAGCCCAGCACCACCGCCTCCTTCATGGTCTGAATGTTGTCGAAGTGCATCACCACGTTCAACTGGGCCCCGCTCTCGCGGATATAGCGCTTCACTTCGCGGCCGACGCGGAGTTCGTCGTCGAAAGCCACGAAGTTCTGCTGGGCCAAGTCGGCCAAGTCCAGGGTTTCTCTGGCCGCTAAAGGATGCGAGGGAGCGGCCGCCACCATCATTTTTTCCTCGCGCCACGGAATGGCGGTGATTTCCCGGTTGGATTCGGGGTAACTCACCAGGCCCAGGTCGGCCTGATCGGTGAGCACCGCGTCATAGACCTTTTCCGGACGCAGGTATTCGACCAGGAGCTCCGCTTGCGGCATCCGGCGGGATAACTCCAGCTCCAGGCGCGACATATCCGAGAGGCCCACCGAGTAAATCGCGGCGACCCTGACCGTGCCTTGGACGCGGCCCTTGAGCTTGTCCAGCGACTCCTCGAACTCTTCCTGGCGGCGCAGGACGTCGCGGCAGAATTCGTAGTACAGGCGCCCGGCTTCGGTAAGTTCGACGGGCCGGGTGCTGCGATCCAGAAGCTGGACCCCCAACAAACGTTCGGTTTCGTGCAGGTGCTGGCTGGCGGCGGACTGGCTGACGCCGCAGACTTCCGCGCCATGGCTCACGTTACGGGCGTGGGCGATGTCCCGGAAAAGCTTCAGATGTTCGAGTGTCATACTCCAGGTCTATTATAAGCCAGGATGATTCTTTAGAATAATAATATCCAAAATACTTAAAATCTGTTATACTGCTTTCTCACTCTCCCCGTCGAGAGATCTCCTTATGAATCAGGATATTGCAACTGTAGGAGCACCACCACAGGGTGGGGTGGTACGGACCTCGATTCCGGGACCCGTCACCGTCTTCGTGTGCACCAATTGCGCCCGTCCGGGCCAGGCGCCCACCTCGGCGGGCCGGCCGCGGCCGGGGATTCCGGACTTCGGCTGGCCTTGGCCGGTGCAAGAAATCCTGGTGGCCTGCACGGGGCGGCTGCAGCCGGAGCACGTGCTGAAGGCCTTCGAGTCGGGGTCGGACGTGGTTGCGATGGTCGCCTGCGAGGAGGACAACTGCCACTATCTGGAGGGCAGCAAGCGCTGCGCGCGCCGGGCGGACTACCTCCGCTCGATTCTCAACGCGATCACGCTGGGCGGTGAGCGTTTGATGCTCTTCCACATGCCGGGCACGGCAGCGGAGGACATGGCGCTGGCCGCTGGAAGGCCTGCACCGGTGTGCGATTGCGAGGCGCGGGCAGCCCAGGCGGCTGCCATCCGGGACCAGGTGGTCGAGGCCCTCGCGGCACTGCCTCCCAACCCTTTGCACCAAGCTGGCGCGGCCGTGCGCGCCGAAGAAATCTGCCAGGAACTGGATATCAGCTATGACGACAACGAAGAGTAGACTTGGCCAGACCCTGAGCGCCGGCCGGCTGGCGGTCACGGCCGAGTGTCTGCCGCCGTTGAGCGGCGACGCCGGCGCGGTGAAGAAGCTCGCGGCCCTGCTGCCCGACCGTCTGGACGCGGTGGTGGTGGCGGACAATTGCGGCCAGATTGCCGGTTCGGCCCTGGCGTGCGCCGCGATCCTGGCGGCGGAGGGCCGGCCTGCCGCGCTCTCGATGGTGACCCGCGACCGCAACCGCATCGCGCTGGAGAACGACGCGCTGGGTGCGGCGGCGTTGGGCATCGACACGGTTTTCTGCATCAGCGGCGACCACCAGTCGCTGGGAATCTGCCCGCAGGCGGCCGGCGTTTACGATATCGACTCGATCCAGTTCACCCAGGCCCTTAAGAAGATGATGCGCGACGGCCATGGCTTCAACGGGCACACCATCGATCCCCGGCCGGAGTTTCTGGTCGGGGCGGCGGCCCACCCGTACCAGCAACCGATGGAATTGAACCTGCTGCGCCTGAGGAAAAAGATCGCGGCGGGGGCGGACTTCCTGCTGACGCAGGCGGTGACCGACCTGGTCGGCTTCACGCGGTGGATGGACGCCGTACGGGAGGCGGGGCTGGACCAGAAGGTGGCCATCATCGCGAGTGTGCAGCCGAACGAGAGCGTCGCCATTGCGGCGGAGATGGCCGCCAAGCTCAAGAGCATCCCCGGCGTCCGCGGCATTCACATCTTGAGCGGCGGGTGCGAGGCGCTGGCCGCCGATGTGATCGAAAAAGCGGGATTGGTTTAGACGAGGCCTGGTATGCCCGATCGTTACCACATTCATACTGTTCCGACGCCGGCGCGGTTCCGCCACATCGGCAAATTCGGGAACGTCGATTGGCGGGAGGACTGCTCACGCTGCACCAATTGCGTCAAGCTGCGCTGCCTCTACGACGTGTACCGGCACGAAGCGGCCTACAATCGCGACCCGCTGACGCCGCTCGACACATCCGACGAGTGCAAGGCCTGCCTCTCTTGCGTGCAGGGCTGCACCAAAGGGCTGCTGAGCGTCTCGGTGAACCCGGAATTCCTGGACCTGGGGGACGAGTACTGGAAGCCGGACATCCTCATGACGACATGGAACCAGTCCGACACCGGCAAGATTCCGGTCTCAGGCGCCGGTTACCGCGGGCGGTTTCACGGGCCGGGCTTCGATTCCATCTGGACGGACATGTCGGAGATCGTGCGGCCCACGCGCGACGGGATTCACGGGCGCGAGTACATTTCGACCAGCGTCGATATCGGGTTCAAGCCGCTGCGCCTGCGGTTCACGCCCGACGGCCGGATGCTGACCGAGCCGTCTCGACTGCTGGAGATCCAGCTTCCGGCGATTCTGGACATACCCGCCTGGCAGGTTGAGGGCGGCGATCTGGCGAAAGCGCGCGCCGCGGCGGCCAAGGAGCTCAAGATTCTGGCCGTGATGCCGGCGGCCGAGGCCACGCCCGAACCTCACGTTGTGCCGCTGCTGGGCGCGAACGACATCGCCAAGAGCCAGGGGATTCTCAAAGCCGTGCGCATGGCTCAAATTGAGGATTGCCCGGAAGCGGCGGACCTGGCGGGCCAGGTGCTGGCCATCAACCCGCTGGTGATTCTCTCGGTGCGCATGCCGCTGGGCCCGGCGGCGGCCGGCCGCATTCTCGACCTGGCCCGCGCGGGCATCAAAGTGTTCCATCTGTGCACCGATTTGCACGGGCGCGAGCGGCTGGAGAACGGGCGGCCGGGCCGGCACATCAAGGACGCTCTGCGGGAAGTTCACGGGCGGCTGGTGAAGGAAGGGATACGGGACGAGGTGACCCTGATCGTCTCGGGCGGCATCGCCCTGGCCGAGCACATGGCCAAGGCGATCATCTGCGGGGCCGACCTGGTGGCCGTGGATACGGCCCTGCTGGTGGCCTTGGGATGCCGGGTCTGCCGGCACGCGCGCGGCACGGGCGCTTCGTGCAATCCGTGCCCGGCTGAGATCGGCTCGGCCAGCCTTGAGTACGCGACGCAGCGGATCGTGAACCTGATGGGCGCCTGGCACAGCCAGTTGATCGAAGTGCTGGGCGCGATGGGAATCCGCGAGGTTCGCCGCCTGCGCGGGGAAGTGGGGCGCGCCATGTTTTTGGAAGACATTGCGAGGGAGGCGTTCGGCGACCTGTGCCGCGTCTCCCGGGACCGGGTGAGCGCATGACCACAACCAGCGACTGGCCCCAGGAAACCGTCGTCCGCGAGGTTCGTCCCGCGCCCGACCGTTATCGCAACGCCCTGGGCAAATACAGGATCGACCGCTCGGCGGCATGCGCCTCGTGCGGCCGGTGCGTCGAGGTGTGCACCTACGGCGTACACGTCAAGCCCGCGGGGTACGCGTTCACGCTGCGTCCGCAAGATCACCTGTGCATCGGGCCGGAGTGCGCGGAGAGCGCCGAATCGTGCGTCGCCCAATGCAAACAGCACGCGCTTACGATGCGGCGAAACGCCAGCTCCGAGTGCATGGGCGACCCGCGATGGTCGAGCGACCTGATTCTGGCGAACTGGCACGAGGCGGCCACGGGACACGCTGCGCCGCCGCATCTGGAATCCCGGCACGGATCTTCGGGCGGCGGGTTCGACAGCATGCGCTTCAAGTTCGAGGTGCCGGGGTTGGAGGAGGCGGCGTCTGCCCCAACGGCGGCGGCGGAGATTGACACCGGGCTCGATCTGAATCACCGCAACGACGGGCGTCCGCAGGCGCATATCGATATCCCGGTTTATGGCGGCGGCATGAGCTTCGGGTCGGTGAGCATCCACACCATCCTGGCGAAAGCCCGCGCGGCGGTGGCGTGGAACAGCTTCACCTGCACCGGCGAGGGCGGATATCCGGACCGCTTGCGGCCCTACGACGACCACGTGATCACGCAAGTGGCTACGGGGCTTTTCGGCGTGCGCGAGGATACCATCCAGCGAGTGCGCATCGTAGAGTTCAAGTACGCGCAAGGCGCCAAGCCGGGGCTGGGCGGGCACCTGCTGGGCGACAAGAACACTCCGGCTGTCGCCCGCATGCGCGAGGCGGTGGCTGGCAACGCGCTGTTCAGCCCGTTCCCTTTCCACAGCGTGTATAGCGTGGAAGACCACAAGAAGCACTTGGATTGGATCAAGGAAGTGAACACGACCTGCCTGGTCAGCGTGAAGGTCTCGACGCCTACCGACGTGGACATGGTGGCGGTGGGCAGCTACTACGCCGGCGCGCACATTATTCACCTGGACGGCAGCTACGGGGGCACCGGCGCGGCTCCGGACATCGCCAAGAAGAACATCGCCATGCCGATTGAGTTCGCGATTCCCAAGGTACACAAGTTCCTGGTCGCGGAGGGCATTCGCGAGAAGATCACGCTGATTGCTTCGGGCGGCATACGCACCGCGTTCGACGTATTGAAGGCGATTGCCCTGGGCGCCGATGGCGTGGTGATCGGCACGGCCGAGTTGGTGGCGCTGGGCTGCGTGCGATGCGCTTCTTGTGAGAGCGGCCGGGGCTGCCCGCGCGGCATTGCCTCCACCGACCCGGAACTGATCCAGCAGATGAGCGTGGAGTGGGCCACGCAGCGGCTCATCAACATGCACAATGCCTGGCGGGAGCAGATGGTGGAAGTGCTGGCGCGGCTGGGCATGTCGTCAATTCGCGAGCTGAGGGGGCGCAGCGACGTGCTGTGCTACTTGAGCGATGAACCGGCCGGGGAGGTGGCGTAATGAGCGGATTTGCCGAAAGACTGTTGGCCAGCCGGTCGCAGATCTACCCGGTGAACGAACGACCCATCGCGTCCGAGCCGGCCGAGGAAGGCGGCTGCGGGGTCACGGGGTTCGCCTGCAACGTGCCGGTAAGAGGGCGATTCATCTACGAGCCTTCCATCCAGATGCAAAACCGCGGCAACGGGAAAGGCGGCGGCATCGCGGCGGTGGGGCTGGTCCCGGAGCAACTAGGCATTTCCAGGGAAATGCTGGAGAGCCATTACCTGCTGCAAATCGCCCTGCTCGACGCGGAGTGCGGCGCCGAGCTGGAACGGCAGTTTATTCTGCCCAACTTCGACATCGCGGTTTCCACGCGGCAGGCGCACATCGAGGACTATCGCGACATTCCGGGGCTGGAGGTGCGGCCGCCGGACGTGCACCGCTACATTGTACGGGCGAAGCCGGAAGCGCTGGCTGCCTTTGCGGCGTCGGCGGGGCTGGCGGGGCTGGCGCCGCGCGCGCTCGAAGACGAGTTCGTGTGGCGGAACTCCTACCAGCTCAACGAAGCATACTACGCGTCGCTGGGAGAGAAGCGGGCGTTCGTTCTTTCGCATGGGCGCAACCTGCTGGTCTTCAAGATGGTGGGATACGCCGAGCAGAACGTGGAGTATTACCAGCTCCAGGATTTCAAGGCTCACGTGTGGATCGCCCACCAGCGTTACCCCACCAAGGGGCGCGTGTGGCATCCCGGCGGGGCGCACCCGTTCGTGGGCTTGAACGAAGCCCTGGTGCACAACGGCGATTTCGCCAACTATCACTCGGTGTGCGAGTATCTGCGGCAGCGCAACATCCGCCAGCAGTTCCTCACCGACACCGAGGTCTCGGTGCAGCTTTTCGACCTGTGGGACCGCGTGTACCAATATCCGCTGGAGTACATCATCGAGGCCCTGGCGCCCACCACGGAGCTGGATTTCGACCAGTTGCCGGAGGAAAAGCAGACCATCTACCGGCAGATCCAGGCGACGCACATTCACGCCTCGCCGGATGGGCCGTGGTTCTTCATCATCGCGCGCAGCCAACAGGACCGGTTCCAACTGCTGGGCATCACGGACACGGCCATGCTGCGGCCGCAGGTGTTCGCGCTGTCCGACAGCGGCGAGGTGCAGATCGGCCTGATCTGCTCGGAGAAACAGGCCATCGACGCCACGCTGCGGAGCCTGGCAAAAGAGGACCCGCGGTTCTGCCCCGTCGCGGACAAGTATTGGAACGCGCGAGGCGGATCCAGCAGCGACGGCGGCGCTTTCATTTTCACCGTGGCGCCGGACGGCAATGGCGGCAAGCGGCTGGCCTGCACCGACAAGTTCGGCCGCGAGGTGAAGCGCGAGGGCGGCACGGTGCGGTGCGACCAGGGGAGCGTCGAGATCGTTCACAGTGCCTCGTCCGACGGCATACGCGAGAAGCTGCAGGAAGGCGACGTGGCGAGCCTCTTTGCGTACATGCGCGATCTGCCGGAGTGGCCGGCGGACGAGTTGCAGCGCTTCTGCCAGGCGGTGGTTCAAGCGGCGGATAACGCGAGATCGCGGGCCGCGGCGATCGAGCTGCTGACCATGCTGCATGACCGGCGATTCCCGACCGGCGACAAGCGGCGCGCCACCATCACGCAGGCGGTCGCACAGGCGCTGGAGCGGCTGTTCGATTCCGCGCCGCTCTTTGGAGAACCAGCGACGCGCTTCTGGCGGCGGGTGACTTACGCCACACGCGATCGCGTGGCCGCCCCGCAGCCGGGCGAGGAGTTGCTGCTTGTCGATTCCCAGGGCTTCCCGCCGGAGGGCGACGATTGCGACGCGGTGCTGCTCGACCACGCCCACAAGGCGGGCTGGAAGCGGTTTGCGGTGTACCGGTTGCGCGGGCAGCGGTTCCACGGCGCCGGCCTGGGCCCGGCGACCCAAGGCGTCCGGCTCGATCTTTACGGTTCGAACGGCGATTACACGGCCAGCGGCATGGACGGCCTGGAGATCCACATCCACGGCAACGCGCAGGACCAGGTGGCGCAGATCGCCAAGTGCGGCAAGCTGGTCATCCATGGCGACGTGGGACAGACGTTCATGTACGGGGCCAAGGGCGGCGAAGTATACGTCCTGGGCAACGCGGCGGGCCGGCCGCTGATCAACGCGGTGGGGCACCCGCGCGTGGTGATCAACGGCACGTGCCTGGATTTTCTGGCGGAATCGTTCATGGCCGGAGATCCGCTGGCCGGCGGCGGCTTCGTGGTGCTGAATGGAATTACGTTCGACGGCCAGGGCCGCATGACCGCTCTGGAATCGCCCTACCCGGGCGCAAACCTGTTCTCGCTGGCGAGCGGCGGGGCGATCTACATCCGCGACCCGCGGCAGAAGGTGGTCGAGCGCCAGCTCAATGGCGGAGTGTTCTCGCCGCTCGGCGACAAGGACTGGCGGCTGATCCGCCCGTACCTGGAAGAGAACGAGCGGCTGTTCGGCGTGCGGATCGAGGATCTGCTCACCGTGGATGGCGAGCAACGGACGCCGCAGGATGTTTACCGCAAGGTCAGCGCGGTGAAGCTCTCGGTGCTGGCCGGCTCGGAGAAGAAGAAATGAGCGGTCGAATCGCGGCAACCATCGAAATCGAAGACGTGGGCGGGATGGCGGGCGAGGTGAACGCGCGCGGCGGGGCACGGCCCATGAGCTGCCTCCAGTGCGCCAAGTGCTCGAGCGGCTGTCCGGTGGCCTCGCGCGCCGACCTCAAACCGCACGAGGTGGTCCGCATGGTGCAACTGGACCAGCGGGAGGCGGTGCTGGCGAGCCGGTTCATCTGGGAGTGCACTTCGTGCCAGACCTGCTCTACGCGGTGCCCGCAGCAAGTGGATCCGGCGGCCATGAACGACGTCTTGCGGGCCATGAGCCGGGCGGCGCGGAAGGTCTCCGCTGGAACGGCGGTGCCGGCCTTCAACGATATCTTCCTCAACGCGGTGCGGCGGCGCGGGCGGATTTACGAGATGGGCCTGATGGTGAGATTCAAGCTGCGCACCAGGCGGCTGTTTGAGGACGTCGGCAAGGCCCCCATGATGCTGCTCAAAGGCAAGCTGCCTCTCTTTGGGACGCGAATCGCCGGGCGGGCGGGGCGCAAGGCCATGTTCCGCCGGGCGGCGCAGGGAGGTGGCCAGTGAGTTACGTGTTCTTTCCGGGCTGCTCTCTCGATGGCACGGCCAAGGATTTCCACCGTTCGACGCTGGCGGTGGCGGCGAAGCTGGGTCTGGAGATGCCCGAGTTGAAAGATTGGATCTGTTGCGGCTCGACGGCGGCCCACTCGACCGATCCGCTGCTGGCGGACGCGCTGCCGGCCAAGAGCCTCGCCAACGCCGGCGGAGCCACGGTCGCGGTAGCCTGCGCTTCGTGCTACAGCCGGCTCAAAATGGCCAACCATCATATCGCGGCGGACACGGCCGTGCGCGCCCGCGTGGCGCGGGTGGTGGGCAGCGATTACGACGGCCTCACGCCGGTGCGCCACCTGCTCGAGATTCTCTGCCGCGAGATCGGCCTCGCGCGCATCGCGCAATCGATCCGGCGCCCGCTGGCGGGGCTGAAGGTGGCCTGCTATTACGGCTGCCTGCTCACCCGTCCACCCGAAATCACCAACTTCGACGATGCCGAGAACCCCACGCTTATGGACCGGCTGATGGAGACGGCCGGCGCCACACCGCTCGAATGGCCTCACAAGACGGAGTGCTGCGGGGCGAGCTATTCGATCACCGACGCCAGCATTGTGCTGGAGTTGAGTAACCAGATCCTGGCCATGGCCAAAGCCGCCGGGGCCGACTGCATCGCCACGGCGTGCCCGTTGTGCCAACTGAATCTGGATATGCGGCAGAAGGACATCGAGGCCCGCTTCGGCCGCCAGTACCAGTTGCCGGTGTTTTACTTCACGCAGTTGCTGGGCCTGGCGATGGGCTGCCCGGCGGAGGAGCTTTCGCTTGGAAGCCTGGTGGTGGAGCCGCAAGAACTGCTGGCGGCCAAGGGGATCGGGGGCTGAGGCGCGACCATGATGGAACATAAGGATACTGCACTGAAAGCACCCGAGGCCATCGGCGCCGTGCTGGTCTGCGGGGCCGGCATCACGGGCATCCAGGCCTCTCTGGACCTGGCCAATAGCGGCTTTAAGGTCTACTTGCTGGATTCCTCGCCGGCCATCGGCGGGCGCATGGCACAGCTCGACAAGACCTTCCCCACCGGCGACTGCGCCATGTGCATTCTGTCGCCCAAGCTGGTGGAATGCGCGCGCAACAAGAACATCGAGATCGTCACGCTGGCGGATGTGCAGGGAATCTCCGGCGAGCCGGGCAACTTCAAGGTGAAAATTCGCCAGAATCCGCGCTACGTGGACCTGGATAAGTGCAACGCCTGCGGCGATTGCACGGAGGCGTGTCCGGTCAGCCTGCCGAGCGAGTTCGACCGCCGTCTGGGCACGCGCAAGGCGATCTTCCGCCCATACCCGCAGGCCATCCCGAACGTGTTTGGGATCTCGAAGGCCGCGGGGCGCGCGCCATGCAAGGCATCCTGCCCGGCGGGCGTGAACGCGCAGGGTTACGTAGCGCTCATCGGCGCCGGCAAGTTTGCGGAGGCGTACGAGCTGATCCGCGAGCGGTGCCCGCTTCCGGCCGCCTGCGGGCGGGTGTGCCAGCATCCCTGCCAGGAGAAATGCAACCGCGCTGAAATCGACGAAGCGGTGAATGTGCGCGACCTCAAGCGCTTCGCCGCCGACTACATCCACGCCAACCCCGAGCAGTATCCGCCCGCCAAGCCGGCGGCGGCGAAACTCGAGGCCAAGGTGGCCATTGTGGGCGGTGGTCCGGCCGGTCTGACGGCCGCATCCGATCTCGCGCTGCTGGGCTACGGAGTCACGCTGTTCGAACGGCAGCCGCACCTGGGCGGCATGTTGCGGTACGGAATCCCCAGCTATCGCCTGCCCGATGACGTTCTGGACCGGGAGATCCAGTACATTCTCGACCTGGGTGTGGAGGCGCGAACCAGTTCGCCGGTGGGCGATCCGCAGAGTCTGCTGGGCGCCGGGTTCAATGCGGTGTTCGCCGCCCCTGGCGCGTGGATCAGCCGCACGCTGGGCATTCCGGGCGAGGACGCGCCGGGCGTTTGGGCGGGGCTCGATTTCCTGCGCCAGGTGAACAGCGGCGAGACGCCGCGGATCGGACCGAAGGTAGTCGTAATTGGCGGCGGCGACGTGGCCATGGATGCCGCGCGCTGCGCGCTGCGTATGCCGGGCGTGAAGTCGGTGGACGTGGCGTGCTTGGAGAGCCGCGCGGAAATGCCGGCGCACTCGTGGGAAGCGGCCGAGGCGCTCGAAGAGGGCATCGTCTTCCACAACAGCGTCGGGCCGGTGAAGATCGATGCGGCCGGCGTGGTATTCCGCGCCTGCACCAGCGTGTTCGATGAGAATAAGCGGTTCAACCCGCGGTTCGACGATTCCAAGACCAGCGCGCTCGAGGCCGACACCGTCATCGTGACCATCGGTCAGGGGATCGACTCGGCGGGGTTGGGCGTAGCGACAGGGCCGGGCGGGCGCATCGTGGCCGCCAAGGACACGCTCGCCACCAGCGCCGCGGGCATTTTCGCCGGTGGCGATGCGGTGCTGGGCCCGGCCTCGATGGTGGATGCCATGGCCCAAGGGCACCGGGCCGCCGAGGCCATCGACGCTTATTTGCGCGGCACCAAGCTGGCGCCGACCAACGGCGCATCGGCCCTGGAGACGGCCAGCAATCCAAAACCGGACGCCGCCAAGCGGGAGCGCGTCAAGATGCCGCAGGCCGCGCCGGCCGCGCGGTTGAGAGATTTCACCGAGATCGATCTGGGTTACAGCCCGGAGCAGGCCATGGCCGAGGCCCAGCGGTGCCTGGCCTGCGGTCTGTGCAGCGAGTGTATGCAGTGCGTGAAGGCGTGCGCGGCCGGGGCGGTCTGCCACGACCAGATGGCGGCCGAACACGAGATCGGCGTCGGCAGCGTCATCCTGACACCGGGCTTCGAGGAGTTCCAGGCTTCGCTGCGCGGCGAGTTCGGCCACGGGCGCTACGCCAACGTGCTTTCGAGCGTGCAGTTCGAGCGAATGCTCTCGGCGGCGGGTCCCACCGGCGGCCATGTCCAGCGGCCCTCGGATGGCGGTCAGGTAAAAACGATCGCTTTCATCCAGTGCGTGGGCAGCCGGGACGCCGCCCGCGGCAACGGCTACTGCTCGTCCATCTGCTGCATGAGCGCGACCAAGGAAGCCATGGTGGCCCTGGAGCACGCGCACGGGCAGCCGCTCGACGTATCGATTTTCTGCATGGATGTGCGGGCGTTCGGCAAGGAATTCGATAGTTATGTCAACCGCGCCCGCGACGAGAATGGCGTGAAGTACATCCGGGCCATTCCCTCGCGGGTGGTGGAGACGCCCGGCAGCAAGACGCCGCGCGTTCGCTACTTCGACCAGGCGGGCGTGGAGCAGAACCAGGAATTCGACCTGGTGGTGCTCAGCGTGGGGCTGCGCGTTCCAGTGAGCGTGCGGGAGATGGCGGGGCGGCTGGGGCTCGACCTCAACCAGTTCGGCTTCGCGCAAACCGAGCGGCTGACTCCCCTGGCGACGTCGAAGCCCGGCATCTACGTGGCCGGGGCGTTCCAGGAACCCAAGGACATTCCGGAATCGGTGGCGCAAGCCTCCGGGGCGGCGGCCTGCGCCATGGACCAGCTTGCCAGCGCGCGCGGCAATTTGATCCAGCGCCACGAATACCCGTGGGAGCGCGACACCGCCGACGAATCGCCGCGGGTGGGCGTGTTCATCTGCCACTGCGGGCACAACATCGCTTCGGTCATCGACGTGGAGCGGGTGGCCGGCCAGGCGGCCAAAATGCCCAACGTCCTGCACGCCGAGGCCAGCCTCTACACCTGCTCGGACACCAACCAGCAGCACATCAAGGACGAGATTAAGAAGCACCGGCTGAACCGGCTGGTGGTGGCCTCATGTTCGCCGCGGACGCATGAGATTCTTTTCCAGGAGACGCTGCGCGAGAGCGGGCTGAACCAGTACCTGTTCGCGATGACCAACATCCGCGACCAGTGCTCGTGGGTCCACAAGGACGACCCCGTCGCGGCCACCGATAAGGCGGTGGACCTGATGTCGATGGCCGTCGCACGGGCGCGCCATTTGAAGCCGCTCGCCACCGGCCAACTGCCGGTGACGGCATCGGCGCTGATTATCGGCGGAGGCCTCGCGGGCATGACCGCGGCGCTGGGCATCGCCGACCAGGGCTTCGATGTGCACCTGGTGGAGAAGGACGCGGCCCTGGGCGGCAATCTCCGCACTCTCCACAGCACGCTGGAGCGGGCCGATGTGCAAGCCTACTTGCGCGGGCTGGTGGCGGAGGTGGAAGCGCACCCCAAGATCCATGTGTATGTGAATGCCACGCCGGCCAGTATCGGCGGCCACGTGGGCAACTTCAAGAGCGTTCTAAAGGTGGCGGGGAGCGAGAAGCCCATCAGCCACGGCGTGGTGATCGTGGCCACCGGCGGGCAGGAGCGGCCGACGGCGGCGTACCTGCACGGCCAGAACCGGCACGTGACCACGCAGAGCAAACTGGAGGCGGCACTGGCCGGCGGGGATCTTCCGCCCGAGTTGGGCGCCACGCCGAATCCCACTGTGGTGATGATTCAGTGCGTGGAGAGCCGCAACGACGAGCACCCGTATTGCAGCCGTGTGTGCTGCTCGGAGGCGGTGAAGAACGCGCTGGAGATCAGGCGGCGAGTGCCGGGGGCCAGGGTGGTGGTTCTGGGCCGCGACATCCGCACCTACGGATTCCGCGAGCTGTACTTCCAGCAGGCGCGCGAGGCCGGCGTGCTGTTCGTCCGCTATCCGGAGAAGAGCGACCCGGTGGTGGTGGAAGACGGCGGCAAGCTGAAAGTGACCGTGCACGATGGGTCGAGCAATCGCGACCTGGTGTTGCGGCCGGACCTGCTGGTGCTCTCAGTCGGCATCGCTCCGGCCGCGGGCAACCCGGTGCTCTCCGGCCTGCTGCGCAGCGCGCTCACCGCCGACGGATTCTTCCTCGAAGCCCATCCCAAGCTCCGTCCGGTGGATCTGGCCAACGAGGGCGAGTTCTTGTGCGGGCTGGCGCACTCGCCGCGATTCATCGATGAAACCATCGCGCAGGCGCAGGCGGCGGCCGGAAGGGCTAGCACCATCCTGTCGAAGGCCTTCCTGGAGATTCCCGGCCAGGTGGCCCGGGTCAACCCGGAGGATTGCGTGGCCTGCGCCACGTGCGTCAAGGTCTGTCCGTATGGCGCGCCGATGATCAACAGCCTGCACAAGGCCGAGATACAAGGCGCCAAGTGCATGGGGTGCGGAAGTTGCGCGGCCTCCTGCCCAGCCAGGACCATCACCCTCCAGCACCAGGAAGATGAGGCGCTGGTGGCCATGCTCGACGAGTTGCTCGTCGCCGGAGTAAACGCATGATACCCTCACCCAACTGGGAACCGCGCATCATCGCCTTCTGCTGTAACTACTGCGCGTACGCGGCGGCGGACTTGGCGGGATCGAAGCGCATGCAGTATCCCGCCAATGTGCGCATCGTCCATTCGCCGTGCACCGGCAAGATCGAGATGGAGCACATCCTGGAGGCTTTCGAGAAAGGCATCGACGGCGTGCTGGTGGCCGGGTGCCTGGAAGGCGGCTGCCACTTCCTGGAGGGCAATCTGCGCGCGCGCAAGCGTACCGACCGCATCCGCGACATCCTGGATGAGATCGGCGTCGGCGGCCAGCGGTTGCTGATGGTGAACCTCTCGGCGGCGATGGCCCCCACGTTTGTCGAGCGCGTCAACCAGATCGTCGAGACGGTGAGGGCGCTCGGCCCCAGTCCGCTCCATTCATCCAAGCAGATGGAAAGTGTAGGAGTGTCATGATTGTAGCTTCCCCGAAACCAATTACGGAACTGAAGAGCCTGATCGCGCGCCACGGCAAGGTGCTTTTCGTGGGCTGCGGCACCTGCGTCACGGTGTGCCTGGCCGGCGGCGAACGAGAGGTGGGCATCGCCGCCTACGCCATCCGCATGGCTCGCAGGATCGAAGGCCAGCCGCTGGAGCTGACGCAGATCGCCATCGAGCGCCAATGCGAAAACGAGTTCATCAAGGACCTGGCGGAGCCGGCGGCGAAGGCCGAGGCGATTGTCTCATTCGGCTGCGGCGCGGGCGTGCAAGCCATCGCCGAGCGATTCCCCGGCAAGCCGGTCTACCCCGGTCTGAACACGCAGTTTCTGGGGATACTCGAAGAGCAGGCCGTCTGGACGGAGAAGTGTCTCGGCTGCGGCGATTGCATGTTGGCCGAATTCGGCGGCATCTGCCCGGTGACGCGCTGCGCCAAGCGAATGTTGAACGGCCCCTGCGGCGGCTCAACCGAAAAGCAGTGCGAGGTGGACGCCGACCGGCCCTGCGCCTGGCAGCTCATCTTCGCGCGGCTGAAGGGCATCGGCCAGCTTGATCGCCTGGACGAGATTGTGCCGCCGAAGGACTGGAGCACGGCGTGGCACGGCGGGGCGCGGAAGATCGTGCGGCAAGAGCACCGGGTGTAAAAGGGGTCAGCCGCATTTTCCGTTCGGCGTGCTAGCCTGGAAGTGGGAAAGCATGACTGAACCGACGATCCTGGAAACCAACGCGAGGGGCGAACTCGAGATCCCCGCTGGAGTCCTGTGCGCCGGTCCACATGCTCGGTTCCGGTTGGAACAGGAGGGGCGGACCCTGCGTCTGGTTCCCGAAGCTCACCCTCTATGGGAGACTCTGTCGCCCGACGTCCGGGCTCGCACCTTCCATGAATGGGTGGCCCGATTACCGAAACGTAGGGGGCCTGCCATCCCGGCTGAAGCGTTACGCCGCGAGAACCTTTACGATTGATGAGTTGGCTTCTCGATGCAAACGTGCTCGTTCCGGTCCAGCCGCGACTCATCAGCGATGAGGAGTTCGCCCGCCGTCTCGCGGAGGCTCCTGAAGAGGGAATCGATGAAGAGACTATGGCCCGCATCCTGGCCGCTGAGGCCGAACAGGGAGAGAGCATCTCTCACGAAGAGATGAAGCAGCGGCTGGGTTGCTGAAGAGATCCTGGTTTATAGGCCCGCCCCCAGCGGGGGATCAATCCCGAGGCGGAGCGGGTCATCCGCGAGCGACTGGCGGGTTACCAACCCGCCGCAGGCTACAAGCCTGCCCCACTGATCTAATACTGCAAGAGAACTTTCAGCGCTTCGCCCCCGCGGACTGCTTCGATGGCGTCGGCGATGCGCTCGACGGGGAATTCGTGGGTGATGAAATCGGCGGCATGAAGGTTGGCCTGGCGGACCCAAGCGCAGAGGGGCTCCATGGCGGCACGCTCGCGGGAACGCGTGGGCCACTGGTGAACGAAAAGATTGAAGTTGTACGGGCCCTGGTCCTTGTGGATGGTGAGGCTGGGTTCGGCCAGGACGCCGTAAATGCAAATCGAACCTCCCAGGCCGATGAGGGGTAGCGCGGCGTTGGCGATGGACTCACGGCCCACGGCGTCGATTACGGCATCCAAAGGCTTCGTCCGCCGTTCGGGGGCGGCCGAGAACGCTTCGTCCGCGCCCATTTGGAGGGCGCGGCGGCGCTTGGCTTCGAGCGGGTCCACCACGCCGATGTAGCCCAGGCCGAGCAACCGGGCCAGCTTCACGAAGCTTAGGCCGACTGGGCCGGCGCCGAAGACGAGGATATCGGCGCCGGGCTTGAGCCCGAAGTCGCCGAAGCCGCCGTACACTTCGCGCCAGGTGCACATCAGCAGCGCGGCCTCGACGGGAATGTCCGTCGGCACGGGGCGCTGAATCTCGTAGCACTCGAACCATCCGTGCCCGGCGGTGGCTACGCCGTCGGCCACCATGGCGTCGTGATCGTTGGCCAGCGTGTACTCGCAGAAACCGCCCCAGCCGCTGGAATATGCGGGATCGGAAAAATCGAAGACCAAGCCTCCGATGGCGCGCTGCCCGATTTGGAAATTGCGGACCTTGGGGCCAACGGCTTCGATGATTCCGGCGGATTCGTGGCCGAGAACGAGGGGGTACTTATCCACACCGGGGAAATGGCCGGCGATCAGCTTGGCGTCGGTCGAGTTGCAGAGGCACGCGACTTCGGTCCGGACCAGGGCCTGATAAGGGCCGGGCGTGGGGCGATTCAACTCGACCATTGCAACTCTTCCGGGTTCGGTGACGGCAACTGCCCGCATGGATGACTCCTCAGTTCAACTTCGCCAGTTCGTCATAGACTTCTACCAGCGAACGGTACGTTTTCTCGAATACCGGCATCAGCCTGGCGTACACCCTCTGGTTTTCCGCGTTGGGCGTGGCGGTTTGATCCACGTGGACGAACCTGTGAATCACGTCGAAATCGGGGAACAGGCCGGCTGCCACTCCGCCGATCACGGCCGCGCCCATGGAGGTGGCTTCCTCCAGGAAGTTGAGCGATTGCACCGGGCATCCGTAGACGTCCGCCATGATCTGTCGCCACACCTCGCTGCGCGCGCCGCCGCCAATCACGGTGATGGCATCGATAGGCACGTGGGCGCGAAATATGTTGACAATGATGCCGAGGTTCATGGTGATGCCTTCGATCACCGCGCGCAGCATGTCCTCGCGCCGCGTGGCCAGGTTGAGGCCGACAAACGCTCCGCGCGCGTTGGGGTTCCACCACGGCGTCCGCTCGCCCAACATGTAGGGCAGGAACAGGACTCCGTTGGCGCCGGCGGGCACGCCGGCCACGGCTTCATCGATCAACTGGTAGGGACTCACCCCTCGCGCGGCGGCCTCTTGCACCTCCACATCGCAGAGAGTGTTCTTCAGCCAGGCATGGCTGGAACCGGCGGTCTGCATGGTGCCGCTGGGATGCAGATAGCCGGGGACACAGTGGGCCCAGTTCATGGTTCGCATCTGGCTATCGACAATCGGCTTTTCGACCGTCAGTGCCACCCACGAAGACGAGCCCAGGTAGTTGTAGGCCGTTCCGGGCCGGATGCAGCCGACGCCCACGCCCGCGCAACTTCCGTCTCCGCCGCCAACCGCCACCGGCGTGCCTTCCCGCAAGCCGGTCTCGCGGGCGGCGCTGCTCGTGACCGTTCCCAAGATAGCGGTGGATGGCAGCGGCTCCGGAAATTTCGCGCCGTCCAGCGCAGCCAGGTCGATGATCTTCTCCGACCAGCGGAAGGTGTTGAGGTCGAAAGCATTGGTCCCGGAAGCATCGGAGTAATCCGTGGCCATGCGCCCAGTGAGACGGCAGTTGATGTAATCCTTGGCGCAGAGCGTCTTGTGAGTGCGGGCGTAGATCGCCGGCTCGTTGTCGCGTATCCACATCAACTTTTCCAGCGAATACGAGGCGCTGACGCGGTGGCCAACGATGTCGTAGAAGCTCTTCGGATCGATCTTCGCGAGCACCTGCGCGGCTTCGCGCGTGGCCCTTTGATCGCAGTAGAGGATCGAGGGACGCAGCGAGTTCCCTTCCCTGTCCACCGGCGTGCAGCCCATCATCTGCCCGCTCAGCGCCACCACGGCGATGCCGGAAGCATCGGCTTTGGCGTCGATCAGCAGTTCCTGCGTAGAGCGGCAGATGGCGCTCCACCAATCCTGCGGGTCCTGCTCGGCCCAGTTTCCGTTGAAGAAGCGGGTGTCATAGGGGCACGTGCGGCTGGCGATCAGGCTGCCATCCGTGGTGTACAGGGTCGCCTTATTGCCGCTGGTACCGAGGTCGTGTGCCAAGAGATATTTCATTTGTAGCCAAACAGATTCGCGCCGGTCCAACCGATCAACCCGACCATGGCGCCGCCGATGACGCCGCCGACGATGGTCGCCAGAACCCGCGGCCCGGATTCCGCCGCCGCCCACAGCCTGCGGCCGCGCGCGGTTTCGCACAATCCGCAAATCCACAGACCCGAGGCGATGGCCGTGCCCATGTCCACCCATGGCGCCGCGCCCCGGAAGCCCTGATAGATCAAGCCGAACTGCTTGGCGCCTCCGTCGGGATGCGGAATCATTTCGGGGTTGATGCCAAAGCCCGGCAGCTTATGGTTCAAGACCCAGAAGGTGCCGATGATGAACGCTGCCGCCAACATGCCGCCAATCGGACCGAAATCTTCCACCAGCCTGCCCCAGCAGATAATCACGGTGAAGGCGACGCAGAAGGCCCCGAAGATGGTAGTCAGTACGCTGACCGGCGACATGCCGATGGATCCCGCATACTGCGACATCATTTCATACATGCGTGCTCCGATCGAAACTAGGATGGCGCTTCTTCACCTGCGCTGCCAACACTCCGGCCAAACCACCGCCAATCAGGCAGCAGACCAGCGTGGGCAGGCACCGCAAAAACTCGGCTTGGAAGCGCACCACCGCCCAAACAATTCCGGAGGAGCAGACCGCCCAACCCTGGTCGACCCAGATGCGGCCCGGCTGGTTCCAGATCATCCCAATCCAGTGGTTCATGTACCAGCAGATGCTGATGACAATTGTGGCGGCTAGCCAACCGCCCATGATTCCGTAACTCTTCCACATCTCCGGCCAGACGCCAAAAACCAGCGCGCCGCAGATGGCCCCGCCCACCACCGTTGAGAGCAGCCTCATTTCAGCCTCAGCAGCGATAGAGTCGCGGGCGATTCGTGATGGGCGTTGACTTTGTCTGGCTCCATCACGGCATCGAAGTTCGACACCACCAGCATGCCGTTCCAGACAATCGGCTCTCCAGGCTCGTTCAGATCGCCATTGCGGCCGCCGGTGTCTCCGTTCTGGGCCAGCACGGAAATCACGCCGGCGGGCGTGACCTTGGCGATGGCGTTGTTCGAGAAGTCGGCAACATAGATGTTGTCGGCCTTGTCAACGCACATGCCATCGGTGGTCCGCATCTTGGCGGCGGTGGCCTTGGCGAGGAAACCCGGCAGCTTGGGATCGAGCGAGTAATCGTGATCCGTTTTGGCAAACACAGTGTTGCCGGTGAGGCTGCCCTTACCGTCGAAGGTCAGCTTGTCGATCTGGCCATCGCCGAAGTTGCCCACGAACAGGTTGCCCTTGCTATCGAACACGATGCCATCCAGGCCGTACTGCGCGAACTTGTTTTCGGTGACAAAGCTGGCCAGCAGGTTGGGGTCGTCCAGGGTGTTGTTCACCTGGATATTCCGGCCGTCGGCGGGAAAACGGTAGACCGCGCTGACCATGAGGCCGTCGGGCCGTTTGACCTTGGGCAGCTTGGATACGGTAACGTACACCTGACCGTTGCGCAACCTCAATCCGTTGGGGTGGCTGATTCCCTGGGCAAGCACGGTGGTTTCGACGAGTTTGTCGCCCTCCAGGCGCAGGCGCAGGATGCGGCCCTGGTTGATCTCGCCGTTAGGCCCGTTGCCGGCCGCCCAGTTCTGATTGTCGACCACGTACAACTCGCCTTGCGGGCCAAACTCGACTCCCATGGGGCAGGCCCTGCCGGTTTCGGCCAGGACGGGGCATTCGAACAGATCGCGGACCGTGCGGTCTTTGCCGATCTTGACGAAGCGGGCGGGAACACCGGGGCTGGCAAAGTTGGGGCAGGCCAGCAGCAGATCGCCGTCGGGCGCGACCGCCATGCCGTCGGGTGTCACCACGAAATCCGGCAGATTGATCCACGACGGGGCCTTCTGTGACCCGCAGCCGCACAACAGCGCCAATCCAGCCATAGCCAAGACAAATCCTCTATGCATAATCCGTTCTCCAGACATGGGGCAACCGCTCCCTAACGGTCGCGGCTCGGAATGAGGTCGAAATACGACTCCGTACCGAGCCGCGACCGTTAGGGAGCGGTTGTGCAATCATTCACTTCGCCTTCCCGGCCGCGGGTTTTTCGACGATGGCCGTGGCCCAGAGAAACCCGGCAACCGCTTCGTTGCCGTTGACTGCTTTTGGATAGTTGATGTAGGCGTCGTAACTCGCCTGGACGCACAGCCCCTCGCAGGCGCTGTAGATGTCCACCAGCCCCTGGTCGTCGACCTTGGCGTTTTCGACGATGCCCACATACCCTTTGGCCACCACCGGGCCGTATTCGGCCTGTGGCAGCAGCCCCAGCTCGATGCCGCGCTGGATGGAATAGGTGAACATGGCGCTGCCCGAGTTGTCCGTCCAGTTATCGGCGCGGCCGCCTTTATCCACCACCTGAAACCATCGGCCGCTCTTGGGATCTTGCGTGCGTTTGAGGCCGGCGGCCAGACGGGTGTAAATGTCGAGCACTTCGCTCCGCCGCGGATGATCCTTCGGCATCACCGCCAGGGTCTCGGCCAGGATGAGCGAATACCAACCCAGGCCCTCGCTCCAGACCTCGCTCGAAAGACCGGTTTTGGGATCGGCCCAGTGGGTCGGCGTGGGCGGCCGGTGACTTCCAATCACCACCGGCAACTCCGGCTTCTCAGCCCAGGCGTGGTAGTAGAGGCCGCTCGAGCCCTTCAAGCCATGGTGCGCAAATGAGGTGATCTGCCGGGCCGCTTCGTTGAAGCAGTACTCGGCATCGCCGATGGAGTGTCCGTAGCGGATCAGCGGCATCTGGCCCATGAAGACGCCGTCCACCCACATCTCCCCGGGCAGCGACTGGCTGTGCCAGAAGCCGCCGTCGGAGTTTCGCGGAAATTTGTCGAAGGCCTGGCGGATTTCGCCGGCGGCGGTTCGATAGCGGTCGTCACGGGTGTGCTCGTAGAGACCCACGATGATATTGCCGGGCATGGTGTTGTCGAGGCTTTCGAGGCGAATGCCTTTCAGATGGCCCTCTTCATCGATGAACTGGTCCATGACGCGCTGGATGAAACCCCAGTACTTGGCGTCGCCGGTGGAGCGCGCCACCATTTCGATGCCGTTCAGGGTATACCCGGTCACGTAGGACCAGCGCGCCAGGCGGTCACGCGGCGTGCCGGGGTTGCGACTCATGATGCTGTCGGCCACGGCAATGGCCCAGGATTTTGGGGCTGCGGGCGGGGCGGCGTGAGCCATCCAAGCCAGTGCCAGTATTGCGCCGGAAGAACGCAGCGTCGCGGTCATGGGAAGACCGATTGTATGGGGCGTCTCCGGAGTTGTCAAGCAAAGGCGATGGTCGAAGGGAGAAAAGGGGCCGTCGACCAAGTGCTCCGGCTGCGGGGGAGCGGCTGGCGAAGCAGCGCGGTCCGGAGCTGACCGCTGACGGCTTTACGCCTGAAACGAGCTGCCGCAGCCGCACGTGGACTTGACGTGGGGGTTGTTGAATTTGAATCCCGAGCCCTCCAGCGTCTCCACGTAATCCACCTCGGCGCCCTCCAGATAGAGCATGCTTGCCTGGTCGATGAAGACCTTCAAACCACCATAGGTGTAGGTCTTATCCAACATGCTAGGTTGGTTCTCGAAAGCCATCGAATAGCTGAATCCGGAACAGCCGCCACCCACCACCGCGATGCGCAGCCCCGCGGGGGCCGGCTCCTGGGAGGACATGATTTCCTTCACCTTGCCAACTGCTTTTTCGGTTAATTGCACCATGCGTTTAGACTCCTCATTAGGGGCATTGCCATCTATCATTATACAAACAGGACCGCATCGCTCCATCCGTTACTCGTTTAGATGTCTCGGGGCGGGTTTGGTCGCGGAAAACCCGGGCCAAACTGCCAAGGGGGGCGAAACAACCACTTTCGCGGCGCGCCATTTGGCAAAATGAACTTGTAGGCAGGTGACTGAAACGCGAACTTGGCGGTGTGCGTCGGAAGCAGTGTATGGGGTCGATGACGGGCGCTCTACCGTTTCCCGCGTTCGGTAGCAAGGTTCGGGCGAAATCTAGAGTGGACTATCAGAACACCTCGGAGGGCGCCTTGGTCCAACGGGCCCAGGCTGGCGAGGAAACTGCGTTCCGCGAGATCGTAGAGCGATATCAGTCCAAAGTGTTTTCCATCATCCATGGCGTCGTCCGCCAGCGCAACGACGTGGAAGATATTGCCCAGCAGGTATTTGCCAAGGTTTACGTCTCCATCAAGAGCTTCGACTTCCGCAGTTCCCTGATCACCTGGATTTATAAGATTACGGTCAACGAATGCTTCGATTATCTGCGCAAGCGGAAGGTGCGGAAGCTGGTCTACGAGAGCGATCTGAGCGAAGACGAGGTGCGGCGGGTGGACAACAGCGATCCCCTCACCGGCCGCCAGGTGCCCATCGACGCCACCCTGGCCCGCCGCGATTATGTCCTGAAACTGCTGGCACGCGTTTCCGAAGAGGAGCGCGTTTTGTTGATGTTGAAGGAGGTTGAGGGGTATTCAGTGGAGGAGTTGGCGGAAAAGACCGGTATGAAC
>Ga0326728_10006666_pt1 | contig 30793 bp, 21 predicted proteins | sample MB3enrmetagenome_FD_207602 | JGI IMG/M metagenome (GOLD analysis project Ga0326728, IMG submission 207602) | Lab enriched peat soil microbial communities from McLean, Ithaca, NY, United States - MB31MN | ecosystem: Environmental > Terrestrial > Soil > Wetlands > Peat | place: USA: New York...
GCGCATGTCCCTGCGCTTCGGGGATTGGGGTGAGGAATCCGGTGAGGCGCGCACACTTCCCGATAACCGTCTTCGAAACGGGGGACGCGCTCACCTGTTTGCAATCATCTCCTGCCAGGCGCCTATGCTGGTCGTCGTAGCGCAGACGCAGCCGCGGTTTGGCTTCCTCTGCGGTTCTGACGGTCAGAGCAAAAACAACTCCAACTCACGATTGAACAACCTGCGCCTGCGCTTCAGCGTTTCCTGCTGATCGTGGATTCCTCCTCGACAGCGGGTTTCTCTTCGGTGCTCATGACCCAACCATCAGAGTCCCTGTCGAAAGCGGAAGATCGCGAGTATAGCATGGCCGTTAGAAAGAATTAAGAAGCCTTAACATACGGTGGGGGTTCAAAGTGATTAACCCCAAGGGAGGCGGTTAAGCCTTCGCAAGGCTTCGCTCCGGACAAAGCACCCAATTCCATGGCACTCCGACCAGCCTTCCACTCATAGTCCTTCAAACAAAACCAACCCAGTACTTGCGTGCTCTAACGCAAGTTGGCCGCAGTCGGTACCGTTTAGTAACCGCCGATGATCCTGCCGCAGAGGTCACTCGGGCGAGAAACGGCCAGAGCGTGGAGGAGGCTGTCCAGACTCGCCAGCAGAAAGGAGGGCCACTTTGCGCTTTGTCGGCAAAAGTCGTCTCGGCTTCTACCCGTTGCCTTCATCCGAAGCCCAGTGGATTCGGAGATTCCTCTTGTTTCCAGATGTTCCGTCGTCAGCGATTGACCCCTGCGTCGGCGATGGCATAGCTTTCGAGGCAATCACTAGTGACGCCGAAGTGCTTCGCTACGGCATCGAGCTTGATGCCTACCGTGCCGAGCAAGCCAGGGAGCGGATTCACAACGTAGTCCAGGGAAATACGCTGGAAGTGCAGTGCCCGGTCGAGTGCTTTGGCCTCCTGTATTTGAATCCGCCCTATGACTGGACTCTGGGGCCAGCTGACAGTCGCCGCACCGAGCAGACGTTCCTGAGCCACACCTATCGCTGGCTGAAACCCGGTGGCGTACTGGTATTCGTTATCCCGGGTGACCGGCTGGCCGAATGTAGTCAAATTCTCTCCACGCATTTCCGTGACGTCCGGGTTTACCGTCTGGAGGCTCCCGAGTGCGTGCGCTATAAGCAGGTGGCTGTCTTCGGAGTACGGCGGAATCGACGTGAAAAGGAACGCCTCACTGACAGCGACATCACTCGGCTCCGACTTCACTACGCCAGCTTGGCAAGGAACCCCTCGCAAGTTCCGGTCCTGCCTTCCGAACCCGAAACACGATACGAAGTTCCCGCAAGCGGACCAGCTCAACTGGTCTACCGTGGCCTGCCCCTGGATGGGATCGAGGATCTTCTGCCGCAGTCAGCGGCGTATCGGCAGGCGGGACGCATTCTCTTTGCTGAGCCCGTGTCTGCCACAGGCCGCCCCCTCACACCTTTGCACGCAGGACACGTCGGCCTCTTGGCTTGTTCAGGACTCCTTAACGGTATCTTCGGACATGATGGTGATCGCCATATATCGTGCTGGCAGGCCGTGAAGGTAGTGGACAAGACAGAAGAAGAAGACGATCAGGGCGTGGTCACGGTAAGGGAAAAGGAACGCTTCTCAAACGAACTGACGGTCGTCTACTCCACCGGGCAAGTCGCGATCCTGAAGTAATCCTCCCCGTCCCACTTTAGCTCCCCCACAGCCAAATCTCACGAATTCCAAGAGGACAACCATCATGAAGAATGCCCACGAGCGCTTCGGCGTCCTGGAATACACGAAGCGAATGAAGGACACCACCACGCGAATCCGCCTTCGGCTGGATCGATTTATTGGAGAGGTCGAAGACGGCCGGAACGGCAAGGCCCACCTCATCTCCGTCCTGGGCGGCGACTCCGACGTTGGCGCCATCTGGGCAGCCGTCATCGAGCAGAACCTCTTTACTGTGGAAGCTCCGGGATTCGATCCGATCACCGCCAGCCTGGGTGAAGACGCCTCATGCTTCCGAGGGACTATCACTATCGCTGGCCGCAAACCAATCCGCCACCTGGTGGCGATCTCAGCAGAGTTGGCCAAGACACGTCCAGGAGCTGACCCGGGAGGCAGGCGCACCATCCTGTGTGACAACGACCCGACGTTTGTGCTGTACCGCATCGCGCAGCGGTATGGATTGCCGGTCGTGCCGGAGTGGGCTGCCTGGTTCAACCAGGAACTCAACCGCCGTGGAGCGATCAAACCTCTGATCGGCCTGGGATGTTCTCCTGTCCTGGTCCGAGGGTCGAAGAAAGTGTTCCTGAAGTGGATTGGAAGGGCGCTCAGGCAGAAGCGGATCGGATTTCCCGAAAGCAACGGACCGGTTTGCTGGAACTTGGCCACCAGCTTCTTCCGGAGTGGCGAAATTGGACTGAAAGACGAAAGCGCCCAGGAGGTGAATGGTGAAAATCCCACCATGCCGGCGACAAAGGAGGGAGAATTTTGCGTATCTTATTAAAGGTTACAAGCGGCAACGAATACAACGATGGGGGATGTGAATACGCCCTCGTGGAACTGACCCCGGAACTTGCCACGCTGGCACTGACCAGGATCGCCGCGCTCAGAGAGCAGAGAATCCTCGATCCGAACGTCGATGAGGTCTATTACTGGGCTTATTTTGTGGCCTGCTATTTCTCCCCCTATGCCAGCTTGGCGAGCAAGGACAAGGAAGACGAAGGCGTGAGTATCCTGCTGGCGGACCTGCTTGATGAACTTCAGGTGCAAGACCAAGACCTTGTCTGCGTCCCCGACTGCTTCCAGGTGCAACCCTGCCAGGTGGCCGCCGTCGAGTGCGAGAAAATGGTGGTACGTGAAGCTTCCATTGCGTTCACGGCCATCCCGAAACATGCCAGCTTCCATGTGCAGACAGTTGAAATTCCAATCAGCATGCTGGAAGCGGCTTTAGCCATCAGGGCTTCGACCGCCCGAGCCTGACCTGCCAGGAATTCCTCATCCCAACGACCCACACGTAGACCACGAGAACTGCCAGCAGCATTGAACTCTCAGCGAAAGGAGGAAACAGTGCCTCTGCCTGACTCGATTTCGGACTACCTCCGAACCTATAGTTCCCAGCTCGGATCGAGAATCCTGGAAAGTTTTCCACCCATGCACGCTATCGACGACCCTCCGTCGCCGATGATCGGCAAGCTCCTTCGCAAGCCCTACCATGCCCAGACCCTCGCCATCATGGGTCTGGTCCGGCGCTGGCAGCAGGCACGAGCAGGTGCAGTGATTGCAGAATGCGGCACAGGCAAGACCTTAATCTCTCTGGGTGCCGTTTACACACACGCCGAGGGTCGGCCGTTTACGGCAATCGCCATGGTCCCGCCACAACTTGTGGAGAAATGGTGTCGAGAGTCATTCCTCACGCGTCCAGGTGTCCGCGTGTTCATCATCGACGGACTGCGCACCCCAACCAGTTCCAAGGGTCACCACGGCGTGAACGAAGTGAAGCTGCGAAACGGCCGCATCGTGCGCGAGGGATTGAAGACCAGCCTGAGTGAATTGCGCCTGCGCAAGACCTCACCCTCAGCCCGCAAGCGTTGGGAATCACTTTGCTCTGCCCCGGCGGTATTCGTGGTCGGCCGAGATCGTGCCAAGCTCGGGTACTTCTGGAGGCATGCCTACCAGGTCGCTCACTGCGGGCGTTATCGGGGCAGCGTGGTCAATCCGGACAGCGGGTGCCCGGTCTACCTCGGGGAGGATGGCGAGCGCCTGCTGGCGATGGACTTCAAGAAGGTGAAGCTCAGCGAAGTGCTGGGCCAAGGTGATGAAACCAATCATGCTCGCCGGCCTCTCTACAGCCCGCTTTGGCAGGCGGATGGCAAGAAGATTCGCCGCTTTGCACCTGTCGACTTCATCGGCCGCTACATGAGTGACGGATTCTTCGATTACGCCATCGCTGACGAAGTCCACGAGCTGAAGGGAGGAGATACGGCACAGGGCAATGCCCTTGGCACTCTTGCATCGTGCGCCCGCCACATCGCAGTGCTCACCGGCACATTGCTAGGCGGCTACGCGCTTGACTTGTTCAACATCCTGTTTCGTCTCGAACCTTCCAGGATGCTGGAAGAGGGATTCGAACATGGGGAAGCTGGCGTTCGGGCCTTCACCGAAACTTACGGCCTGCTGGAGAAGATCACCGTAATCGAGCCGGCAGACAACGCCTGCTCTGAGGCTCGGGTCACAACCCGGTTCCGCCACCGGCCAGGCGCATCACCGCTACTCTTTGGCCGTTTCCTTATGAGTCTTGGTGCGTTCGTGTCGCTGGAAGACATCTCCGATGCTCTCCCTCCCTACCGTGAGGAAGTGGTCAGCATCGAGATGGACCAGCCGCTGAAGGAGGCGTACGAGGATCTGGAAGAAGACATCAAGAAGGCACTCCGCGAGCATCGAGGCAACCAGTCAGTGATCAGCGTGGCGTTGAATGCTTTGCTTGCCTATCCCGACCGGCCCTTCGGCTTCGGAGACTTGATCGGGCGGGAATTCAATCCCGAAACCCAGCGTCGTGAGCCGTTCCTGATAGCAGCCACACGCGACTTGGATCAGAACCTCGTTTACGCCAAGGAACGGCGGCTGGTGGAAGAAGTGAAAGCGTCACTTGACCGCGGGAGGAAGGTACAGGTGTATGCGGTCTATACACAGAAGCGCGACGTGACGCGACGGCTGGAGCGAATCCTGGCTAAGGAAGGTATCCATGTTGCCGTCCTTACCACGGAAGTCGCTCCGGAACTGCGGGAGGCGTGGTACGAAAGGCAACTCCATGCTGGCGTTCAGGTGGTGATCAGCCACCCCCGCTTGGTTCAAACCGGGCTTGATTTATGGGCTTTCCCCGACATCTTCTTCGCAGAGACCGGCTATTCCATTTACACACTGCGGCAAGCCAGCCGGCGCTCCTGGAGAATCGGGCAAAAGAAGAACGTCAACGTGAAGTTCTTCTACTACGCCGGCACCATGCAGGAAGCGTGTTTGAGGCTGATGGGGAAGAAGCTGCTGGTCTCACTAGCGATGGAAGGAAAGTTCGCAACTGACGGCCTGCAAGCGATTGACGAAGGTGATGACATCCTGATGGCGATGGCGAGGGAGTTGGTGACCGAGAAGGGCATCGGGGAGAGCGCGGATGCAGTTTGGAAGCGCTTGGTCGAGAAGCAGGCGGAGGTGTTTGGAGTTAGGGCGGTAGAGACATCACCATCGGAAAAAGAGGCAGAACCTCCGGAGAGGGATGTACCAGAAGTCATTATTTCACCGGCAGCACCAATCCCGGCAGTGGTGACACAACTGCTGATGTTCGGTATGTCACTTGAAAGTGTACCCAGGCGTAAAGCCTCGCGCAGGCAACCGAGGGTCGCCACGATGGCAGATCAGCTGGGATTGTTCCAGAGCTAAGGGCGAGGCGAGCCGGGATCGGCGGCAGTCGCTTGCTGGCTAGAGTCCGTGGTCACTCGGCCAGAACCCGGATTGCCCCTCTGTATTCGTCGATTAAGACTAAGCGACAAAGCAGGATCTACTTCCTCGAACCCCGTATCCGGGGAGTTTGCAGGATTGCTGGCGGGAAGGGCTGTTTATCGACAGCTATTGGTGAACCCTTGGCGACCACTCTTTAGTGATGTCAACGCCGATGGGACTTGGATCCCCTTTCAAGGTACACCCTTCCTATTTTCCAGGTAGGGCGTTTCTTCTTGCAAATTCATGCAAGCACCCGCCCAGCATCGTTTCCAGGTGCGCTGTCGATATGGGCAGACGCTAGGTAGTCGGGTGTGAGCACATCCCAGGCCCCTTTTGTTACGGACCGGGAAGGCGTAAAGTATCCTGGGGATTTGTAGCTGGATTGCGTTGGTGCCGCAATGAGAGCATTCCTGAGTTCGACATTTTGGGACCTGCGTGCTGAGCGAAAGGCGGGGCCGGAGGCCATAAAGGAATTCGGCCATGAAGTCGAGGCGATGGAGGTATTCATCGCAAAGCCAATCGAGCCTCTCAAGGCGGTGCTCGGTAATCTTCGCGGCTGCGATTTCATGGTGCTGCTTGTCGGCTCCCGGGCTGGATCCGTCGTTCCCCGAAGGGTGGGCTTGACCTATACGCAGGCTGAATACCGGCTGGCCCGACGCCTTAAAATACCTATTTTCCTATTCGTCAAGACTTACCGTGGTAAATGGCGAAACTCCGAGGTCAAGGGTTCCCCAAAACGGGTCAGTCTGGAGAAGTTTCACGCAGCTGCCACCAAGCAGTATCTGCCGAGGCATTTCTCGTCCGCGAAGGAGCTGAAACAGCAGATTATCACTGCCTTAAAGGACTGGGATTCCAACGGGAGACCTGGGGCGCGTCGAGTGTTCAGCACGTCTCAACAGTACTTCAGATCGCAAACGACTGGTGGCACGCTGCTCGATTACGAACAGACCCTGCGCGGAAGATCCATACAATCCAACGAGTTTGAGAAGTTCTTGGAGGATTCGGGAAAGATCATCGCGCTACTAAAGGGAAGAGGCGGCATCGGCAAAACCAAACTCCTGCACGACTGGAGTTTGAGACTGCCCGGATGGAAAGTGCTTTTTGTGAATGATGCTGCGCACTGGCATCCCGAAGCTTTCAAGGAAGTGCCTGACGGTAGGGTGCTGCTTATTCATGACGACGCTCACCGGTCGGGAATCCTCAATGAGCTTTCCGTTTTGACCCGCGACCTAAAAGAAAAAGGCTTAATCAAGCTGGTGCTGGCTTTCCGCCCTTCCGGGTCTCGGCTTGTCGAAGCAACGGTATCGCGTTGGTTTGGTCCGGATCTCACCTTCGAAATGACCCCTCTTGAGCAACTTTCGCACGCTGACGTCCGCCAAGTTGCGCGGGAGGTATTGGGGACGAAATTCAGGCAATACGCTGAGCCATTGGCAGTTGTTTCCAGAGACACGCCGTTGGTTACCGTGATAGGTGGAAAGCTGATTGCCCGGCGGCAGATTTCCCCGTCGCTTCTGGCGAACGAAGACGTTTTCCGGAGAACTGTCTTCGACAGGTTCATCGACGAGCAACAAGGCAGGATTACCAGCCTGGACTTCGCAGTCAGACCGCTCCTTCATTTGCTAGCAGCGGTCACGCCTATTGCTCCAAGCGACAGACGCTTCTTAGAGCGAGCAGAGAAATTCTTACAATTGCGCGAAGATCAAATACTGAAAGCGGTCGATGAACTTGTGAAAGCAGGGGTACTGATGAAAGGGGGTTCGCTAGTTCGGATAGTTCCTGATGTTCTCTCGGACTTCCTCCTTGAACAGGCTTGCATTGATTCGAGCGGCGAGAGCATTAGATACGCGGAGGCCATTTTTGACCAGTTTGGGGAGGTATTCCTTTCCAATCTGCTACGCAACCTGGGTGAACTCGATTGGCGAATAACTCAGCGCGTCGGTTCCGGTTCTATTCTCGGAGGAATCTGGAATACCATTACAACTCGTTTCACGGCCGCCGATGCGTTTGAAAGGAGACAGCTGCTAGAGTCCATTCAACCGTCAGCGATTGTTCAGCCTGCCGCTTGCTTGAAATTGGTAAAGATAGCGATAGCCGATCAGGCACGCGCAACCGATGTGCATATTGCAGATTTTAGTTACACCCAAAAAGACGTTCTTGAGCATCTTCCGCCCATTCTGAGCGGAATGGCGTACGACCCGAATTACACGAGAGCTGCGATGCAACTATTATGGGATTTGGCAAAGGGAGAAAGGAGCGACAAGGAGGCTGCGAGAGCGTTCAAATCGTTCGCTTCATATGGACGATACAAATCTGTGTTCTACAACGATTCGGTGGCTGAGTTCCTGAACGAGGTGATCAATGAACCGGAAGCGTTCGCTGGAGAATTTACACCGCTAGACTTGGCTGACAAGCTGCTAGCCAAAGAGGGTGAATACAGCGAACTGGAGGGAATGACCTTTCACATTGGTACATTTATTCTTGATTACACCGTGATCTCGTCCACAAGGAAGAAAGTGTTCACCGCCGTAGAAAAAGCGCTGTTCTTGAATTCAACCCGAGCGGGGGTCCGGGCTGTTCAAACACTTGAGCATGTCGTAAGCGGATACCTTCCAGGATTGCGTGGTGCCGCCACCCCCCGGGAGCGCAAATGGCAAAACAGGGAGCGATCTGTCGCTATCTCATTACTCGAAAATAGGGTAAAGACAGGCTCGAATCTTGTTCCCGTACTCAGGCAAATCAGACACATGCTTACTACCTTCGGAGAGCGCGGCTCTCTAGATCAGCGTTATACGATGCGCGCTCGAGAGATTGCTGCCAGCATCCATTCGGACGAGATCGATATTTTCGATGCGTTCGTCTCGGCATCGTGGCAGTTCGATCGCAGCGATGACCAGGGGAACTTCATATCTGGGGACTCCAGAAGGCAGAGGCAAGTTGAACACGCATTGGGCTTGATTGCAAAGAGGTGCCCGACACCTGACCATAAAATTCAGGAACTGGAGCGCCTATATGGTTGGTTGGCGGACGCCGGGCTGGACGGCGGCGAACACCTCCAATTTGTTGATGTCATGTGCAAAAGAGACCCCGATTTCTGCCAGGCGCTCGCAGACTATATCGTTAACGACAACCCGTCAGACAAGGTCGCATGGACCCTCCAAGTTGTCCTTCGAAATCTGCGAAAAGACAGAGAGAAATACGAGTCAATTGCGGAGTCTGCTGCTGACCATACTGACATCAGGATCATACGGGCGGCGGCTGCATCCCTGTTTTATATAGATGCATCAGATGTCACGGAAGGGGAACTTGGGTTGCTTAGGCGCCTTGCCCCAAAGAACGACGCGTCGGTACGTCTGAATGTGCTCAGCGGGCTGAAATGGCTGGTGAAGGCAGAGAGATGCCGCATTTATGCAATCAATGTCGCCCTACTTGTCAATTTGGGGGATCATGCCAAGTTTGCAGACAAATTTTGCGAAATATTCGGCCCGTATGGAATGGGACGGATCAATTTGGATTCGGCTCAGGTGACATCTGTACTCGATAAACTTGTCCAGGTGCCTGAACTTGATGGCCACAACTGTGAGCGGTTGCTGATGCAGTGGGGTGATCTGTACCCCCAAGAAATCTTTAATTTCCTGCTTAGCCGAATTGAGGTAAGCACGAAACGGAGAGCAGCGAACGATTGGCATTACCACGCTATTCCCCGGAACATCTCATTACGGATGATCGCCCCCTCGCCGGATCTTTTGCCGAATTTACGATTGATGATTGACAAATTTATTGATAACAAGTGTGAACCTGATATCGGAAGGTTGTTCTGGACAGTAACTTCGCTTGAAGAATCGACAATCGAGGTGCTCGAAGAATACCTTCGAAATCAAAATGAAACCAAAGTGACGGCGATTATTGCACTCCTGAAGGATGCGCCACGGGATATTGCCTTCAACCACCCGCGATTTGCAGGACGGCTTCTTGATGCGGCGGACAAGCTGGGGGAGAAGTGCAAGAACTATGCATTGAGTCGGCTCATCGTCAATTGTCAGCCGGTTGCGATCGTGGGCGGCGCTGAGTCGTCCGCGTTAACCGGGATTAGAAGTCGGGCCGAGGCTTTCATGAAGGAGCATGAATCTGACACACTGTTAGTGGCCTTGTATAGTCGTATCAGAGATTCTATCGACGCGACCATCAAGCGGCTGAGACTAGACGAAGCTAATCTGCGCTTTGGGCATTCATAGCTGGGCATGGTTACGATCCTGACTCTGCGCTTTTCTTATGCCCGATTCCCCGCGCATCGCTAATCTTGATGCCCTTCGGCGGAGATCGATGATTACTCCCGGTTAACGTCGTAGCGTTTAATATTAGCGATTCCTGTTGGTAAATCCCCTTCGCACCACCAAACGCCCCCGAAGTCCCCTTCCAGGAAGTTTCCTGTTGCTCAGATTGATCACACGCAGCGTTCATGGCGCACAAAAGGCTATCCTTTCAGTTGACGATCCTCTTTCGCCTTACAGTTCCCCATTAACAGAAGGACGCATTGATGTTTTGACATGAAGGGAGGCTGCGCATGCCCTTACGGTTCGCTCACGCTGGCGATTTCCACCTCGATGAAGACCGCTACCTCGCCGACACCGCGTAGTGTCTGGAATGGTTTGTCGCAGATGCCATCTTGAAGGGGGCCAGACGTGGAAAAGACCCAATCAGAGAGAAATTCTCCCGATTCGCGGAGGAAATGCAAACCATGCTCTTTGGGAAAGAGCAGAATCCAGCGCCAAGTGCACCATAGACTGTCACTGTTTGTGCCAACGCTTTAAGGCTTCCCGTGATTTCGCCGGAGAACAGTCATCAGGCTTGTAATACCACGGTCCGCTGGATTATCCTTTAGGCACTCTGAAAGAGCCAGGATGAGCCTGCCGTATGAGCTTCCTCGCCGACCATGAACTCCGTCCATTGAACCTACCAGAAAGGCACGACCTCCAGCCAGTCGGTCTTGCCCTTGGTAATGGCGCGAACGCGCTTGAAGTTGCGGTCGCCGAAAGCTCCGCAACGCCGACAGCGACAACTTTGCGCACCGTTTGGAAGGCGCGGCTTGGTGGGCGGGCAACGCCACTGCTCCTGGTCGTCCTCTATGACGGTAAGGCTGCGCTTTGCGGCCCCATTGGAGACCATCCACCCGCGTTTGTCGGGTTGGACCCAAGCAGGGTCGAGCGGATTTGCAGCGCGGCGCTTGAGGAACCGGATCGGCATTCAGCCTTACGCTTCCTCCACTCAGCGATACCAGAAGTTGAGACGTCGCTTTCCGGGATCAGGAACGAGGGACTTTTCGCCACTCATGAGCTTCAATCGGGTGTCCCCCAAAGGGCGGATTGGGCGGAGGCCGCGCACAAAGGCCAGGACTGCCTCAGACTTCGAGGCCAACCCCTTATTCAAGGGCTTGGCTTCACCTTGGAACCACTCCCTGGCCCCTCCTACATTTTGCGGGCGGCTGAGACAAGAGTGGCCCTGGCCGTCTTTTTGGAAAGGAACGAATCCCCGGAGATACCGAATACCCGCTTCTCTAATCTCTCCGCAGTCTCCTACGCCCTCGCCAAGGCCGATGCCGAAAACCTGAATTATGTTGTGGTCTCGACTGGATCCACCATCCGGCTCTATCCGGTCCGTGCTGGTGTGGGCGTAGGTCGGCGGGGCCGCACCGAAACCTTCGTTGAGATTCACCTTGACCTTGTTTCCAACGAACAGGCGGGATACCTTTGGCTCCTATTCTCAGCCGATGCGCTCCACAGGGGCGGCACGATTGAGGAGATTCTGGACTCATCTGCGCGATATGCGGTCGATCTTGGAAATAGATTGCGGGAGCGCGTGTACACAGATGTTGTTCCCCGCTTGGCTCAGGCGATTCTGCAGGCACGCAATCTTAAATCACCTTCGGCAGAGAAACTGGCGGAAACTTATCAGATGGCGCTAGTTGCTCTCTTCCGCCTGCTCTTTGTCGCCTATGCTGAGGACAAGGAATTACTCCCATACAAGACGAATGACCTTTACAAGGCCCGCTCCTTGAAACAGAAGGCGCGTGATTTGATTGAAATTCTGAACTCGAAGACTCCCTTCGGCCATGACACGACTCACTGGGAGGAGGTGGATCGCCTCTTCCGGGCCGTAGACAAAGGCAATGCGGAGTGGGGCGTACCCGCTTACAACGGCGGCTTGTTCTCGCGAGACTCAGCAGTTTCCCCAACCGGAGCAGCGCTTGCCTCAATAAAGGTTCCAGACCATGCCTTTGGCCCTGTCCTCCAGTCACTCCTGGTGGATAACACCCCGGAAGGTTGGGGACCCGTAGATTTCCGCAGCCTGGGAGTCAGGGAGTTTGGGACGGTTTACGAGGGACTGCTTGAGAACGAGCTGTCGATTGCCGAGGTTGACCTCACTACCGAGAAGGTCGAGAAACAGGACCAATACCGTCCGGCCAAGCCGAAGGAAGAGGTGGTGGTCCCCAAGGGGCGACCGTACCTGCACAATACGTCCGGAGCACGAAAGGCGACTGGTTCCTATTTCACCAAACACTTTGCCGTGGAGCATTTGCTTGAATACGCGCTTGAACCAGCGTTGAGAGGTCACTTCGCCCGGCTCGATACTATGGATGATCGGGCTGCCGCCGACGCTTTCTTTGACTTCCGAGTGGCTGACATTGCGATGGGATCCGGCCACTTTCTGACCGCTGCTGTTGATCACATCGAACGTGCCTTCTCGGGCTACCTCGCCAGACGCCACTTGCCGGACGTCTTTGAGGAATTGGCACGCCTCCGGCAAGCTGCCCGTGAAGCGCTTGGACCCCAGGCCGAAGAAATCGACCCTATAGAAGACACCCAACTGCTGCGGCGGCAGATTGCACGCCGTTGCATCTATGGCGTGGACTTAAACCCGATTGCCGTTGAATTGGCCCGGCTCTCCCTTTGGGTTCATACGTTTGTCCCTGGACTGCCCCTTTCCTTCCTTGACCACAGTCTCGTGGTGGGAAACTCGTTGGTTGGCATTGCCACCATTCAAGAGGCAAGCGATTGGCTACGGGAGATTGTCGGTACACTCTACGCAGTATCCGAAGAGCGCTTATTGGGAAGCGCCAAGGTTGCCCTTGACCGCCTAGCCCGGCTATCGGATGCGAGTGCCGCTGAGATTGAGCGGGCGCGTCAAGCGTTCCGCGAGGCGCGGGAGGCAACAGCACCGGCGGAAGCGTTGTTCGATGTACTGGCAGCCGCCCGAATCTCCGATGAAGTCCACGGAGATGTTTTTCAGAATGCTTCACATTGGATGGAAGCCCCTGAATCTGTTTTGGGTTCAAAGGCACGCAGGTTGGCGCTCGAATCGCTCAAGGCTATTCTTCCCTTCCACTTTCCTGTTTCCTTTCCCGAGGTCTTCCTACGGGAGCAATCGGGGTTTGATGTAATCATGGGCAACCCACCGTGGGAAAAAGAGAAGGTGGAAGAGAATCGCTTCTGGACGCGCCATTACCCCGGATTTCATTCTCTATCTCAAAGGGAGCGCGAAACAACCACAAGACGGCTCCGAACTCAGAGGCCGGATTTGGCTGAAGTTTATGAGCGAGAGACAGAACAATCCGATTTGCTACGCCGTATACTCGTGAGCGGTCCGTTCCCCGGCATGGGCACTGGTGACCCAGATGTTTACAAGGCGTTCTGTTGGAGGTTCTGGAATCTGGTACATGGAAAAGGGGGAAGGATTGGCGTGGTTCTGCCGCGCTCCGCGTGGGCCGCGAAGGGGAGCCAGGACTTCCGTCTTGCTGTTCTAGAAAAAGGGCGCGAGGAAGACCTGACTCAACTTCTCAACAACAAGGGCTGGGTCTTTGAGGACGTGCATCCACAGTTTACGATCACATTGACGAGCCTCAACAAAAGCGCCCCGCAGGAAGACGAGGCGTTGCCCTTGCGCGGCCCGTACCCAAGTGAAGAAAGATACGCCAAAGGAAAAGTGAAAGAGCCGTTGCGGTTTCCAGTGAAGGATGTGTTGTCCTGGACCGACACGGCAGCCCTGCCTTTACTTCCGACCGAGCAATCAGGAGAGGTTTTTCTGCAGTTGCGGAAGTCGCCTCGACTTGACCGGAACGAGGTAGGAGAGTGGCGTGTTCGCCCCTATGCTGAACTTCACGCAACGAATGACAAGAAGCTCATGAAGTTTGCCGATGATCGCCCGGAGGGATACTGGCCCATTTTCAAAGGCGAGTCGTTTGACATCTGGGAGCCGGATACAGGTTTGTACTACGCCTGGGCCGATCCCACGAAGGTAATGGCGGCACTTCAGAAGAAGCGCCTTCGAAGCTCCAAGCTGGAACGTTCGCCCTTCAGTGAATTCCCGCCCGCCTGGATTCGCGACCCCGAGACCTTGTCGTGTCTCAACCCGCGCATCGCTTATCGGCAGGTGACACGCTCGACTGATACACGAACGGTGCGCACTGTTCTCTTGCCTCCGAAGGTTTTTGTAAGCCACGCCGCCCCGTACTTACTTCAGATAAGAGGTGATGACGCGGATCAGGCTTACCTTCTCGGGGTTCTAAGCTCGATTCCCCTTGATTGGTATGCTCGTCGCTACGTTGAGATCAACATGGATATTCACATCATGAATGCGTTTCCAGTGCCTCGACCGAGCCGAGACAATGCCCTCTGGCAAAGAGTTGTGGCTTTGGCGGGTCGGCTGGCGGCGCACGATAGCCGCTACCGGCAATGGGCGAAGGCTGTGGGCGTCGAGTGTGGCCGCCTGGAAGAAGATGAGAAAGAGGACATGATCCACGAGCTTGACGCGGTTGTTGCTCACCTCTATGGCTTGAGCGAAAATCAACTCCGTCACATCTTTGAGACTTTTCACGAAGGTTGGGACTACGGCCTGCGCCTAGAGGCCACGCTGAAGCATTTCCACAAACTGGGGAATATGTGATAGGAGCACCTCAGAGAAATTCTCAGGCGGAAAAGGAGCTTATGCAGCGGCTTGTTTTCATTGATGACGACCAGGAAGAGCTGAAGGGTTTCGGCAAGATTGTTGGCGGCAGTTACAAATACATAACCGTTCGTTGGCCGGAGGAATCGGCGAAACTGTTTAGCGGAATTCCACTGGTGAGCATTTTTGTAAGCAACCTTTATATTCCTCCCGAAAGCGGCGACACGCATCCCACGCATGTACAAAGGGATGCCGCAGCAGCGGCAGTGAAAGAGGTGGCGGGTTTATTCTCGGGGCTATACCGGAATCGGTCGTGGGATGACAAAAGGCGCCTGGTCGAAACGATGAAGTGTATCTCTAAGGCATACAAAGCACTGAGGCTCCAATGGAGGGCACTGGGACAATCCCCTGACCACGGAATCTGTCTGCTTAGAAAAGTGAGAAGCCAGTATCCTGATGTTCCTTTCGTTTTCTACTCCCGCAAGCTAACGCCGGAGGATGTGATCCGAGTTCTACAAGCTGGGGCAGTTGATGCAATCCGCAAGGGTGCTTTGAGGAAGGAAGAGGTGCGGGCTCGCTTGGCGGGTGCCCAGAAGCTTTGGCGACGGAAGGCGAGCCAAAGCATTCGGGATTCAGGATTCAACGTAAACCTGACGGTCATAAGGAATCGAATGCCGTGAAACCGGAATTTGTTGATAACCGCGAAATCACGCTCCACGAGGCGCTAAACGCGCATCTCGACTGGCTTCGTACCACCTACGCTCAACCCGTCGAACTCTCGGTTGCCACAGGTTATTTCAACCCGGAAGGGTTTGCCCTGCTGGCAGACCGGCTGGAGAGGCTGACTCGCGTGCGTCTGCTCCTTGGGGCAGAACCCATCCCACCCCCGGCAAAACCTTTGCGAATGCCCGGCGACCCGTTGGGCGAGCGGTTCGAGGGGAAACTGGTGAATGAGGCACTTCGCCGCCACGCCCAGGGACTTCTCCGCGACCGCGACCTGCTGGAATTCAGTCCCGAGACAGACCGGGCAATTCACCGGCTCCTTGGATTCCTGGAAACGGGCCGGATTGAAGTCCGCCGCTACGAAAAGGCTTTCCTTCACGGCAAGGCCTTCGTCTTTGCGACCGATGAAGGCGTGATTGCCGGTTCCTCCAACTTCACCGCAGCCGGTCTTACGAGCAATCTTGAATTGAACCTTGGCCGGTACGACCCCACGCCGGTTCACAAGGTGAAAGACTGGTTTGAGTCGCTTTGGGCCGAGGCGGTCCCCTACGATTTGGCGGCTGTATATAAAGCTCGCTACGAACCCTATGAGCCATACCTGATTTACCTCCGCGTTCTTTGGGAACGGTACAAGGATGAATTGAAGGAGGAAGCCCCAGACGTTACCCGTATCCGGCTCACGACCTTCCAGAACGACGGCATTTTCCGTGCGAAGCGGATTATCGAGAAATACCACGGTGTACTTATTTCCGATGGGGTGGGCTTGGGCAAGACATTCGTCGGCGGTGAACTGATACGTCAGGTGGTCGAGGACCGCCGCCAGAGGGCCTTGCTGATCGCACCAGCGGCCTTGCGGGACGGCACGTGGGCACGGTTCAAAGACGCGCACCAACTTTACCTCGAAGTTGTCTCCTACGAACAACTGGCCAATGACAAGCAGCTTGGGGGGAACGAATCATATTTGAGCCAAAAGGCGAATGACTACGCCCTGATCGCTGTCGATGAAGCCCAGGCGTTCCGAAACCCTGACACGCGCCGCGCCCAGGCTTTGCGCAGGTTGCTTCAGGGGCGTCCGCCGAAGACCCTAGTACTTCTCACCGCGACGCCGGTGAACAACTCCCTTTGGGACCTCTATTACCTGCTGACCTATTTCATCCGACACGACGCGGCGTTTGCAGACTTGCACATACGGTCACTCAAAGAGCGATTTGCCAACGCCATGGCGCAAGACCCTGACGATCTGAAACCTGACGCGCTCTTCGACATCCTCGACGCGACGGCCGTTCGACGCACTCGGCATTTCGTGCGTCGTTATTACCCGAATGACCGAGTACTGGGACCTGGCGGACGAGAGATTCCGATTCACTTCCCAGACCCGCACGTCGAAGCGATGACCTACTCACTGGACGCGGTTCTGCCCGGCTTCTTCGACGAAGTGGAAGCGGCGCTGGCGCCAGCAAGCGGCAATCCTTCGCTCACCTTGGCTCGCTACTACCCATCCCGCTATTACGGAGTCCCCGATCCGCACCAGGCCGCGCTGGTCGGCTTGCTCCTCTCAGGATTGCTAAAGAGATTTGAATCCTCAGCCCACGCTTTCGCCACCACAACAGAAAGGATGGCCGATGCGCATGACACATTTCTCCAGGGTCTCGACCGAGGTGTGATCCTGACCGCAGAGGCAATTGAAGAATGGGAACAAGCCGACAGTGACGAAGCTTTCGAGCACCTGATTGCGGAGACCGGCTCCACAAGTACGGCGGGCTACGATGTGGTTCAGTTGCGGGCCGACGTGGAAAAAGACCGAGACCTACTTCGCGGCTTCTCCCAAAAGGCGCGGCGAGTGATGCGCTCAAATGACCCAAAGTTGGAGAGGTTGGAGATAGCGTTGGTTGAAATTCTCAGTCGGGCTAATCGAGAAGGCATGGACGAACAGGACAGGCGAAACAAGCGGAAGGTGATTATCTTCTCCTACTTTGCTGATACCGTGGATTGGATTGCAGGTCACCTGAACAACCTTCTTGAATCCGACAGGAGGTTTGCCGCCTACAGGGGTCGCCTTGTCGCTGTAACGGGCGACGAAACTTACCAGGGCATATCACGTGAGCGTGCCGTCTTCGGCTTCGCGCCGGAATCTTCTGAGGCCCCACCTAGCCAGGACCAAGACCTTTACGACATCCTGGTGACGACCGACGTGCTCGCCGAAGGCATGAACCTTCAGCAATGCCGTAACGTTATCAACTACGACCTGCCCTGGAATCCCATGCGGCTCGTACAAAGGCACGGGCGAATCGACCGCATCGGAAGTCCGCATCGCGATGTTTACCTGCGCTGCTACTTTCCTGATGTGCGCTTGGATGCTTTGCTGGATTTGGAGGCTCGCATTCGGCGGAAGCTCGCCCAGGCAGCAGCAAGCGTGGGGGTCGAGCACGAGGTAATCCCCGGCGCTGTTACAAGCGAGATTGTTTTCGCTGAGACCCGCGAGGAAATTGAGCGGCTACGGCGCGAAGACCCTACCCTCTTCATCAACGCCGGTGAAGACCCTCTGGCGCATTCGGGCGAAGAGTACCGCCAGGAACTGCGGAAGGGGTTGGATCTCTACGGAGAGCGAATCGCCACATTGCCATGGGGGGCTGGCTCAGGTTTTCGGGGTGGGGCCCAAAAAGGCCACTTCTTCTGCGCACGTGTGGGAGAGAGGCTCTTCCTGAGATTCGTTCCGTGGAATGACACGGAGATAGTGAAAGATACGCTAAGTTGTCTGCGCCTGATCGCCTGCCGGGAAGACACTGCCCGCGCCCTCCCTCCCGATCTTGAAGACGGGGCTTACAGGGCATGGGTGAAGGCGCGGAAAGAGATATTCGACGAGTGGATGTTTGCCACTGACCCGGCCAACTTGCAGCCTCGGGTACGGCCTGCCCTCCGGGCCGCCGCAAGCCACATCAGAAGATTCCCGCCCCCGGGAATGGTCCAGGAGAAAGTCGATCAGTTGGTCGAGTCCGTGGAAGCCCCTTGGGGCGTGCGTTACGAAAGGCAGATTCGTGAGGCTATGGAATCCGCAAGCGGTGCCGCAGCGTCCGCAGCTATAGCGGAAACCGTGCGTCGCCTGGGGCTTGAGCCTTTCAAGGCTCCTGAGCCACTGCCCCCAATTGAGGAACAAGATGTTCGGCTTATTTGCTGGATGGCGGTGGACACTGGCTGAGATTTGCTTGGGAGTCCCGTCAACGATTGGATTCCGCGCGCCGGCTATTTCACGACATAGCAATGGGCTAGTTGGGCACAAAAGGATGCTCTGTACCTGCCCCACAACTCAGTCCGCCGATGATGCGGGTAACGGTATAACCACAAGCTCGGCGCACTTCTAGGACTCTTGAGGAGGTTTCCAGATGAGTCTCAAATTCATCAAGCCCGAGAAGATCGTGCTCGCAAACCACCCTGAGTTAACGGAAAAATGGGTGCAGGATCGAATTGCAGAGGACCCGTCAATCCTCGGCCTGGGCGATCTTGTTCTTAAAGAGAAAGAACGGCTTCAGCCGCGCGCTGGGCGGCTCGATCTACTGTTCCAGGACGCCGACTCCAGCACCCGTTATGAAGTCGAGGTTCAACTGGGCGGCACGGACGAGAGTCACATCATCCGAACCATAGAGTACTGGGACATCGAGCGTAAGCGTTATCCCCAGTATGACCACTATGGGGTACTTGTCGCCGAGGACATCACCAGCCGGTTCCTGAATGTCGTGGGTCTTTTCAACGGTTTCATTCCCCTAATCGCTCTCCAGATGAGCGCTGTGAAGTTTGGCGACCAAATTAGTCTCCTGTTCACAAAGGTAATGGATGCGATGACGCTCGGGATGCCGGAAGAGGATGAAGAGGGGCAAGCGGTCACCGATAGGAACTATTGGGAGAGCATCCGAGGAACTAAGGCAACAGTGGCCATGGCGGATGACCTGCTCAAGCTTGCGAACGGGTTCGCACCCGACCTGGAGCTGAAATATAACAAGTTTTACATTGGGCTGGCGCAGGGTGGCCGACCCAACAACTTTGTTACCTTTCGCCCGCAGAAGAGCAGCATCAGGGCCGAAATAAGGCTTCCCTCGTCACCTGAGATAGATCAGGAATTGGAACACGCCGGGATCACCGTTATGGACTACGACAAGAGGTGGAAGCGCTATCGTTTGCAGCTAGCGAAGGACGACATCAAGAGAAACGCACAACTCCTGACCAGACTACTAGCGCAGGCATACGGGGTAAAACCAGACGTGGGTGTTGCCTGAAAGCGTAAGGTGCATAGCACTTGTCCCGTGGCGTGGGCGCATGTGCGGAACTGAGGGATCAGCAAGGCGCGCTTGGAGGTTGTTCCCTGGACCCGCCATTGTAAAGACTGCAAGGAGCGACAGGATTCTCGGTCGTGAGGTGTGAATCCCCGGGGAATGCTAGCCAGCCCCTTCGCCGTCTATTCCTGCTCCCACCACAGCGGATCAGCCAGGCTAATTGCTCGTCATGTCTTATGTGCGCATGCTCCGCCCATGCAATTCCACCGTGGCGGGTTGAACCCAAAGGGGTATAATCTCTCAGCGTAACCGCTGGGAGGCGACGAGATGGCTAAGACCAAAGTGTTTACACTCACTGTTCAGAATCAGCCCGGCGCAGTCGCGGCGATCGCGAAGGCACTGGGAAGTGCGAAGGTGAATATCCTGGCGCTATTGGGGACGGCCGAAGGGGCAGCCGGTACAGTCCACCTTGTGGCGGAAGATGCCAAGCGAGCAAAGAAGGCCCTCGACGAAGCCAAGCTTGTATACCAGGAGACCGGGGCGGAACAACATGAGCTGTTGAACAAGCCCGGTGCGCTGGCGCAGCACCTGGAGAAGCTCGCAGCAAAAGGTGTCAATCTGAGTTCAATCCATGCGACGGCCGTGAAGGGCGGGAAAAGGGCGGCCGTGGTTTACACCGTAGAAACCCCGGCAAAAGCGAGCGAACCGACAGTTGCGGCTCCGGCCACATAGCTTGGCTTAACGCCACGAGTCGCATGCTTTTGTCGGCTGAGCCCGAGACCGGTCGGGCTCAACCGCGAGTACGCTTGTGTGCTCGTCAGGAAGGGGCCGTGATTTTGCCCCTTGCCTCACCGACGAGAGCTTTTCGTCCACAAGGATTCACTGCGGGCTAAGAAGTGACGGGAGTATCTCGTACCCACTCCGGCCAAATACACCGGATACCGACAATCACATGGCTACTTGGAAAGTCATTGCGCTAGTCAGCGGTAACATCGAAGCTGTTTCAGACCCGGCTGCTGAAGACCGGCCGGCAGCCCATGAATGGATTGTCTGGGAAGGGCTAGCTGCCGACAAAGCTGAAGCCCTCCAAAGTGCAGAGAAAGCCGATGCCAGAGTTGACCTGGAGTGGATGCGCATTCGCTACGAGAGGGATCTTGATGTGCGGTAGGACCCCGCACAGCACCTTGCAGTCCCCACCTTCACTCGAATCAGCGGAGGCTTTAGCCGGCGATTCGGCCACTGCGGATGCGTGCCGAATTCAGCCCGTGGAGACGTCCGCACCTCGTCAATCAACGATCAGCCATAGCCTTAAGGTACCAGTTTGGTGGCTACTATGCATGCTCGCTGATGCCGCTAACAGTAGTATGGAGTTTCTCTGGTTCTTGTAGCGCGTCGTGGCCGATATATGCCGGTCAATCAGGATCCCTGATACATCGCACCTGCAGAACTCCAAATGGATCAACGTCTGTATCTTATCAGCGACTTTCACGGACCGACCGCCCACTGACCCACCCCGCTGACTCCCATAGCTGGAAGCCATCGCACTCACCGCCAGACCTTTGGTACGCTGGCGGCACCAGCGGCAACTTTCAGGAAATCAAGTAGGTCCTGCGTAAGCTTCTCTGCCGCCAGGAAATTCGTGTCGTCTCGGGGTGGCGCGCCAGTAGCCCCGAGCGCCCTCCACAACAAATCTTGTACGATTTGCGGGACTAACACCGCGGCATGAGGCCTGTCAATGAAATGGACTGCAAGCTCGGCAAGAGCCGCCGTGTATGAAGGCTCAAGTGGTGGAAGCGTCGGCCCGCCGGGGGACGTCACACCCGTAGATGACAGCAATTGGTGAACCCTGCCGTAGAGATCGCGCCGGGCCTTGAATGACGGCGCGCCGCCGAAGAGGTAGGCCGCAGTTGTCTCTGATATTTCCGATAGGCCCATAAACCTGATTTGGCGGCAAAGGTCAAACAGGGTAAGGCAAAGGTGCGCCGCAGTGTCGAGCACAACTAAGTTGTGCCACGGTTCCTTCCCCGCAAGGCGAGGGGCGGCTTTCTTCAAATGTCCGACTACGTTTTGTAAATTGCGAAAGTCAAAATGGAACCAGTAGTCGGTGCGCAGGTATCGGGCGAGCCCGCCAGTATCCGTACGAGCCCACATATTAAGGTACTCGTTGTAAGCGGACTCCTGGAAGTAGCCAGGATTCGACACACCGTTCACGAGGGCATTACACCATGCCTCGACTTCGCTGCCGGACAAAACCAAGATATCAAGGCGGCGGCCGAGGTCGTGCAGATGGGGCGGTACGGGTTTCCTCGGGAACGCAACTACGCCATTTCCCGCGCGCACATAATCGAGAACACCTCGGAGGTAAAAGATCTCGCGGGCCGGGCTCAGGCCCCTTGATTCACCAGACTTGCAACTTACTGCGATTGTGGTGGGACTGAAGGTGACGTCGTAACGCGTTCCGAAAACATCTACGTCCGTCACGTCGGCCAGTCCCCGTGCGCTTGTGGCCGACAATGCAACGTTTATCCTTGTGTAATAACCGCTTGCGGCCACGGCGGATGCCACTCGGAGCTTGAGTGGCAGGTCCTGATCTTTCTTCGACGGCTTCCCAGCCGAGCGCTCTTGCTTGGCTTCCGATGCCGACACCTCGAATGCTCGCGACGAACCTGGGGGCTGGTGCGAAGATTCGTCAGACAGCTTGGAGCCGCTCGACGAGGCCGGCAAGTTCATCTGCTCTGGCCGCTCGCTTCTTTTTAGCAACTTTCACCTCACGCAATGGATGCTCGATCGTGCCGTTTACAAGATGCAGCGCCGCGTTCGCATCACGGTCTTTCTCACCCATGACCTCGCCGTAGCTCAGCAACTCCTTCGCGATTGCACAGGCCCTGAGATTATCTTCAGTAGGAATCAGTTCGAAGATATATCTTCCATTAGGCGTTTGAATAATTCTGCCGAGTTGTTTTCCAATCAGCATGCCGTACTGGAGTTTCAGTTCGGAATGGGGCTTCAGCCTGTAACTCCGGCTCGGGTCGGTGATAGCCTTCAATATCCAAAGAGGATTCTTTATCCGCGTGATCGTCGCCGCCTCACCACCATAACGGAGGCACGCGACGAGTGCTCTTGCCTTATCAAGTATCACCTTCTCCTCGTCGCAAGTGAGGAGCTCACCCGTGTATGGAGAGAACCCGTAAACTCGCGGACCGCCTGTCGAGGTGACTCGGTAGCTCGGCAGGATGCCGCCGCTAACCGCCTGTACGACAAGGGGGTCCTCCAAGTTAGTGAAGTCAGAGCCAGGCCTGTTTTTAGTCTTCATCAGTATCTGACTGAAGGATGTCTGGTCAGCCTGCTTCAGGAACGCCGCAAGCTTCTTTGGACTGACATCCCACAAGAGAGGGGAGTAGTAGATCCTCTTCTCCTCGTCGACTGAATCGACGATTCCTGCGTTTCCACCCAGTTCCAGAACAGCGTCGCGGTCAGGCCTTTTGAGGTTCTGCAATGCGTCGATTTGATCCACCACAGCAGGCGACTGGATGACCCGGTCGAGGGTGTAAATCAGAGCTTCTTCTTTCGGACTTCTCTGATCCCGGCTTAGCCACAGTTCACCGATCCTCCGATAGTTTTCCGCGTGAATCAGTCGGTTGACCTTCTCGTTCAGCACACGCTTGCCCTGCCGTGTCGTGCGCTCCTCAACCAAGTCACCTTCCATTAGGAGCCGCATCGCGGCCGCGTACTCTGGTGGACTCAGACCAAGTTCGATGGCGGCGAGCTTCTTGAGCCGCTGCTCGTCGTCGATAACGTCCTGACCCCTGATCAGCATAGCCAGGCGCGCAGCCTGCCCTGCCGTCCTAGTTGCCTCGTAATCTACAAGTTCGGCCGAATGCGAGTCGTCAACGTTTGAGTGTACAGCGCACTCAAACTCTAGCAGGCGCAGCCCCACCCGTACTGCATCCTTTTTCATGTGGTTGTCCGACCCCCTCCTGCGCCTTAACCAAGCGCGGACCTCATGGGCACGGAACACCGGGCCAGATTTGAGGTCTGCCGCCGGCTTCGGGAAATCAGCGTTTCTGCTCCTCCAATTGGCGACAGCCGGCGGGCTTACGCCTGCAAGCTTAGCAATCTCATACACGCCAATCAGTTCGAATTCATCCACCGTGAATAACCTTCACAGTCATTGTGAACAGAGTTCACGCGGGCGTCAAGGGGAATGTTGCGGACGGAATGTTGCGAGCCTGTTGGGTCTTGTCTGCTATGACGATTACCAACCGGTATGCTGAAAACCCATTCCTTTTCTTTGCCCAGGAACACCAGCAGGTCGCACAGGCGTGGCGTTGAGCGCAGAGCTCAGGTCTGGGGTCTGGGTACCACGAGGAAATCAGCCCGGGCGAGAGGCCTTTCTCGGTTTCTTAGGAGGTCGACCGGTTGCAAAAGGGCCGACCATGAAAAACGCAATAGGAGGCGATTCTACGCGTCGAAACGGCGACATTTGTCTTTTGGCTACTACCCCCCTAGCGAGACAGTTTGGGCACTTTCAGTCCCCGTAACTCCTTGTAAATAAAGAGTCGCTGTCGCCGTTTCTAGGCTCCTTTGGGATTTCCCCGTTCCTGTTGCAGTCCGAAATCGCTCGTCACGCTTCTGACAAGCTTTTGAGCAGTACTTAGCCTGGCGCCGTTTGCCATTCAACGGGCTGCGGCAGGAGGCACATTTTCGCTCCTCTAGGGCCTGGTCTTCGGAGCGCCGGACCCCGCCCACCAATTCTGGGCTGTGCGCCCTCAGCCAGGCCAGTAGACGATTACCATCGCCGAACCGGCAGGCGCGAGCTTCGTTAGCGCACCGATCCGAGCAGAATCGCTGCGAGTTCGACGAGAGCGGCTTGCCACAAAACCTGCAACCCCGTTCGTAGATCGCTTGCTCTGCGCAGAGGACACAGTGATACAGGCCCGGCAGATCCGGGATATGCATGGCTTTGATGCCTTCCCTCAGCGGCAGCCCGCACGACTCGCAGCTACCGTAGACCTTCTCCGCTATCAATTCGTGGACGACGCTGCTGGCGATGGTTTGGGGTAAGGTCGCTTCAGGCAGCTCTTCTCCGTTGCCCGCCAGGTCGCAGCACTCGGCGGAACAAAAGACACGCCCCTTGCGATCAGCGCGGGTATAACGGATCTTCTGATTCAGCGGCTTGCCGCAGCTATCGCACTTGTCGGCGATGTAGAGGCCGCGGGATTTGATGTCATTGGATTCTTTGGATGTGAGCTTCATGGTTTTTACACCGCCTGTCCGATCGACTGCAGAGCATTTGCCTTGGCCGAGGCCGGCGCATCTGGGAGGTCGTTCTGTGCCCCCGGCGAAGGTCCTTCCGCAGGGACCGTCAGTAGGGGAAATCCTCCACTATTACTAGTACCCTGGTGGTGGGGGGTGTCTAGGGTGGTGGTAGACGTGGTGGTTTCAGGCACCGCGTACCCGGCCGACAGCCACCGCTGGAAGACCTGAGACCACCAAGTCAGCCGGTAAACTGTCGCCCGCTGGCTGTACTTCGTCCTATAGCCGCGGTCGATCTCGAACAGGCCGATGGCCTGCACCTCGCGATTGGCTTTGGCCAGGGTGTTAGGGTCTGTGATGCCCGTGAGATCTGACAGTCCCTCGCGGTCGATCGTGACGCTGTTCTTCTCGTCCATCCGCGCCAGGGCGAGGAGCGTCATCGCGACGACCCGAGCGCTCAATGCCATCTCCCGCCAGCCGGGGCTCATCACCACGGCCTGCAGGCTGGGCTTGTCCCGCTCGGGGATCGGGATCGACCTCACCCGACGGTACACGTGCTTCGTGAGACCACGTTGGTTCTCACTTCGCTCCATTTGGACTTGGCCTACGACACTCCAGCGCTTGCTGATCCACGCGGCCGCGTTGAAGGCGTCGAGGTTGAGAATGAACATCACCAAGTCGATCACCGTCTTCCGCTTGCCGGCAGGGTCGCAATTCCAGCACCGCCAGCGGTTGAATTTCACGCTGAAGGTCAGTCGCCTCTTCTTGCACTCAGGGCAGGTGGCCTTCCTGCCACGCACCTCCAATCCCAGCGCCCGCGCAACCTCCAGGATGGGGATCTGGCTATTGATGAATTTCATGTCCGGCATTGCCGTGCTATACCGGGTGTGATTGGAACCTCGCATCTTTTGTTTCTCCTTTGGTGAGACCGTGGTCGCAGGAGGGCTTCTAGGCTGGAAGAGGACTCCCGTCGCCGTATCTGGCTCATCCTCTCCTGGTTAGTATAGCTTTCCCTACCCCTGCGTTTGCCAAGGATTCATGCGGGTCTGGGGCAGGTGGTCTCTTATTTGGCCGGTGCGTTCTTTTTTGTCCAATCGCCCGTCGCCGAGCTTTGTAAAGTCGCTGGTGAACAGTGTTAAACTATTCGGTTTTCCGGAGCCTGCTGCCTTGTATCTTGAAACAACCCCGGCATGGCCCTGCCGGCGGAGACTTGGAGACGCAAATGACGACTAATTGGGGTGACGAAGTTCGATCGTGGATCGCGTGGTCGCGGGAGAAACTCCCTATTGACGGAGACTTGCCCGCGGTTAACTCTCCGGAGTTTGAGAGCGCGCCGTGGATGGCCCGCATCTCCGATTTGTTTGACTTGGCAGATCGGCCTCGTGATGAATCGGTTCCAGAGGTCGCTTGTCAGTTATCCGACTTGTTCGAAGAAGCACTCCGAGGCTCCCCAAACGATATCCCGACCCGTTTTACAGTCCTGAGCTTTTACTCCGCGCTTGCCAATCATCCAGGACCTCCGGTACCTGAGCCACAGTATGAAATGTCGGCCGAGGGTGACGTCATCTGGTGCGAGGACTCTCCCACGCGCGAGCAAGAAGCTTCAACTGAACGCAATAAAGCTCGGCACCGACAGACCCTCAAACATTTCGTTAGGATGCGACAAGTTGAAGAGATCGGGACTTGGAGGGAAATGCGGTGGGAAATACTGAATTCCTATCTAATCGATTGGGCGCGAGCCGGAAAGCTCTATGACAGAGCGGAGGAACTTGGCCTACTCGGTACGAAGGATATTTGCCTCCTGCGGGGGCAATTCAACTATCTGCGAGTCTTCGACTGCATGATCGGCGGGTGCCTTCGGTTCTTTTTCAAATCGAGCCGGTTCTCCGACTCACGTTACATGTTGCAATCCTTGAACTGGGAACCCAAGGTTTACGAACGAGTCGAAGGCGTTCCGATTAAGGACCAGGATGTGGGATACGCAGGATTGTTTCTGTCCGGGATCTGTTTTTCCTTTGGAGATGAAGTTTTTCTCCTGCCCATGGGACGCCGAGCCCCTTTTGCCCGTGATCCAGAGATGGACCAAGAGGCTTACTTCGAGTACCACGAAGCTGTGCTTGCAAGGTTCCATGACGGAGACGATTTTGAAGAAGAACTGTCAGCAGCAGCCCACGACCTTGAACGTGCAATCGCAGGCAGTCCCGACCCAAACCCCGCCTATCGTTCAATGTTGGCCAAGTGCTACTTTCTGCTTGGTAGGTACGATGACGCAGCGGCCTGCTATGAAGCAGTGCACGCGGCGATTCTAAAGGGGCATCCTCTCAGGCGATGGAGCTACATATGTATTGCCATTAGTTACCAGCGCGCCGGGGAGTTAGCGAAAGCTGTGGAGTTCTTGGAAAGATGTTCTCGTGATTTCCCGGAGGAGGCGGGAATTTACTTCCACAAAGCGAAACTATATGAACAACTAGGAAACCTTCAGAGTGCTCACGAAAGCTTGTCGAAAGCGGTTGAGTTAAAGCCCTGTCTTGGAGAGACATTTGGGATCAGCCTAGCACTGGCGGCCTTTTCTGCAGACCAAGATGCCTTTCACGCAGGGATTGAAAGCTACCTACGCTCAAACCCAGAGGTTGAGAAACGTCTGAAGGCACTCATTTTGTCTCATTGGCCATCCTTCGCCAAATTGATTGGCGTAGCTGAAGCCTGTTGGCTCTATGGGGTCCTCACACTTTACATTAAGCCCGAGGAAAGTATCATTTTTCGGCAGCGTCAGGAAAAATGTGCGCTCGGGGAACTTGCCTTGGCGGTTGAGGTGGAACTGCGTGGTATGGTGTTTCAGAGATTCAAGGACCGTGTTGGAGCCACACCAAGGCTCCGTGAACTCGCCAACAGGGGGGGCAACGAAAAGGATCGTTTAAGACTGTTTGCGAACTTCCTCGTTGGTGGGACGCCTTTTGCGCTTGGCCAGATGAACACCGTGTTACGGTATTGCCAGCAGTACGACGACCCCCTGTTTGCGGAGTTCAAGTCTTGGGTTGAAATCGAAGTCCCGTCCGCCTTGGGTCTGGTCCCGCGACTATTCGAAATAGCAGACATCCGCAACCCTGACACGCACGGTGAAGAAAGAACAAAAAATATAGATACGAATCGTTTCACGAGGATCTGCCGCGAAGTCTTAGAAGAGCTTGCTCAACGCTGATCCTATTGGCGCAGATCACTTCACCGGTCGAATCCCGGTACATCGTCGAATGCGCTTGACTGAAACAGCTCTTCGTTAAGCATGATGAGGTGCTTAAAGCCCCGTTTCGCCCGGCCCCTTTGGACATAGCGGCCAGGCAACGTATTGATGATCTCGCTTGCGATCGCCTTGACAAAAGCTCCCGCCTTCTCGCACCCAACGTCCAAAGCCTTGAGGCGCCGGTGCCGCTTGTCTTCTGGGTTCACAGAGAGCTTTGCGAGCCGGTTCTTGTCGAGCCATTTAACGATTCGCGTTAGCTGATACTTTTGCATGTCCAAGGCTTGAGCAGTTCGTTAAACGCTACTCCTTCATCATGTTCGGCGATCCGCAGGAGCACTCTCAGGCGATCTTCTCGAATGCCGGTCCGCGCCGCACTATGGAACAGGCTCTTGACTCCACCTATTACATGCGATATTATTATGTTCTGTCCTGTTAAATTACAGGGCAGCGGCATCCAGAGTACGAGGTGCCGCATATATCCACTCCCCTCCACGGAGGGGACGCACAGTAGCAACCGCACAAAGAGCGGTAAGCGCTACTCACGATCCCGGCTTTTATAGCCGGGCGATTAGCCGTCGGGGAAGAAGACCCGGAAACGACGGCGACCACCATCCCTAGTCCATTCCGGCCATGCAATTGGCGACCAGGACGGGGGATACAGCGCCTGTATCGGCGCTTGGCAACAGCCCAAGCAGCGAACAGGCAGATTCCACCCCACATATAGTGGAGGTTGGACCCATCGTTGGACCGAGGGTTCAACTACGCGACGGCCTAAAGCCGGAGTCCGAACTCTCGTTGATGGAATTCTGGCAAAGCCAGTCAATCACCACTGCGAGACTCGAGTGCGCGATTAAGCGCGTACGGAAGGGAAGCTAGATCGAATGGAAAAAGCATTTCAAAACTTATGCCGGCGGACTACGGGGTAGCCCCCAATGAGGTGAACCTTCGGCAGCCTGTGCGCGAGCCGAATGTTCATGCACGATGGACAGCAATCTGCTGACCGTGTCCGAGTTGGCCAAAGAATGGAATTGTTCAGAGGACTTCATTTATCGCCGCTGCCGCAAGGGACATCCGCAGTTCATCCCGCATACCAGGCTTACGCCTCGGGACATCCGGTTTGACCGCGGAGTGATATCTGGCTACTTGCAATGTTTAACGCAGGGCGATAACCTGAGTCCGGGTTCAGCGGTCCGAGGAGGATATGTGACTCGGAACCGCGATAGAAAAGGAACGTTGTTAAAACGAGGAAAGAAACGGAAGCTCTATCTTGTCCAATGGTCTCAGGGAAGCGAGAGGTTATCGCATAAACTGGGATGGTGCGACGAGATGACCCGCAGCCAAGCGGAACGAGCGAAGCGACAGTTCATGGAAAAGATCAATTCGCATCGCGAGGTCGCCGGAGACTCGATTACGTTGGCACGTTTTTACCAGGAGCATTTCTGGGACGGAGCGAACTACAAAGACGAGTTGCTGAACAAACGTCCCAGCACAAGACGCGACTTCAGATGGACGATGGACCACATCTGGATTCCCCAGTTTGGTCACAGAATGATGGATACCATCAAGACCGCCGATATTCAGAAGGTCCTGGTCCCAACGATTGGTGAAGGGGAAGGACAGATATCCCGCAGGACGGCTTTGAAGTTCAGAGCTTACTTGAGCAGCGTGTTAAGCTCGGCTTTGAGGCTCGAGGCGGGAGTCACCCATAACGCCGCCCGAGGTGTGAAACTACCGGCGTCACAAACGGAGAAACCACAACGCTACATCATTCCGGAACAGGCCATTGCCATTGAAGAGCAGCTGACGAACCCGTGCCATCGAATGGCTTGGAAGCTCATGCTGTGGGCGGGGAACAGGTGTGGGGAAATCCGAGGACTCCGCTGGCGTTCGGTCCACTGGGAGCAGAACACGATTCTGGTGACCGAAAGCGTCTGGGAAGGCAACAGCACGCAGCCAAAGACAAAAAAGGGTTACCGAAAGGTTATCCTTACCCCAACTCAGATCGCTGAGTTAAAGAAGTACAAAGATGGAAATTACCCCAGTGCCGGCCTGGATGAATGGTTGTTTCCTGGCCGAGGGAACCGGCCGATGGACATGCACTGGTTTATGTCCGAACATATCAAGCCCATTGCGGAGAAGCTTGGTATCAACGGAATCCACTGGCAAGCACTTCGACACCTGAACAATTCGTTGATGCTCAACGAAGGCGTGGACGTGGCAACTCGCATGGACCGACTTGGGCACGTTACCGACCAAATAAACCTCATCTACTCTCACTCCGAAGATCAGTCCCAGATCGCGGCATCGGAGGCCATCGAACGCAGGTTGGATGCTGCCCGAAAGAAGCTTGAGGAAGAGCGGAAGGCGGGGTCCGAACCCCCGCTTTCGCCCTTAAGTGTGACGCTAAGTGTGACGCCAAATCAGGGGCTGCCTGTAAGTCCTTGAAAAGATGGCAGGCGTGGAGGGACTCGAACCCCCGACCCACGGATTAGAAATCCGTTGCTCTATCCTCCTGAGCTACACGCCCAAGTTCTTGATTTATAAGCTACTTACGGCGAATTTAATTTATTCAAAACCGTGGTTCGACGACGCAGACAATGAAAGAGCCGGGGCAGTTTTTCGCTTCCGCAAGCGCGTCTGGTGAGAACGATAGTGCACTTATTTGTACTTGACGCGACCGCATCCATCGCCCGAGCCTGCGTTGTCGACAGTAGCACCAAGTTATACTAGCACAAACTATCATCACAACATGCACTCTTGGATGAGAATTGAATAATATTGTGACACTTCTGGATTTCTGTGCTATCGTCCGGCCATGAAAAGAGCCTTCGTATTGATTGCTGCATTGTGCATGGCCTTGCCCATTTCCGCGCCGCAGACGGCCGC
>Ga0326728_10006667_pt1 | contig 30786 bp, 27 predicted proteins | sample MB3enrmetagenome_FD_207602 | JGI IMG/M metagenome (GOLD analysis project Ga0326728, IMG submission 207602) | Lab enriched peat soil microbial communities from McLean, Ithaca, NY, United States - MB31MN | ecosystem: Environmental > Terrestrial > Soil > Wetlands > Peat | place: USA: New York...
GTAGTAAAATCACGGGGGGACTTTGCGTGAGTGGCGAGACCCTTCAGGTCTATTTCCTCGGCACGGCCGGGGCACTGCCGACACCGGCGCGCAACCCGGCCTGCATCATGATCCGCCGGGGTTCCGATATCCTGCTCTTCGATTGCGGCGAAGGAGCACAGCAGCAAATGATGCGGGCACGGTGCGGTTTTACCGTGAACGCGATCTTTGTTTCGCACTGGCACGCGGACCATTTTCTTGGGATCTTCGGCCTTGTCCAGACCATGTCGTTCAACGGGCGCACCGAGCCCCTGACCATCTACGGCCCCCCATGGGTGCACGAGTTTGCTGAGATCCTCCGTCAGCTCAGCCGGTTCAACCTGAAGTTTCCTCTCCAGTCTGTCGAGCTCTCCCACGGCTCCTGGGTGCGGTTTGACGGTTACACGGTGACCTGTTTTAGCGTTCACCACGGCCTCCCCGCGCTCGGGTACGTGATCGAGGAGGACCCCCGCCCCGGCAGGTTTGACCGCGAGCGTGCCATAGCGCTCGGTGTCCCCCCCGGGCCGCTCTTCGGCCGGCTCCAGCACGGGGAAACTCTTACCGTGGAAAAAGGTGGCGTGACGGTCAATGTGAAACCTTCTGATGTGATGGGCGAACCGCGTCCGGGAAGAAAGATTGTGTATACCGGTGACACACGTCCGGTCGTGCCGGCCCTGCTCGAGTTCGGGCAGGATGCAGACCTGCTGATCCATGATGCGACCTATGATGAGACCGAGACCGGGAGGGCCGCCGAGTTTTTCCATGCAACTGCTGCACAGGCAGGCGAAGCCGCGACAGCGGTGCATGCAACCATCCTTGCCCTTATCCATGTCAGCTCGCGGTATACCGATGCGACGGGTCACCTGCGCGATGCACAGGCAGCGTTCTCCGGCGCAGTGATAGTCCCGGACGATCTCGATATGCTCGAAATTCCGTACCGGAAATGATGTAACAAGCCGTCTTTTATACCTGGATCCGGCAGCGGTGAGAACACCCTTCGATACCCCACGGTTGATGCTGCATGGGGACTTGTCTGCTCTGCACTGCCTTTATTGCCAGATAATGTCACCAGACCCCTGTACGCCATTCTCCAATAACAATTAACATAACCTTCAGGTGACCATTCTTAATACACTCAGCATTGCCGCGTGCGTGCAACGTTGAACGAACGATACCTAATACCAATACCACGGAACCCGTCGCTTTGTTTCGCTGTGTGTGGAGAGAGAAAAGATGCAACAGGATACCGACATCATCATCTACCGGCTGGCCACAGGCTGCGACCTGTCCGACGTCAGTGAAGGAAAGATTTACCAAGGGAAGGTACAGGGATTCGCGACCTTCGGGATGTTTGTCCAGCTCAACGACCGGATCAAGGGGCTCGTGCACAAGAGCAATATCAAGGCCGAGCACCGGGAGAAAGACAATATCCTTGTCAGGGTGCGGCAAATACGGCCTAACGGCAATATCGATCTGGACGAGCAGCAGATCAAGGTCTACCAGGTACAGAATGTTGAACGCACGTCAAATATGGTCCGGATATCCGATCTGTCGGAAAAAGTAGGAAAGACTGTCGCCATCGAAGGGGAAGTCGCCCAGATCAAGCAGACCAGCGGGCCGACCATATTTACTATTGTCGATGAGTCAGGCACCCAGAACGTCGCTGCATTTATCGAGGCCGGTGTACGGGCATTTCCCGAGATCGAGCTCAACAACATCGTCCGGGTCATTGGCGAAGTGATGCTACGGAACGGCCAGCTCCAGATCGAGGCCGATTCGGTTACGGCCCTCACCGGCGACCAGGAGACGACCGTCCGGGACCGGATCGAGAGGGCGCTGGATGCCCGGGCTGAACCGGAGGATATCCAGCCGCTTATAAAAAGTGATGTGATGGAGAGTCTCAGCCCCGAACTGCGAAAGGTTGCAAAGATCATCAGGAGGGCGGTATTCACCTCCCAGCCGATCATCCTCCGTCACCACGCGGATGCAGATGGTATCTGTTCGGCCGTTGCCATCGAGCAGGCGGTCGTCTCGCTCATCAGGGAGAGCGGCGGGGACTTCGATGCCGAGTACTACCTCTTCAAGCGCGCCCCTTCCAAGGCACCGTTCTACGAAATTGAAGACATCACGCGGGATCTTGATTTCTCCCTGAAAGATCATGTGCGGTTCGGCCAGAAGATGCCGCTTGTTATCCTCACGGACAATGGTTCCACCGAAGAGGACGAACCGTCGTACAAGATTGCCAGTGTCTACGATCTTCCCTTCATCGTCATCGATCACCACCACCCGGATGCGACCATCGACAAATACCTCGTCGCCCACGTCAACCCGTACCATGTCGGGGGGGACTTTGGCATAACAGCGGGCATGCTCGGTACGGAAGTCGCCCGGCTGATCAATCCGAAGATCGAACCTCTCATCCGCCACCTGCCAGTTATCGCCGGTGTCGGGGACCGGAGCGAGGCGCCAGAGCGTGCTCACTACCTCGCGCTCGTGCGTGACCAGTATTCCGAAGATTCGTGCAAAGACATCGCCCTCGCCCTCGACTACGAGCAGTTCTGGCTGCGGTTCAACGACGGAAGGGAGATCGTAAAAGACATCCTCAACCTTGCCGGAAACAGGGAACGCCATACAAAGCTCGTCAGCCTTCTTGTTGAGGGAGCAAACACGATGATCGAGGACCAGATGAATGCCTGCATGCCGCACGTGGTCACCCGTGTCCTGAAAAATGAAGCCCACCTCTTCCTGATCGATGTGGAGATCCATGCCCACAAGTTCACGTTCCCCCCGCCCGGCAAGACATCAGGTGAAGTGCACGACCGGCTCTGCCGGAAGAATGAGGGGAGACCGGTCGTCACGATCGGTTTCGGGCCGGACTTTGCCGTCCTGCGATCCAAGGGTGTGCTCATGAATATTCCCCGCATGGTACGGGAACTGCATGCTGAGATACCCGGCGGTGGGATCAGCGGCGGGGGGCACCTGGTCGTAGGGAGCATCAAGTTCGTGGAAGGCATGCGCGATGTGGTGCTGGAGGCACTGATTGCCAAGATCGGTGAGGCGCCGGTGCAGAAATGACCACGGAGCACTACTTTTTCCCAAAAGATGGCAGATTATTTTTTTAAATCATGCAAACAACGCGGAATGCAACCGGATGGGAAACGGCCAAACATATGACCTTATTAAAAAGTTTCTTGTCTGAATTTTGCTGCTGTGGGAAAAAGATGCCTGAATTTTAGTCAGGAGGATTGGGTATGTATATATACAAGTTGATCTATATGATTTTTTAATGCTGAGGCGAGAGATGTCAACAGGCAAGCAGATACGTGAGAAGTACAACGAAACCCAGCACAAAATTGTTCATTACCTCCACTCAGGTATCACCAGAGGAAAACACTACTTCAAATCGAAATACATTGCAAAGGATCTCGGGTTGTCTCCCAAGGAAGTGGGGACCAACATGGCGATCCTTGCAGACATGTGCAAGGAACTTACCATTGTCCGGTGGAGCTATTCGAACAGTACAACTTGGATGGTCACATCGCGGGCCATCTGACCCCCTCTCTTTCATAGATATTTCCTTTTACTATGACGACGATCCTGAACATTGAGTCAGTGATTGATTTTATCGCTGACGTCAACGAGTACAAGGACTGTCTGATGAGCCAGGATACGACACAGGACAACCCGGACATTCTCTGGTTCAACATCGACATTCCCAAGGGGCACCCGCTCAAGGCCGGTGACCGCGTGCGGGTAACGGTGGAGAAGATCGGATAATTGGTCCGGAACACTGATGGCAATAGTTCCGGTATGATCCGGCATACCGGTCAGCCTGCAGGTTACACCATCTCGTAATATGAATCCGGGGTCTCGAGTTCGATCCGGAACCGGTCGACATTCTGGGTACTGATGATGAGATACATAGCGGTGTTGGAGACCTGAACATTTCTGAATAGCGTCCCACCATGGACAATCTCGGCGCCGGTGATGAGAGCACCGGTCTTTGCATCGCGAAGCGCCATGCGGAAGACCGCATACTGGGGCAGACGTTCCGCAACGACCGTGATGTTCATCGTCCAGATCCCGTACGGCACCGTGAAGTTCTGCGTCAGGCCGCCCCGTGATTCCTCGATATAGGCAAACGTAACATAGTCCGTTGGGTTCAACGTAATATCTGACGTGCCGTACGGGTTCATATTCTCCGGAAGTGTGACGACCGGGTGGATGAAAGGGTTGCTGGTATAATAGATGCGGTAGGGAGTATTTTGCGGCCGTGATGTCAACGTTGCGTTCGGATTGGGCACTGGAACCGGAATCGTTCCGGAAATGACCGGCACTGGCGCTGTGGTGACGACCGGGACGGGTGAGGCCGGCGTACTGTTTGATGGGCGGGCGCCAAAAAGTGATACAAGAGACCCGGGATTTATGATGACGGCCACTATCAGGACCACGATGAACCCACCGATGAGCGTGACTAGGTCTCCCGTTTCCACACGTACTACTCGTCAGTCTCGTATAAAAACCGTGACGTTTTGGGCAGAAAATGGTCGATGAATAATCAGCCGTCTTTCCCTCATTGGTTTTTAGTGCCTTGCCGGTTTTCAACAAATCCCAGGTACGTTTGTGATCCTGCTGGCAACGGCACGGCGTATTCAGGTGCAGGTACCGGAAATAATTTCTCAAAGGGACCAACTTGTCAGCGGAATCCGGGAAGAACCACTTTTTCTCCAACGCGACTTCAGGAACGGATTGTTGTAATTGCCAAAATATCATGGCGAATAGCATCAGTGATTCGTGAACTGAGGCCTGTACTCTCTGATGCGGGAAGACTTTTTTAGTCCTGTAATGAATAATTGTTGTTATGAGGATCCCCGGACTGCGGACATGGGTTATTTTTTATCTGCTCTCGTTTGTCGGCATTCTCTGGGCTGCTTTTCTTACAGTAGAGGGGGTCATGCTCTGGGTAAGCCTGATGCTCGTGATCGTCGTCGTCGGCGTTAATTTTGTCACGGTTTACAATGAAGTGAAACGCCATGCCTCGCGAAGGGAACTGATGAATTCATTTACCAGAAACGTCGGTAAGATGGACAAAGAAGAGGGAGAGACCGGAGAGGGGAAGAAGGAGAAAGGTGAAGGGAAAGTAAAAGGTGAAGTAAAGAAGGAGGAGAAAGGTCAGGAAAAAGAAAAACCGAAAAGAGAGGTAAACAAGGTGGAGAAAGCTTAGGAAAAAGAGAAATGGAGTGCGAAGAAGCAGGAGAAATGATATCTTCGCGTTCTGAGCGGGGAAGCAGGACTACGAAGTGCAGAAGAGCTCACTAGGGCTTTCCCCAAGTACCATCTGCCCGATATACAAGGATTTTTCCTATGAAAAATTTCTCATGTCTGCACCATGAACCCTGAAAGGGTGTCCATCCGCCGGCCCACATGAATCGCGGCCGAGGCAATTTTTAGTGAAACCAAAACCATATATTTTATATAGATTCCTGCCAGTAATTTTTTTACATGCCACGCGGAAGACCAAAAGGATCGAAAAATCGTCCGAAATTAAGCGCATATAACAAAAACAAAGTAAAGCAGGCCAGGGAACGGTTACAGGAAATGCAGTGTCCTTTGTTTGATAAATTACCGGATGCTGACGTTGACCAGTTCGTTGTTGTCAAGGGCGGGAACGTGTATATCCGGTGGGATTTCATCCAGCGTTACCTGACAGGAATTGCAGAAAAAATACACCGGATGTTCGGGGTAGATCAACCGTAAAGAAAAAAGATAGCAGGTAACTTCGCTGTCTCGTAATTGTACCCCCATTTAATTGAACTTTTTATTGGCAGTGTCATATGCAGACGGTTGTTGACCGTATGATCAAAATTTTATGGTAGCTACCTCTTACCGGAACCATCGATAGGTGACCGGGTTACGAAGTCTCACCGGAGGTAATCTCAAAAAACCGCTACGATGTGTGGTACCATGAAAAGACCGCGAAGGGATGAGCGGGACATCTGATGATGATTGCAACCCCATTGAAACAAAGGTACGGGGTACGGAATCCTCCGGTTATTTACCCGAAAAAAATTTCGGGAAAATTTCCTGAACGGTTCCAGTCAGGGAATCTGCCTGCGCAATCACAGGAAAGCCCCAGCGGACAATTGTCCACTGGACTGCTTTTTTTTGGATGATTTCAAGATACGATTTATAGAAAAGGCGGCCGTTAAAAAATTCTGCATTATCTTTTCGTTGATAAAAAAATCTGCGTGAAGAGTTTCCGGACTATAAAATAATCCGGAAATGACAGAAGACGAACAGAACAGCCAGTTTGGCAAACACCGAAAAATCCGGAAATTCCGGATCCGGAGAGACCATCACGTTTGATCGAGCAGCTATTACACCACCGGAACCAGTATCCTGCATACCGGCAGGTGAACGCCATTTTTTGCTGGGCTTCTACCTGATAATACGACCTGCGGGAGGTCCTGATCGTCAGCCATTGAAATTATGGAAATCGTAGCAGTTCCGGATGAACTCCTGTTTCCGGTGCATGCTCGCGTTGACCGGCGGCCGGAGGTACCCGACCTCCGGCGTCTGGAGTGCGGGGCAGAACGGGCAGAGTGCCGCATCGACATCATTTGCCTTCGTCCGGACCGGGCAGTAAAACACCCCATCGATCAGCTCCACCTTGTCACCGCCAGGAAACGGCATGCCGACTGGGTGGCCGGGGATCTCCTGCACCAACATGCAGAATCCCTCAAGAAGGAATTTCAAAAACTGGAGCCGGTCTTTCTCGCTACCTGCCGTTATGCACTGCTCCGCGACCATCTTCCAGTAGGCCGTGACACTGTCTGGAAGCGGCTCCCGCATCAAGAGGAACACTCCCTGCTGGTTCATGAGCCGCACGTTATGGTACGTACCGTGCAGGAATCCCGTGATCGTCTCTTCGAGGTGTTTCCGGTACGCGGGATCGATCTTTTGGATCTTTTCCGAGAAGTTCCAGTGCATTTGCTGCAGGTCACGCGGGGAGTACGCAAGCACGATATTGGCAATCGCTCTCCCAAGCTCGCCCCGCATCTTCAGCGAACCGAGCCGGTCACACGCGCCCCGGATCGTCTCCAGTGTGGATGGAGAACTGTTACCGTGGGACTGATAATCGGACATGGACATTCACGCACGCCGTAAGAGCAACAGGGCCGGGCACCGGTATCGATCCCTTGATTGCCGGATAAGCTTCTGGTTTTTCTCTCATTTATTTTTCGGGTATCTGGCAGAACAAAACAAGAATTTTTCTGGCTTTGTCTTCCGGACTCAGGTCGTACGGGATCGAAAATAATAACCTGCCGGCCGCAACCTCCCCTATCATACCGTAATCTCGTACCGCACCGAGGGCGTTCAGGAATAATGGAGGCAGGGAAGAGAATGCAATGACCATCCGGCCGGCAGCCTGTGTTACCGGAAAAAAGGTGACCGGGATAAACCCGGGGTTACGGGATTCCCGTTACCCTTCAGCAGTTCTGCACCGGGATAAAACTGTTCCCCGTGTGCACCGCAATGGTACGGGGGAGCTCGATACCCAGCGCCTCTTTTAAGACCTCCTCGACAGTCTCCACCGGCACGAACAGAAGGTCATCCCGGATGTCTTCGGGCACGTCCTGGAGGTCCCGCTCGTTTGCCCGCGGCAGGATCACCTTCCGGATCCCCGCCCGGTGTGCCGCAAGGACTTTTTCCTTGATCCCCCCGACCGGCAACACCGAACCGCTCAGGGTGATCTCACCGGTCATCGCGAGATCGGGGTCAACAGTCTTTCCGGTGATCAAGGATGCGAGCGCCGAGAAGATCGTCACACCTGCAGAGGGACCGTCCTTGGGAGTTGCTCCCGATGGAACGTGGATGTGGATGTCGCTGGTGATGAAGTTGAACCCATTCTGCGCAGCAGCAAGACGCGAGCGGATGAGGCTGGACGATATTGTTGCCGACTCCTTCATCACGTCACCGAGCTGGCCGGTGAGGGTGAGCTTGCCGGTGCCGGGCATGAATGTCCCTTCAATAAAGAGGATCTCTCCCCCCACCGGTGTCCATGCAAGCCCGGTGACGACGCCGCAAACCGGCTCTTTCCGGGCCACTTCCTGCCGGATCAGTTCCCTGCCCAGTACCCCGGAAAGATTCTCCACGGTTACGACAAACGGAAGCTCCGCAGTCTCGGAGACGATCTTCTCGGAGACATGCCGGGCGATCTTTGCCAGCTGTTTCTTGAGCCACCGGACTCCCGCCTCCCGGGTGTACTTGTCGATGATCAGTTTCAGGGCGGGATCCTCGATCCGGAGTTTGTCAGTGTCGAGGCCGTGCTCCTGCAGCACCTCAGGGATCAGGTGATCCTTTGCGATGGCAAACTTCTCGTTTTTAGTGTAGCCCGATATCCCGATCAGCTCCATCCTATCGAGCAGGGGTGCCGGGATCGTAGCAAGGGAGTTCGCGGTGGCGATGAACAGCACGTCGGAGAGGTCGTAGGAGATCTCAAGGTAGTGATCCGAGAAGGTGCTGTTCTGTTCCGGGTCGAGAACTTCGAGGAGTGCGCTTGCCGGGTCGCCCGCGTACGATACAGAGATCTTGTCAATCTCGTCAAGAATGAAGACCGGGTTTCTTGTTCCGGCCTTCTGTATGCCCTGGATGATCCTCCCGGGAAGGGCACCGACATATGTCCTCCGGTGTCCCCGGATCTCGGCTTCATCCCGGACGCCGCCAAGGCTGACTCGGACGTACTTCCGCCCCAACGCCTCGGCAATGCTCTTTCCAAGGCTCGTCTTGCCGGTGCCGGGCGGGCCGGCAAAGAGAAGGATCGAACCCTGCTTCTCCTGCCGGAGTTTCATGACCGCGAGGTGCTGGATGATCCGCTCCTTGACTTTCTCAAGGCCGTTGTGGTGGCTTTCAAGCACGCGGCGTGCCTCCCGGATATCGATGCTTTTTTTCTCTTCGGTGATCCAGGGGAGGTCGAGCAGGAGGTCGAGATAGTTCCGGATCACGGAACTTTCATGGTTCTGGCTTCCCCCGCTCTCAAGTTTTTTCACTTCTGCCAGCGCCTTTTTCCGGACATCGTCGGGCATCTTCGAGTTCCCGATCCGTTCCCGGTACCCACCATCCCCGGAACCGCTGTCGCCCTCGCCCAGCTCCTCCTGGATCACGCGGAGCTGCTCCCGGAGCATCGCCTCGCGGTTCGACCTGCTCACCCGGTCGGAGACTTTCTTTGCCATCTCCATCCGGATGTTGATGTTCTCCCGTATCTTGACGAGGAGTTCGAGGAAAGTGATGTAGCGCTGACGAACGGAATCGATCTCAAGGAGTGCCTGCTTCTCGGAAAGGCTGACCGGCAGGAAGGGCATGACAAAGCCCATGATCTGGCCGACGGATTCCATCCGGTCGATGGGCCGGGTGAACTGTTCCGAGCCCGAGAAGCGGCTGCTAATCTCATGGATGGTTATCTTTATGTCTGCGAGGATCCGGGGCTGCAGATCTTCCTCGAGATCCTGCAGGTCCGGGATTGGCCGGTATCCTGCGAAAAAGCGGCCGTCCCTCTCAGACAGGGAGGCCGCCTTTACCCGCAACACGACCTGCGCAGTGATAAGATACCCGTCATCGGCAGGCTCCACATGCATGATCCGTAACAGGTTGCCGGTGGGATACAGCGATTCTGCCGTCAGTTCCGAAGGCCGTATACCGCTTTTCACGGTCAGCCCGATCGCATGCGCAGTATCATCCTGTTTCATTGCGGCCATCAGCAGGTCGCCGGTGGCCCGGTCGACCCGGAATTTCGTCCTGCTGTCCGGGTAGAAGACTACCTCGAAGAGCGGGACAACAGGCTTTTGCCCGATATCTTCAGCATTCTCTTTTTGCATTTTTTCTCCGGTAATTCAGGTTATTTCTTTCCCCCGGGCAGGTCCGGCAGAAACTTACCTGACCTTCCTCAGGAGCCGAATCAGAAGATCCAGGTCGTCTTCATCCAGCACTTCTTCCATCCGTTCGATCACCCGGCGCAGCGCGGCATCTTCGGCCATCGCAACCTCCTGCCCCTTTTGGGTCAGGCGAATGTACTGGATCCTGCCATCACCGGGGCAGCGTTCCCGTTGCACGCACGCCATCAGGACGAACCTGTCCACCATGCCGGTGATCGTGGGCTTTGAGTTCCCCGTGATCTCGGCGAACCTACCGGGGGTGAGATCCTCCTCTTCACCGATGGTCTGCAGGTATGCGATCTGTCTTGCCGTGAGATCCGCCAGCCCGCATTCCGCAAAGATCATGCCGGAGCATTCGTTCCGGATCCGGATCAGGTTGTCCAGCACCTCGAACAGATGCTCTCTCCGGTCCATCATATGCCGATCTTCTGTTAGTTAGGTTTTACCTAACCATAAAGTACCGCATCGGGGTATTCCCGTAATACGGGATCCTCACGAGAGGCCGGTGCCGGGAGATCCCGGCCGGTTCTACCACGGGCCGAAAGCGGTTTCCAGTTCCGGGTTTCCTGCCTACCGCACTCCAAGAAAGACTGCATAGATCCCTATCTGGATCAGGGTCAGTGGTATTCCTATGCTCGCGAATTCCATGAACGTGAGCGTCTCTCCCCGTGTCTCGGCCTGCTGGATGATGATCACGTTGCTTGCTGCACCGAGAATCGTGAGATTTCCGGCAATCGTACTCCCGGCGGCAAGCGCCATGAACCTGGCGGTCGTGCCACCGGCCTGCATGATGAGCGGCTGGAACAGCGCGACAAAGGGGACATTCGAGATGAACTGGCTGGTGACGACACTGGTCGCAAGGATTGCAGCAACGGAAGTCGCTCCCGCGATGCCGGCGAGTGCCTGGAAGAACCCGGTCTGCCAGACAGCGGCCATCAGGACAAACATCGCGGCAAAGAAAATGAGCGTGCACCAGTCAATAGACCTGAGCACGGCAACTCTCTGCACCGAGAAGACAAGGACGGGGAGGGCGGCAGCAATTGAGATCATCGGGAGGGGAATGGCGATCGCGCCGGTCAGAAACGATGCAGCGATATTTGCAATGGCAAGGCTGATCAGGATCGCCAGTGAGTACTGAACGATCCGGGTGAGTACAGGGTCCGGAGCGGTTTCCGGTGCCGGAACGCAGACGAAAGAGGTGGACATAAAGCTGTCCCGGTAGAACATGCGCAGCACCAGCCACACGGCGCCGAGGCTCGCAAGTGTCGGGACAAGCAGCCATACGGCAAAGGTGACAAAAGGGGCGGTCATCCCGCTGTTAACGGCAACGAGCAGGTTCTGAGGGTTGCCGATCGGGCTTGCCACACTACCGGTCGTGATCGCGAAGGCGAGAGAGAGCAGCATCAGTTTCGTCGGGAGCCGGCACCGTCCGGCAAGCCCCAGCACGAGCGGGGTGCCGATGATCGCGAGGGTATCGTTCATGAGCAGCGCCGAGAGAAAGCCGAACCCGAAGATCGCGACAAGGACGAGCTCTGTGGGGCTGCGGGCGTGCCGGAAGAGGCGGTGGGCGAGCACGGCAAGGTACCCGCTCCGGCAGAGTGCCTCCCCCACGACAAACATGCCGAATAAAAAGACCATTACGTCCACGTTGATCGCGAAGAGGGCATCCCGCGGCGCAATCTGGCCGGTGAGGAAAACCACGACCGCCCCGCCGAGCATGATCTGCCAGATCCGGAGCGTGAACCGGCCGACCTGCCGCACGGCGATCAGGAGAAAGACCGCGGCAAGAATGATGATTGCGATATACACAGGCGATAGTTTCGGGAGCCGGCTACATGAGCCTTGGCATCCGGGTGCAGATTAGTTCCGGCCGGGAATGGGGGGGGGCGCCGGTCCGCACAAAAAACCTATATCTCATATACCAATCAGGTATATACGAAAAAACGTGATGTACGGGATATGGACAAAACGCCGGAAAGTATCCACGAGCGAGCATTTATACCATACAGCACGCGAATTCCGGATTGCAGACAGTGGTGATGGACAATGCTCTACCGGAAAATGAAGAAGGCCGCACCTGAACTCTCTATCCTCGGGTTCGGCTGCATGCGGCTCCCGACAAAGGAGGACGGCAAGATCGACAAGTACGTCGCAACCAGAATGCTCAGGTACGCGATCAATCATGGGGTGAACTATATCGACACTGCCTACCCGTACCATAATGGCGAGAGCGAACCATTTGTCGGGCGGGCGCTGGGGGACGGATATCGTGAAAAGGTGAACCTTGCCACGAAGCTCCCCAGCTGGATGATCACGTCCCGGAAGGACATGGACCGGTACCTCAACGAGCAGCTCGGCCGGCTCAGGACCGACCATATCGATTTTTATCTCGTACATGGTCTCAACCAGATCTTCTGGAAGAACCTCTCGGGGCTTGGTGTCACGGACTTTCTTGACGACGCAATCGCCGATGGCAGGATCCGGTACGCCGGCTTCTCGTTCCATGACACAACGGCGCTCTTTAAGGAGATCGTGGACAGTTATGACTGGACATTTGCCCAGATCCAGTACAATTTCATGGACGAGCACCGGCAGGCAGGAAGAAAGGGGCTTGACTATGCGGCACGGAAGGGACTCGGCATCGTTGTGATGGAACCGATCCGTGGCGGCCTGCTGGCAAGGGACCTTTCGGGGATCTCGGAGATCTGGCAGAAAGCAAAGGTCCGCCACACCCTTGCCGCATGGGCACTCCGCTGGGTCTGGAACCACCTGGCGGTGACTGTCGTCCTCTCCGGCATGTCGACACCGGAGCAGGTAAGGGAGAATGTTGCGCTTGCCGGAACCGGGCTGCCCGACTCGCTCACGAAAACCGAGCTCGCCCTCTTCAGAAAGGTCAGAAAGGAACTGGAGAAAAGGATCGTCATTCCCTGTACCGGGTGCAAATACTGCGAGCCGTGCCCGAACGGTGTGAGCATCCCGGAGTGCTTTGAGATGTTCAACCAGGGGCATATCTATGACGACAAAGAGGCGGCATTGCAGCGGTATTCGTTTATTCTCGGGGGTTTCTTCGATGGCACTCCCCATTTTGCCTCGCTCTGCAAGGAGTGCGGGGAGTGCGAGGAGAGATGTCCGCAGGGCATCCCGATCCGCGGGAACCTGAAACAGGTGGCAGAATATTTCGGGAAATGATACATCATGATGAAGGTGTCTTGGGAACTTCGATGGTGCACTTTTCTGCACCTGCGAGATGACTTTACCGGGAAGAATTTTTCCTGCAGTGCACGCAAAATCCGAATTACGAATAATGGTAGGGGAAGCTGCGCGTCCAGAAGCAACATCCCCGCCGTAGGTATGAGGTGATTGATGTGAAAATCGGTGGAAATACAGTCCTGATCACCGGTGGGGCGACCGGCATCGGTCTCGCCCTTGCCGAGGAGTTCCTGAAAGCCAGAAGCAGGGTCATCATCTGTGCAAGAACAGAAGAGCGCCTGCGGGAAGCGAAACGGAGATTTCCGGCGCTGCATACGAGACTCTGCGACATATCAGAAGAGGCCGGACGCGAGGCTTTATACCGGTGGGCAGTTACCAATTTCCGGGACCTGAACGTGCTGGTCAACAACGCGGGCATCCAGAGGATGATCGATTTCAGGAAAGGGACCGAAGACCTCTTCGCCCACCAAACGGAGGATGGCGAGGACGAGATTGAGGTCAACCTGAAGGCCCTCATCTACCTGACCGCACTTTTTACGCCCCACCTGATGAAACAGAAAGAAGCCGCGATCATCAATGTCTCCTCCGGCCTTGCCTTTCGCCCGATGGCGGCGATGCCGGTCTACTGTGCCACGAAGGCGGCCGTCCATACCTTCAGCTTGGTACTCCGGCAGCAGCTGGAAGAGACACCGGTCAAGGTATTCGAGTTTATCCCGCCCATGGTCGACACGAACCTAGACAAGGGTGCACGAAAGGCCCGGGGACAGACGTATTTTGGCATTACGACAAAGGAGTTCGTCATGCCGGCCTTGGAATCGTTCAAGAACGACGAGTACGAGGTTCGGGTGCAGGATCCAAAACTGGCGGCCATGATGGGAGATCTCTAGGGCATGCCACACCGGAGCCTGGGAAAATAACCGGTTTTTCATGATCCCGGTTCATCAGGCGGGACCACGAAATTTTTTCAAACCGCCGAATTTCATCGTTGTGTTTGGCTCCCTTATATCAACAGAACCGGTTTTCTTCTTATCACGCTCATGCCAGCATGGCCGGTTTGCAATGACGACATGAACGCGGCAGCCGGGCACGGGCATAAGGGTATTTAAATTCCCGCCATAATACTCCATGGTGGATACCAGCATGGCAACCGTGGATGATACATCGGAGAACCGGATGACCTGCCGGAAATACTGCGGGGCGTGCCCGACCTACAAGGGCAACAATCTGTCGGAATCTTCCCCGGGTTCGCTCTTCTGCGCACGGGGAATAGCATCGTCGCAGTCAACAGTAAAAACAGCAGGTTGCTACTGTCCTGCGTGCGAGTTGTTCACAAAACACCACCTTGTCATCGGGTACTTCTGCGCACGACAATGAACGGATGAGGCCGTTTTTGTGGCGGCTCGCGATGAGGACGCCATGCCATCCGGGCCCCGCTTTTGCCTGACTCCCGTGGCAGCACCGGTGGATGAAAAAACCAGAATATTACCTGCTTGACCGCGCGATTCGGATAAAAAACCGGATTTTTTTTCCTTTCCCGCTTACAACGAAGTTTTTATCGGTTCACATCGATAATCATGCATTATAGGCATGAAGGCCGGACCGACACCGTTTGACCAGAAACTCTTCTTTGTCTTCATCGTGACGTTTGCGTCGATGACAGCCTTCGAATTTGCCGGGCAGTACCTCTTTCCATCTCCCGTCGACTGGCGCGCAAACCTGATTACCAGCCTCTTTACAAGCGGTCTTGCCGTCATCATCGCCTACTTTCCCCTCAAATCCTACTATGACACCAATCTCCAGTTACTCTCGGAGGCAGAGAGCCGCCAGCAGGTGGAAAAAGAACTGCGGAAGAGCGAAGAGAAGTACCGGCTCCTCGCCGACAATGCGACGGATATCATCTGGATCCTGGATCTCCCGACCGGAAGATTCACCTATTTCAGCCCCTCGGTGGAGAAGATACAGGGGTATCCCCCGGAAGAAGCGCTTGGATTAAGTCTCGAAAAGGTATTCACCCCGGAGTCATACTCGCGGGCAATGGCAGAACTGAAAAAAACACTCGAACAGGACAGGAACCATCTGGTGGAGCACGAACGGATCCGTATTCTGGAGTTCGAGGAATACCGCAAAGACGGTTCGATCTTCTCCACCGAGACGCGAATGAAATTCATCCGGGATGCCAAGGGAATTCCTGTACAAATCCAGGGCATTACCCGGGATATTACCGGGCGGAAGAGAGTTGAAGCAGAACTCAGGGAGAGTGAGGATTTCAACCGGGGGCTGGTGGAGAGCATGCCGGATATGGTCGCGGTGTATGATCATGAACGGAAGATCAGGTACGTGAACCCGGCAGTGACAAGGATGCTCGGGTACTCCATGGAGGAACTGGAGGGGAAAGATATGATGGATTACATCGTTCCCGAAGACCGCACCGATATCGCACGCGTTATCGCGGAACGGCTCGCGACCGGCACGACCAGATCGGTGGAGGTCGAGATCCTGGGCAAAGAGGGGCAGCGGCTGACCGTGATCACCAAGGGCACCCCGGTCCACTACCATAAAGGACCGGCAGTTCTGCTCGTTTTGATCGATATCACGGAGCGCACGACCATGGAGTCTGCGTACCAGGCAATGGTCAGGAGCATGGTCGGGACAACCGGCTTCAATTCCCTCCAGAACATAACAAAAAATGTCAGCTCGTGGCTGGGAGCCGACTGTGTTATGGTCGGCGAAATCCAGCCGGACAACCAGACGGTCAACGTCCTCTCCATGCTCCTTGACCAAAAACCGGTCACTGATTTCACCTATACTCTCAGGGGAACACCCTGCGAAAATGTCGCAGAGAAGGGTTTCTGCTGCTATCCCGACAATGTCAGAGCGCTCTTCCCGGAGAGCAAGGACCTCGTTGAGCTCAACATCCGCGGGTACATCGGGACACCCCTGCGGAACTCGGAAGGTGCAGTGATTGGGGTGCTTTGTGCACTTTCCCGGAGGCCCTTCCAGCCTCCCGCGTCCGTAAAGGAGATTATAGACATCATTGCCGTGAAGGCTGCGGCCGAGATCGAGCGCACCCGGATAGAGCGGACGCTCCGGGAGAGCGAGGAGAAATTCCGGATGGTCGTCGAGAACTCACTGGACGGCATCCTGATTGTCGACATGAAAGGCACGGTGCTCTTCCGTAACCGGTCGGTGGCAAAGATTTTCGATGTGGAGCGAGAATCATTTGAGTCCGGCACGAAAAACGTCATGGAGTTCATCGCCCCTGAATCACGCTCCCAGGTTCTTCACGACTTTGGCCAGGTCGCGCAGGGGATCGACAGTTATCTGGTGAATTATCAGGTTGTAACTGCCACCGGGCGGCAGATCTGGGTTGAGAGTATCGGGAAACGGATCCGGTTCCAGAATTCTCCTGCCATTCTCATCTCGATGAGGGATATCACCGCCCGCAAATGGGCAGAGGACGCCCTCCGCCTGGCAAACAAGAAACTCAATATGCTCAGCAGCATTACCCGTCACGACGTCCTCAACCTGCTCACGGCATTGCTTGCCTATCTTACCATCTCAAAAGAGGATGCAACGGATCTAAAGATGCTGAAATATGTCGAAAAAGCGGAACAGGCTGCGACAGCCATCCGATCACAGGTCGAATTTACCCGCAACTACCAGGACATCGGGACGCAGGAACCGAGATGGCAGCTCCTTTCAGGGGCCATTGATAATGGTATCCGGCAGCTGAAACCCGTTGGAATGGCAATCGATGTCGGGGTTGCCGGTGTGGAGATCTATGCTGATGCCCTGTTGGAGAAGGTGTTCTATAACCTGATGGAGAATTCTCTCCGCCATGGTGAACATGTTACCCGCCTGGATTTCTCAAGCCGTGAGACAGAAAACGGGCTTGTCATTACCTATTCCGATGATGGTGCCGGTATTACCGCAAAGGATAAGAAAAATCTCTTTAAGAGAGGATTTGGCAAACATACGGGTCTCGGGCTCTTTTTGTCAAAGGAGATCCTCGCAATTACCGGGATCACGATTGCAGAAAATGGTGAGCCGGGCCAGGGTGCTCTGTTCGAGATCATGGTGCCGAAGGGGGTATTCCGGTATACCGGCAAGGATGGGCCTGACCGGTAAACAGCCGGTTTTCCATGGAGTCCTTTTCACGAGTGCCAGGCATTATTTTCCCCATGGGGGGTAGTGAACTCCCTCGTGCATAGACCTCCGAAAATTTCTCCAGGTCCTGCAGAAAAACCGGTTCAACATCCTCACATTTTTGAGCGAAACCATTGTAGCAGGCAACATCATACCATGAGATATTCTCCCAGATATGGCACCACTGACAAGACTCGTTCCTGATGCCCGCCCGTTTCTCAAATGGGCCGGTGGCAAGACCCAGTTACTGGACGAGTTTTTCCGGCGCCTGCCGCCCGGCCTGAAGAACGGGGCCATCACGAACTATGTCGAGCCGTTTGTCGGCAGCGGAGCGGTCTTCTTTTCTCTCAACCACAGGTTCCCGTTTGAAACGTGTACCATCTGCGATATCAACAAGGAGCTGATCCTCTCATACCGGGTGATCCGGCGTTCGGTAGAGAAACTGATCCCGGCGCTGGAAGCACTTGAGTCAGATTATCTTTCCCGGAATGAGAGGGAGAGAGAATCATTCTATTATGATGTCCGGGATGAATTCAATCAGAACCTTCTGCACATCAATTTCAGGAAATACCATTTGGATTGGATCGAACATGCCGCCCGGATGATCTTCCTGAACCGTACCTGTTACAACGGCCTGTTCCGGGTAAACCAGAATGGGGGATTCAATGTCCCTTTCGGCAAATACAAAAACCCCGAAATCCTGAACGAGGATAACCTGAGGGCTGTCGCTACGTTGCTGAAGAGCACCCGTATCCTTTCGGGCGACTTTGCCAGATGCAGGAAATTCGTTGATGACCACACGTTCGTGTATCTCGATCCTCCCTACCGCCCGCTGAGCCGGACCTCCTCGTTCACATCATACGCGAAGTCCGGGTTCTCAGACCGGAATCAGCGTCGCCTCGCCCGGTTCTTCCGGGATCTCGACAGAAAAGGTGCAAAGGTCATGCTCAGCAATTCTGATCCGAAGAACGAGGATCCTGGCGATACATTCTTTGACGATCTCTATGCGGATTACTTCATCGAACGCGTTCCTGCAAAGCGGATAATCAACTGCAACGGTTCGGGCCGCGGGGATATCAACGAACTGGTGATTACGAACTACCTAGTAAAATATACCTGATGTTGTTCCCCCGAATGGCAGTGGATGAAGAGGGCCGGGAAGTTTCCTCCCTCAATATTCAACAGGCTGGAGGAGGCCGAGGATATTGCCCTCGGTATCCCGAATGACCGCAACGAGGCCGACATCCTTGATCACGTTTTTGGGCATCACGATCGTACCGCCAAGCCTTTCTACCTTGGCAAGGACCGCAGCGAGATTCTCAACGGTGACGAAGTTCATGATCGGGCCCGGCATGTGGCGTTTGTAGAGACCTCCATGGTTCATTGTGCCGTCTTCCGGTTTTCCCGTGGTGATGTTCTGCCGCTGCTGTGACTGGTCGAAAAAGTCCGTGGCCGGTTCGATTGTCCAGCCAAGCAGCGACTGGTAGAACTTTTTTGCCCGGGCGACATCATCCGCAGGTATATCAAAGAACCCGATATTTGCCATGGTCCAGATCTTGCATACGCAGATACAATAATGTTTGTCGGCGTCCGGAAAAAAACCATACAGGCGTTCATGAACCGGCCCTCATCACCCATGTTCCCGCTTTTGGCCGGCCGAATCAGATTGTTGTTTGATCCTCTCGCGATTACGCGGACTCCCTGGCCAGCAGTTCCAGGCAACATTCCCCTACTATGGTGATGCCGGGGATGAGAGTGAAAGCCTCTGATCTTCTCAATGCCGGTTTCTCGTTTCCAGGAGCCGGGCGAGATTGCGTGCACCGGCAAACCCGATCGTCTGCTGGCTCCCGTGCATGATGTCGATATGGTCGATGGAGAGCGCCTTTGCGATCGGTTGCTCGAGCATCCCACCGATGAGGAGGTCGATCTTAAGTTCTTTGAGTTTCTGCACGATCCGTTCGTGGTCAGGTTCTATCAGCAGTTCACCGGCCGGTACGCCAAGACACCGGATCTTCTCCTGTACGGAACTGTCAAAGTCCACAACCACCAGCCGGGGGACAACATCGTATTCTGCAAGGAACCTGATCAGGGAAACCGCACGGGTGGGGCCGCTGATGATGGCGATATGCCGGGACTTGAGAAAGGAGCAGTCCGGCATTTTTTCCAGATCTGCTGGGGGAATGATCGGGACAGGGATGCCGAGCGATCCGGCCACCCGTTCGAGAAACCGGATGGTGGACTGGTACCCTATCGGGATCTCTTCGAGAATAAAGGGAGTGCCATAGAGCGTTTTGAGCCCACGTGCCGCCTCTTTCCCGGAAGGTTCGCAGAGCACGATATTGAGTGCGGCCTCACCGAGCCGTTCCAGCTCATCCCGTGTCGTATCCGCAGTGAGGACCGCATTGGTTTTCACCTCAATCCGCCCGAGCACCTCCCGGAGTTCAGCAAGGTCGGGGCCGGCCCGGAGCATCCCCACCAGATTGACGCTCCGTGGGACTGTCCTGCCGGGTTTACCGGCAAGCTCCTTCACAAGCTGGCAGAGGGTCTCGCTGTACCCTGTATGGAAATCCCCTTCAAAACCCCCGGCAGCGATCGCAATCGTCCTCGCATGGGTCCGGGCGTCCCGGACCGCACTGCCCACGTCCTCACCAATGATATCGGAGGTGCAGCAGGAGAGCACAAACAGCAGTTCCGGCTGCAGCGTCCGATCCACGTATGCGATGGCGTCCGCGAGTTTCTGTCCGGCCCCGAAGATGACGTCATGCTCATCAAGCGCGGTCGTGTAGATCTCCGATGGCCGGTCGCCCCGCATCCCGAGGATGTAATTGATATGGTAGACGCAGCCTTTCGGGCCATGCACAAGAATGGCACTCTTTTTTATTGTGCCCAGTGCCTTGATCGCCCCGAAGAGCTTGCAGGTCGCCCGGGGGATCCGTGCGGCAGGAACAGGGGAGAATGCCTCTGACAATCGTATTTCCTCTGATGAATACTACTACAGGAAAGAATGATAAGCGCATCGTTTCCCGGCGGTGACTGCAAATCCTTCTTTGCCGGAGGAAATCTTCCGGCATATGGCAGGGCAGGGGCATGCCAGCGGGTATCCCGGATCGTTCACGTTCTCGTATTACCTGCCGGAAGAGGATACGTACTTGACATACAACCTGAACTCCGTGGGGACTTCGATGCACGGGATGATCGATATCCGCAGTTCGATCCTGATGTACCTGAAGAACGCTTCCGTGGCACAACCGATTTGAAAGATTGGATGTGAGGCACGGGTTCTCTACCATGAAATCAGTTCCCGTTTCATGGCAGGTACCGGTGATTGCCCCTCCGGATCTCCAGCGTTGCACCGCCACCTGTACATCGTCGATCAATCCCGGTTGCCTCAGAACTGAAATCTATGGATGTTTTCATTCATCCCGGTAAAATCGAAGTCTTAATAAGCTGATATTTTATAAGTACGCACGATGGTATGGTAACGAAGCCCGCACCCACACCGTTCGATCAGAAGCTCTTCTTTGTCTTCATCGTGACGTTTGCAGCGATGACGGCCTTCGAATTCGTCGGGCAGATCACCTCCCTGTTTCCTACTATCGCACACTCAGAAATCGTTACCATCCTCTTTACGAGCGGGCTTGCCGTCATCATCGCCTACTTCCCCCTCAAATCGTTCTATGATACCAATGTCAAGCTGGTCATGGAAATGGAGCGGCGCCAGCAGGTGGAAAAAGAACTCCGGGAGAGCGAAGCGGTGGTCCGGCGGGCTAACCGGCAGCTCAATCTGCTCTCCGGGATTACCCGTCATGATATCAACAACCAGCTCACCGCATTGAACCTGCCGGTCGATATGTTACGCATGAAGATAACGGATCCCGCGCTTCAGGACCAGCTTTTACAGATCACCGAAGCGAGCAACCGGATTTTGGCGATGATAAGTTTCACCAGGATATACGAGGAGATTGGAGCGCATGCGGCGATCTGGCAGGACATCAGGGAACTGGTGAACCGTGCAGGAACGGAAGCCCCCCTCGGCCAGGTCACCCTCAGAAATGACCTCCCTGGCGGCATCGAGATGTTTGCCGATCCGCTGATCTTCAAGGTCTTCTTCAACCTGATCGATAATGCCCTCCGCCATGGTGGCAGGGTCACGACCATCCGGTTCTCGTTTGTTGCGGGCAGTAAGGACGGGACCATTATCTGCGAGGACGATGGTGGGGGTGTGGCCGCTGATGAGAAGGAGCGGATATTCGACCGGGGGTTCGGGAAGAACACCGGTTTCGGGCTCGCCATCTCGCGGGAGATCCTCTCCATCACCGGCATGACCATCAGGGAGACCGGGGAACCCGGCAGGGGCGCCCGGTTCGAGATAACCGTGCCGAACGGGGCATGGCGGTTCGCATCCTCCCCGGATCTTCCGTCATAAATTCACGCGAGCAGGTTTCCGGATCGTGTCGAAGAATTTCCGCCCTTCCCTTAGGGGATCTCCTCCCAATCCTTACCTTGAGGTTGTAGGAAAGGGCAGACGTTCCCGGCCATGACCACCTTCCATCAGATAATTTTATTGCCAATCTGCCGGTAACGTTCCCGCATGCCAGTCTATGTGATGCTTGGGAACCTGACGCATGCGGCGTTTGCCAAACTGGAGAGCATCGATGATCGGGACAAAAAAGCTGCCGCCCTGATCAAATCGCTCGGGGGAAAACTCCTCGCCCTCTACTATACGCTGGGTCAGTATGACTTTGTCGTAGTCTTTGATATGCCGTCAAAGGAGGTGCTGGTGAAATTCCTTGCGATTGTCGGGAAGTTCGGCACCGTCCGGACAGAGACGATGGAGACCATCCCCGCCCCGATGCTCTATTCCATCGCAAAACAGATCAAGGCCGATCAGGAACGGAAGGACGACCAGCCGGAAAACCATCCCCACCCTGCCGGATCCTGAAGAGGAATCCGCCGGGTTCCGGATCATCTCCGTGCAGGACGCCGGGCCCTGCCACTACCGTATCAGCGCCGACAGGTGAAGGGATCCAGGAACGGGAGACTGCCGGACCGGTATGGCTCCCGTCATGATCTCTTCTTTTTCGCTCTGTTCATATCAGATCTTAAAAAATAGCTGTTATCTTCTGGCTTTTTTTGGCCGTTCCCGGATATAAATTATTTTTCCGGACTGATCTGAGGACTGCCGTTCATCAACCTCGAACTGGTCAATGACTTGGATAAGATCAAACAATTTTTTAAACCCGTAATTTCGCGCGTCAAACTCCGGGCTTTTCTTCTGGAGGTTATTCCCGACAAGCCCAAGTTCGGCCCATCCCTGCTCATCCGATGAATCTTCTACACTGTTCTTCAGCAACTTCAGCAGTTTCTGATTGTTTCTCAAATCCCTGATGCCGGAAATTTCTTCCCTGCCAGGTGTTTTGGTCTCAACAGATTCCGTGGGGCGTAAAATTTCCGTGTAAATAAATTTGTCACAGGCATCCACAAAGGGTTTCGGCGTGTGTTTCTCTCCGAAGCCATACACAATCAGGCCGGATTCGCGGATCCGTGATGCGAGCCGGGTGAAATCGCTGTCACTGGAGACTAGGCAGAAACCGTCAAGGTGGCCTGCATGAAGCAGGTCCATTGCATCGATGATGAGTGCGCTGTCCGTGGCATTTTTTCTGGTCGTGTAATTGAACTGCTGGATAGGGACGATGGAATTTGACAAAAGGACATCCTTCCATGCCTGGAGTTGGGGGGTTGTCCAGTTGCCATAGATCCTTTTAACCGTTGCCACTCCGTATTTGGCAACCTCATCGAGCAGATTTTTTATGATACCTGCCTGGGCATTCTCCGCATCGATCAGCACGGCAAGTTTTCTCTGGCGTTCGATTGGCTGTGATATATTCTCCATCACTCAACCATTCGTTTAAAAGAATTTAATTATGGTAGTCTGTTTCTGTCTGCGGCACGTGAACGGAAGGTCCCCGAAATCTTTAATATCCTGAACTCAATTCTCACATTGGGGTGATCTCTATGACGGTACCGAAAAAATCTGATATCGCATTCCCGAGTGTGATCGATCAGGCCTATAAGGAGTCCAAACGCCACGTGAAAGTGACCGATATCATGACCCGCAAGGTCATCACGACCACTGCTGAAACCCCGATGATGCAGGCAGCAAAGATAATGGGTAAGCACCACATTGGCAGCCTGATTGTCGTAGAATACAAAACACCGGTTGCGATTGTAACGGAGCGTGACCTGCTCTCCAAGGTTCTTGCATGCAATCTGGATCTGAAAACGACGCTGGTCGGGGATGTCATGTCGTATCCCCTCATCAAAATCTGCCCGCCGTTCGAGATCCGGGAGGCGGCACGGGCCATGATCAACAAGAAAGGGAGACTGGTGGTCTTTGTGTGCGGTAAGCTCGCCGGGATCATCACCGCATCTGACCTGATCCGTGAGTTGCCCGATGCCCCGGAGACATCGCTGGTTGTCGATGATTTTATGACAAAGAAGATTGTCAGCGTCGATGAAGATGAAACGGTGCTGAGCGTAGCCGGTATTATGGGCAAGAAGCGGGTCGGCAGCGTGATTGTTACCCGTGATAAAAAACCATCGGGGATATTTACCGAACGCGACCTCCTCTCGACATTCATCGTCCAGTCCCGGCCGCTTGACACTCCGGTCGGGGAAGCATGCTCCTCTCCTCTGAAAACATCTCCTGCCGGTATCAGCATCCATGAAGCGGCAAAGATCATGGCTGCGCAGCACATCCGGCGGCTTCCCATCATGAAAAAGAAGCAGATTGCCGGGATAATCACCGCACGGGACCTGGTAGAAGCATACGCAAAGTAGTCATTGTTCCTGAAATATCCCTCATTTTTTGTTGGGTTACTATTCACATCGTGCGGGTGGGTGTTCTGATGCGTTGGCGGTTGATCGGGGAATTTTTATGATGTAAATTAGTGGTCACCAACCACAGATGCACCAGAACAGGTTCACAGGATTTTTTCCCCACAGTCAGGTTGCGAGACAAAATCGGAAACTATCATGTTATGCCGGCCAGTTCTTCAAGGACTTCATGATCCTCAAGGTCATACCACTGTTCATATGCATCGGCGACCGCAAACATACGGCTGCTCCGGATGTTCAGGCAGACCAGTTGATCCGCAACCTGAGCGACCATCTCGGCGGATGATGCGAATGCGGTGGGAACTGCGACCATGATACGGGCAGGCTGGTGGAGGCGGATGCTTTTTATAGCAGCGAGCATCGTGAAGCCGGACGCAAGACCGTCATCGATCAGGATCACGGTTTCTCCGGACAGCGAGGGGACCGCCTTTCCCCCGGTAAACCGGGCAACCCGGTCGGTTACGTTTTTTCTTGTCTCAGCGATTGCCCGTTCAACTTCAGGTGCCGAAAGCCCGAGTGCAGCACGAAGGCGTTCATTGATCAGAACCTGCCCATCCCAGGTTACTGCCCCGAACCCAGATTCGGTACTGCCGGGGATCCGGATCTTTCTCACAATCGCCAGCGACAAGGGTGCACCGAGAGCGGCTGCGACTTCTTTCCCTATCGGTACACCACCTGCGGGAATGGCAAGGACCAGCGGGTCGCGGATGGGAGGGAGTGTCTTTATGAATGCCCCCAGCTGTCTTCCTGCATCGTGACGGTCGGAAAAAACGAACCGTCGTTCCCGGAGCCGGGGATCATCGAATATTTTCCCCATATGCGGGTGCTCTGGATCCCATTGCTCATAATGATTGCGGAAGCCGGCAGGGATCCGGAGAAGGGAAAGATGTTTAAGCGAGGCGGAATTATTTTTCGCGAGGACAGATGGATGCACACGTGAGAGCTGAATGGGACCGGTTGAGGACTGTCGTTCTCCACCGCCCCGGGATCGAGATGTTCTTTGGTCTCCTTGAGCCCTATGCCTCGCTTTACGAACGGGCCTTCTCGCGGTACGGTGCCCGTATCGAGCATGCACGGCTCGAGGAGACCCTGCGCCACGAGTTCGGGGTACGGGTGGTCCTGCTCAAGGAATCGATCCTGGCTGCTGCCGATACGCACCCCGGTGTGCGTAAGCTGCTTATCGATGCCGCCCGCGAATCCATGAACTATACCGGGGACCAGGAGGAAGTCAGGCTCGCATGGTTGGAGTTTGAGAAGAATATCCCGGCATTTGACGCGGGCCACTTCTTCAACATCCTCCTCCTTCACCCAAGGATAGACGTCCAGGCCGGAAGCGGCACCCGGGGGATCCACCTCGCGATCACGGAACGCCAGCCGCTCTCCAACCTGTACTTCATGCGTGACCAGCAGGCGGTGACAGACAGTGGGATCGTTCTTGGGCGGATGGCCAAGCCGCAGCGGTTACGGGAGCCGCGGATCACCCGGTTCCTCTGGGAGACCCTGGGTGTGCCCGTCGTTCATGAGGTCAACGGGCCGGCGATGTTTGAAGGCGGCGATTTCATGCCGATGGGAAGTTTTGCTCTCGTCGGGATGGGCGACCGGACCAACCGCCAAGGCATTGAACAGGTGCTTTCCGGCGGTCTCGGGTTCGACGAAGTTGGTGTTGTCCAGCAGCCCGTCCACCCCCTTATCCCGGGCAGGAATCACGATCCGATGGTGAACATGCATCTCGACACATACTTCAACGTGGTGTCGGGAGGCGTCGTGGTCGGTTTGGAACTTCTTATGAAACATGCGAAAGTGGAGACCTTCTTCCGTGAAGGGGACACGTACCGGAAAGAGGGAGTGGAGACCGATCTCTCTTCCTTCCTGCGGCAGAAAGGATTCGATATCATCAATCTTACCACGCTGGAGCAGATGGCCTATGCTCCCAACTTCCTGTGCATACGCGAAGGTACTATCCTGGCAGTCGAAGTGGATCAGATCGTAAAGGACGTGATCAAGACACTCGCGACAAAGGCGGGACTGGATCCCGCCCGGTACGGCGCACTGTATGCGCAGGCGCAGAAGGACTACCGGTTCCTCAGGAGCGAAGGGCAGTTTTTCCCCCACAAAAAGGAGATCTACGCAAACGATATCGACGCGTACCCCATGATCTTCGAAAACCTGGCCGGGGGGTACGGGGCGGCCCACTGCATGACATGTGCGCTCAGAAGGGGATAGGGGGATTCGAAGAGATGGCTGCCACGGCAAAAAAGATCCTCGTTGCCCTCGGGGGTAACGCGATCCTGAAGCACAAGGAGAAAGGAACGGCAGAGGAGCAGTTTGAGAATATCGCAACGACCGCACGCCACCTTGCGGAACTGGTAAAAAACGGGCACCATATCGCGATCACGCATGGAAATGGCCCGCAGGTTGGCGATATTCTCCTTGCCAACGAATGCGCAAAGGCGATGCTGCCGCCAATGCCTCTCGACATCTGCGGTGCCGAGAGCGAAGGCATGATCGGGTACATGCTCCAGCAGTCGCTGGAAAACGAACTGTCCCGTATGGATATCCACGTCCCGGTGGCCACGATCCTGACCCAGACACTTGTCGACCAGAAGGATCCCGCATTCCAGGCTCCTGCAAAACCCATCGGCCCCTTTTTTACAGCGCTGGAGGCATCGCAGATCCGTAAGGAACGGGGGTGGACAATAGAGAACGACAGCGGGAGGGGATACCGCCGTCTCGTACCGTCGCCAAACCCGCTGGCGATCCTGGAAAGCGACGCGATCAGGAATCTCTTCTCCGCGGGTGTAATCGTCATTGCCTGCGGGGGCGGGGGGATCCCGGTCATCCGGGACGAGGAGGGAAAAGTCTGGGGCGTGGAAGCTGTCATCGACAAGGACCATACAGCGGCACTGTTCGCCCGGGCTATCGGGGCAGAGATCCTTCTCATCTTAACGGATATCGAAAAAGTCGCCCTCAATTTCGGCAGGAGTAACCAACAGGATCTCGACCGGATAACGGTTCTGGAAGCAGCCAGGTTCAAGAAGGAGGGGCAGTTTGCCAAAGGCAGCATGGAACCCAAGATCGAAGCGGCGATAGATTTCCTGGCATCCGGTGGAGAGCGGGTGATCATCACCCGCCCCGAATACGGGTTTGCGGCTGTCGAAGGGCATGGGGGAACTCACATAATTCCCTGATATGGCAGATCCCCCGGGGTTCTGTTGTGTTTGCGGTTGATATACCAATTCTTTCGAGGGAAAAACTACGCTACCAACCGTAACAGCACCCTGCCGACAAAAGGGGATTTTCTGCTGTTGAAAACTGTCCTGTATACTATTTCCGGTAACCAAGACGCCAGCGAAGAGATCCGATCAATGGATATCAATGTTCCGGTGTTTGGGCAAGATATTCTCGCCGTGGCGATAATGCCGGATCAGAAAGGAACGAACTTTCTCCGAATCCACCCAGCCTTTGTCGAGCCGGGTGACAAGGGCGTCAATGATGGCGATCTGTTCTTCGATCTTCGGGTTATACCGGGACTCAGAAAGTGCCACATAGCCCCGGATCGCCTGAAGTGGATTCCTGATATCATCATTGAGTATCTGAAACTGTTCCATATTGTGCTCGATCTGGGAAAGCCCCTCCTTTTTCAGATCCGCCTCCAGGTGTTTCCAATCGGTGATGTCACGGGACTGGATGGCAACCCGGATAATCGTTCCCGAACGGTCGGTGATGGGATACATTGCCGTCTCAAACCAACGGTTGCCCAGTTTTTCCTCGAGCCAGACCGGTTTACCCGTGGCATAGAGTCCCCTGATATGTTCGGCAGGGATCTGCAGACCAGCTTCTGATATAATCTTCTCAATTGTTGTGCCGTTGAGCGCCTCGGTTGTCTTCCCCAGTTTTTCAGCCATGGCCTCATTGACCGCCACAATCTGGCGTTCACGGTTAAGCAGTGCGAGGGCATCCGGGACGGCATTTAACAGAACATGGATGGTATGCTCCCGTTCCCGCAGCTGCTCATCCATTGCATGTTTGTACAGCGCCATCTGGATTGCCGTTTTCAGTGCACGTTCCTCCAGGGGTTTGATAAGGTAGCCGAACGGGTCGGTCCTGATAGCCTCCGTAATTGTGGCATCATCAGACTGGGCTGTCAGGTAAATAACCGGTATCCTCAGGTTTTGCTGGATCTCCTGTGCAGCATCTATACCGGTCATCTTCCCCTTCAGGATGATATCCATCAGGACAAGATCCGGCATCAGTTCAGTAGCCTTTGCTATTGATTCCGGGCCGTTATCTGTCACAGCAACAACCTGGTACCCCAGCGTAAGAAGAGTTTTCCGGATGATGGTGCTGATAATGCCGGAATCTTCGACGACAAGAATTCTCTCGCCCGTCATGGAGATCCCCCAACAAGTTCCTGTTTCGGGAACGTGAACCGGTATCTTGTGCCCGGCCCTCCCAGGAGCTCAACCATGCCGTTCATCTCCCCGGTCAGGCTGCGGATCAGTTCAAGCCCGGTGGTCTTAGGGCTCTCAAAATCAATGTCCGGAGGAAACCCAACTCCATCATCACGGTACTCGAGGATACAGGCAGATGCCCCGGCGCGATATCGTATCTCAATAAGGCCTTTGCGACCTCCGGAAAATGCATGGATCGCGGAATTCGAGACCAGTTCGTTTACCAGAATGCCGAATGGCACGGCTACATCAAGATCCAGGATCGCCGTTCCGGCCTGGATATCAAGGGATATCGCCCCATGACCTCCGGACAAAGAAGGGAGGATGCCCGACGTGATGGTGGTGATGAGGGTTTCAACAGGAATATGCGCGAAATCGTTGGATCGGTAGGCGATCTCATGTACGGCAGCGAGCGCCCGGATCCGGTTTTTGCTGTTCTCAAAGAGGATCTGGATGGATGGATCCCGGATCTTCTCCCCCTCCAACTGGAGGATACCGGTTATCAGTTGCATATTGTTCTTTACCCGGTGGTGAATCTCCCGAAGCAGGATCGCTTTCTCATTCATGCGGTCGCTGAGGTCCATGATACTCATCACCAGAATCGCATGTCCTCCGGATAGGGTACGTGATGATGCCAGGATGATGGGTGTCCTCTCCCCCTTCGTACCAAGGAGTGTCGATTCAGCAGTTCTCTCGATCCCGAAGCGATCCTGCGAAGAGATTCCCCCTTGCCGGGCAGGATGGACGAACATATTGAAGCCATGTCCAGTCATCTCTTCCCTGGAACGCCCGATAAGTTCCCGGGCTGCAGGATTTGCATCAAGGATCTTCCCGGTCCCCGGATCGATGAGCACGATGCCGGTTGGCACGGTCTCAAATACTGTCCTGAACAGATCATCATTTCCCGCCGGTTCTCTTCCTATGCCTCCGTCTGTTGGTTTAGTTCCTGTCATCGATGAGCACTGCCCTTCGAATCGCTCTGTATCTTCATTTGCAGGGAATATATTTAACGGTGTATGAACGGGTTTTTATCCGTTTTTTTTCCGAAAAAACGCGTGATGATAGACGAGACTGCTTCTGAGGAAGGTGTCATCGGCCACTTTAGTGGACGATTGAATCATCCCTTTCAGCGCAAAATTCCTTTGCTGCAGGTGTTGCGTCACCACTCTATGCGTCGCACGATTATGCAATGCTGAAACAATCTTTGGCGCCAGTACCATACTCGATATCGCATTGAAGGGGATTGGATGGCGAAGGGGCAGAGGCGGCCTTGGCAACCGGTGATGCAGAGGAAGTAAAACAAGAACTCAATTAAAAATCGGTAGTATCTTTATTTTTCAGTGTGAAAATTATGCGATGCAGCTCAATTTCCGGAAGAACACGATTATTCTCGTCTTCTCGGTAATGACCATGGTATTCCTGATATCCTCAGTATCAGCGGCAGGACCCGCACCATCGCTGCCGCCCGCAGTGAACTCCTCCCCGTCAAAAATGGAAGTCGGGATCTTTGTCAACTCGATCAATAATCTCGATTTTATCAAGGGAACCTACTCGATGGATTTCTACCTTCATTTTCGGTGGACGGATCCCACGATCCAAACAGCCGACTTCGAGATCATGAACGGCCAGATCTCTACCGGATCCCATTCACTCGAGAAATTATGGGAAAATAAATCCGGGCCGGTAAAAGAGGAATGGTACCGGGTCAGGGCGGATTTTGCCATAACGCCGAATATCCGGGACTATCCGTTTGAATCCGGGATCGCGCCGATCGAGATTGAAGACGCCGAGAACGATGCAACGCAGCTTATCTATGTCCCTATCGCAAATGAAAGCGGGATTGAACCCCGGTTTGTGATCCCGGGCTGGACCATCGGGACACCAACGTTCTCCGTGACTGACCATTCGTACCCGTGGGGTGAAACATATTCACACGTCTCCTTCGATGTCCCGGTGACCAAGGATGCGACCGATTCGATTATTCAGACGCTCATCCCACCGTTGATCTTCTGTCTCATCGCAATGATCTCCTTTTTCATCAATGTGGAGCTCACCGAACTGATAGCGCTTCGTTATGGTCTCACGACCAGCATGTTCATATCCGCAGTTATGTATCATTTCAGCCAGATGTC
>Ga0326728_10006668_pt1 | contig 30782 bp, 24 predicted proteins | sample MB3enrmetagenome_FD_207602 | JGI IMG/M metagenome (GOLD analysis project Ga0326728, IMG submission 207602) | Lab enriched peat soil microbial communities from McLean, Ithaca, NY, United States - MB31MN | ecosystem: Environmental > Terrestrial > Soil > Wetlands > Peat | place: USA: New York...
GGGTGCGGGACATAGAAGTTGATCATGCGGCTTTGGAGCGCGAAGCCCAGTAGTCTTCGAATCTCCGGCTGAGGCGGGTACAGCGGAGAGCGATGATGGCGTTGGCTCCGCGAACGGTCCAGAACATTCCCGACTGTTTGAGGCGTTTGGCGATGACCATCTTGCAGGCCGCCTCGATGACGCCGGAGCCCACAAAGAAGTTGCGGGAACGGAACGACGGATAACGCATGCGCTGGCGATTCCGTTCGAAGTAATCCGCCTCAGATTGAAGCAGTTCGGCGGCTTCCGAGTTGGCGGCGGGAAAGGCGCGCAGTTGTTTGACAAGGGACTCGATTTTTCCTTTGTCGAGCTTGTTTTGCAGTTGGCCGGCCCAACGCCTCTTGCGACGCTCATCGGTGGGGAACAACTTCCCGGCGAGACCCCAGAGGTGCTCGCGGGCATGGTAGAGATCGACGATCTGAATAGCGCCCGGAAACTCGCGATCGGCGATGTTCCAGATCCAGACGGCCCCGTCACCGAGGATCACTTTGACCCTGGCATGATCCCAGCCTCTGTGGAGCGCTTCGGTATACATCCTTCGGCCGAAGTTCTCAGCGGGTTCAATGGCTCCGGCGTAAGTGGTGGAAGCTTCGTCACGCACAGGACGGCCTTTCTCATCGAGCCCGAATTGGGTGAACACGCAACCCAATTTCACCTCCCTGGTGTGCGCCGGTTCGTCCGGGTTCTTCCCGCATCTTCCCTCAGTTTCGGCTGTCACCACCGGCACTCCCGTGCCATCCATCTCGATGTACAACAGCGGGATCTGGGGACCGGCCAGATGCGGCAAGGGGAGTTGCACGGCACGCTGGATTTCGGCCTGTTGGCGGCAGGCTATATCCGCGCCGATCTCCTCGGCCTGGCGCTCGACCGCCTTGCGGGTCACGGTGAGACCGGCCAGTAGTTCCAGTTGTTCCCGACCATGCTGGAACGAGGTATCGCTACCCACCGCCGCCATCATGCGGCGCACCGCGGGGGAATATTCGGTGCCCAGGATCTCCAGTTCCCGATCTCGCGGAACTTGACCCTGGTGGCAACGCGGACAGTAGTAATAGGCGCGGTCGAAGGTCACAGGCCCCACTGCGGTGAGCAGTTGCCGCGAGCGGATCGCGTGAAACGACGCCTGGTGGCCACAACCGCAAGGTAGGGCTGAGGGGAAGGGTTCCTGCTGGTCGAGCAGATGCGCCAGTACCGCTGCACCGGCGCGGTGTACGGCGGCGCGCGTGGCCCCTTCGACCGCCTCCAGATCCATGCTGCCGGACTTGCGCAGACCCGCGGAGACGATCTTCAACAAAGTCTCTATTTCGCAGCGAACTTCTTTTTGGATGGCTTCGGCCGTTTTTTTTCCTGACCCTCCCCTGCAGCCTCTGGAACTGGCCGCAGATGGCAGATCTTCTCATTGACCTCCAAAAGGGCACGGCTCACTTGTTGGAATTTTCGGAATTCGGCGATTTCGCGTTGGGCCTTGCGCTGCGCGAGCGCACTGGGAAAGGTCTCGGTAATCGTCTTGCCTTTGCGCTTGTAGGTGAGACGGTCATTGGGTCCATGGCCAGGGTCGTTCGGAAGGCGGCAGTGGCAGTGGGGATTGCCGCAGCGGCCGCGAGTAAGGGTGATGGAACCTGGGCGGAAGTCACCCAAGCGGGAGATCTGATCGAGCAGGGCCTGCCGCTGGGTCTCCAGGGCAGGCAGGGAATCGGGCATAAACGAGGCGCCTCCTCCTAGCGTATCACATACGCTAGGTTACATGCCGCACAAAAAGGAAGAGAGCATTGGCCAACTCTCATGTCCCGCACCCGCTCCCGGACGCCGTCCACCCAGGCGCTGTGCTACCTTGTTCCCATGAAACTTCTCGTAACCCTCCTTCTTGCCGCCGGGTTCGCCCTGCCCGCCGAAGATCCCGCGGGCTTCCACCAATGGAAAGGGGCGGACCTGAAAGCCGTAGCCGCCACCCTGGCTCCCAAACTGGGGACCTCGCAGTACACCGGCGAATCTTACGGCAAAGCGGAAACCTATTCCTTCACCGTCAACCTGCGCCGCGTTTCGGGCGGCTCCGAGATCCACAAGAAGTGGACCGACGTCTTCGTGATCCAGAGCGGCGAAGCCACCCTGGTCGTGGGCGGCGGCATTCCCGACATGAAGGAAAACCGTCCCGGCGAATTCGGCGGCAAGGCCATCGAGGGCGGCGTGGAGAAGACCCTCGGCCCCGGCGACATCGTCGTCATCCCGGCCGGCACGCCGCACCAGCTCAAGCTCGCGCCCGGCCAGGAAATCGCCATGATGGTGATCAAGATCGCCACGCCGTAAGCCCCCGGCGTGCCCCCGCGTCAGGTCGCGTCTTTCCGGAACAGTTCGGCGTCCGGCCGCCGCACGTAGTTGGCGTCGAGGGAGGCGGGGTCGCCGGCTTCCCGCCACCCCAGGCGCGCGATGGCCGCGGCCAGCGCTTCCGGCGCGGCCGTCACGCGGGCATCCGCAAAACGGGTTCCCGCCAGTGGCGGCGAAAAGCCGCCGCAGACGAACTCGATTTCGCCCTCGGGCAGGCCTGCCAGCCACGCCGCAAACGGCGCCACCGTCTCCGGGGCCGCGAGTTTGCCATCCGCGCCGTAGACCGCGCCGTACACCTCGCCGCGGCGCGCGTCCAGCACGGCGGCGCGCAAGGGCGCGGCTCCCAAAGACGCCATCGCCCGCAGGTTGGAAACCGCCGCCGCCGGCTTGCCCTGCGCCTCCGCCAGCCCCTTGACGCACGCCAACCCCACGCGTACGCCGGTGAACGAGCCCGGCCCGGAAGCCGCCGCGAAGCAATCCACCGCCGCCAGATCCACCCCGTTGCGCCGCAGCATTCCGGCGATGTGCCCGTAGAGCACGTGGGCGAAACCGCCCGGCGCGCGCACCACCACCTCGTCGACGGTCTCCATCTCCAGGGCCGTCTCCCCGGCGCGCACCAGCGCCAGGCTGCCGGATTCGCGCGTGGTGTCGATTGCCAGAATCAGGTGGCTCACTGGGTGAGGTCGAATCCTTTACTCACCAGGTACACCTTGCCCAAGGCGTTCATGGCGTAAATGCGCATCAGCATGGTGGCGGGATACTGAGTGGCGAGCGACGGCGGGATCCGCATTTCGCCCTGCTGGGCAGCGGCCAGCACGCGGTACCCCTGGCGATCCGCGAACACTTCGCCGGTCCACAACCACATCATGCTGCGGGTTCCGCGCGTGGCCTTCTTCAACCTGGCCGCATAGGGCACCGGCTTGGAAACCGGCAGCGCGCCCTGGGGCCGATCCAGTTCGAAGACCACTTTCTCGGGGCTGCTCTCCACCTCCTGCAGCACGATGTCCTGCGATTCGAATTTGTAGGAGCGGGCCATTCCGGCGAGCGTTCCCTCGCGCACCACGTGGAGCACCCAGTCGTGGGTTTTGTCGGGCGGCTCGCTGGTGAAGTGCTCGCCGCTGTACTTCCGGCGGATGGTGGCGCCGTCGGCGGGGTCGATCCAGATTACCTCGTAGGAATGCTTCTCGACGTCCATCTCCACCGGGCCGGGCTTCTCGACGTAGACCAGGTACTCGACGCCCTCGAGCGCCAGCGCGCGGCCGCCATCCACGTCGAAGTAGGGCTCCAGTTCCCAGTGGCGCGTGGTGGCCATGGTGTCGTACCAGACGGTCATGGCCCGGGCCCCCGGCGCGTTCGCGTAATCCGCGCCGGAGCCGGTATTGGCGTAACCTGGCGACAGGCCGTCCATGGTCGAGTTCCACATGCGGTGGCGGAAGGCCGCAGGGTCCACGTCGTCGGGCTGCGTCTTGCCCGCGCCGCTGTCTTCCCGCGCGCACTCGACGCTCACGCCGGGCACGCCGTAAAGCTGGTGCTCGATGGCGGGGACGGCGTCGTCCGCCGGCCCGTAGGAGGCGAAATCCATCCAGCCGTCGTCGAGCAGCGGGGCGCTGGTCACGGCGGCGCCGGTCGAGCGGGGATGCCGATAGCCGTCCATCTCCTTCAGGGCGGCGCCGATTTCCTGCAGCAGCGCCCGCGCGCCCGGGTACTCCTCGAAGCGCTCCACGCCCTGCCAGGTGACGTTCATGGCGGTGTAGCGCGCCACCAGGTAGCGGACCAGGCGCCGCCGGTCCTCGGGCGACGGAAACGCCTGGCACAGATAGTCAAGCCCGTCGGCCAGCACCAGGTCCGCCACCATGTGCTTGTCGTTCAGGTAGCGGACCCTCCGGTCGAGCCGCTGGAAGTGGGCCAGGCGTGGGGCGTCCGGCGCGGTGAAGGCGGCGTCCGGACCCTGTCCTATCGCCAGGCCGCGAAAGTGGGTGAACTTCTGCCGCGCGCGCGCGTCGGCCACCGCGCGGAAGGCGTCGTCGTCCAGAAAGGCGAAGCGCGCTTCGGTGGCGGCCATCCAGAGGTGCGGCATCAGCCGTTCGGTGAAGGCCCAATGGTGTACGTTGGCCGTCTTCACGAAGCCGGGAGAATCCGTGGCGACGGCGGTGAAGGCGCCCTCCAGGGCGTCCAACTCGGGGACGTTGCTGGTGACGCGGTATTCCCACTCGCCCGCTTCGGTGGGAGCGAAACGCAGCACCATGCGGCGTCCGCCGTCCCAGAATCCGGGGATGGCGTAGGTGCGCCGGCGCGGCGAACGGAACTCGGCGCGCAACTCCAGGGTGGCATACGGATTGGGGTGCGCGGCGGCGGCCTTGCCGCTCAATTCGAAGACCAGGTCGCAGGGCGAGTAGGTGGGCGAGTTGTCGCACCCGGTGGGGGCGGGCGCGGTCTGCGCGGCGAGCGAGAGCGGCAAGACGAGGAACGGCAGGAAGACCGGGATTCGCCCAGCGAGCGCCATAAACTCCAGTGTAAACTCACGGGACCGGGGGCTGGCTATCCGGCAACCGTCCCGTTCCGCGCGCGCCGGCGCGCCCCGCCGCGCCCCCGCCCGCCGCGCCCCGCCGCAGCCTGGGGTACAATGAGCTTCTGTGGTTGAAACCACGGCGTGGCCGGCTCTCTCCGTATGTCTCTGGTGTTGGAACTGCTCCGATTTCTCGGCTCGAGGAAAAAGTACTGGCTGATTCCGCTGGTGGTCCTCACTCTAATGTTCGGCGCCCTGGTGGTGCTCACCCAGAGTTCCGCCGTCGCTCCGTTCATCTACACCGTTTTCTGAGCGGCCGCGCCGGCTCTCGAAGTCCTCATCGATGAAGATCCTGGGAATCTCGGCGTTCTACCACGACAGCGCGGCGGCCCTGGTCTCCGATGGCCAAATCGTGGCGGCCGCCCAAGAGGAGCGCTTCACCCGCAAGAAACACGACTCCGGCTTTCCGCAACACGCCGTGGATTTCTGCCTGCGGCAAGCCGGCACGCCCCTCTCCGGCGTCGATCGCGTGGTCTTCTACGACAAGCCGTTCCTCAAGTTCGAGCGGCTGCTCGAGACCTATCTGGCGTTCGCCCCCAGCGGAGTCCGCTCGTTTCGCATGGCCATGCCCGTCTGGGTTCGGGAGAAGCTGTTCCAGCGCGACATCCTCGCCCGCCAGTTGCGCCGTTTCGACGAACGCTTCCCGCCCCGGCGCCTGCTGTTCGCGGAACATCACGTGAGTCACGCCGCCAGCGCCTTCTATCCCTCGCCATTCGGCGAGGCCGTGATTCTTACCATGGATGGCGTCGGCGAATGGGCCACCACGTCGGCGGGAATCGGACGCGGGGACGGCATCCGCATCGCCAGGGAGATTCATTTCCCGCACTCCCTCGGGCTGCTGTATTCCGCCATCACCTATTACACCGGTTTCAAGGTGAATTCGGCGGAGTACAAAGTAATGGGGCTGGCCCCGTATGGAACGCCCCGCTACGTCCAGCGAATGTACGACAACCTGGTGGACGTCAAGCTCGACGGCTCGTTCCGCCTGAATCTGGATTTCTTCGACTATTGCACCGGCCTCACCATGACCAACCGGAAGTTCGACGAACTCTTCGGCGGTCCCGCGCGCCGGCCGGACGAGCCGCTCACCGCGCGGCACATGGACCTGGCCGCTTCCGTGCAGTGCGTCCTCGAGGAAATCGTCCTCCGCATCACCCGCTCGCTGGCCGCCGAAACCGGCATCTCCAACCTCTGCCTGGCCGGCGGCGTCGCCCTCAACTGCGTCGCCAACGGGCGCATCCTGCGCGATGGCGCGTTTCGAAACCTGTGGATTCAGCCCGCCGCCGGGGACGCGGGAGGCGCTCTCGGCGCGGCGCTGGCCGCGTATCATTCCTTCGCCGGCCAGCCGCGCGCCGTTTCCGGCGCCATGGATTCCATGCGGGGCGCGTATCTGGGCCCCGAGTTCTCCCAGTCTGAAATCGAAAGCCGCCTGCACGCCGCCGGCGCCCGGTTTCAGATCCTGGACGACGAGACCCTGCTCTCCGCCTGCGCCGGCGAACTGATCGCGGGCGCCGCCCTGGGCTGGTTTCAGGGCCGCATGGAGTTCGGACCCCGCGCCCTGGGCGGGCGCTCGATCCTCGCCGACGCGCGGTCTCCCAAGACCCAGTCCCTGCTCAATCTCAAGGTCAAGTTCCGCGAGTCCTTCCGGCCCTTCGCTCCCTCGGTGCTGCGCGAGCACGTCGCCGACTGGTTCGAGTTGGATGGCGACAGCCCCTACATGCTGCTGGTCGCCGGCGTGCGCGAAGATCGCCGCATCCCCATGACCCCCGAGCAGGAGGCGCTGTTCGGCATCGACAAGCTGAACGTGCCCCGATCCACCATTCCCGCCGTGACGCACGTGGACTACTCGGCCCGCATCCAGACCGTGCACGAGGCCACCAACCCCCGCTACTACGCCCTGCTCCGCAAGTTCCACCAGCGCACCGGTTGCCCCGTGATCGTCAACACCAGCTTCAACGTTCGCGGCGAACCCATCGTGTGTACTCCGGAAAACGCCTTCCACTGCTTCATGGGCACCGGCATGGAGGCCCTCGCCGTGGGCAATTGTTTCCTGCGCAAGAGCGAACAGGACCCCGCCCTCGCGCAACACTACGAGTCCAAGTTCGACCTGGACTGACGCCCCCCCCCGTGGGGACAGACGAGACTGTCCCAAGGCGCGCATCGCGCCGCGTGGACAGTCCCGTCTGTCCCCCGGTTTCCGCGTCCCCCGGTTTCCAAGGCGCGCATCGCGCCGCGTGGACAGTCCCGTCTGTCCCCCGGTTTCCGTGTCCCCCCGTCTCCTTACCCCTCCTGTGCGATAACAAAGTTAGCCCACTGCCATGAAACTTCTCATCACCGGCATTTGCGGATTCACCGGCGAGCGCCTGGCGCGCTCTCTCCGCGAGCGTCTCGAGGGCCTGGAACTCTTCGGCCTCGACAACCTTTCGCGCCTCGGATCGGAAACCAATGTCGAGCGCCTGCGCCGCTCCGGCGTGCGCTTCATCCACGGCGACGTCCGCCAGCCCAGCGACCTCGAGGCCGTTCCGCCCGTCGATTGGGTGATCGAAGCCGCCGCCAATCCCAGCGTGCTGGCCGGCGTGGACGGCCGCTCCAGCAGCCGCCAGTTGCTCGAGCACAACCTCCTCGGCACCGTCAACACGCTCGAGTACGCGCGCCGCTCCGGCGCCGGCTTCGTCCTGCTCAGCACCAGCCGGGTGTATTCGGTGGCCGCCCTGGCCGCCATCCCGGTGCGCCAGCGCGACGGCGCGTTTGCCGTGGACACCTCCCAACCCATCCCGGCCGGCGCCAGCGCCGAGGGCGTCTCCGAGGACTTCTCCACCGCCGCGCCGGTTTCGCTCTACGGCGCCACCAAGCTGGCGTCGGAAACGCTGGCGCTGGAATACGGCGCCACGTTCGGCTTCCCGGTCTGGGTGAACCGTTGCGGCGTGCTGGCCGGCGCCGGCCAGTTCGGCACCGCCGAACAGGGAATCTTCTCCTACTGGCTGCATGCCCACGCCGCCCGCCGCCCGCTCCGCTACATCGGTTTCGGCGGCCACGGCTGGCAGGTCCGCGACGCCTTCCACCCCGACGATCTGGCCTCGCTGATCGCCAAGCAGATCCGCCGCGGCGCGCCCGCCTCCCGCGCCATCCACAACGCCGGCGGCGGCGCCGAAAACTCGATGTCGCTCGCGCAGCTCACCGCCTGGTGCGACCGGCGTTACGCTCCCTTCGCTCCCACCGCCGACCACACCCCGCGCCGTTTCGACATCCCCTGGCTGGTGATGGACACCCGCCGCGTGCGCCAGGAATTCGGCTGGAGGCCCGAGATCCGGCTGGAGGCCATCCTGGACGAGATCGCCCGCCACGTCCGCGAAAACCCCGGCTGGCTGGACCGCTGCGGGGCGTGAGCCCGCTCAACCTTCTTCGCCGTGCGAGGTTGCGGTCCAATCCCGGCCTGCCGCTGTACTGTCCATCCGGTTGTTCGCGCGCCGCGCCGATCTTGTGGGGCAGGTTTTCAACCTGCGGCCGGTTTTCAATCGGCCCGGCGAGCGCAGCTCGCCCGCGCTGGCCATCAACCTGCCCCCGAAGCTCCCAACATCCCACCGGGTTTGGTTGCGGCTTGCCCCGCCCAAAGGGCGCCCGGCAATCGCCCGGGCCAGCGCAACTCGCCGGCGGCGGGCATTCCGACATATCGGAAGGCGGGTTAACGGGGTACCCGTTTGGGGTCCGCCGCAGGTTGAAAACCTGCCCCACAAGATCGGCCCGCGAGGTGCCTATGCCCCCCGCGGTGTATAATCGGGTCGATTTGAGCACACGCGTGCGAGGAGTGCTGGCGTTGTCCCTGGCCGGCGCGGGCATCCTGCTCTGGATGGCGGCGTCGGCGCGAAACCGGGAAACCGGCCGGCCACCACGCCTGTCCGTCTCCCCGGCGCGTCTGTTCGCCGACGGTTACGACACGGCCATCCTGGAAATTGCCAGCTCGTCGGCGGGGCAGCCGGCTATTTCCGTGTCCGGGAACCCACACGCTGTGACGATCGAAGACACGCGCGGCGGCGGCGGACGGTGGCAGGCGCGCCTCCGCGCCGGGGTGCTCGGAGGGCTGGCGCGGGTGCGTGTCCGGTTTCCAGGCGCGGCGCCGGCGGAGATCGCCATCCCGCTGGCGCTCGACACCCGCGACACGGCCGCCGATGGCACGCCCGATTTCCTCCGCCTGGAGGACCCCCACGACCGGCAGAGCTTCCGGCGCTGGTTCGCCTTTCTGGCCGAGGCGCAGTATTTCCAGGCGCCCGCCTCGCGTCCGCCCGAGATCGGCGATTGCGCCGCGCTCATCCGCTACGCCTACCGCGAAGCCCTGCGCGCGCACGACGGCGCCTGGGCCGCCGGCGCGCGGTTGCCGCTCGTCCCGGCCTACGATTCGGTGGCCAAGTACCAGTATCCGTACACGCCTCTGGGGGCCGCGCTGTTCCGCGTCCGCGAGGGGAGCTTCCAGGCCGCCGATCCGGACGACGGGGCTTTCGCGCAGTTCGCCGACGCCGGGACGCTGCGGCGCTATAACACCTGGTTTCGCAGCCGCGATCTGCGCGCCGCCGAGCCGGGCGACCTGTTGTTCTACCGCCAGGCGGATGCCCGCGAGCCGTTTCACAGCATGATCTACCTGGGGGAAAGCCTGATTCGTCCGGACGGGAAACGCTATATCCTGTACCATACCGGGCCGGACGGGACGGATCAGGGCGAAATGCGGCGGCTGACGGTCGAAGAATTGCTCGACTTTCCGCAGCCCCAGTGGCGGCCGGTGGCCGGCAATCCGAGTTTCCTGGGGGTATCGCGTTGGAACATTTTGAAAGAGGGATCCCAATGAACCGTTGGATGGGCGCGGGCCGCGTCGCACGGCTCCTTCTGCTGTTGGCGGTGGCGGCCGCATGTCTCGGCCAGAGCGAGAGCGAGCCTTACTTTTCTCTCTTCACCACCCGCACGTTCGGCACGGGTGGGAAGGCCAGCGTGCACCTCAGCGGGTGGAACGTGGATTCGCTGGAATTCCGCGTCTACCGCATTCAGGACCCGGTGGCCTTCTTCGAGCAACTCCCCGAGCCGCACCAGTTCGGCGGCCGCGCGCCGCGCCCCGAGGGCCAGCAGACGCTGCTCGAGCGCATTCACGAATGGAAACGCAGCCTGCGCAGGGCCATCCGGCTTTCGCTGCGCGGGCAGTTTTCGGAATCGCCCACCGGGCGCCTGGGCCTGCGGGAGCAGGAAGCTCCGCCGCCCACCGCCGCCACCGGCCACAACGAAACGCACTACGCCGAAACGCCGCTGCTGAATTCGCAACAGCTCGTGCTCTCGTTCCAGCAGCCGGTGCACAGCCACTCCCGTTGGGATCGCGACACCGTCAACCTGGGGCTGAAGGAGAAGGGCTTCTACCTGGTGGAAGCCGTCAAGGGCAAGCTGTGCGCCTACACCCTGGTGATGGTCTCGGACGTGGTGATGATCAGCAAGCCCTCGAGCGGCGGCGTGCTCAACTTCGTGGTGGACCGCCGCACCGGGCAGCCCATCCGCGAGGCCACGGTCTCCATGCTGGCGCGCGATGCCCAGCTTGGCCAGGCCGCGACGGACGCCGACGGCATCGCCGAGCTGCCTTATAAGGGAAAGGCCCAGAGCGACCTGCGCATGGTGGCGCGGCACGGCAAGGATTACGCCGTGAACGCGATCGGCGGAATGGAGGTCTCCGACCGCGAACCGTGGACGGGCTACGCGTACACCGACCGCCCGGTCTATCGCCCCGGCCACACCGTTCACTTCCGGGCCCTGGTGCGGACGCGCGGGGCAGCCGGATATGCCGTGCCCGCGGGCAAGACCGTCTCCGTTCTGGTGAACGACGCCGAACAGAAGCCGGTTTATCAAAAGAAGCTCACCGTGAGCCCCAGCGGGTCGATCCACGACGAATTGACGCTCGCGCCCACGGCCGCCCTGGGGTCGTATTCCGTCGACATCAAGAGCGGCGACAGCTACGTTGCCAACGCCGAGTTCGAAGTACAGGAGTACAAGAAGCCCGAGTACGAAGTGCGCGTCATCCCCGCCAAGGGCCGCCTGATTCAGGGCGATTCCACCCAGGTGACCATCGACTCGCGCTACTACTTCGGCGAGCCGGTAGCCGGCGCCAAGGTGACCTACGCCTTCTACAAAACCCCTTACTATTTCCCGCTGTGGTACGACCCCGACGAAGAGACCGGGGACCAGCCCTTCGTGCAGGAAGGCGACGAGGGCGACGCCGGCGATTCCGGCGATTCCGGCGAGCAGGTGCAGCAGACCGAGGGCCAGTTGGACGCCGACGGCAAGCTCACCATCGACCTGCCCACCACCGTTTCCAAGGACAAATCCGATTACGCCTTCCGCATCGAAGCGCGCGTCACCGACCAGGGCAAACGCGAAATCACCGGCAAGGGATGGGTGGTGGCCACCTACGGCAGCTATGTGGTGCATGTCACGCCCGACCGGTATTTCTATACTCCCGGCAGCACCGGCTCCTTCACCGTGGAGGCCCGCGATTACGACAACCAGCCCGTGCGCGCGCGTCTCCACGTGGAACTGCTGCGCTGGGACTTCCGCGACCGGAACCGCCTCGAGACCGTCGCCAGCCAGGACGTGGATACCGGCGCCGAAGGGTCCGCGCCGGTGTCGCTGGCCATTCCCGCGCAGGGCGGGAGCTACCGCGTGAAGGTGTCCGCGCACACCCCCGAAGGCCGCGACATCGCGGACTACGAATATCTTTGGGTTTCCGGAAGCGGCTACTTCGATTACGGCGGCGGCGCCCAGCGCGCGGTCAAGATCGTCACCGACAAGAAGACCTACCGCGCGGGCGACACGGCGCACCTGATGATCGTGGCCGGCAAGCCCGACACGGCGGTGCTGGTCTCCGTGGAAGGCCGCGATCTGCGCCAATACAAGGTGCTGCGCTCGGCGGACGCCACCGTGGCCTACGATGTTCCGGTCACGGCCAACGACGAACCCGGCATCATCGTGGCGGCCGGCTACGTGCGCGGCGGAAGCTACTACGAGGGCGTGCAGTACGTCCGCGTCCCGCCGGTGGAGCACAAGCTCAACGTGAAGCTGTCCACCGACAAGCCGCAGTATCTGCCCGGCCAGACCGCCGAGTACGTAATCGAAGCCACCACCGCCGGCGGCCAGCCCGCGCCGCGCGCCGAATTCAGCCTGGGCGTGGTGGACGAGGCCATCTACGGCATCCGCCCCGATACCACGCAGGATATCGTGAGCGCCTTCTTTTCGCGGGAGTGGAACCACATTTACACCTCCAATTCCCTGAACTACTATTTCGAGGGCGAAGCCGGCAAGCGCCGCATGCGGCTGGCCGAGTTGCGTCCGCCCTCCCGCCTGGCGCAGTTGAAACCCGAGCGGCTGGTCGAGCCCAAGGTGCGCAAGGCGTTCCCCGATACGGCCTTCTGGGCCGTCGACGTCACCACCGATGCCGCCGGCCGCGCCCGCGCCAAGGTGGAGTTCCCCGATTCGCTCACCACCTGGCGGGCCACCGCGCGCGGCGCCACGCCCGAAACCAAGGTGGGCAGCGCCACGCTCAAGACCATCGTCCGCAAGAACCTGATCGTGCGCCTGGTGGTGCCGCGCTTCTTCGTGCAAGGCGACGAGGTGGTGGTTTCGGTGCTGGTGCACAACTACCTCGCCAATGCCAAGAAGGCGCGCGTGTCGCTGGATGTGGCGGGCCTCGACGTGCTGGAGGGCGCCACGCGGGATGTCGTCATCCCCAACCGCGCCGAAGTCAGGCTCGACTGGCGCGTGCGGGCCCGCCAGGTCCGCAGCGCGACGGTTACCGGCAAGGCCCTGACGGACGAGGAGTCCGACGCGCTCGAGATGGAACTGCCGGTGAACGTTCCGGGCATCGCCATGGCGCGGGCGCGAGGGGGCGCCCTGACGGCGGGCGGCACGGCGGCCTTCGAGCTGGCCTTCCCCGATAAGGTGCAGCCGGGATCGCGGTCGCTCTCCGTGCGCCTGGCGCCCTCCATCGCGGGATCGCTCTTCGGCGCGCTCGACTATCTCATTTCGTTCCCCTACGGCTGCGTCGAGCAGACCATGTCCAGCTTCCTGCCGAACATCACCGTGCAGGCGGCGGTGAGTGACCTGGGGATTAAAACCGATATCGACCAGGCCGCGCTCCAGGAGAAGATCCGCGCCGGCCTCGACCGCCTCTACAATTTCCAGCATCCCGATGGCGGCTGGGGCTGGTGGGAGACCGACGAAAGCCATCCGTTCATGACCGCCTACGTGGTCGCCGGGCTGGTGCAGGCGCGCGGCGCCGGAACCGCGGTGACGCAGGAAGCCATCGACAACGGCGTTAAGTGGCTGCATCAGGATCTGGCGCGGGATGCCCACGTAGCCGCCGACCTGCAGGCCTATATGGTGTATGCGCTGGCCGTCTCCGGAGCCGCCTCGCCCGACCTGCTGGGCGCGGTGTACGACAGGCGCTCCAGCCTGTCGCCCTACGGCATGGCCGTGCTGGGCCTCGCGCTCGAGGCTGGCAAGGACGAGCGCGCCAAAGACATCTCGGCGGCGCTCGAACGCGGCGCGCAGCAGGACCAGGAAACCGCCTGGTGGAGCGCCACCCGCGACGAGATGCTGGATTTCTCCGAGGACGCCACGCCCGAAGCCACCGCCTGGGCGGTGAAGCTCCTCTCGCACCAGCACCCCGACAGCCCGCTGCTGCCCAAGGCGGCGCTGTGGCTGATGATCCACCGCAATGAAGGCTACTGGTGGGAGTCCACCAAACAGACCGCCATGGTGATTTACGGCCTGACGGATTATCTGCGGCACACCGGCGAGCTGAACCCCAACTTCACGGCCACCGTCTTCGTTGGCGACAAAGCCGTGCTGGTCCGGAAGTTCGACACGGCCACCGCCCTGGCCGCGCCCGACCTGACCATGGACGAGAGCAAACTCTCCGCGGGCGCGAACCGCATCCGCATCTCGACCGCCGGCGCGGGGCGGCTCTACTATTCGGCGCGCGCCGAGTATTATTCGAGCGACGAGAAACTGCAGAAGGTGGGCTCCACGTCGCTCAACATCCTGCGCGACTACTTCCGGCTGAAGCCGTCGCGCACGGGCGAGAGGATCGTCTACGACCTGGCCCCGCTCGAGGGGCCGCTGGCCTCGGGCGATACCATCGCCGTGCGGCTCACCGTCACCGGTTCCCAGTGGCGCTATCTCATGATCGAAGACCCCATACCGGCGGGCACGGAGTTCATCGAACGCGATGGCTCCTACGAGTTGAGGGAGCGGCCCCCGTGGTGGCAGTACTACTTCACGCGCCGCGAGCTGCACGACAACCGCATGGCGCTTTTCCAGACGTACTTCGGGCAAGGCCAGCAACAGTATTTCTACCTGCTGAAAGTGGTGAACCCGGGCGTGTTCCAGGTGAGCCCGGCGCGCGTGGGGCCGATGTATCAGACCGATGTAATGGCGACTACCGAGAGCCGGAAGGTGGAGGTAAAGTGATGCGATCCACGGGATTGTTTGCGGGAATCCACCTGGCTGGAAACGCCCTCCTGCTGTGGCTGGGCTACTATTGGCTGGGGTTGGGCGAGTCGCGCGCCGGCGCGTTGCTGTGGAGCATGGCGGTGGCCGCGCTGCTGGTCTGCCTCGCCTGCTGGCTGTACGGCGCCGGGTTCGCGTTCTTCGCCCAGCGCCGCGTTGGGGCCGCGTTCCGGGCCGCGTTGCGCAATCTCGCGCCGCTGGTGGTGGCGGCCATCGCGGTGGTGGCGGTCTACGCCTTGCTGGCGCGCGCCCGCGATGCCATGGACAATCCGGGTTTCCGCCTGGCTTCGTGGCTGACGCTGCATTTGCGCAAGCCGGTGAAGCCCGCCACGGTCCAGGCGGTTTTCCACGGCGCGTTCTGGGTGCTGCGCTGGGTGGTGGTGCCGGTGCTGATTCTGCCCATCGGGCCGGGCATCGTGTCGCGCGGCTGGGCGGGATTCGGGGCGGTTGGCGCGCGATGCCGCGTCTGGCTGTACTGGCTGGAAGCGCCCGCGCTGCTGCTCATCGCGCTGTGCGCGCCGTTGAAGCTAGTGGCCTGGGTGCCGCACATGCACAGTTTCGGCGGAGAGATGGCCAGCTTCGTGCTCCGCGCCGCGGCGGCCTACCTGCTGTTCGCGGCCGGCTGGTTGGGGCTGGCGTTCGTGTCGCGCGAAGAAAAAGGGGTCTGACCCCTTTTTTCCACCCAGCCGAGCACCGTGGCTTCGCCGTAGCGTTCCACCAGACGGGTGACGGCGGCGAGGGCGCCGGCATAGGCGCGGCGGGCTTCGCCGGGGTCGCCGGTCTGGCGTAGCGCGGAATCTGCGGGGAACGAGGCTGCGCCGGCAGCGCGGTTCGATGGGTCCAGATACTCCGCCAGGCCCTCGCGGAACCAGACCGGCAGGTTGGGCGCGGCCTGGGCTTCCATCAGCACGTGGATGAGCTCGTGGCGCAGCACGCGGTCGAGCGCGTCGTACGCGCGCAAGACGCTAGCGGGCTGTAAATGGATGCGCCGGCCTTCGGTGTGCCCAGCCACCCATCCCGGTTCGCCGGTCGCGTTGCGGAACGCGTCCACGGTGGGATAGACGCGGATCTCGATGCCCGCGGGCACGGGCCACTGGGTCCGCCGCGCCACGGCGGCAAGCAGGCGCTCGGCCAGCTCGAGCACCGCGCCATCGCGATCGGGTTCGGTGGTGAACAGCGCGATCGAGTCGCCGCCCAACCGCTGCCAGGCGATCCCGCGCGCGGTGGCGCCCACGGCCGTGCCGGGGTAGTAGAACTCGAGGATCTCACGATACGTGTGGCCTTCCGCGCCCAGTTGGTCGGCGCCGCGCTGGCACAGCCCCACGCCGTGGCCCGAGCCGGACCCCTGAAACACCAGCCCACGCACTTCGTAGCGCTCGCTCAGTACCGTGTTCCATCCCAACTCGCGGCCCACGGCGGCGTGGAAGGAGCCGGCGGCCATGCGCACCGTTTCGCCCGCGCCGCTGAGCAGCAGCGTGCGCGCACGGCCCGACGCGGTGCGCTGCACGATCTCGATGCGGTCGATGGCGCGGGGCGCGCGCAGTCCCGAGCCGACGAGCGCGGCCAGCAGTTTCCCCGGATCGGCGCTCCATTGCCACGGGCGCGGCCCGGCGCGCAGGCAGTACGGGTCCGCCTGGCTGCGCAGATACGGCGCGGCCTGGTCCGGCCACACCTCCGCGGCGTCTTCGGTGCGGCCGCCGCAATCGCGCGCATAGGGCGTGAAGGCGGGCGAACCCTGGAACCACACCAGGTCTCCGGCGGTCGCGGCGGCGGTGGCTTCGATGGCCGGGGTGACGGCGTCCAGGTCGGCGCGCTGGCAGTGGGTGGTGTCGCAGAAATCGAAGCCTTCGGCGGAATGGCGGCCGCGCAGGCGGACGGCGTAGGTGCGCGCGGCCACCCCCAGGGCCTGGCGCGCGGCCTCCGAGCGCAGCGCGCCGCCTTCGCCCGCCACCACTGCGGCGACGTAGCGTTCGAGCGGCACCTCGACCGTTGATTCGCCGCGCGGCGTGTGGACGCGGAGCTTGATGGTGGGCCCGGCGGCCATCAGCGCGGCGGAGGCGGCGAGGACGGCGATGGCTGGCCTGAGGGGCATTCGGTTCCTTCAGATTTTATGGTAAGGCACGGCGTGGTGTGGGGCAGGTTTTCAACCTGCGGCGGGTTTTTAACCCGCCTTCCGACGCTTGCACGGGGCCGCGGGGGGCATCGCGGCCCGCGGCACGGCATCGCCGCAATCCTATCCCGCGCGACGTCGCAGGCTTATGTGGCCGCTTGGTTGCCCCGCGCAGGCGAGACCAGCTCGCCGGGCCGATTGCGGGGTGCCCCCTGGGCCGGGCCGCAGGTTGAAAACCTGCCCCACAAAGGGCGCGGGGGCCTTGCTATCCTGGGGTTTATGCTCAGTGAGAAACTGCGTGAACACGGCGTGGTGGGCGCCGGCGGCGCCGGGTTCCCCACCTACGTGAAAGCGCAATCTCAAGTCGAGTTCATGATCGCCAACGGCGCGGAGTGCGAACCGCTGATCCACAAGGACGCCGAGCTGATGAAGCACTTCCCGGCGCAGATCCTCGGCGGAATGACGCGCATGATGGAGGCAGTGGGCGCGAAGGCCGGCAAGTTCGGCATCAAGGCCAAGAACCGCGAAGCGCTCGAAGGCCTGAAACGCAGCCCGAGAAACGCGGCCATCGAGTTCACTATACTGGGCGATTTCTACCCCTCCGGCGACGAGTACGAGCTGGTCTACACGGCCACCGGACGCCTGATTCCTCCGGCCGGGATTCCACTGCAAGTCGGTTGCGTGGTCAACAACGTCGAGACGCTGTACAACGTCGAGCAGGCCGCGCAGGGTGCTCCAGTGACCCGCAAGTTCCTCTCGGTGTGCGGCGCCGTGAACCAGCCGAAATCCTTCTGGGCGCCCATCGGCACGCCCTTCCGCGACCTGCTGGGGATGGCCGGCGGCGCCACGGTGAGCGACTTCGGAGTCTTCATCAGCGGCCTCATGATGGGCACGCTGACCTTCGACCTGGACGAGGTGGTGACCAAGACCACCGGCGGGCTGATCGTGCTGCCGCGCGATCATTACCTGATGACGCGCCGCACGCGCTCGCAGGCGGAGATGAACCACATCGGCAAGTCGGCCTGCGATCAGTGCAGCTACTGCACCGAGTTCTGCCCGCGCTACCTGCTGGGCTACCAGGTGATGCCGCACAAAGTGATGCGCAGCCTGGGGTTCACCGTGACCGGCGGCGACATCTGGAACCAGTGGAGCGAGCTGTGCTGCGCCTGCGGCCTGTGTACGCTGTACGCGTGTCCCGAAGATCTGTATCCCAAGGAAGCCTGCGACGATGGCAAGCAATCGCGGCGCGGCGCGGGCCTGAAGTTCGTCCAGCAAAAGCCGGTGGAAGTTCACCCCATGAAGGAGTTCCGGCGCGTGCCGCTCGCGCAGCTTCGCCGGCGGCTGCACGTGGAAGAGTACGAGGGCTCGACGCCCTTCCACGAAGCGGAGTGCCGGCCCGCGGCGGTGCGCATCAAGATGCGGCAGCATACCGGCCAGCCGGCCGTCCCCGTGGTGGAAGCCGGCAGGAAGGTGAAGCGCGGCCAGGTGGTGGGACGCATCGAGGAAGGCAAGCTGGGCGCCAACGTGCACTCGAGCGTGGATGGCAAAGTGCGCTCCGTAACGCCGGAGTTTCTGGAGATTGTGACGTAAAGCGATGGCAAGGAATTCGATCGGTCTCATCGAGCTGACCAGCGTGGCGGCGGGCTTTCAGGTGTGCGACACCATGCTCAAGGCGGCGGACGTGGAGTTGGTCCTGGCGCGGTCCATCTGCTCGGGCAAGTACATGGTGATGGTGCGCGGCGAAGTGGGCGCGGTGGAAGCCGCGGTCTCGGCCGGCGTGAGCGAGGCGCGCTCCTCGATCGTCGATTCCTTCACGATCCCCAACCTGCACGAGAGCGTCTTTCCGGCCATCGGCGGCGCCACGAAAGTCGAGACCCTGGAGGCATTGGGGATTCTGGAATCGTTCTCGGTGGCCGCCCTGATCGAAGGCGCCGACGCCGCCGTGAAGGCCGCCAACGTCGAGCTGATCGAAATCCGCCTGGCCATGGCGCTGGGCGGCAAGGCCTTCGTGACCCTCACCGGCAACGTGGCCGCGGTGCAGGCCGCCATCGACGCCGGCGCGCAGATCGTAGGCCAGAAGGGGATGCTGGTGAACAAGGTGGTGATCCCGAGCCCCCGTCCGGAACTGCTCAACGAGATGATCTGAGGGTTGGCGGGGTGGCGGCCGCCGAAGGGCGCGTAGCTCAGTTGGTTAGAGCGCCTGCTTCACACGCAGGAGGTCACAGGTTCGAGTCCTGTCGCGCCCACCATTCCTTTCCGGCAACCGCCCGTCCCCGGAAGCCGGCCACGCCGCCGCCGAAACCTTTCGGTCCGCCGGGGGGTTAATCAAGCCATGGAACGGTATCTTGGTTTCTGCCTCGCGCTGATCTGCCTCCAGGCCGCCCCGGCCGCGGCCCAGTGCTCGTCCGCTCCGGCCAGCTTGAGCGCCCTCTGCAACCAGATTCAGAGCGATCTGGACAGCTTCAACGCCACCCTCGGCGCCGGTTGGAACGGCGTCAAGACCCCCGTGGCTTTCGGAACCGAGGTGACCACCGCCGATTGCAACCGCGGGCCCGCGACTCTGCTGGCCCCCGGCGCCTTCGCCCAGGTGCTGACCCAACTGAACGCCTTCGCCCTGGTGGGCGTGCAATCCGTCACCACCTGCATCGGCTTCCCGCTGCTCTATCAGCCCTTCTATCAATACAATGGCGACCCGCAGGATTACGCCCAGGTGGTGGCTTTCTACCAGAACTTCGTCTCGGAAGCCCACAAGCGAGGCTTGAAGGTGGTGATCGAAGCGTCGGTGCTGTTCCCCAGCATTGCCACCGAGCTGCCGCTGACGCAGTACTACGCGAGCCTCTCGACGGCGCAAGTGAACGCCGGCTGGGCGCAGAACGCTCTGGCCGTCGCGCAGCAGGTGCAGCCGGACTGGCTGAATCTGTGCTCCGAGCCCGATACCCAGGCCGCCCTGCTGGGGCTCTCCGCCGAATACACCGCGCAGGAGTATGCCGCCGCGATCGCCTCCATCGTCAGCCAGCTCCGCGCCGCGGGGATTAACGGCAAGCCGCTCATCGGAGCCGGTATCGGCAATTGGCAGATCGACGGGAGCGCGTACCTGCAAGCGCTGCTGGGCGCGGGCACGGATTACATCGACTTGCACGTCTATTCGGCCAACCTGAATCTGCTTCCCCTGACGGTGACCTATCTGGACGCCGCGCGCGCCGCCGGGAAGGGCGTGGGCATCTCCGAGGCGTGGTTGAAGAAGGTGACGGACACGCAGATGCAGGGTAGCGAGTTCGCCATCATCCAGGCGCTCAGCGGCGACCCCTACGACAACTTCAGCTTCTGGGAACCGCTCGATTCCCAGTATCTGGCCGAGTTAGTGAAGCTGGCCTACTGGAAGAACCTGTACTTTCTCTCGCCCTTCTCCTTCGATTGGTTCTTCGCCTATCTGGACTACAACCAGTACGGCAACTCGACCGCCGACCAGCAGACCGCGGCCATCGACGCGGCGGCCTCGGCTGCCATGCGCGCCGGACAGTTGAGCGCGGTGGGGCAAGCCTACGCGGCGGCCATCGGGCCGGTGAACTGGCCGGTGACGGTTTCGGCGGCCAGCGGGACCGCGCCGGTGGCGCCGGGTTCCATCGTGAGCATTTACGGCAGTAACCTGGCCGCCACCGCCGCCCCGGCTACCTCCGTGCCGCTTCCCTACACCCTGGGCGGTTCGAGCGTCACCGTCACCGGCAACACCGGCTCGCAGGCGCCCATGCCGCTGTTTTATGCCGGCCCGGGGCAGATCAATGCGCAGATTCCCGGTACCGTGAACCCCGGCCCGGCGGTCCTGACCATCGCCGCGCCCTCCGGCGGAGTCCAGAGCACGGTGATGCTGGCAAACGTGGCGCCCGGGTTGATCTCGGCCAATGGCGATGGCAAGGGGGCCGCGGCGGCCCAGGTCGTCACCAATCATGCCGACGGAACGCAGACCTCCGGCTATGCGTTCAACTACCCCTGCGCGCCGGGAAGCTGCACCACGGCGCCCATCGGCCTCGGCGGCCCGGGCGATCAAACCGCGCTGGTGCTCTATGGCACCGGCATTCGCAACCGCGCGGCGCTTTCCGATGTCACGGTGCGGATCGGCTCTCAGTCGCTCTCCGCCACGTATGCCGGCGCGGCCTCCACGTTTGTGGGCCTCGATCAGGTCAACGTGCTGTTGCCGGGCAGTTTGGCCGGAAGCGGAACCGTGAGCGTGAGCGTTTCGGTGGCCGGAACGGTTTCGAACGCCTTGACGCTGGCCTTTCGGTAATCTCCGCCGCTCGCCGGGCCTCGCGAGTTACTCCACTTACTCGTGCCGCTCCGCCCGCTGGTGACTGGCATTTCTCGCCCGCCGCGCCCCCCGCCCGGCGCCGTGCCGATGCCGGTCTCGCGAGTCCGGCTCTCCCCGGGGAACCGTGGCGCTGCCCGCGAAGGGGCCGGGCCCGGGCTGCGGGGGCGGATCGGGACCTGTGCGATCGGCCCGAATCGGCGGCACGGAGGCGGTACCGGGGCGATTGCCGCCGATCCACCGCCGTGGTATAAACGGGTGGGATTCATCGGAGGTGTCTTCATGGCATCCATGCCAACGTTCCCCGGCTCGGATCCTTTGGGCCTCGCCACAAGGCACGTAGTGGTGCTCGCCTTTGACCTGCTCGGCGAAGAAGCCGCCGATCTTCCTTCCCTGCTCGCGAAGAGCCTCTCCGACAAGAACGTCGAGGATGCCATTCAGTCCGCCCTGAACGCTTTCATGCTCAACCGCATGGCCGAGGGCACGGGAACCGGCGTTCTGACTGCCAACGATGCGCATGACCTGTTGCGCGCCGTGTCGGGCTGGACCGGCGGCGCACCCGCCGATGCCGCGTTGAAGAATGTCCAGGACAGCACCGGTTTGGGATCCCTCGGCAGCCAGATCGGCGATGCCGCTTTGAACCGGATCAAGGACAGTCCCGGCTACAAGCAGCTCGCCACGGCTCTCTCCGGCTTCGAGGCTGCCCTCAAGACCTCGCCCATGGGCGTATGGGTGGACGAGCACAAAACACTGGTGTACGTTGCCGGCATCGCGCTGGTGGTCGGCGGCGCCGCGGCTCTCTTTGTCACCAAGACCGGCGGCGCAGCATTCAACTTCGCAGCCGATGCGGTCCAGGGCCAACTTTTCAAGGTCGGCACCTTCATCGTCAACGGCAAGTTGCTGGCTTTCCAGCCGGACAAGCGAGTCCTCGGCGGGGGGCTCGTGGTCACCAGGAAATTCAACCCCTTGGACGTTTCTTTGAATATCGGTGTCGTCGCGGCGGGTATAGACGTTCAGCGGGTAAACGGGCATGTGGTCCTGAAGACGAGCGGCCTGAACGCGGGTGCTGCCTCTCCCGACTGGCCGGGCAATAGGAACGTCGATCTGGGATTCAGCATGGGCTTCGACAGAGGTCCACTGAAACCGTTGAAGCTGGGACTGGGAGCGATGGTGACCGGCGGCAAGGTGACCGGCGATCTCGGAATCAGTCTGAAGACCAGGAAGGCGGGCGACTTCGGCCTGCAGGGGCAGATATCCAATAAGCAGTTTTACGGCCTGGCAACCTGGACCATGCATTTCTAAAGGCCGAGGACAGGCGTTCACCGCCAAAACCGAATTATTTTCGTAAGCCCCTCAATCACTTACCGCCATCCCCGCCCGAAACCCGCAACCCCGTGTGCTAGATTCCAAGCAGAAGGAGCGGTACACACCTTGACGCCCCTTCGCGGTTTTCATGCTGGCCAGCATGCGTTGCAGTTGAGGTGGAGCTGAACTTCCCGGTGGCTTTCAAAGCCTTTGCGGCGCGCGCCTATATGGAACGGCGCCGACGGGGAGACCTTGGAACCGGTTCTATAACACCCCCTGGCGAGCGGATAGCCGTGATTGCCGCCCCAGGGGATATCGGAGGGCGATCTTCGAAGTGGCAACGATATGCCCGCCATGAAGCGGACCTAGATCATCACAGAAGACGCTCGATCCATTGGGCGGCCGACACGCACGGCGATAAGTCCGAAAGCCCGGCCGCCCGCAACGCTTCTCCACTTACTCCGAATGTCACGCCCGTAGTGTCTCCGGGTCACCGCGCCTTGCGGTATGTCTCGGTCTTGGGATTCTCCGCGTTCCACCGCGGCTCCTCCCCGCTGTCCGCCAGGCCATACAGCGCCAGCGCAATGGCGCGGTCCACCCTGGCCATGTTCTCGTAATTCAGCTTGGGCCATTGGTCGCCCGGTTGGTGGTAGTCGCCGAAGACGTAGGTCACCGAGAGCGTCGTCGAGGGCACGCCCGCCACGGCGAACGCGGCGTTGTCGCTGCGCTCGAAGAAGGCGTCGCTCCTGGCCTTGTCGTCCACCACGTTCACGCCCGCCTGCTTCCCGTAGGGCCGCAAGATCGCCGCCAGGTTGGTGAGATCGAAGCCGGTCAGGTTGAACTGCCCAAGCTTCTCTCCCTCGCCGGTCTCGTCCGTGCGTCCCAGTTGCTCCAGGTTGAGGTCGGCGATGGTCTTCGCCAGCGGGACGATGGGGTGCCGCGCATAGTAGCGCGACCCGAGATCGCCCAGTTCCTCGCCGAACAACGCCAGGAAAAGGATGCTCCGCCTGGGGCGGGCGGCCAGCCCGCCGAACGCGTTGGCGATCTCGATAAGCGAGGCCGTGCCGCTGGCGTCGTCGTTGGCCCCGTTGTAGATGCGGTCTCCCTCGCCCGTGCCGCGGATGCCCAGGTGATCGTAATGCGCGGTGAGAACGACGTAGGTGTCCTTCAGTACCGGGTCCGCTCCAGGCAGCACGCCCGCCACGTTGCGCAGTTTCACCGGTGTCACCGTGGGCGCGGGAATGTGCGCCGAAATCGTGGCTTCCACCGGCCCCACTGGCATCCCCGCCACGGCCGCGCGGATCTCCGGATCCGTAACCGTCAGCATGGGCGGTGTGGCCGCGGACGCCTCCCGCAGCCGCGGCTCCGCCCCGCCCAGCATCACCACCAGCGCCGCCTGGGAGTCGGCGGGAATCCGCGCCACCCGGCGCGATGACACCACCAGCAGCACTTTACCCTTCACTTGCTCCGGGGGCGGCGCGGAGTCCGGCGCCGCTACCTTGATCGCCGCGGCGTGGCTGAGGTCCAGCGCTGCGTGCGCCCGTACGCTCATCGCGGGCGCTTTCAAGGTCCGCCCGCCAACCTCCAGCGTGAACGCGGCGCCCTCCGCACCGGGCGTCACGCTTTCGAACGGCGCTGTCTGGAAGTATCCGTCGTCGCCCGCCGGTTCGAGCCCCGCGCGGCGGAACTCCGCGGCAATGTACTCGGCTGCGATATCGAGACCGCGGGAAGGCGTGCCCCTGCCTTCCAGCGCATCCGACGCCAGAAACGACACATCCGCCTTCAGAGCGTTGACCGTCAGCCGCTCGCCAATCCGCTCGAACAGCGAGCCGCTCTGCGCCAGCGCCGCGGTGACCGCGATTGCCGCCACCGCGCACCGTGTAAAAAGGAAAAAGGGGTCAGACGCCATTTTTTGGCTACACTGGTATTGTGCCACGCCGCGAGCAGTCCGCCGCAGCCATGATCGGCGAGGTGGCGTCGATGGCCATGCTGTTGCCGGTTTCGAGCCTGGTGGGCGGCGGCATCGGCTACCTCATCGACCGCGCCATCGGCGCCCACTTCCTCTGGATCGTCTTCGGGGCGCTGGGGACGGCCGGGGGCGTCATCGAACTGATCCGCAAGTTGCAGCGCGACGCCAAAGGTGCCGATGAGTGAAGCAGACGGCCGCTTCTATGCCCGCGCCGTGGAGCGCATCTCGCGGTGGATGCGATGGCTGGCCGCCGGCGGCGTGGTGGTGGCGGCGGTGGGGTGGGGCTGGCGCGCGGGAATCGGCTTCGCTCTGGGCGCGGCGGCGTCGTGGACCCTGTTCCGCTGGCAGCGTCATCTGGTGGACGCGCTCTCCGGCGCCCCGGCGCGCAGCCACATCCTGGCGCTGGCGGCCCTCCGGTATCTGCTGTTGGGCGCGGGGCTGTATGTTATATTGAAGTTTTCCAGGGTCGGCCTGATGGCCGCGCTGGCTGGGCTGTTTGTGTCGGGGGCTGCTGTCTTCGCGGAAGGGATTCTCGAACTATTCCATGGAACCAAAGGAAATCTGGATCACCCGGATCTTCAATGACTATTTCTCCGGCGCCGGCAGTTACTTGGCGGGCCTGGTGGGGATTCACGCCGGAGCGCGTCCCTGGACCAATTACATCACCATGGAACTCCTGGTGGTGGCCATCATCGTGGTGCTGTTCGCCGCCCTGCGCCCGCGCCTGAGCGTCGAGAAGCCGGGGAAGCTGCAGCACTGCTGTGAGCTGGTCTACGATTTCATCCGCAGTAGCGCGGAGGACCAGATCGGACACGACGGGCCCAAGTACGTGGCGTTCTGCGGCACGCTCTTCGTCTTCATTCTGTTCATGAACGTCATCGGGCTGATTCCCGGCTTCGAAACGCCTACCATGACGCCGTCGGTGACCGCCGGGTGCGCCGTCGCCGCTTTCCTGTACTACAACGTCGTGGGGGTCTTGGCTTTGGGGCCGCTGGGGTACGCCGCCCATTTCGCGGGCCCGGTTTGGTGGCTGGCGCCGCTCATGATTCCCGTCGAGATCGCCAGCCATCTGGCGCGCCCGCTCTCGCTCACCATCCGTCTGTTCGCCAACATGTTCGCTGGCGAGAAGGTGACCGTGGTATTCATGGGTTTGGTGAGCCTGGGGGTACCGGTGGCTTTTATGGGTTTGCACCTTTTCGTTTGCCTTCTGCAGGCATATGTTTTCATGATCCTGACCATGGTGTATGTGGGTGGCGCCGTGGCCCACGAGAGCTGATTCCGGCATTATGCCGCTCCTTCAGTGTGAGCCCGGCTGCACGAGGATGACGGGGACCACCTCCTGGGAGCGATTCTTAAGGAGAGTAGTATGACGAAAAAAACGTTCTTCGTGCTGGCTCTGATGCTCGTCGCCAGCTCGGTTCTGTGCGCGCAAACGCCTTCCGGAAACGCGACATCCGATAGCAAGTGGGCGATCTATGTCGGCTCCGGGTTCGCCATGGCCATTGCCAGCGGCCTTTGCGGATTGGCGCAGGGCAAGGCGGTAGCCGCTTGCGCTGAAGCCATGGCGCGCAACCCCGGGGCTAGCGTCAACATCCGGTTCGCCCTCCTTCTGGGTCTGATCCTCATTGAATCCATGGCCCTCTATACTCTGGTCATCGTGTTGGTGAAGGTCGGCTAGCACCCTCCGCGCGGGGCGGGCCTGGCGGCTGGCCGGCCCGTCCCGCAAAACACCATCTGTCGCCTCGTTCGCGCCTCTCAGGGAATTCCCTACAGTACGACTAACCCTGTGATTCTAGTACTCTTGATGGCCCTGACAAGGCCCCCGGACTATTGACCTATGTCTGGCGCGCCGCTTACAGTTGAAGGGCCAAGTATGGAACAGCGACGCACCCGGCGCTTCAAACTCCGCCTTCCGCTTTCGGTCACGCGCGCCGGGTCGGAACGCACCACTGCCGCCGGCTTCACCCGGGATATCAGTTCCAACGGCGTGCTGTTCACCACCGAAAGGGAGCCGGAGCTGGCTTGTCCCATCGAGTACATAATCGCGCTCAACCCCGACGCCCCGCGGGCCGTAAGCCTGCGCTGCATCGGTAAGGTGATCCGCGCCGAGCGCCTGGACAACGGTTCCGGTCCCACTCCCAGCTTTCAGGTAGCGGCCACGCTGGAACGCTACGAGTTCATCCGCGAGAAGTAGGCTTTCCCGGCGCGGATTCGCTGGAATCGTTGGGGAGCACGCGGGGTCGAAGCCGATGGTGTGCCGTGATGGCGTATGCTAGAATGCTCACCACTGGTGGCCCTGCCTCACAAGAACGGCGATAGCGACGACATCAGCCTCGCCTCCGGATGGTCCGAGGTGCCCAAACGGGCCGCGCTGGCGCAACTCGCCAGAATCCTGGACAGCCCTCAGTTCCACTCGAGCAGGAGGTGCTCGCTGTTCCTGCGCTACGTGGTCGAGCAGGCCGTCGAGAACCGCCTGGACTGCCTGAAGGAGCGCACTTTGGGCATTGCGGTTTTCGACCGCGATCCGCACTACGACACCAACCAGGACCCCATTGTCAGGAGCACGGCGGGGGAAGTCCGCAAGCGCCTGGCGCAGTATTACCAGGATTCCGCTCACGATGACGAACTACGGATCGGCATTCCGACCGGCTCCTACATGCCCGAGGTTCACCCGCCGGCGGAGAGAACCGAGCCGGTCCTCGCGGCCGTGGCCCTCCCACGGCCGGTTCCCCGGCGCCCGAGGTGGTGGATTGCCGCGGCCGTCTTGGGCCTGGCAGTGGCGGCGGCTGCCAGTCTGCCGTACTTTCGGAAGACCGACCTGGACCGCTTCTGGGCGCCGCTGCTGGACGGGCCGGGTCCTCTGCTGGTATGTCTCGGACAGCCAAGGGCTTACGGCTTCACCCCGGCGACCGAGCAGGCCATGGACGATTGGTTCGACAACCCCGACGAGTCGCGCAACCCTCCGGCGGGAATCGCCACGGTTCCGTTGTCGGCGGTGGTTCCCACTTGGAACCGGTACACCGGGGTGGGTAACGCCCAGGCGCTGGCGCGGATTTCCTGGCTGCTGGCGATCAAAGGCAAGCGGGTCCAGGTCCGCGGCGGAAGGTCGCTTTCCCTCGCCGATCTGCGGGGGAAACCGGCCGTGTTGATAGGGGCCTTCAGCAACCAGTGGACGCTGGACCTGACCGGGCACTTGCGCTTTTATTTCGAAGGGGATACGAAGAACAGCACGGCGTTGGTTCGCGACCGCCGGGATCCCGGCAACTCGGATTGGAAAGTGGTGGAACCGTGGGTCAATCCGAGGAGCCAGACGGATTACGCGATCATCTCGCGCGTCCTGGATCCCACGACTGAGCAGACGGTGGTGGTGGCCGCCGGCATCACCCACCTGGGAACGCAGGCCGCGGGGGAGTTTCTTACCAACCCGGCGTATTTTGCGGAAGCCCTCAAGCGGGCGCCCCGCGACTGGTCGCGCAGGAACATGCAGATCGTCATCTCGGCCAAGGTCATGCGGGAGACGGTGGGGCCGCCGCAAGTGGTGGCGGTCGACTTCTGGTAGGCTGACCCGCCGAATTGCCGCACCCGGCGAGCCCGATTTGGCCGGTCCGCGGAGCTCCAGGTACCCCGTCGCGCCGCCCAGCCGCCACGCCCGCCAGGTCTTCCGCCATGTGCTGCCGTGCCTTCGCAGGGAACCAGTCCCTCCGACGAAGGACTTCGATGTCCGGGCGCTTCGGCTTGCCAACCGATGGCTTTCACCGGTTCCCGCGCTCCCGGCTCCAATCCAGGCCGCGGCCAGGGGTGGAAGTATGGCCGGGTAACACCACTGCCACCTGAAGGAAGTGTGAGTTCACGTGGAAGCCCGGAATGGACCCTCAACCAGCCCGGCGCCCGGAGTACAGCACGTCCCTGGTGGGACTCGGCGACTGTATGAAAAGAAAGAGATTTGAGGGTTGCATACGTACAGTACCGTAAAGCACCTCGCGCCCATTCCCGATTTGCTGTTTACTCTACGGTTACGAATCGCTCCGAAAGGGTTGTAATTCCTGTTATCCGTGGTGGTAAGGTATTCAAGGCTGTGAGGGACTCGAGGTCTGTCGGACTTCCAGTCCGTGAGGTCGCTCCCGGTCTCACCCATTGCGCTCCGGCTGGTTCCAGCGGTTCTGTACCCCCTGCTAGTCCGCGGTGGCAAAGCTCGTATGAGCGCGCCCAAACCGCTGGATCGAAGAAGTTCGCCCGCGGGGACAGGGACAATTCAGTTACTGGGGATTTAGTCGCTCCAACTTACGCGCTGTGCCCTATAATCGGTACTATAGCCTGCGCGATGGTGTCGCCAGGTTCCTGGTTGTGAGGAGTTGGAAAGAGAGGGTTTAGTCTTAGTGCCGCGCATTGGAACCGTGTTTGTTTTGCTTGCCCTGACGCTGGCTTGCGCCATACTGGTGTATTCCCAGGCCGTCACTGCCACACTGCTCGGGACCCTCTCCGATACTACTGGCGCCATTGTTCCAAACGCCAAAGTCACGCTTACCGAGGAAAACACTGGGCTTTCCAAAGTTGTCCAGTCCAACGAAAGCGGGAACTTCACGTTTCCCGATCTTTCACCGGGGCGTTACAGCGTCACCGCCGAATCGGCCGGCTTTAAGAAGGAGATTCGGAAGGGAACGGATGTGGCTGCCAACAGCAGCGTCCGCATCGATCTGCGGATGCAACCCGGCAATATCAGCGAATCCGTCGAGGTGACCGCCTCGGCGCCTGTGCTCGAAACCGACCGCGCCGATGTGGGCCGTTCCAACGACACCGTGGCCGTGGCCAATTTGCCGATGGGCACCAACCGCAATTTCCAGTCGTTGGTGAACCTGGTTCCCGGAACCACGCCGGCGCAGTTCCAGCATTCCCAGTTTTTCAACGCGGGGAGATCCCTGCAAACCGAAGTCAACGGTCAGGGCCGCCAGGGCAACAGCTACCGGCCGAGAAATCCAGCTTCAAAGGAGAGGTCATGAAAGAACGATTTTCGCGGTCAAGAGCTTTCGGATCGTCCGTCATAGTCGTAGCGGTACTTTCCCTTCTCTTTTCCGTTTCCATGTTCGGCCAAGCCGTCAACTCGACGGTGCTTGGAACCGTTACCGATTCAAGTGGCGCGGTCGTGGCAGGCGCCAGAGTGACCGTCACTGAAACCAACACTGGCGTGATCCACACGGGCCAAACCAACAACAGCGGCAACTTCAACTTTTCCGACCTTCCACCGGGAACGTACTCCGTGGCGGTGGAAGCCGCCGGGTTCAAAAAAGAGACCCAGCAGCACGTCGATCTGCTGGTGAACACCACCCAGCGCGTGGACATTCAGCTTCAGCCCGGCAGCGTCTCCGAAACCGTCGAGGTCACGGCCACAGCAGCGGTGTTGCAGACGGACCGCGCCGATACCGGCCGCAACATCGACACGATGGTGGTGTCGGAACTGCCGGTTCTGGTCAGCAACCGCAATTATCAAGCCCTGCTGGCCCTCGTGCCCGGCACGTCGCCGCCGACGGAGGAGCACTCCCAGTTCTTTAACGCCTCGGACTCGCTGCAGACCGAAGTCAACGGGGCCCCGCGCGTGGCGAATAATTACCAAATCGAGGGCATCGACGACAACGAGCGCACCGGCTTGCTGCAAATCCTGATCCCGCCGCTCGAAGCAATTCAAACGGTGGACGTCTCAACCAGCAACCACTCCGTGGACTTGGGACGCGGCGCTGGCGCGGTCACCAACGTGATCCTGAAGTCGGGGACCAACCAGTTCCACGGCTCCCTCTACGAGTTCGTTCAGAACGGCGATTTCGACGCCCGCAACTTCTTCCAGCCCTCGGTGGCCGCTATTCACTACAACTACTTCGGCGGCACCGTTGGCGGGCCGATCAAGAAGAACAAGTTGTTCTTTTTCGCCGACTTCTTGCAGACCATGGATCACGAAGCCAACGCCAACACCGAGGCGATACCGTCGCCGCTGTCGCGCACTGGCAACTTGAGCGAGGCTCTGGCCGGCGCCAACCCCGCTCCGGTTTACGATCCGCTAAGCGGGAATACGACCACCGCTGTAGGAAGAACTCCGTTCCCCAACAACGTCATTCCCACATCGCGCCTGAACCCGATCGCGCTCAAGATCCTGGCCCTGGTGCCCGCCCCGAATGAACCGTACAGCACCCTGGCGCCGTCCAACAACTACTTCGCCCTCCTGCCCTTCACCAAAGACAGCAGCCTCACGGACGGGAAGGTGGACTATACCATTACCGAGAAGGACCACCTCAGCGGCCGATTCAGCTTCCAGCGGCCAGTGGTTTACCAGGCGCCCATTTTCGGCAGCGCCGGCGGCGATGCCAACGGGGCCTTCGAGGGCACGGGAATTCAGAAGACTTACAGTAGCGGCATCAACTGGACCCACCTTTTCTCGCCCAACCTGCTGAACGAATTCCGGTTCGGCGTGGCGCACTACCACAACACGGCGCAAGAGAGCGACTATGGATCGAACGATTCCACGAACGTGGGAATCCCCGGCATCAATATCAGCCAGTTCGACAGCGGCTTGGTGGGTATCCAGATTGGCGCATTTACCAGCCCGCTGGTGGGATATTCCGCCAGTTTGCCCTGGGTCCGTGCGGAGGCCAACATC